>ULVZ01040437.1_pt1 | contig 12108 bp, 8 predicted proteins | sample 1959901 | NCBI WGS metagenome assembly ULVZ01 (sample SAMEA4835800, study PRJEB28245) | human gut metagenome | biome: gut microbiome; material: fecal sample | place: Denmark | collected 2008 | reverse complement strand
AGGGCAAAGTGTTAAAGCTTCATTTAAAAAGAATTTTTTTAATTCTTCATGGATGATGTCGTGATTTTCTTTCATTGGATTGTTTTTTAGTTAAGGTTATTGTTAGTGAACTAGTGGTTTCATAAATTAATCTTAATAGAACATGACTTATAGGTCAGTTTCTTAAGTATGTAATATTCGTTTATTTGTATATAAATAAAAACCATATAATGAAGCCTATAGATTTATTTGTTATTCAAAAAGTGATAGAAAAAAGAGAAGCACGTGATATGACTCAAGAGGCTCTTTCTATTGCGCTCAATTACAGTATGAGTTATATAAATAAATTCGAAAAAGGCAAAAAGAAATTCAATATTTCCCACCTAAATGAAATTGCAAAAATTCTAAAATGTTCTCCTAAGGATTTTTTACCAGAGGACCCTTTATAATACGCAATTAATGTATTCATAATTTGCTATTTTATTTTACCCAATCCTCCAAGTAAAAGTTTTATAATAAGAAAGCGAGGATTGTCAATTCTATCTAAACTGAGGCATCGCCAAACGCCCACAACACCAATAGACAACAACCCACGCTTATTCGGCATGAATTCGATGTCTAATCTAGTGTTGTAAAAATTGGCGATTTTTCAGTTTAAGATTAGAACAAACTCATAATATCTAAAATGCGAACTCTTCCGCACTTAGTTTTTCAACTTCTGCAAATATATAATATATTTTTACAAAAATCAAATATTCTGCCATTTTATAGCTATGCTGGTGTTAATTTGCTTTTAGTTTTTTGTCGAATTTTCTTTAGAGATGGTCAACACTTTCGCTAAGGTTAAACTATCCTTTCCTTTGATCATGAACCTAGCATGATCACATCAAGTACATAGCATAAACACTGACGTATGTATATGCTATGTTAGTGTCGTGTCTGTATTTCCTTGATGTCTTAGTGTAAGGATAGAGAAAGGTAGGCTGAAAGATAAGTTTGCTATAAGATAGGGGAAATTTGTTTAAAGTACATATCTATTCTTATTTGCGCATTTGTATAAAACCATAAGAGAAGCTATGGAGATACTCTCGAGAAACTACCTCTTTTTCGTTGATTACTCGAAGATTATTCAGAGCTTATTCATACGAGCATGGATAAGCAACGTTTGACCTTCGAATGAGCTCTGAATGAGGGGTATTATTTGGTATTTATCTGTACTTTATTTGGGGTATATTTGTGTATGAATTCCGCAAAAATAAAACTTCCTCTAGAATTTCCAGAGGAAGGTAAAAGTTTAAAGGGTAGGTTTATTCCTCTTGGGAACGTAAGGTCACATTCATATCATCTATGTCAGTGCTAGAAGACACTATTTTGTCTTGTGGAACTACACCCTAGGGTATATTCATTGAAATTTAGCATCTCAAATTGCTTTAAGGTGATTAGAATGATGTTGGGGGAATGGTTCGCAAAGTGTTTTGTTTACAATTCAATCTCTCATTAATTTCATATTCGTAAAATCTCTTGATATGTTTTGAATTATATCCAAATAATTATCTGAACCATTCTCTTTTTTATGATAGAATGGTTTGATTGATACACAATTTTTGTGTTCAAATAGAGTCTCTTTTCACTTTCCAGTTTAATAAAGGAACGGAGTCTTTTTTAATCTACGATCTTTTAATACTGTAAAGCTGGAAGTATTATAATATCCTTTAGCATTACATCCTCGACCTATAGTATAGAAAAGGCGTAAATCTTGCTGTTCTTTAGTTTCAATTATTTCAAAAATATTGCACCCAATAAAAGATGTTAAGAACTTAACATCCTCAAAAAAATTCATCCATTGAGTCTCGTTGATATTCTGGTAGATGTGAAACTTTCGGTGTTTGCTTATTTTCGTTTAACATAAAACGTATTTACTTTTTTAACTTCGGTAATAGCTTTATGTTCTAAACCTCATCTATTAAATATGTAATAACTGTTTCTTCCATAATTTATATTATCGAAGGTATTTATCTAATATCGCTTTCTTTTGCTCAATGCATAGGTTCATCCTCGCTTTAGCTTCATTTATTGTTGTTTCGTATTCCTCAACCTCTGTCATAGCCATATTTTGCACATCCAATGGTATATTAGGTATGGTTAGGCTCTTAACTCTATCAATAGAGGCTCTATTGCTACGATTAAATGCGGCTTGTTTGCCAGCCATGTTAAGCATGAACATCACAAAATGAGGGTTCATTTTCGTTTCATCTACTCGTAGTACTCCGCAATGATCTGTTGGGTAAAACGGTGTATTAGCAGGAATATAATTTACCATCCAATCGCCATCTATGCCCCACAATATAGAACCTTTTGTAAAATCATCTATTAAAAGTTTATTAATTTTACCGAATGGTTCCTTAACATTGGCACTATACACTGGTATATCGTAGTTACTGTTCATCTCATTTGATAGAACTCTTTTGCCTATTAATATTGTAAATAATTGGTTATTGGAAAATTTTATTCTAGTCCAGTTGGATGTGTTGGTGATTTGTAAAGCATCAAATACTTCTGCTATTTTGCGTTGATGACTTTCAATAGTTATCCGACTATTATTATACTCAGCATCAACTTTTTTACATTCTTCTATTACATATCTCTGTATGTCAGGAGGAACGTTAGGGATAGGTATTGTTTCAATATCTTTTGGATATACATGAGGTTGTGCTGCACCTTTTTGTAAGTAGAAAATCTGAGATTGAATACCTTTTAGGTAATTAAATATAAATTCTGTGGAGAAACCGTTAGTACCGATAATTGTAGTGCAGTCTGATGCAAATATTGGTTCATTCCAGTAATTGACAAATCCAGCATTTGCACCTGATGCACTTATAGTAATGACATTAGCATCTCTATTGGCAGTATCATGGTAGCAAGCGAAATCTATGCCTCCTGCCACAACTTTTATATTACCTTTTTTACATTGTGCAGAGGTAATAGACTGTCCTTTCTGAATTATAGCAACATCACGTAATTTGATTATAGCGTATTTACTAATGATAGCAATTTGCTTTTCAACAGCTGTCTTTATAGCTTTATCAAATTTTTCACGAGAAAAATCTAATAAATCAGAAGTATTTACATATTTGACATATTTACTGTTTAGCTCTGTTCCTTCCCAAGCTATATTATAAAAGGTATTTCGTATAGCTGCAGAGATTGTATTATTAGCCCATCTTTCTGGTGTGTATAGTAAACCTCCTGCGTTTGTAATTTTAATGCCTTCAGAGCCTTTTCTATTACTCCATTCATACCCCAAAAATGTTTTTTGTTCAGTATTATCATCTGGAGATGTGATAATAACTGTTTGTTTATCATACGTTAAAGCAAAGTAGAATAATTTTTCTCGTTCTAAATTCTTAACGAAACCAACAAATCTATTAAAAATCTCATGTTGTTTCTCTTCGTCTGTTTGTTTTTGAAATGATTTTGCCTTCTTTCTACTAATAAGTTCTGTGGATGATTCAAATGCTGCAATATACATGCTTGCATATTTGGACTTCTCTCTATCTTTAAGGACTGAACCATCCAACAAAGAATGGTATTCTTCTTTGGAAAGACCTAAGCAAAGTAGATATGCTTCAAGAATTTTATCATCAAGCCAATTTTTGATATTGGCTCTGTTAAGTATAGCTTCAACGCTATCTTCGACTAGATCGCCTGGTTTAGGAGGTTCGTTGTATTTTTCAAGAAATAATATTGCCGTATTTGTTCCAGTAGCCCCGAAAGTCTTACTACCGAACAATACGATAGAATGCAGGTGAAAATTTTTAAAGATAGTTTCTCTTGCTCCAACATAACTACCGCTACCATTCGTTAGTATTGATACGGGGAGAATTACAGCAGCTAATCCTTGAGGTTTGAGTAGTTGTGCTATACGCTCTACAAATAATGTTTCAATATCACCACCATCATTTGAAATACGGTCAAGTAATGTCAGAGAATTGTTTTTCAATTTCAAATGCGATTTAAAGGCAGATACAGAATATGGAGGATTGGCAACAAGTATATCAAATGAACCATTAATAATTTTCTTTTCCGGTGAATTTTCTAAACCGTCCCCAAAAATGATGTTACTTTCGCCTGCTCCGTTCATGAACATCGAAATCTTAGCAACTCTTGCCAAGCGATAATCTTTTTCAATTCCATAGATATAGTCCCGAACCCAATCGTTATTATCACTTTTTATTACAGAGTTTACAGCTTCAACTGCTTCGGTAAGAAAGTGTCCTGCACCACAAGCATAGTCTATGATTTTTGGATGTCGTAACGAACCTCCATTATTTACGTATTCCCTTAATGGAAGTGAATCCCAGATGAATCGTGTAATTGGTATTGGTGTAAAGAATTGTCCTTCGTTTTGCTTGAATCCTTTATTCAATAATTGTTCGAAAAGATCGCCTAAAAATTGGTGTTTAGATAGATAGACGATACGATATTTCTCAAAAAGTTGTACGATCTCAACGAGAATTTTACCGTTCTGAAGAAATAGTTCTTCATTGTGAACATCTTTGAACGAAAAGTCATTATTGGAATAAAATTTTAAAATCTTAATTTTTTCCTTTAAATCTTCGATAGCCTTTTTTCTTTGTGCTCCCGTGTAAGTTGTAAACAACCATTCCGGGTAATCAGCAGGTACATAGAATATCTTTTCGCCCATAAAATCTTCCATACCTTCTTGATGTAACCGTTGTAATCTGTCTTGTAACGATTCGTATGTATCAGTGCCCTGCTTGTATTGGAATTCTACTTCATCATTATCGCCTTTACGAATTTCATCAGCCAGTTTGCAGATGAACAATGCAACGAGACGATTAAATGCATTTTCTTTATCGCTGACATTATTGTGACGAAGAATTTCTTCGAATTTATTAACGATTTTATCATCTGGAGCAAAGTCCTTCAAATCCTTTTTGCGAAGAGGCTTTACGCCAATTTTATATGCTAAAGAATCATCTCCAAAGATGAGTCCTTGCCATAATTTCAACATATAGGTTTCTGTCCATACTTCAAATAATTCACTAACAGTATGGGCTTTAGAATATAATTTTAAACTATCATCTTTCTTTGACAATAGCACTAAGTTAGCATCATCGAGACAGTTAATTATATCATTTTCACGTGTAATCTCCCCTCCTACAATGTCAGATGTATATAATGAAATCCATTTTGTACCTCTTTCTTGCTGCCAGTAACTAAATAATTGTCCCCCGTCGGTTCGTAAAATTTTGAGTGCATCCTTATACTCTTTTCCATAAGTTTTACACTCGATTATCATCAACATTGAGTTATCTATATCGTAAACACAAATGTCAGCTTTACCACTTTTGGTATCATGACCCAAATGCCATTTTTTTTCTAACTCTATATGTTCAGGACGATAACCTTTTTTCAATAGTTGATTTATACATTCAAAAACAACAAAATTTTCTGGATGTGCAAAGTTGCTCGTTGTATCATCATTGATTTTTAAACCACGATCTTGGGGATATATAATTTTCTCACTAGTAAAGTCGACTTCTATACTGCAATTAAAATCAGTAAACTCTTTTTTAAAGCGATGGGGTGATATCTGGGTGTACTCAAGAATTGATAATAACTTTTTGAGATTGCCTTTTGTTATCATAGGTAATATGTTTTATCCTTTGCTATTAATTGAATCTTTAGGATTTACTTGAAAGATTTTGTTATTTTGAATCATACTTCTAAACTTGGTTGTCGGTAGTTACAAACGTCGGAGTTGACAATGTAAAAACTTTTATCTAATTTATTAGCTAACCAAGTTTGCTTTATCTCTTTTTTTTCAAGTACTTTTTTCATGCAATTCATGAGTTTATTCATCGTTGCTATTCTTAAATATTCTAATACAAAGATAGAAAATATTGTGCTATAAAAAGAGAAAAGGGAAGAGGAAACTCTTCTTGGTTCAAAATGTTAAATTATATTCCTCTATTCTTCCATGGAAGAGTGTGGTTGTGAAAACTTTAGAAGTTATAAATGCATTGAGTATTACTTTTCTTGCATCCTCTCATGTTACACCATTTACACCAGCCGCTTTAAAGAAATCTTTATTTGGTAGGTCATTTTCTGTCGCTTTCAAGAATGTTGTAAGATGTTCTTGTAAATTGCTGGCAGTTTTATTGGGTTTGGAACAATCAATATGGTTGTAAGTCTATAAATATCGTTCTTGTGCTTGTGAATATCCTTAAAATCTCCTGTTCCGTCTTTTTCTTTACGTTCCATCATTTATATTTTTGATTAACAAATGATTTAAAGAAGTATTTTATGATTGTTTACTTTTGAGTAGGCAAAGCAAAATTACTTGTTTAATATTACCCCAAAAACAGGTAGCCTTGCAGATTATCAGTGAAGTTCTTGTGGTAGACAAAGAATAATATTAGCCATGTAACTTGGTATATCGGATGCTTGCGAAGGAGTCATTCTTTTTTGGGGCGATATTGTAATCTCTGATTTGTCCGGCGAACTTGAATACACCATTAAATATCCATCAATGTATTGCGGTCAACCCTAATATTGCAAAGGCAAAAGAACGTTCATTCAATAGCTTGGTTATATTAGCAGAAACTTTATCTGCTTCCTCTGTTTCATTATCTTTTTGGTGCGAATATCTTTGGAATCATAGTAACTCTTGATAAGTTGCTGTGTTGTACTTCATCAATGCTTACGTCTCACTTATCATGCTTATGAACAGTTTCAATCAGATAATCCGAGAGCTTTAAACCATCTACAATTTGGAGTCCTATGTCGTTTGACAAACGTAGCCTTTTTCACGCTTTTGCGGCTCACCTTGTTGGATATATTCGTCGAAGTTTATCATTTAGCAAAAATAAAATCAGCAATGCGTTGCGCTGCTTTTTGGGTATGAAGTTCTATATCTTCTTTTTCCCATTTATCTTTATTGTATTTTGCCAGTTCTGTAGCTAATCCAAAACTACTACATAAATACCCTTGTTTGCTTTGTACCGTAGTACCTTTTTTTGTCTTAAACCAATCATTGCTGATAGATTTGTTTATATTTTCTTCAAGCAATATCTTATTACCTAATTGATTGGCCAAGTCATCAAACTCTTGCTTGGTTTCAATACTAGCATCCATTCTTATGATTTCGATGTTATGCCCGCTGGCGGGCATAATGTGTTCAACATTAACGTTGCTTTCAAAGTTGAATGTGAGGTGATTCTCTTTGGCGTATAGATACTCGTTTAAGAAAACAAGTATGTTTTTGTCATAGTTCTTCAAATCACAGATAATGTCTTCTTCTTTCCAAGAATTTTTGATGTGGTTAATAAAGTCGTGAATGATTTCTTCTTTCGGATAGTTCTGCTTAACTAATTTAAGATTCTCATTAAATAAGAAAGTCTTGAATATGGATGCAGAGTATCCAATTTCTCCCATCTCCATAATAGCAAAGAGACGAAGTAGGCACTCAACAATCGGGGTGATTTCTGCTTCTGTGATATTTTCTACATCATAACGGTAGAGGTATGGTATAAGAAATAACTTGAAATTTTCATTAAATTTTAAAATGAGTTTGATGGTTGGATAGTCTATAATCTTGTTCCATATTTTAAGTATCTTTTCAAATGCATCACACAATTCCTTGGGTTCGTTAAGTAATTCTGAGTGCTCAAGAGTATAGTATTTTCTAACACCTGGAGTTGTTACTTCATTCAGCTTGTAGTCGGCTTTTTCTGCACGATGCATATACATATATTGCTGAAGAACAGAATCAATATTTAAGACTTTCTTTATACTGAGTTCATTAGCCATCATGTTAATCAACTGCCATTGCTCAATAAATGCATCTTTGTCATCAGCCTTAGAAAATAATTGTGCGGAGATTATATCAGCATCTGAGAGTGGCATACCTGTAGAATTGAGCGAATTGAACATGGTTATGGCTTGCTCTATTTGCCAACTTTTAATTTCGATAATTTGGCATTTTGATAAGAAAATTTTTGCGAAGTTATTTAGATTAGATTCGGAATATCCCTTTAATTTGTCGTGAAAGTATTTAAAGTTCCGGAAGAAGTTGGTGTATTTATTCTCTTTTTGCCTACGTGGAATCTTGTAAACATTTCTTTCTGCCTCGCTAAAGGTTTCGGCATCAATAATGGTCTGAAAATCTGTTTTAAATATTTCGTTGATTGACTTATTTTCAAGGACTACAATACCACGAGCATTATTCCAATTATTTTCAATATCCACCTGCTTATCCTCATCCGCTTTGTAAAGGATTTCAAATATAGTTTCATAACTTCTGTGTAATCCTCTCTCCATCGCACGAGTTTCGTCACTACGTTTCATTACACTCAGCACGTCTTTGATGCGTAATTGAAGGGCTTTTAGTAGTAGCAGAAAAGTGGTTGTGCGTTGTTGTCCATCAATTAAACTGAGGCAATTGTCAGATGAACAGTCGATGATGATTGTTCCGAAGAAATAAGGGTCATCTGCTCCGGAATCTATGAAAGATTCTATATCTTGCCACAATTTATCACAATGAACGATTGTCCAAGAGTAGCCACGTTGGTATTCAGGAATACGAAATTTGTCATCTTTCCCTAATTTAGTGTATTCACTGATGAGCCTAAGGTTGGGTTCTATATTCTTTGTTGCCATATTGCGATATTTTACAATTATTCTTGATGTTATATCTTGTACAAAAGTACAAAATAATCTCAAATATTAAATATAATTCACTATATTTGCATCATAAAATTATATCAAAGAATGAAACTGAATAGAATAAAGACTGTTTTATCCAAAAAAGGCATTTCTCAGACATGGTTGGCTAAGAAACTTGATAAAAGTTTCAGTATGGTCAATGCCTATGCTTGTAATCGGATTCAGCCTAATTTGGAGACCTTGCAACAGATTGCAGAGATATTGCAAGTAGATTTGAAAGATCTGGTAACCGATAAAAAAGAAAGGTTACAATAGAACTTAATTAGGTTAGGATGTTCTAGATTCATTTGCAGCTTGTTGTAGATGTGCTAATAAACTTCCAGTCAGGAAAATTACCTACGCCTTCGCTATACTCTCAAAAGTGAATGTAGAAGTCTAAATTACGTTCTCTGACATTCACACAAAAGCCAGTATCTATCTATTTCCCACGCAGAAACTCTGTGTAATCTCTTAACTAACTGATAATTATTTTATTATATTGATAATTAAGACCTTTCAGAAACAGAATAGCAACAAATGTCTGACAACTCCTGAAAAATCGAATTTTGAGGCTTATTTTCCGATGCAGCATATTATGCTAATTGATTATCAGTAGTTTATGGCTTAAAAGATAGACTGCTCAAAAAATTACTTGTTTTTTCGTCAAAAATCGAAGATTTAACACTTTTCTTCGTTGCCAGTCTCAAAACAGAGGGAAAATGGGGAAAATCGCTCTCTTTCGCCTCGAAACCTCCGCTTCGCAAAGATAAGGTATATCGGGGATTATTTCGCCGGTTCAGGCTGCAAAATGGAAGACAGATTCACAGATTTCCGGGTTGTTTTCTTGTGACCTGGTAGGAGGTGAGTATTGCTTTGCTTGGAGTTGTATTTTGCTCAATCTTCATACTTAGATTGCTCATATTTTGCAGCCAAAAGAGAAAGTCTATAGGTCTGGTTCGGCTTGGTTTGGGCGAAGCTATCTCTTTTTCTCCCCTTTGTTAGCTTTACTTTAATGAACGTATATATGAATACGGAGATAAAGTAAAGTTGGTTTCGGTAATTTATGCTGTGATTCGCTTGAAAAAATGTCGTGTAATAGGGATGATTCGTTGGAAAAAGTGTGACTAAATTCGATTTATTCGCTTGAAAAAATGTATTTAACCTTGGTTTATTCGCTCGAAAAAGTGTAATTTTGTAGCGGAAAGAATAAGATTGCGCTATGCTTAAAAGGAAAATAGAAACATATTTAGCTAATTGGAAAGAGGCCGAGGGCAGAAAGCCCCTTGTGATAAAAGGTATTCGCCAGTGCGGGAAGACATATATTGTCCAGAAATTCGCAAGGGAGAATTATGAAAGTGTGGTCTATATGAACTTCATTCTTGAACCTGACAAGAAGTCTGCCTTTACTGGCAATATAGATGTCGATACCATCATTCTCAACCTCTCTGCTTTGATTCAAGGCAGTCGGTTCATTGAAGGGAAAACCTGCATTATCCTTGACGAGATTCAGGAATGTAAGGAAGCAAGGACAGCCTTGAAGTCATTTCATATAGACGGACGTTTTGATGTTATTGCCACAGGTTCTCTTTTAGGAGTGAAAGGCTATGGTCAAAGCAAGAAAAAGAAAGAGGATGTCGGGCAAGATTCTGTTCCTGTCGGATATGAAACCGTAATTGATATGTACCCATTGGATTTTGAGGAATTTCTATGGGCAAACGGAATCGGTGAGGCTGTTATCGATTCTGTCAAATCATGTTTTGAGAACGAAAAGGCTGTTCCCGATGGGATTCACAAGGCAATGATGGAGCTGCTATACAGATATGTTATTGTAGGAGGGCTGCCGGAAGTGGTGAATTGCTTCCTTGAAACCAAGAATATCGAACTCATATATAAGAAGCAGCGTAATCTTATTGCCGAATACGAAGAGGATATGGTTAAATATGCAGATGATGCGGACAAACCTAATATCCGTGAATGTTTTGAATCCATTCCGAAGCAATTAGCCAAGGAGAATAAGAAATTCCAATATTCCATAGTCAAAAAGGGAGGAAGGTCTTCTCAATACATCGGTAGCATTCAATGGTTGGAGGATGCCGGAATAGTCCGTAGGTGCTATAACACGCAGATTACGGAACTGCCGTTGGAGGGCAATTCCATCAAAGATTGTTTCAAAGTGTACACTACTGACATAGGTGTCCTTGTAGCAATGCTCGACTATGGCACTCAGGCTGATATATTGAAGGGGAATCTTCTTGGATATAAGGGAGCTATCTTTGAGAACCTCATGGCGGATTTCCTGTGTAAGTCCGGACAGAAGCTATACTATTTCCATAAGGACAGTGGGCTTGAACTGGACTTCTTGGTAAGGTTCAAAGGCGAATGCGTCATCCTTGAAGTCAAGGCTAAGACCGGTAAGGCAAAAAGTATGGCTACCATTCTTAAAAATAAGGATGTGTATCATGTCAAGAATGCAATCAAGTTGGGGCAATATAATGTAGGACGTGAGGGAGATATACTCACCATTCCGTTGTATATGGGATTCCTTGTCGAAGACAGGCTTGCGGACGTTATCATTCCTGATGTTGATGTGAGTCTGTTGACTACTATTTAAAAATTTTGATTATGGCAAAACAGATATTAGTTGGAATTGAAGAACAGAATTTGAATGAGGTGGCTCACTATCTGGTGATATACTTCCCATACAATGAGGAAATGTGTAGCTATACAGATGATTGGCTTGGTGAGCTATATGAAAACAAGTATCCTTTGGTTTCTAAAGGGATGTGGTCTGGCATAATTGACTTGAAAGTTCATAAACTTCTTGATTGGAAACCAGAATATGGAACTTTATATCTTCAAGCTAAGGTATGTGATAGCGGAACCTATTTCTTGCTTGATAAAGATAAAAAGGTAATATGTAAAATTACCGATTATGTACCTAATGGCTTAATTCCGGAGGCGGATGATTGTGGGGATTATATCCGTTTAAGAATCAAACATGACGGTATGATAGAAAATTGGATGGAGAAGCCAGACTTTTCCGACTTTGTTAAAGATGCTGATGCTGTTAAGAAAATTGATACGAGCATTGAAGAAGAACCAATACTCGACACTAAAGTAGAGTTCACTTATAGCCATCTTATGGCAAAACTGCTTCGTCTTCCGAAATACCTACAATTGGAAATAGGGAAGGCACTGATAGCAAATGCATCAGAAGGTTTTGAGGAAGAGGATGATGAAGATTCTCTCTAATCAGATGGAAGATTAAGAATGATATACAGCTGCAATAATTTGATTATTAAAAGTATAATTCTATGGATATATTAAGTCTCACCAAAGTAACATCATCGTTCATCCTAACTTTAATAGAAAGAGACGATGGACAAAAGAAACAAATTT
>ULVZ01032738.1_pt1 | contig 12150 bp, 11 predicted proteins | sample 1959901 | NCBI WGS metagenome assembly ULVZ01 (sample SAMEA4835800, study PRJEB28245) | human gut metagenome | biome: gut microbiome; material: fecal sample | place: Denmark | collected 2008 | reverse complement strand
GAGCGTCGTCACGTGTTTAACCGTGAAAAGACAAATCCCGGCAGACCGTAGCCTGCCGGGATTTGCTCTATCAAAAAGCAAAAAGATTTTTCCGCTTAAAAATCAGTTCAGCTTCAGGTCGCCCTCTTTGATCCAGCCCAGCTTGCGCTCGATCTCGCAGAAGATCACACTCAGCACGGCAGGCAGAACAAAGCACAGCAGCACCATGGCAGCCCAGTCCATCGGGGTGATGGCGGTCTTGACGCCGGCGGCAATGTCGCTGACCCAGCCGGTGTACACGCCGATCTGGCCCACCAGACCGCAGGTGCCCATGCCGGAAGAGACAGCGGCACCGTTCATCTCAAAGTGGAACACGCAGGTGGCCAGCGGGCCGGTGATGGCACTGGCCAGTGTGGGCGCGATCCAGATACGGGGGTTCTTGACGATGTTGCCCATCTGCAGCATGCTGGTGCCAAGGCCCTGACTGACCAGACCGCCCACGCCGTTCTCCTTGTAGCTCATCACGGCAAAGCCGATCATCTGGGCGCAGCAGCCTGCCACGGCGGCACCGCCGGCAAGGCCGGTCAGACCCAGCGCGGCGCAGATGGCGGCAGAGGAAATGGGCAGGGTCAGCGCCACGCCCACAATGACGGATACCAGAATGCCCATGACCAGCGGAGCCTGTTCGGTGGCCCACATGATCAGGGTGCCCACCTGACTTGCGGCAGCGCCAATGGGTGCGGCGATCAGCATGGAAAGGCCCACGCCGGAAAAAATGGTCACCAGCGGGGTCACGAGGATGTCCACGCGGGTCTCCTTGCTCACGGCCTTGCCCAGTTCGGAAGCCACGATGGCAATGATGAGCACGGCCAGCGGGCCGCCTGCGCCGCCCAGAGCATTGGCCGAGTAGCCTACGGTGATCAGGCTGAACAGCACCAGCGGCGGGCAGTGCAGCGCCCAGCCAATGGCGCAGGCCATGGCCGGGCCGCTCATGGCCGTGGCGTAACCGCCAAGGTCTACCAGCACGTCAAGGCCGGTCTGCTGGCCCAGCGTCTTGATGATGGTGCCGATCAGCAGGCTGGCAAACAGGCCCTGCGCCATGGCACCCAGCGCTTCAATGAGATAGCGCTGCGGGGTGATGACGATATCCTTGCGTTTTAAGAAATCTTTCACATTTGACATGAGAAACTGCCTTTCTGTTTCAAGATGGTGGATTCAATGCAAAAACTGCATGTCAAGTATAATACCATACACATGTCAAGACAGCAAGACAAAATGCTGATTTTGCTGGAAATATCTGCAATTTTTGGCTTTGTGCAATGTTTTTGCGGGCTGAGACGTATCTATTTTGGAGCATTTTCTGATACCGGGGCGGCAGCTTTTCGGAGCTGCGCTTTGCAGTGTGCGGCAATTGACGGGGGCTTGCCCGCGGGTGTATACTGAAAGAGTATTGAGAAGATGAAACGCCGCCCTTTTTGTGAAGGGCGGCATCCCGATAAAAATGCATGAGGTTTGGAGCACAGCATGAAAAAAACGTTCTGGAATAAACTGACTGCCCGCGGCACCTGCGGCAAAACGCGGTGCGCAGCGGCAGTTCTGGCATTGGCAATGACCTTTTCAATGGGCGCACCGCTGGCACTGGCTGCACAGCCGGAAGAAAGTACCGCGGCAGTGACCGAGACTGTTTCTGCACAGCAGGAAACGGCAATGCCCACCCTGCAGACGGAGACCCCGGAGCTTGCTGCACAGGACCCGGAAGCGCCGCCTGTACAGGCCACCGAAGCGGAGGAGAACAGCACGAACCAGCACACGCCGGAAAACAGCGTGGTGCTGACACCGGAAGAGATCCGTGCCGCGCTGGATGCCGGTGCCATGGATGCCGCCGAGGCCCAGTGCATCGACCTGAGCGATGAGAACGGATTTTTCAGCTGGCTGCTCAATTTCCTGTTCGGCTGGCTGGGCAAGAGCGATACGGAGCCAGTCTATTCCGGCTGGCGCACCTCCGGCGGCAAGACCTACTACTACAGCCAGACCACCAACAAGCCGGTGACCGGCATCCAGTGCATCGACAATAAACTCTATTACTTCAATGCGGATGGTGTGCTGGAAAATGGCAAGACCTTCGGTGTGGATGTTTCCAAGTATCAGAAGAACATCGACTGGAACCAGATCAAAAAGGCAGGCGTGAGCTTTGTGATCGTCCGCATCGGCTACCGCGGCTATGGTGCTTCCGGCACGCTGGTGCTGGACCCCATGTTCGAGGAGCATTTCACCAATGTGAAGAATGCGGGCCTGAAGGTGGGCGTGTATTTCTTCAGTCAGGCCACCACCGAGGAGGAAGCCAAGGAGGAAGCCTTTGCCTGCGCCTACGTACTGAACGGACGCAAGCTGGATTACCCCATCTTCTTTGACACCGAAGCATCCGGCGCTTCCAATGGTTCCGGCCGCGCCGACGGTCTGGGTATGGAGGACCGCACCAAGTGCGCCATCGCCTTCTGTGAGGAGGTCAAGGCACAGGGCTACAAACCCGGTGTGTATGCCTCTACCCTGTGGTACCGCAAGCGTGTCAATCTGAACAGCCTGAAAAAATATACCATCTGGAACGCACATTATGGTGTTGCCAGCAGCCCCATCGACTGCGCCCTGTGGCAGGGCACCTGCACGGCACGCCTGCCCGGCTATAAGGGCGATATGGACGTGAACATCAGCTACATCGGATAAGTGAGGAAACTGCAATGGACCGCATTCGCCTGATCGCATCGGACATGGACGCGACCCTTCTGGACGAGTACAGCCAGTTGCCGCCAAAGTTTACCGAGACCATCCGTGCACTGGCCGGGCAGGGCATCTTGTTTGCCGCCGCCAGCGGGCGGCCTCTGTACACACTGGAAACGATGTTCCCGGATCTGCTGGAGGAGATCATTCTCATTGGCGACAACGGCGGCGCTGCCCGCTGGAAGGGGAAAGACCTGTTTGTGTCCGAAATGCCTGCCGAGGGCTGGCGGCAGCTGGCCCGCAGCACAAAGCAGGCCGGAGACGTGGGCCTTTTGTGCGGACTGCAGGCGGCCTACGCGGAAAAGCAGGACGAGAAATACGATAAAGTTTTCAAGAATTTTTATACCCGGGTGGAATACGTGGATGACCTGACTGCGGTGGAAGCGGCGGCGGATAAGTTTACCGTCTATCTGCCCAACGACGACTCGCAGAAAGCCTTCGACCGGATCTACGGCGCATTCCACACCGGAAATGGCGGTGCATTCTCGGTGGCAGTGGCAGGCAGAAACTGGGTGGACGTGATGAACCCAGGTGTGCACAAGGGTGCAGCACTGGCAAAGGTGGGTGCACTGCTGGGCATTCCGGCCGACAGCATGATGGCCTTTGGCGACACCTACAACGATGCCGAGATGCTCACCACCGCGAAGTACGGCTTTTTGATGGAGAACGGCAGCGGACCGCTGCGGGCGCAGGTGCCGTTCCTGGCACCGTCCCACCGGGAATACGGCGTGATGCAGGTGCTGAAACAGGTGCTCCGCCAGAACGGCGAAGTCTCGCCGGAGGATTTTGTAAAAGCGCACGGAGACGTGACGATTTAGAATTGTCTCCGCTTCACTCTAACAATAATAGAGGAAATAATTATTTTTAGTATTGCAAATCAGCCAGACCTGCGGGTCTGGCTGATTTGCTTTTTCACGGGAAGGGGACGTAACGGGTAGCGGTATTTTGCTGCTGTCGGTTTGCAGCCGTCGTGCAGCAGAAAAAATGCATTTTCCGGCAGCGACTCTTTTTGTAAAAATGCGTTTGGAGCGGCCCGCAGGCCACTCCAAACGCGAAAACAAAATAATATTTCCGCTGAATATGCCCAGAGTGAAACGGCGGGCATTTTAAATCGTCATAACCTGCCCGAACTCTGAATAAATTGTTCTCAGAGCAATAAACAGGCTGGGGAGGCATGGGGATATGTTTGTAGTCACGTTAAGCAAAACGAGCCTGAAAAAACTGGGTCTGGGTGCCATGTGCTGCGCACTGGTGGTGGGCAGTGCTCTGCTGGGCCGGTTCATCAGCAACCGCACCGTTGCGGTCTCGGCGGCGGTGAACAAAATTGAGAGTGCACAGGACATCCAGACATGGTTCACCGGCTACGGTCTGGATGTGGACGGCGCATCCATCACGGCAGACAAGGTCAAGATCCCCCGCAAGTGGGATGACAGCTTTTCGGCCTTCAACGGGGTGGTGCAGCAGAGCGGCATGGACCTTGCACGCTACAAGGGCAAGACCGTGGAAAAATGGACGGCGCTGATCCCGGCGGCAAGCAGCGGCGAGACCAGCCGCTACGGCGTGCTGTTGGTGTACCGCAAAAAGGCCGTGGGAGCTTACCTGCTGGAACGGCCCTCCGGCGTTGTGGTGGGCCTGAAAGACATGCAGGCCGCCATGGCGGAAGCCGAGGCACAGCAGACTTCCGGCGAGGACTACGAGGGCGACTGGGGTGAGCGCCACGACGAAGAGCTGACCGGCAGCGAACCGGCACAGCAGACCTCCGGCGAGGACTACAGCGGCGATTGGGGCGAACGCCATGACGAGGAATTGACCGCCCAGCAGACCTCCGGTGAGCCGGATGCCGTGCCGCAGGCTGTGCCTTATACGGAACTGCCGCTGGATGCCGAGGGATATCCGGTGGAATAAGCACCGGAACGACCTGCCAAAGCCGGAAACGACCGGGAACAGCTTTGGGTTTTGATGCAAAATCAGGCCGCAATTTGCCTAAAATTTGCGCACAAGCAGAAGAAAAAGTGAAATGCGTGCATTTTTGTCACATTTGTATGTTCAATTGTACCAAAATTTTGCATAAAAAATTAGCAATATGAAATGGTGAAAAATTCCCGGCAAGGGTTTATAATAGATGTATCAACCGTGCCGCGGCTCGGCCGCGTCTGGTGCAAGTGCAGAAGCGCCGCACGGGATCAAGTAAGGAGAAAATGATTATGAAGGAATTCCAGTATACCGTTAAGGATGCATGCGGCATCCACGCTCGTCCCGCCGGCCTGCTCGTCAAGACCGTCAAGGGCTTTGCCAGCAGCGCTACCCTGGAGAAGGACGGCAAGAGCTGCGATATGCGCAAGCTGATGGCTCTGATGGGCATGGGTGTCAAGCAGGGTGAGACCGTTACCGTCAAGGTCGAGGGCGACGACGAGGAAGCTGCTGCAGCAGCCATCCAGAAGTTCCTGACCGAGAACGTCTGATTCCGCAGTTAAGATGAGGAAGGCCCTCGCGGGTGAGCTGCGGGGGCTTTTTTTGGACTGTCGGAGCAGTGCGGCCCCGGCACAGATGAAGAAGGAGTAGTGTGCAATGCAGGTAGGCACCGGTAAGAGCGTCCTGAATGGCATCGCCATCGGCAAGCTCAAGATCTACAAGAAAAAGGATACTGCCATTTCTGCCGCAGAGGTAGCGGATACCGCAGCGGAAGTGGCGCGTTTTGAAGAAGCGCAGCAGAAGGCCATTGAGCAGCAGACTGCGCTGTATGAAAAGGCACTGGCAGAGGCTGGCGAGGACATCGCCGAGGTGTTCAACATCCACGCCATGATGCTGGAAGACGACGACTTTGTGGATGCCATCAAGGAGATCATCAACAGCCAGAAAAAGTGTGCCGAGTACGCCGTCAAGACGGCAGGCAACAATCAGGCTGCGGTGTTCGCCGCCATGGATGACCCGTATCTGCAGGCCCGCAGTGCAGATGTCATCGATATCGCACAGGCCATTCTGGACATCCTGCAGGGGGTGGACAACGCCAGCCTGCAGGGCACCGAGCCCAGCATTCTGGTCGCGGAGGATCTGGCCCCGTCTGAGACCGTCCGCATGGATAAGAGCCTGCTGCTGGGCTTTATCACCCGTGAGGGCAGCTCCAACAGCCACACCGCCATTCTGGCCCGCAGCATGAACATCCCTGCCCTGATCCAGTGCAAGGATATTCAGGACGACTGGGACGGCAAGATGGCGGTCATCGATGGCTACAACGCCTGCGTTTACGTTGAACCCACCCCCGACCTGCTCAAGAGCCTGAAGAAGCGCCAGCAGGAAGATCAGAAGAAGCAGGCCCTGCTGCAGGAGCTGAAGGGCAAGCCCAACACCACGCTGGACGGCAAGACCATCAATGTCTTTGCCAACATCGGCGGCATGAGCGATGTGGGTGCTGTGCAGCAGAACGATGCCGGCGGCGTAGGCCTGTTCCGCACTGAGTTCGTCTACCTGAACTGCAAGGACTTCCCCACCGAGGACTACCAGTTCGAGGCCTACAAGCAGGTGGTGGAGAGTCTGGCTCCCCGCAAGGTGGTCGTCCGTACCTGTGACATCGGTGCCGATAAGACCGTCGATTACATGAAGCTGGATCACGAGGATAACCCCGCTCTGGGCTACCGCGCCATCCGCATCTGCCTGACCCGCAGGGACTTCTTCAAGACCCAGCTGCGCGCTCTGCTGCGTGCTTCTGCCTACGGCAACATGAGCATCATGTTCCCCATGATCACCAGCCTGCGGGAGCTGCAGGATGCCAAGGCTGTTCTGGAAGAGTGCCGTGCAGAACTGACCGCCGAGGGCGTGAAGATGGGCCAGAACATCGAGGTAGGCACCATGATCGAGACCCCCGCCGCTGTGCTGATCGCGGACGAGCTGGCTGCCGAGTGCGACTTCTTCTCCATCGGCACCAACGATCTGACCCAGTACACCTGTGCGCTGGACCGCCAGAATGCAAAGCTGGAGCCGTTCTTCAACCCGCACCATCCCGCTGTGCTGCGCGCCATCAAGATGACCATTGAGGCGGGCCACCGCCACGGCATCTGGGTGGGCATCTGCGGTGAGCTGGGTGCCGACACCGCCCTGACCGAGACCTTCCTGCGCATGGGCGTGGACGAGCTGTCCATGAATGCCAAGAGCATCCTGCCGGTGCGCAAGATCATCCGCAGCGTGGACCTGAGCAAGCCTTCTGAAAAGTAATTCATCCGAGAATCCCGGTTTACTGTTCCCATAAAGCTCCCCGGCAGGGCATCCCGCTCTGCCGGGGTCTTTCTATACCGGGCAAAAGTTTTCGGAAAATACTTTAAAACGATAAAGCGAAATGCTATACTATAAGCGATGACAGGGTATGCAGGTGTCCAGCGCTGCCCATGGAGGACCGTTATGACTCAGTTTTTGATTCGTCTTTTCATCCGCCAGCCCGACCATGCGCAGGACCCTAAGGTGCGCGCCGCCTACGGCAACCTTGCCTGCTGGGTGGGCGTGGCATGCAACCTGCTGCTGTGTCTGGGCAAGCTGACCGTAGGCACTCTGTTCGGTTCCATTGCCATCATGGCAGATGCCCTGAACAACCTGTCGGATGCCTCGTCCAACGTGGTCAGTCTGGTGGGCTTCAAGCTGGCCGCCAAGGCCCCGGACGCAGAGCACCCCTTCGGCCATGCCCGGTATGAATATCTGGCGGGGCTGGCAGTCAGCGTGACCATTCTCGGCATCGGCTTTTCGCTGCTGAAGGAATCGGTGGTCAAGGTGCTGCACCCCACCCCGGTGATGTTCAGCTGGCTGACGGTGGCCGTGCTGATCGCATCCATCCTCGTCAAGCTGTGGATGAGCGGCTTCAACCGCACCATCGGGCGTATCATCGGCTCCGAGACCCTCATTGCCACTGCTGCGGACAGCCGCAACGATGTGCTGAGCACCGGCGCGGTGCTCATTGCAGCGGTGCTGTGCCGCGTGACCGGCTGGGATGTGCTGGATGGCCTGATGGGTGTAGGCGTGGCGGCGTTCATCCTGATCTCCGGCTGGGGCCTTGTGATGGATACGCTCAGCCCGCTGCTGGGCGAAAGCCCCAGCGAGGATCTGGTGGACCACATCGAGCAGAAGGTGCTCTCCTATCCCGGCGTGCTGGGAATGCATGACCTGATGGTGCACGACTACGGCCCGGGACACCAGTTCGCCTCCCTGCATGTGGAGCTGCCCGCCGAGCAGGACCCGCTGGAGGCACACGACCTGATCGACAACATCGAACGGGACTTCTTTAAAAACGACAACCTCATGGTGACCATCCACTACGATCCCATCGTCACCTCGGACGCCGCAGTGGGGGTGCTGCGTGCCCGTCTGACCGAAAAGCTGCGCCAGCTCGACCCGGCCCTTTCGCTGCACGATCTGCGCATCGTGCCGGGCAGGACCCACACCAACGTGCTGTTCGATCTGGTGCTGCCGGCAGGCTATGCAGGGGATAAGGTAGAGCTGCTGGAACAGCTGGAACAGTTCATCAAGGAACAGGATACAGCCTACAGCTGCATCATCAAGGTGGAGCAGAGCTATACGGCTGCCCACAAATAAACTCTCGGGGGAAAGTATTATGCTGAACGAGACTTATCGCGCGATGCTCGGCAATAAGAGCGTCATCCGCGAGACCTTCATGTACGGCAAGCAGCGTGCTGCCGAGATCGGATATGAGAACGTGTTCGATTACTCGCTGGGCAACCCCAGCGTGCCCTGCCCGCAGGAGTTCACTGCCGCCATGCAGGATCTGCTGGCCAACGAAGAGCCGGTAAATCTGCACGGCTACTGCCCCAGTCAGGGCGACCCGGGCTTCCGCACCGATGTGGCAGCGCACCTGACAAAGACCTTTGGCCTGCCCTATGAGCAGAAGCACATCTTCCCCACCACCGGTGCGGCGGGTGCCATTGCCCATGCCATCCGTGCGGTCACGCAGCCCGGCGACGAGGTGCTCACCTTTGCGCCCTACTTCCCGGAGTACGGCCCCTATGTGGCGGGCACCGGGGCAGTCCTCAAGGTGGTGCCGCCGCAGGCACCGACCTTCCAGCCCAATCTGGACGCATTCGAGCAGATGATCGGCGAAAAGACCACCTGTGTGCTCATCAACACCCCCAACAACCCCACCGGCGTGGTCTACTCTGCCGGGACGCTCACCCGCATGGCAGAGATCCTGACCGAAAAGAGCCGGGAATTCGGCCACAACATCTTCCTCGTCAGCGATGAGCCCTACCGCGATATCACATTCGACGGCAAAAAGGTGCCCTACCCGGCGGCGTTCTACCCCCACACTCTTACCTGCTTCTCCTATTCCAAGAGCCTGAGTCTGCCCGGCGAGCGCCTTGGCTATGTGGCGGTGCGTCCGGACTGTGAGGGTGAGGATGTGCTGGTGGACATGATGGCCCAGATCTCCCGCTTCACCGGCCACAACTGCCCGCCCAGCATCATCCAGCGGGCCGTAAGCCGCTGTCAGGATGTGACCAGTGATCTGAGTGTGTATGAGACCAACATGAACCTGCTGTACGATAAGCTCACCGCGCTGGGCTTTGAGGTGGAGCGCCCCGGCGGTACCTTCTACATCTTCCCCAAGGCTCTGGAAGAGGATGCCAACGCTTTCTGCATGAAGGCCCGGGAGTTTGACCTGCTGCTGGTGCCCAGCGACAGCTTCGGTGTCAAGGGCTATGTGCGCCTTGCCTACTGCATCGATACCGAAAAGGTCAAGCGCAGCCTGCCGGCCCTTGAAAAGCTGGCAGCCGCTTACCGCAAATAAACATTCTGCCGAACTGCCCGCGCGGCATCTGGCAGTGCAGCGCGGCTGGAAAAACGATCCAAAGAGAGGAAAGGGAACCCTGCTATGGAAAAGATCAAAATGACCACGCCCCTCGTCGAGATGGACGGCGACGAAATGACCCGCATTCTGTGGAAGATGATCAAGGACGAACTGATCCTTCCGTTTGTGGACCTCAAGACCGAATATTACGATCTGGGCCTGCCCAACCGCGACGCTACCGCCGACAAGGTGACCATGGATGCCGCCCTTGCCAACAAGAAGTACGGCGTTTCGGTCAAGTGCGCCACCATCACCCCCAATGCCCAGCGCATGGACGAGTATAAGCTGCATGAGATGTGGAAAAGCCCCAACGGCACCATCCGCGCGGTGCTGGACGGCACCGTGTTCCGCGCACCCATCATGATCGACAGCATCAAGCCGGTGGTCAAGAACTGGAAAAAGCCCATCACCATTGCCCGCCACGCCTACGGCGATGTGTACAAGTGCACTGAGTTCCGCATCCCGGGTGCAGGCAAGGCTGAACTGGTGTTCACCGGTGCCGATGGCTCTGAGCAGCGCGCCACCGTGTTTGACTTTGAGGGCGCTGGCGTTCTGCAGGGCCAGTACAACAAGGATGATTCCATCCGCAGCTTTGCCCGCAGCTGCTTCAACTACGCACTGGATGTGAAGCAGGATCTGTGGTTCGGCGCAAAGGATACCATCTCCAAGAAGTACGACCACACCTTCAAGGATATCTTCCAGGAAGTGTACGATGCCGAGTATAAGGCAAAGTTCGAGGCCGCAGGCATCACCTACTTCTACAGCCTCATTGACGATATCGTTGCCCGCGTCATTCGCAGCGAGGGCGGCTTTGTCTGGGCCTGCAAGAACTACGACGGTGACGTGATGAGCGATATGGTCTCCACCGCCTTTGGCTCTCTGGCCATGATGACCAGCGTGCTGGTCAGCCCGGACGGCAAGTACGAGTTCGAAGCCGCCCACGGCACCGTCACCCGCCATTACTATAAGTATCTGAAGGGCGAAAAAACCTCCACCAACCCCATGGCTACCATCTTTGCGTGGTCTGGCGCGTTCAAGAAGCGCGGTGAACTGGATGGCCTGCCGGAGCTGGTGAAGTTTGGCGAGGCACTGGAAGCCGCCAGCCTGCAGACCCTGAACGACGGCATCATGACGAAAGACCTGTGCGGTCTGGCTGAGGGCATCACTCCCACCGCTGTGGACAGCGAGGGCTTTATCAAGGCCATCCGCACCCGTCTGGAAGCCAAGCTGGCATAATCATCTCTTTGTGACATAAAAAGAAAGACCGGAACTGTAAGTGCGACCTACAGCTCCGGTCTTTTTTGTTAAAATGATGCGAACGAGCCTTGAATGTACCCGACAAAGAATGCAATAAATGTGCTGATAAGAATGCAGCCAAGCCACAAAAGGTCTGCGAGAAGCCGTTTGCCGGTCAACTGCTGGATAGTCTTTGAATAATCCAAAGCAAACCACAGCATGGCAGCAGAAAACAGAATGGAACTCCAATGAAGCCGAAAAGACAGCACCATGCTGAGAAGCACATAATTGATAAGCGTGTAAAAAATACTTCGCAAAAGAAGTTCTGGGAGAGCAGAATACTTCTTTTTCATAAAAGCTCCTTTCGGGATTTATAAATGCAGTGCATCCAATACTTCGTTTACGACCTCCAACGATACCTGGCCCGGTGCACTGGCCTGTCCGGGATTGGCAAAGGTCATGGCGGAGCCAAGGGCTTCGCCGGAAAGGCGGCTCACCGCGCCCAGAGCTCCCATGCTCATGGTAATGATGGGAGTCTCCGGATGCCGGTCGGCCATTTCAGCGGTGGCAGCCAGAAGCTCCAGCACATCGGCACGGCTCTGGGGCATCACAGCCAGTTTGGGCAGATCAGCCCCGGCCTGCTGCATGGCAACCATGCGGCTCACCAGTTCGGCGCGCAGCGGCGTTTTATGGAAGTCGTGGCTGGAACACACCACTGCAGCCCCGGCGGTGTGGGCCTCTTCGATCAGCGCGGGAAGCTCTGCGCCCGCAGTGAAAAATTCAATGTCGATCAGATCGGCGCAGTCGGTGGCAAAAACGGTGCGGATAAAATGAAGATACTCTTCGTGGGTCAAAGCGACTTTGCCGCCCTCGGCCTTTGTGCGGAAGGTGAAAAGAAGCAGCTGATCCTTTAAGGCAACACGGAGCTTCGCAGCGCAGTGCACGATAGCCGGAAGGTCTTTTGCACCTTCAAAGCAATCGATACGCCATTCCACACAATCGGCGCGCAATGTGGAAAATTCGGCGGCCTTTTTCAGAATGGCGGTTTCCGTGGGCTCTACAATAGGAATAATAACTTTGGGGCGGCCCTCGCCGATGCAGCAGCCGCGGATGTTGACACAGGACATGGCGCTTCTCCCTTATAGAATAAGTATAGCTATATAACACAGGATACGGGGATGACTCCATAATACGTTCTGTGCACTGTCTTGTCAAGAAAAAAGGCACGTCCTGTAACGGGTGAAAAACAGGGGGATTCTTTATTCTGCAAAGAAATTGGAAAAAATCTGTCAAAAAGTGTTGACAAGGAGGCGGGGGTG
>ULVZ01020388.1_pt1 | contig 12206 bp, 5 predicted proteins | sample 1959901 | NCBI WGS metagenome assembly ULVZ01 (sample SAMEA4835800, study PRJEB28245) | human gut metagenome | biome: gut microbiome; material: fecal sample | place: Denmark | collected 2008 | reverse complement strand
AAATACAAAAAACTAAATGCAAAATTTATTAAAGATTCGCTAATACAAAAATTAAATGTAAGATTAAAAAATTAACTAGTAGAAAAAGTTTATGGAGTTTAGTATCATAAAAAATAAAGACGTGACAAAAGGAGAAGAAATGAGTAACAAAAGAGAAAAGAAAAAATGGTCTACCAAAAAGAAAGTGGTTGCAACCCTTGTAAGCATAGTGGCGCTTTTTCTGATAATTGTTTTAGGCTACGTGGCATATGTTTTCGGAACTTACCACAGAATACCGGACAAGCAGAAATTATCAATTAACAAACCTGCGTCATCTCAGAATGCAAATAGTAGTGAGACCGGTGAAAGCAAAAATGTCAAAACGTTAGATACAAGCAAACTGACAAAAAATAAAGAATACAAAATAGGAACATATAATGTTGGATTTGGAGCTTATACTCCAACTTACAGTTTCTTTATGGATGGCGGAAAATATTCAAGATGTTTTAGCAAACAGTCAGGCATTGACGCCATTAACGGTGCGGCAGATTATGCTATGGAAGAAAAGCCTGATTTTATGATTTTTCAGGAAGTAGACAGAAAATCTACCAGAAGCTATCACGTTAATCAGGAAAATTTAATAACAGAAAAATTCGCAAATTATTACGAAGACTTTGCCGTAAATTACGATTCAGCATATTTATTTTATCCATTTAATGAACCTATCGGAAAGTCATATTCAGGAATTGCCTTTTACTCAAAATATTTGATTACATCAGCAGTAAGAAGAAGCTTTCCAATTTCAACTTCTTTTTCAAAAATATTGGATTTGGACAGATGCTATAGTGTAAGCCGTATTCCTGTAGACGGTGGAAAGGAACTTGTAGTGTACAGCGTTCATATGTCTGCTTACGGAAATAGCGACGAAATACGAGAAGGTCAGACTTCAATGCTTTTTAACGATATGAAGGAAGAACGCCAAAAAGGCAATTACGTTATATGCGGTGGCGATTTTAATCACAACTTAAAACTGGACGAAAACGATAATGCAGAACACGAAGGCTGGGCATATCCATTTCCACGAAGTAAAATGCCAAAGGAATTAAGCTTTGCAATGGACCAACTGTCAAAAGGCAAATACGATAGCCTTGCACCATCCAACAGAAATACAGATATGGAATACATCAAAGGAAAGACTTTCACATGTATATTAGACGGGTTCATCATATCCGACAACGTTCAAATGACAGATTACACAATCAAAGACAACGGCTTCAAATACTCAGACCACCAGCCCGTATTTATGAGCTTTAAATTAAAATAAAAAGAAAGATAAAACAGACAGAATACAGGCAAGTAAACACAGTAACAGAAGAGATGAACAAACTATGCATAAACAAGAGAAGCTAAATAAACAAATTATACATAGTAATAATCAAAAAAATAAATAAGATAAAATCAGGAAACAAGACAGAGCAAAAAACATTGCCCCGCCTTGTTTTCTTTTATTTAATAAGAAACGTTTCACTATGGATGCACTATGGTGCAAGAAGAAAATAGTTGAAAAACAAGTTGACTTATGACACCCTGTCATATACAATACCATATGACAACATGTCATACAACAAACATTATACTCCCCATACGAATATGCAATTCCAAGGCGAACATATACATATTAAGACATTATACTCCCCACACGAATTTGTATATCCCAGTGAGAAAATATATGTATTAAAGAAAGTGCTCTGAAGCCGTCGGTTAATAAAGGCAGCGAAGTCGGCTTTATATAACCGCTACGAGCTGAAGGCAGCGGGAGCGTGCTTTCGTAATACATATATTTTCTCACTGGGGAACGGCTAATTCATAAGTGGATGCGTACTTTTAATGCATATTTCCCCACTGGGAGTAACCCAATTTTATGTGGAGCAGAAAGGAAAACACATGACTAAGTTTTTTGTAAAAAAACCATACTTCGTTCTAGTGGCCGTAATCATAATCCTAATCATAGGTGGCGTAAGCCTCGGCAACATGAGCACAGACTTGATGCCCAACATGGAGGTGCCATATTTAATGGTCATTACCACAGAACCCGGTGCATCACAAAACAAAGTAGAAAGGGACATAACAGAACCAATGGAAAGTACATTGGGAACTGTTAGTGGCGTTGAAAAAGTAATCAGCAACTCAGCAAACAACTACAGTATGATTATGCTTCAGTTTGCAGATGGAACCAACATGGACTCAACATTAGTAAGAGTTTCCCAGAAAATCGAGACAATCGATTTGCCGGATGGCTGTGGCAAACCTAACTTAATGGAAGTAAGCATGGACATGATGGCAACAATGTATGCCGGCATTGATTACAAAGGAAAAGACATCAAAGAGTTGTCAGATTTTACAACCAATACTTTAAAACCTTACCTTGAAAGACAGGAGGGTGTTGCAAGTATAACTCCAATGGGACTTACAACAGATTCCATAGAGGTAAAATTAAATCAGGATAAAATTGACAAGATTAACCACAAGATTCTTGGAAAAACAAATGACAAACTAACTGATGCCAGCAAAGAAATTGAAAAAGCAGAAAAGCAAATCAAAGATGGAGAAAGTCAGTTAGCTACTCAGAAGAGTAAGTTAAACAGCACACAGAAAAGTACAAACAAACAGCTGGCTGATGCACAGGTTAAACTGTCACAGGCACAGGCTACCAAAGTTGCATATCAGGCAAATCTTAACAGTTTAAAAGCAAGTAAAAGTGCCTTAGAAGCTGAAAAGAAAGCATACACTGACGCAAAACTAGAGGATGCCTACACTAAGATAGATACAATGTTTGCAACTTTTAATACTCAATTAGAACAGCCGGCAAAAATGGCAGGTATCACTATTCCGAAAAATCTTGAAGATGCTGTAAACAACAAGTCAGAATTTAATAAGTTTATAAAATGGCTTACAAATTTAGGCTACAAGGATCAGGTTAAAGACCTTTCATATAAGCAGATAAAACAGGTTTACAATGTAGTAAAATTCAGACTTCCTCAAATAGACACAGAACTTGCTAATTTAAAAACTGAAATAACAGCCATGAAAATGGCAATTAAGCAAATAGATAAGCAAATGCAGGGCATGGATAAGAACCAGTCCACAGCTATTTCAGGTGGCTATTCTGCAGCAGCAGGATTTGGCGCCGGTCAGGCAAAGATTTCCTCAGCAGAAACTGAATTAAAAAACGCAAAGGAAAAATTACAGGAATCAAAAGATAAGTTAAATGATTCCAGAGAAGCTGCTATTGAGAATTCAAACATTGATGCCTTACTTAGCATTGACACATTATCACAGTTAATCACTGCGCAAAACTTCTCAATGCCTGCAGGTTACATTGACGACAAATCAGACAACCAGTGGCTTGTAGATGTTGGTGATAACTATGAGAACAAAAAACAGTTAAAATCAATGGTTCTTACAAAAGTTGCAGGCATTGGAGAAATTAAATTATCTGATGTTGCAGACATAACTGTTGTTGACAATTCAGGCGAGAGTTATTCAAAAATCAACGGTAGAGCAGCAGTTCTTCTTGCAATTTATAAGTCAAGTACAGCTAACACAAGTGAAGTGGCAGGAAATATTAAATCAGCTTTTAAGACAATGGAAGGCAAATACAAAGGCTTATCATGTACATCTTTAATGGACCAAAGTGAGTATATAAGCGTTATCGTAAACACAGTTTTACAAAGTATGTTATTAGGAGCAATCCTTGCAATTATAGTCCTTGCTTTATTCTTAAAAGATGTTAAGCCAACGGTAATAGTTGCCTTTAGTATTCCGTTTAGTGTTGTCTGCGCAATTATTGTAATGTATTTTACAGGAATAACATTGAACGTAATGTCACTGGCAGGACTTTGCATAGGTATTGGTATGTTGGTAGATAACTCCATTGTTGTAATGGAAAATGTTTACCGATTAAGAAACAGAGGTCTGTCAGCCCCAAGAGCGGCAGTTCAGGGAGCAAAGCAGGTTGCAGCCCCAATTGTATCTTCTACACTTACAACAATTTGTGTATTCTTGCCAATGATTTATGTAAAAGGAACTGTGGGTCAGTTATTAATGCCTTTTGCATTTACAATGACATACGCATTAGTAGCCTCATTAATTGTAGCTTTAACTGTAGTTCCAACAATTAGTGCCACAGTTTTAAAGAAAACCAAAAAACAAAACCACAAGTGGTTTGATAAATTCCAGGATGCTTATGGTAGACTTTTGGATAAGTGTTTAAACCACAAGTTAATACCTTTAGCATTAGCAATTATTTTATTAGCAATCTGTGTTGCCCAAGTATTTAACACAGGGCTTGTAATGATGGATGATATGGAAAGCAATCAGATTTCCGTAAGTTTATCTTTAGACAAAGATGTAGACAAGAACACTGCATACAAGACAGCTAATGAAGTAACCAACGCAATTCTTAAAGTTAAGGGAATTAATAAAGTTGGGGCAATGGATGGAAATGCCACTGCAACTTCAGGCTTAACAGGTGGTAGCACTGACAACTACAGTAATTTTACATTCCAGATTATTACTGACGATGACATAACATCAACCAGTCAGTTTAGAAAAATAATCAAGAAAATAGAAAATAACACAAAGAACATAAAATGTGAGAATTTAACTGTTTCTTCATCAGCCATGGGAAGTATGTCACAGATGATGAATCAGGGAATTGAAGTTCGTATTTATGGTGATGACCAGCAGAAGTTATTAAAGACAAGTAATCAGATAATGAAGTTAATAACATCTGTAAAAGGAACTGAAAATGTTGATAACGGTGTAACAGCTCAGGATAAGCAGTTACATTTGAAAATAAATAAAAACAAGGCAGCAGATGACGGCTTGACAGTAGCTCAGATTTATCAGCAGCTGGCAGAAAAAATCACAACAGAAAAAACTTCAATTACAATTACCCAGGGGGGAAAAGATTATGAAGTAAATGTTGTAAATGAAAACAATAAACCTAACTACGAAAATATTTTAAAAACAATAATTAAGTCAACAACAAAAGACAGTGAAGGCAATGATGTTATTAACAAATATAAACTTTCACGTTACGCAACAGTAGTTGAACAGGAGGCATTAAACACAATAAAACGTGAAAACCAGAGAACTTATATTTCAGTAACTGCTGATGTAAAAGACGGCTATAATGCCACATTACTTTCAAGAAAGATACAAAGCAAACTTGATAATTACAAGGCACCAACCGGTTATACAGTGGAAATTCAGGGTGAGTCAGAACAGGTAATGGAAATGGTTAAACAGTTATTGTTAGCTATTTTATTAGGATTCATTTTAGTATACCTTGTAATGGTTGCCCAGTTCCAAAGCCTGCTTTCACCATTCATTATTATATTTACAGTGCCATTAGCATTTACAGGAGGTATGATTGGTTTAATGATTTTCGGAAAACAGATTTCCGCAATGGCATTAATGGGCTTTATGATATTAATGGGTACAGTTGTAAACAACGGTATTGTGTTTGTTGATTACGCAAATCAGTTAAGAATACAGGGAGTAGACAAGAGAACAGCGTTAATTGCAACAGGCAAAACACGTATGCGCCCAATTCTTATGACTGCAATTACAACAATTCTTTCAATGAGTGTTATGGTATTTTCACAGGATGCTGGTAATGCAATGCAAAAGAGTATGGCAATTGTTGTAAGTTTTGGTTTGCTTTATGCAACAATTATGACATTGTTTATTGTTCCGATTTTATATGACTTGTTGTATAGAAAACAGCCTAAAACAGTTGATTTAGGAGATGAAAATCTGGACGATGTACCTGATGAGGCAGCGGAGTTAATTGAGAAAATGACGCAGCAGTCAGATGGTGTAGCCTATAATAATAATGCAGATAAATCACAGGAGGAAGAGTAAATGCCTAAAGATACATTTTTTAGGCTTCCTGATGATAAGAGGAATCGTATATTAAAGGGAGCAAAGAAAGAATTTTATAATTGTACTTTTAGCGAAGCATCAATTAATAGAATTATCAAGGACGCAGAAATACCACGAGGCAGTTTTTATCAGTATTTCGAAGACAAGAAAGATTTATATTTGTACGTTATTGAAGAAAATATAAAAAGTGTAATTTCTAATTTTGGAAATAAACTTGAACACTCTGAGGGAGATATTTTTCTATGCGTAGATAATTTTATTAGTGAGCTTCTTGATGAAACAACGAAAAAAGCAAAGGAAATCAAAATGATTTTTTCTGAAAGCTGGGTGTTCGAGGCGGTCTGGACAAGGTCACTTGAGAAATGCAAAGGTGGCCAGGAAGACCTTCATGGGGACATGATTTCAAGAATTGACAAAACAAAACTTCTAGTTGAAAGTGATGAAGAATTTGAATATGTAATGGAAATCATAGGAGCCATAATCAAGGATACTTTAGACAAAATGTATTTGCATAGGAACTTGGTAAATGAAGACACGCTCAAAAAATCCTTTCATGGAAAAATTGAAAGTTTAAGAAAACATTATTGCATAGTGGCAAATAAACAGTAGAAAAAATGCATATATTGTTATACAATAAACCTTGAGTGTAAAACAGAAAGGATAGAGACATGTTTTATTTTATTGAAATATTAAAGGTAATTTTCCTTGGAATTGTTGAGGGTATTACGGAATGGCTTCCAATTAGTAGCACAGGTCATATGCTATTAGTTGATGAATTCATCAAGTTAAATGTAAGCGATAATTTCAAAGAAATGTTTATGTTTGTAATTCAGCTTGGAGCAATTCTTGCTGTAGTTGTTTTATTTTGGAACAAAATGTGGCCGTTTAAGAGTGCTAACAGAAGTGACGGAATTAACCCAAAAGGTTCAATCCTTAGAAAAGATGTCTGGTCAATGTGGTTTAAGGTAGTAGTTGCCTGTATACCAGGGGCAGTTGTGACAATTGCTTTTGACGATTTTATTGAAGCACATCTTCACACACCTATTGTAATTGCAATTACATTAATTTTCTATGGTGTGGCATTTATTATTATTGAAAGATGGAACAAAACAAGAAGACCGAAGATTAGAAGCTTGTCAGATATTACATACAAGACAGCATTCATTATTGGTTTATTCCAGATTTTATCAATTATACCGGGTACATCAAGATCAGGCTCCACAATCATAGGTGCTTTATTAATTGGTGTATCAAGAGTGGCTGCGGCAGAATTTACATTCTTCCTGGCGGTGCCTGTAATGTTTGGAATGAGTGCCTTAAAAATGATAAAATTAGGTTTTGCAATGTCAGGCTATGAGGCATTTGTTTTAATCTTGGGTATGGTGGTAGCTTTTGTAGTATCACTTCTTGTTATAAAATTCTTAATGGGCTATATTAAGAAACATGACTTCCAGGTATTTGGCTGGTATAGAATTATACTTGGTATTTTAGTTTTATTATATTTTTTTTAATCTAAACAAAGCAATATGTTTGATAAATAATTAGGTTTTTAATAACCCCAAATAGATAATATAAAAATAATCGGTAGATTAATATGTAATTACATGGTTTTAAGAGCGTATTAAGCTACTGATTATTTTTATGTAATAAGAAATTCCTTTAGATTTTTTTATTACATAAAAAACGTTCTACTATGGATGCGCACTCGCATGAATGGAAAAATGTTGCTAAAGCAACACGCGCTGATTGCGTAGAACGTCGCAAGCGAGATTCTTTGTTTGGGAATAAAATTTTTCATTGAACTTAATTTGTTTACATCATAGTATAAGTGTGATAGATTTAGGAAAGAAGAAGAGTACAGAAAATTTAAAACTGAATACAAGCTTGTTAGCTGTTACGAAGGTAACAAAAAGGAGGCAAAAGTGAAAGGAATTTTTAAAAAGTCCGTAGCAGTTTTGCTTACGGCAGCAATGGCTGTGACACCTATTTCAATGCCTGAAGGTTCGAAAAAAGTTCAGGCAGAACAGTTAGGTAGTCTGGCTAAGGAAGTAACAGGAACATGGTCTTATTGGGACGGTAAGCAGGATGTGGTTCAAACAAATAAAATGTTGTTTGACAAACTACCAACAAAGGCTAACCAGGGTACATATCGTTTTACAACGGACAATTATGATAAGAACACAAATGCAATTGATGTAGGTGGTTTCTCATCATCAATGTTGTGGAATTATTCAACAACAGCTTTTGGCGACTGTACTTATGCAATACCTTTAGCGTACTGTGGAAATGCAAATGGTATGTATGTGTCAAAACCATCAACTTTAATTATAAAGGACACATGCACACAGACATTTACAATGGCAATGAATAATCAGGGAACAATGTCTGATTTTATAGTTGGTACAGGTTATAGTTTTTCAAGTACAAAAGTGGACAAGTCAGATGAATGGCTTACAGATGTAGTTATGGAGAATACAGCAGATTCATCTCAATACTTAAAAACTACAATGGTACAGGGTAGCCCATTTGCTTATTTCCAAGTGGCAGGTGGTAATACAATCACATTGCAAAGACCTAGAACTTTACCTAGTGAAATTGTAGCTTACAACGGTACATCTTTGGAAGATTCAACACAGTTGATTATCAGAGTGTATGACAATGCTGATTTAATATCAGGATATGGAGACTATGATTACTATGCTGTATATTTGCCTGAAGGAACAAAGGTTTTCCAGGCAGATGCAACTGCAAAATACGCAGACAACAAAATGGGTGATTTAACATTTACATTACCTGCGGACAGACCATATATGTCAATGGCATGGTTAATGGAGTCAACAGGCAAGAAAGATGCGGATGCCAAGGAAGTAAAAGATGCATTTGCTCCATACGCATACAATTTCATAACAGATACAAAGTCTTCATTTGTTAGAAATGGTTCAGAAATTACAACTACTTTCAAATACACAATTGATAAGAAGGCTGAAAGTACAGCAGATGGAACAATAATGGGAATTTTACCACATCAGTATAAGAATATGAGTGGCTACAAATATATGGATTATACAGCCAGAACAATTCGTGGCACAATGAAATATTTAGTAGGTGATTCTTATGAAACAAAATTAACATTTACAGGTATACTTCCAACTCTTCCTAGTGTTGATAACGGTGACAAGGATACTTTGCAGGGTTATATAGATGACTTTATGGACAAATATGGTCCAACAGACGACGGTCAGCTTACAAAAGAATCTTACGGTGTTAATACTTATGACGCAGGTAAGAAATTAAATAGAGCAATTCAGGTTATGGAAGCTGCAGAGGCTTGTGGTGACAGTGCAGATGCAGACAAAATATTAAAAGCTATTGAAAACGAATTAGCGGATTGGTTTACAGCAGACGGAGAAAATGATGAAAAATATTTCTATTATGATAAGGAAGTAGGTTCATTGTTTGGTTTTCCACAGGCATACTATACAGTTGATGGAATGACAGACCATCATTTCCACTATGGTTATTTTGTAAATGCAGCAGCTCAGGTAGCAATGAGAGATCCTGAATTTATTAAAAAATATGACAATGTTATAGAAGAAATAATCGGAGATTTCGCAACTTATAAAGAAAACTGTTCAGACTCAAGATATCCGTTCTTAAGATATTTCTCAACGTATGAAGGTCATTCCTGGGCTTCAGGTCATGCAAACTTTGGTGACGGTAACAATCAGGAATCAAGTTCAGAAGCAGTTAATGCCTGGGCAGGACTTATTTTATATGGACAGGCTACAGGCAATGAAGACTTAACATCACTTGGAATGTACTTATATTCTACAGAAGTATCATCTGTAAATTGTTATTGGTTTGATACTGATGGGGATATTTTAGATGAACAGTTTACAGAAGGCAAAGGCGAGAATGCAAAATACAGTCAGGCGTCAATGGTATGGGGCGGAAAATACACTTATGCCGCCTGGTGGACTGACGAACCATTACAGATTCAGGGTATTAATATTTTACCAATGACTGCAGCTTCATTTTACGCAGCAGCCAATAAAGATTTCATTTTAATAAACTGGAAGACAGCTGTAAGAAATGAAAACAGTTATGCAGGTGTAAATGAAAAGCAGGAGAAGCGCTGGAATGAAATCTGGAGTGAATATCTTGCAATGGCTGATCCTGAAAAGGCAATGGATTATTTTGATGACCAGTGTGATCCGGAAGCAGGTGAATCAAAAGCTCATGCTTACAACTGGATTGTGTCAATGGAAAAAAATGGAACACCTGATTTGACAATTACAAGTGACAGTCCACTTGCATGTGCCTTCAAAAATGAAGATGGGGATATTACATACGTTGCATACAATGCTTCAGATAATGACGAAACAGTAACTTTCTCTGATGGTACGGAAATAACTGCAAAAGCCCATGCTATGACTGAAACCAGTGACGGAGAAGTTTCAACAAAATCAACTTACAAAGTAGAGCATTATTTATCAGATGGTAATGGAAACTATAACCTTGTTGATACTGAGAAAAAATCAGGAAAAATAGGAAATGAAGTTTCTGCAACACCTAATAATTATACAGGTTATATTGTAAATTTAGATGCAAAAGATACAGTGAAAGACGGCGTAATCAAAGATGACGGTTCACTTGTTCTTAGATTGTACTATGATCTTTCAAAAGTTGTAACTACAAATGAATACGAGGACAACAGTAATTACACATCCCTTGGAAAATCAAATGGTGTGGATATTTCTTATCGTATTTTAAGAAATGATTTTAATGCGAGTGTTAAATTGTTAGATGCCAATGATACATTCTACATGGAATATGAAGGCATATATACATCAGATAACACAACAGCATATCTTAATAAGAACACAACACAGGCATTAACAGGCGTATTTAAGTATTCTGTAAAGAACACACTTACAGCAGACACTTATAATACAATCAAACTTGTTAGCGGAAGTAAACAGGTATACGTGCTTGTAAAATATGGCAATCCAACAGCTGCCCCTGACTTATCAGATTATGACAGCGGTCAGGAAGCAACAACAGTTGATGCTAATGCACCAACAGATGCTTTAGGATTTGTAGCCGGCAATCCAAAAGACAATACAATTTTGGTTACATTTAGAGCTACAGAAGAACAGAATGAAAAAGGTCAGTTGTACAACGTATATGTGGATGGAAATTTGAAGTTATCATCTGTAGTTGCAGGAACTTATACAATAGAATCCATAGTTGCAGGAAAACATACAGTAGAGGTTAAAGGTATACTTAATGGAAAAGAGTCAAAGGGAATATCCATGACAGTAAAAGTTACAGGCGAGAAGGAAAGTACAACAAAAAATGATAGCACAACAAAATCCGACGCTACAACAACTACATCACAGACAACAACCAAGAAAGATTCTCAGGAATCTACAACTCCGTTAGCAACAACTGAAACTACACAGACAACAAAGAATGTAACAACAGCTAAACCTACAACAACTAAAAATAAACAGACATCAAAAAGGCCTGTTGTTACAAAGAAAGTAAAAGTTGGAAAAGTATCAATTAAGAAGGCAAAGAAAATCTCTAAGAAGAAGATAAAGCTTACATTTAAGAAAATAAGTAAGGGTACAACTTGCCAAATAAAAGTTTCTTACAAGAGAGCCTTCAGCAAAAAAAATACAACTACCAAAATGGTTAAAGTAAGCCGTAAGACATACAAATTCATTATCTCTAAAAAGAAAATATGGAAGCATAAGAAGCTTTACATAAAAGCAAGAGCAATTAAAATTGTGAAAGGTAAAAAGACTTACGGTAAATGGAGTAAAATCAAAATTATAAAATAATTTAAAGAAACATTTAAGAAACAATTAAAAAAATATTTAAGAAGTAATTTAAAGACCTTTTAAAGTCTGTTAAATTAAAAATTCTCCAAACATAAGAATTAATAAGGGGAAGAATTAAGAAGACAGCTTTAAAAGGTCTCTTTATGTTAATAAACAGGAAAAAATGTTAAGATTTGTTAAAAATTTTCTTAATATTTATGGCTTAGTGAATAATTCGGGTTTTATTATGATATACTGTAGCCATGTAGAAATAAGCTTAAAAGTATAATAAGTGTAAAATAAAAGAAGGAAAAGAATTACAAAAATAAAATTAATAAGTTTGCAAAAGAAAAATAATATTGTGTCACGTAAGATTATTTTAGAAAAATAGGAGACAATATTAGGAAAGAGGCGTGTATGGCTAGTAACAAAAAGAAAGAAACAGCA
>ULVZ01016890.1_pt1 | contig 12384 bp, 15 predicted proteins | sample 1959901 | NCBI WGS metagenome assembly ULVZ01 (sample SAMEA4835800, study PRJEB28245) | human gut metagenome | biome: gut microbiome; material: fecal sample | place: Denmark | collected 2008 | reverse complement strand
CTCTTTCACAAGACACAGAGCACAATCAAGGCACAGCTTGCAGCAGGAAGAAACAATGAGCAGGTGACAGACGGTGTGGAGAGCAGCTTAAAGACACTGGCTACACAGCTGGCAGGAGCATGTCAGAATGTGGCCGTACAGGCAGCAAGTGCAGCCGCTGTTACAGGAGCAGAGAGTGCAAAGGCTACAATTGCACAGCAGATTGAAGCAGTACAGGAAAACGGTTACAGTCTGGTTACCGGTTCCGCAGCACTCAGTAAGGGAACACAGTCTCTGGCAGACGCAGTTCCAACACTGACGAAGGGAATCAAGGCACTCAACGATGCCACGGTAAAGATTGTGTCCGGTGTAGATAAACTGGATGACGGGTCCCATACGCTGGCAGATGGCATGGTAGAATTCGACGAGAAGGGTATTTCCAAGATTGCGAACAGCTATAACGGAGATATCAAACCGCTGACCGACAAACTGCAGGCAATGCTTGATGCGGGTGAGGATTACCAGACATTTACAAAGGTTGCAGACGGTGTAAACGGAAGCGTAAAATTTATTTATAAACAGGATGCGATCAAGGCAGACAGTGAAAATAACAAATAATTTTGATGGTCGGAGGAAAAAGGATGAACTGGATGGAAAACCTGCTGATAATAGCAGGGGTATCTCTGGATATTTTCGCAGCAATGGAATGTCAGGGATCACTGGTTGCAAAAATAAATAAAAAAAATCTGACAGTGATCTGTGGAATCGTTGCGCTGGCACAGCTGATTACGTTATATCTGGGGCATTTTTTGTCCTCCCTGTTCTGCCATTACCGGTCGGTGCCGGACGAAAAGCTGCTGGGACAGATTATATCCATGGTGATTTTTATGATTCTTGGCATCCGGCTGATGGTAAAAGCAATCCGCAACGAACATGTGGAAGAACATCTGGAACATCATCTTGGAATCCGGAGATTTGTCCGCATGGCATGTATCAGTGGAATTTACACGCTGCTTACGGGAATTGCATTTGGATTTCTGGAAACGAATGTGCTTATGATTCTGATCATGATTGTTGTATGTACCGTTGCATTTGTGATCGGCGGCATCTATACCGGATACCGTGTCGGATATGAAGCAAAAACCAAAGTATATATCGTTGGCGCACTGTTGCTGTGGGTGGCAGGACTGGATGTATTATTTGGAAGAATTTTATAAAGAGCGTTATTGTGGAAGAAAACCGGCCATATTCTGGCTGGTTTTCTTTTCTTATATGTGTATAATAAACATGTATGAAAGCGTAAGGCAGGTGCATAAAATGGATTATACGGTTCTTGATCTGGAGATGACGGGACTGGCTCCGAAAAGGGACAAAGTAATAGAAATCGGGGCGGTTCGTGTACGGAACGGAGAGATTGCAGATACATATGGAACGCTCGTGCGTCCGGGAATGTCAATTCCGGAAACGGTAGTACAGCTGACCGGGATTACAGACGAAATGGCGGCTTTGGGGAAAGAAGAGAATGTGGCAATGCAGGAACTTCTGCAATTTATCGGGGATGATATTCTTGTGGGACATAATCTGATTTTTGATTACAGTTTTCTGAAGCAGTGGGCCGTCAATCAGAAAATTCCACTGGAATTGTCGGCCTGTGATACCCTGCGGATTGCGCGGGCACTCCTTCCGGGGGCACAGTCGAAAAAACTGGAAAGCCTGTGCGAATATTTTCAGATTGAACGGGAACATGCACACCGGGCACTGGATGATGCAGTAGAAACCTATAAGGTATTTGAAAATTTAAAATCCATAGAAGGTGCTTCCACGGAACTGTTTGTCCCGAAACCTCTGGTGTATAAGGCAAAGAGACAGACGCCGGCAACGGAGCATCAGAAAGAACGGCTCAGGGAACTGATGGAACAATATGGAAGGAAAGACAGTATCAGCTGGGAGACTCTTACACGCAGTGAAGCCTCCCGGCTGCAGGATAAGATCAGGGCTGGAAACTTTTAAGTTTTTCCAGAATGATTTTTTGCGGAAACGGCGCAAGCTGCGCAGCTGCTTCCTGCAGCTGCAAGATTCCGGAGAGATTGCCCCCGGTCTGATAGATGGCTGCCAGCTGTGTGTAGATGCTGCTGTTGTCGACATGACAGGAAACTGCAAATTCCAGCAGCTGGCGTGCCTGATCGGTATATCCGGCATCACTCAGTTCCTGGGCATAGATGGCAGCATTTCGTTCAAATGTGGAAAAACGGTCATCACATGCGCTGAGTTCATCCAGGTTTGCAACACCATATTCAAGTTTCAGGTCGGTGTTACTCATGGAAGAAAGATTCAGCATTTTCTGACCGCATAGTGTTTCCAGTGATTTTTTGGCATCGGTCGTAAGGTTTTGTGGTATTTTATCTTCTGTTATGATAAGATAATTAAGATTGCTGATATCTTTTTTGCGTGTGAAATTCGCACTGTGCTCCCGGTCCCAGAACTGTTTTTCGAGATTTTCCTGGGCGCGTTTATTTTTATGCATCAAAAAGTTAATATACAGCAGAAAAACGATAAAAATAGCAAGAAATACAAACATAATGGAAATCCTTTCTGATATTGTTGTGTATTCATTATAACTGATTTTGCGAAAGAGGTGAATAGTATGTATAATTTTAATGGTTCAAAACGAAAAAGACAGCTGATTGCACTCATATCGTTGGTTGTTATCGCTGCAATGGTTGTTACAACACTGGTTTCAGCGCTGATTTATGGGTAGCGGCACTTGAAAAAGTGATTGTTTATGTTAAAATACAAGATAACGCTAAAATTATTTTAAAGGAAGAATATGAAGAAGATAACAAAGTTAGGAATGGCTGCAGCAGTACTTTTTTGTGTGGTGGGACTCGGTTCTCATACACAGGCAGCGATGGCAGCAGAGGAGACTACCATTGAAAATGGAATTTCCATCGGAAATGTAAACGTCGGAGGAATGACAGAAAATCAGGCGATATCTGCGGTAGAAGAATACGTGGATGGGCTGATGGATACAACTTTTACGCTGAAAGGAGAAACCGGTTCCATTCAGATGACTGCGGAAGATATGGGAGTGACCGCGGATGCGGATACTGCCGTGCAGGAAGCTTTGGCGGTGGGACACGCCGGAAGTCTGATCAACCGGTATAAAACCCTGCAGGATCTCAAAAAGAAAAAACTGGTTCTCGATATGCATCTGAGTGTAAACAAACAGGCGACGGCCGAAAAGATATATGAGAGCGCAGATGATCTTGCCGTCGGGGCTGTTGATAATGGATTAAAGCGTGTCAATGGAAAATTTGAATTTGTAAAGGGAAAAGAAGGCGTCGAGGTGGATGTCGTAAATTCCGTGTATGCAATCAATGATTTTCTTGCACAGGGCTGGGACGGCTCCAATAATGAGATTGATCTGGTAACAAAGACGGTAGAACCGCGCGGGGATGAGAAAGAACTCGCAGAAATTACGGATCTGATCGGTTCTTATACGACAAACTTTGCAAGTTCGAGTGCAGGACGTGCAAAAAATGTCATAACCGGAGTGAGCAAAGTAGATGGTACAATCCTTTATCCGGGAGAGGAGTTTGATCTGGCAAAAACGGTCAGCCCGTTTACACAGGAGAACGGATATGAACTGGCCGGTGCCTATCAGAACGGAACGGTAGTGGAATCGTTTGGCGGTGGAATCTGTCAGGTTGCAACGACTTTATATAATGCAGTTATCCGGGCAGAACTGGAAATTACGATGCGTTTTAATCATTCCATGCTGGTTCATTATGTGGAACCGTCCATGGATGCGGCGATTGCCGGAAATTATAAAGATCTGAAGTTTAAAAATAATCTGGATGCGCCGGTATATATCGAAGGATATTGCAGTGGCGGTATCATTTATTTTAATGTATATGGAAAAGAAACGAGACCATCCAACCGGGAGATTTCGTTTGAAAGTGAAACCGTTTCAAAGACAGATCCAAAGGTGCAGTTTACAATGGATGCTTCCCTTACCGCCGGTTCGGTTTCTGTTACCCAGTCCGGACAGTCCGGATGCATTGCGCAGTTGTGGAAGATTGTGAAGGTGGACGGAAAACAGCAGAGCAGGGATCTGTTCAACAAGAGTAATTATCAGGCAACTCCAAAGCTTATTACCATTGGAACCAAAGATGCGACAAGCGAGACGCTTTCTGCTTTAAAGGCAGCAATTACAATCGGGGATGAAGCAAAAGTAAGAAGTGCGGCAGCCGGTTTAAAGACAAACGCGCAAAAGAAAGAAGAAGAGCAGAAAGAAGAAGAAAAGAAGGACGATACCGATAAAAAGGAGGACGCAGACAAGAGCGATACGAACAAGAAAGAGGATTCCTCCAAAAAGGATGAAAATAATAAAAAGGAAGATACAAAGAAGGAAGATTCCAAAAAACAGGATACCAAGAAAGAAACAACATCTTCAACAAATACATCCACGAAAAAAACACAATCGTCCAAAGAAAGCGAATAGAAAATAACAGTATGAAAGCAGGAAAATTATCCGAGTCGATATTAAAGCGCTCGGTTCTCCGACAACTTCATAATTCTGCGGTCCGGGCACCGGGAGTGGGAATAGATTTCGGTGCAGTGGATGCTTCTGCGGGAAAGCAGATCGTTACTGCGGAAGCCTGCCGTGCATTTGACACGTTTCCGGAAGCCGGCGTTTATGCGGCATTGAATAATCTTGCATGCAGTGGGGCAAAACCATTGGGAATTACGATGACGCTTCTGCTCCCGACATCCGCAAGCGAAAATGATCTGCGTGCATGGATTTCGGCAGTATCCCGTGTAAGTGAGAAAGAGCAGATTCCGGTTCTCGGAGGACACACGGAAGTTCTTCGGACAGTGACCTCTCCGCAACTGATTGTTCAGGCAGTGGGAGAAGCTGACAGGGAATTATTTGTCACAGCAGCAGGGGCGCAGCCGGATATGGATGTGATTGTGACCAAATGGGTCGGGCTGGAAGGAACAGCGATTCTTGCAACGGAACACCGGGAAGAGTTATCGGCCAGATACGCACAGCCGTTCCTTGACAAAGCGGCAAAATATATAGATTATCTTTCTATCCGTTCGGAGGCCGCAGTCGCCGCAAAGTCTGGCGTTGCTGCAATGCACGACCTCTCAGAGGGAGGCGTTTTCGGAGCTCTCTGGGAATTGGGGCAGTGTTCCGGCGTCGGACTGGAAATTGATCTGAAGAAAATACCAATTCGTCAGGAAACCATAGAAATCTGTGAATTTTTTGATTTAAATCCTTACAAGCTTCTGTCGGGAGGCAGTCTTCTTCTGGCAGCGGCAGATGGCAATGCACTGGTGCATGCGATCCGTCAGGCTGGCGGGGAAGCTGTTATTATCGGAAGGACAATCGACAGCAATGACCGTGTACTTATCAATGGGGAGGAACGCAGATTCTTAGAAACAACACAGACAGACGAATTATGGAATATGGTAAAATGTAATTAGGAGAACAATAAAATATGAGAGAGAAGATTTTAACTTTTATAGAAAAAAACAGCCGCATCGATACACAGGAGCTGGCCGTAATTCTCGGTGTAGATGAGACAGCAGTCATGAATGAGCTGGAAGCTATGGAGCAGGAGGGAATTATTTGTGGATATCATACGCTGATTAACTGGGACAAAGCCGGTGTGGAAAAAGTAACTGCACTGATTGAAGTGCGTGTGACACCGCAGCGCGGCATGGGATTTGATAAGGTTGCAGAGCGCATTTACAATTATCCGGAAGTAAATTCCGTGTATCTTATCTCTGGCGGATTTGACCTGATGGTTACATTGGAGGGGAAGACACTTCGTGAGATTTCCCAGTTTGTATCCGATAAGCTTTCTGCCTTGGATCAGGTACTCAGCACAAAGACAAACTTTATTTTAAAGAAATATAAAGACCACGGAACTGTTATGGCTCCGAAAGCAAAAGATGAAAGGATTATGATGGCATAATGAGAAATCCATTATCAAAAACAATTACAACCATTGAGCCATCGGGTATCCGGAAATTTTTTGACATTGTCAGTGAGATGGATGATGCAATCTCTCTCGGCGTCGGAGAGCCGGATTTTGATACACCGTGGCATATTCGTGATGAGGGAATTTATTCCCTTGAAAAAGGAAGAACTTTTTATACTTCAAATGCAGGTTTAAAGGAATTAAAAATTGAGATTTCCAGATATCTTGACCGGAGATTCGGGCTTTCCTATGACTATAACAAGGAGATGCTTGTGACCGTCGGAGGCAGTGAGGCAATTGATATTGCCATGCGTGCCATGTTAGATCCGCAAGATGAGGTACTTATTCCGCAGCCGAGTTATGTATCCTATGTGCCTTGTTGTGTACTGGCAAATGGAACACCGGTTCCGATCGAACTGAAGGCAGAGAATGAGTTCCGCCTGACGGCAGAAGAACTTGAGGCTGCAATCACGCCGAAGACAAAGCTTCTTGTTATGCCTTTTCCAAATAACCCGACTGGTGCGGTTATGGAAAAGAAAGATCTGGAAGCAGTTGCAGAAGTGGTAAAGAAACATGATCTGTTTGTCCTCAGTGACGAGATCTATGCGGAACTGACCTATCTGGAAAATCATGTATCCATTGCCTCCATTCCGGGAATGAGGGAGCGGACAATCGTGATCAATGGATTTTCCAAATCGCATGCAATGACCGGATGGAGGCTCGGTTATGCATGTGGACCGGAAGTGATCATTAAACAGATGTTAAAGATCCATCAGTTTGCGATCATGTGTGCGCCGACCACCAGTCAGTATGCGGCGGTAGAGGCACTGCGCAATGGGGATGAAGATGTTGCCATGATGAGGGAAGAGTACAACGGCAGACGCCGTTATGTACTGGAGCGGTTCAAAGAGATGGGACTTTCCTGTTTTGAACCATTTGGGGCATTTTATGCGTTCCCTTGTATCAGGGATCTGGGCATGAGCAGTGATGAGTTTGCAACAAAACTTCTGCAGACGAAGAAAGTTGCGGTCGTTCCGGGTACGGCATTCGGTGCCTGCGGAGAGGGATTCCTACGTATATCCTATGCATATTCCCTGGATGATCTGCGGATTGCACTGGATCGCGTGGCTGAGTTTGTGACGGAAATCCGGGAGATTAAGAGTTAAAAATGGCAGAGTTGAATATTGTATTACATGAGCCGGAAATTCCGGCAAATACGGGAAACATCGGCAGAACCTGTGTCGCAACCGGTACAAAGCTGCATCTGATCGAGCCGCTTGGTTTTTCTTTGTCGGAAAAACATTTAAAGCGTGCCGGCATGGACTACTGGAAAGATCTGGATGTCACCGTATATGAAAACTGGGAGGATTTCTGTAAAAGAAATCCGGGTGCAAAAATTTATTATGCGACGACAAAAGGACGTCATGTGTATTCGGATGTCCATTATGAGCCGGACTGTTTCATTATGTTTGGAAAAGAGAGTGCAGGGATTCCGGAAGAAATCTTAAAGGCGAATCCGGACACCTGTGTGCGTATTCCGATGATCGGGGAAACCCGTTCCTTGAACTTATCGAATTCTGTTGCTATTGTGCTTTATGAGGCACTGCGCCAGAACGATTTTGACCATATGAAGCTGGAAGGACAGCTTCACAGACTGAACTGGGACGATTAAAATGGGAATTATCAAAGCAAAAAATGTGGTACATGAATTTTTCCGCAGAGATGAGGAAGGCAATGTTGAGTCTATTACGACGGCACTCGATCATGTAAATCTGGATGTAAAAGCAGGACAGTTCATTGCCATTCTCGGACACAACGGATCAGGCAAGTCGACACTTGCCAAGCATATCAATGCACTGCTGACACCGACAGAAGGTGTGATCTGGGTGGATGGAATGGATGTACTTGATGAGGACAATACCATTCCGATCCGGAAAACTGCCGGGATGGTATTTCAGAATCCGGACAATCAGATTATTGCCAGTGTGGTAGAAGAAGACGTGGGATTTGGCCCGGAAAATATCGGGGTGCCGACAGAAGAAATCTGGACGCGTGTCAATCAGAGCTTAGAAGCTGTGGATATGGGAAAATACCGTAAACATTCTCCGAATAAACTTTCCGGTGGACAGAAACAGCGTGTGGCGATTGCCGGTGTTGTGGCAATGGAACCGAAATGTATTGTCTTTGATGAGCCGACAGCGATGCTTGATCCGAACGGACGCAAGGAGGTTATTGCTACCGCACATGACCTGAATAAGAAAAAGGGCGTTACCATCATTCTCATTACACATTATATGGAAGAAGTGGTTGACGCGGATTATGTGTATGTCATGGAAAAAGGAAAGATCGTGATGGACGGTACACCGCGTGAGATTTTTTCGCGAGTGGACGAATTGAAAGAACATCGTCTCGATGTACCGCAGGCAACGCTTGTGGCAGATGAACTGCGCAGTGCGGGCGTACCGGTTCCACAGGGAATCCTTACGAGGGAAGAGCTGGTGGATGCGATTATGTCCGTGGCAGATGCATAGGCAGGAGATAAAAGATGGCAGAAATCATTTTAGACAAGATCAATTACACATACAGTGACGGTACGGCTTATGAGATTCAGGCATTAAAAGATGTCAATCTACAGATTCATCAGGGCGAATTTATCGGAATTATCGGACATACGGGATCAGGAAAATCGACGCTGACACAACTGCTGAACGGGCTGCTTCGGGCATCATCGGGAAGCATCTACGTGGATGGGCAGGACATCTATGATGAAGGGTATGATATGAAAGCCCTGCGGAGCAAAGTGGGGCTGGTTTTCCAGTATCCGGATCATCAGCTGTTTGAGACCACCTGTTTTGAGGATGTCTGTTTTGGACCGAAGAATCAGGGACTGGATCGCAGGGATGTAGAACTGCGGGCGTTTGAAGCGCTGCGCAACGTCGGGTTTCCGGAAGAGTTATTTTATCAGCCGCCGTTTGATCTGTCCGGCGGACAGAAGCGCCGTGTGGCAATCGCCGGAGTACTTGCAATGAAACCGGATGTGCTGATTCTGGACGAGCCGACAGCAGGACTTGATCCGGCAGGGCGCGATGAAATCCTTGGACTGGTTTCTAAGATGCACAGGGAACTTGGAATCACGATTCTTCTGGTATCGCACAGTATGGAAGATGTGGCGGAATATGTGGATCGCATCATTGTGATGAATCACGGTGCCGTGATGTTTGATGCTTTGCCGAAGCAGGTGTTTGCGCATTATAAGGAGCTTGAGGCGGTAGGACTTGCTGCGCCGCAGGTGACGTATCTGGTACATGAACTTGCGGAACGGGGACTTCCTGTGGATACACAGGCAACCACGGCAAAAGAAGCAGCACAGACAATTCTGTCGGCACTTCGGGAGAAAAACGTCATTTAGTGTTTGCAGAGCACAGGAGAAATTTATGTTAAGAGATATTACTCTGGGCCAGTATTATCCGGCAGATTCTGTCGTACACAAACTGGACCCGCGTGTAAAATTATTTGCGACAATGATATATATTATTGCGCTGTTTACGTTCCGGGGCATTTTGGGATTTGCGATCATAACCGGTATGCTTATTTTTATGATCAAAATTTCAAAAGTACCGTTTTCGTATATCGTAAAAGGGTTAAAAGCCATTGTGGTGCTGCTTTTGATTACGGCAGTGTTTAATCTGGTCTTTACACCGACCGGTACGGAGTACTGGCACTGGGGACCGTTTCATCTGACCAGTACAGGTATTATGAATGCGGTGCTTATGACGATCCGGCTGATCTATCTGATCATTGGAACGTCTCTCATGACACTGACCACGACGCCAAACCAGCTGACCGATGGACTTGAAAAAGCATTGTCTCCGCTGAACCGGATTCACATACCGGTGCATGCGATTGCGATGATGATGTCCATTGCCCTGCGGTTTATTCCGATTCTCATCGAGGAAACGGACAAGATCATGAAGGCACAGATGGCGCGTGGTGCCGATTTTGAGGACGGCAATCTGATCCAGAAAGCCAAAAGCATGGTGCCGCTTCTGATTCCGTTATTTGTATCGGCGTTCCGTCGCGCGGACGATCTTGCCATGGCCATGGAAGCCCGCTGCTACAGTGGCGGAGAGGGACGAACAAAGATGAAACCGCTGCGCTATCAGGGAACAGACCGCAAAGCCTATGTGATATTGATTGCATTTCTTGTGCTTGTGATTGTTGCACGAGTGCTGTTGCGCTGGCCACAGTAGCAGGATGGTGACCGTCGGCAGCAGCATATAAATCATCTGAAAACAGGAAATTTGACAGAACAGGATTAAGAAATATGAGAGTAAAAATGGTCGTCGCATATGACGGAACCAACTATAGCGGCTGGCAGATCCAGCCCAACGGTGTGACCATTGAACAGAAATTAAATGAAGCATTGCAGGCGCTTCTTGGGGAAGACATCCGCGTGACCGGCGCAAGCCGTACGGACGCGGGGGTACATTCTCTGGGAAACGTCTGTATTTTTGATACGGATACCCGTATGCCGGCGGAGAAGATCAGCTACGCATTAAACCAGAGGCTGCCGGAAGATATCGTGGTGCAGGATTCCTGCGAAGTGCCGGATACCTTTCATCCACGTTTTTCCAGAAGCCGAAAGACCTATGAGTACCGGATACTAAACCGGCGGTTCCGCATGCCGACCAGGCGGCTGGATACATATTTTTATCATTATCCGCTGGATGTGCAGAAAATGCAGGAGGCCGCGGATTATCTGGTTGGCGAGCATGATTTTAAAAGTTTCTGTGCGGTCAATGCACAGTCGAAAACCAGCGTACGGACGATCTATGCATGTACGGTCACGAAAGAAGCGGATATTATCACGATCCGGGTGACGGGAAATGGGTTCTTGTATAATATGGTGAGGATCATTGCAGGAACACTGATAAAGGTGGGAGCGGGAGAGTTTGCCCCACAGGAGATGCAGACGATTTTAGATGCCTGTGACCGGAGTGTGGCAGGACCGACGGCTCCTGCACACGGACTGACAATGATCGGATTGGAGTACGAATAAAAGCTGCGCAGATTTGTATAAAATGTCGAAAAACAGATTTCCATTGTGGACAGGAATGGCACTTTTTACAGAACCTGTGGATAAAGCAGGAAAAAGCGGTATTTGAGGGACAAATCTGCTTGACAACAAAAGACCCGGGTAATATAATATATAAGTCTGTGATAGTACGTAAATGTGAGCCAAAAGCCCCGGCGAGCATTTAAACTATATAGAAAAGCAGAGCAGGAAAGAGCAGCGTCCGGACATACGAGGCTTGAAACTGTTCGCATTTTATTGATTTGAATATCTATCAAGGAGGAAAACCCATGAAAACATTTATGGCAAGTCCTGCTACCATCGACAGAAAGTGGTATGTAGTAGACGCTGAAGGCAAGACATTAGGACGTTTAGCATCAGAAGTTGCTAAAGTATTAAGAGGAAAGAATAAACCAATCTTCACACCACACATTGATACCGGTGATTATGTAATCGTTGTGAACGCTGAGAAGATCAAAGTAACTGGTAAGAAGTTAGATCAGAAGGTATACTACCGTCATTCAGGATACGTTGGAGGAATCAAGGAGACAACTCTTAAGGAAATGCTCAACAAGCATCCGGAGCGTGTCATCGAGTTCGCTGTTAAGGGAATGCTTCCAAAGGGACCTTTAGGACGTCAGATGTACACAAAGTTATTTGTATACGCAGGACCAGATCACAAGCATGCAGCTCAGAAGCCAGAAGCTTTAACATTCTAATCAGAGGAGGTAAACAACATTGGCTAATACAAAGTATTACGGAACAGGAAGAAGAAAATCATCTGTTGCCAGAGTTTATTTAGTACCTGGAACAGGAAAGATCACAATCAATAAAAGAGATATTGACGAGTACTTAGGTCTTGAGACTTTAAAGGTAATCGTTCGTCAGCCATTAGTAGCAACTGAGACAGTTGACAAGTTTGACGTTTTAGTAAACGTAAAGGGCGGCGGATACTCAGGACAGGCCGGTGCCATCCGTCATGGTATCTCCCGTGCACTCCTTCAGGTAGATAACGAGTACAGACCTACTCTTAAGGCTGCTGGATTCTTAACAAGAGATCCACGTATGAAAGAGCGTAAGAAGTACGGTCTCAAAGCAGCTCGTCGCGCTCCGCAGTTCAGCAAGCGTTAACAAAGAGATAATCGACTGCTCAGACTATATCAAAATGGTTCAAAAACCCCGGAAAATCAAGATTTTCCGGGGTTTTCTTATACCTAAACGGGCTGATATAGTTTGACATCATTTGACCAAACGAGAGCCGTTTTCACCCAATTTTTAGTGGTTAAATATAGGACAATGCTTGCTTTTATCCGTGATAACAATACCGCCAAGTCAGTT
>ULVZ01002909.1_pt1 | contig 12446 bp, 13 predicted proteins | sample 1959901 | NCBI WGS metagenome assembly ULVZ01 (sample SAMEA4835800, study PRJEB28245) | human gut metagenome | biome: gut microbiome; material: fecal sample | place: Denmark | collected 2008 | reverse complement strand
ATAATGATTTATTAAAAAGGATTGAACGTTATCATACTTCTGATATTGCGCAAGAAGTAATAAGAAATGCATGCTCTATAGGCTTTAAGCATATCTCTATTGATCTCATGTATGGACTTCCTAATCAGACATTAGAAGATGTCCAAGAAGATTTAAAGACTGCCTTATCACTTCCTATTAATCATTTATCTTATTATTCACTTATATTGGAGGAACATACAAGACTTTATGACAACTATGAACCTCTTGATGAAGAGACAGAAGGAAAGTGGAGTGATTATATTGTAGAGACACTTTCTCATGCTGGTTTTCATCGCTATGAAGTCTCTAACTTTGCGTTAGGAAATCATGAATCAGAACATAATAAAGTTTATTGGCATTATGATAATTATTATGGTGTGGGCATTGGTGCGACAGGTAAAATAGATGATGAACTTATTTCTCACTCGCGTAGTCTTACTGATTACTTGAAGGGGAAGAATACAATATATATAGAAAAAGAAACAATTGAAGATACAATGTTTAATCATCTTATGATGTCTTTACGTCTAAAAGAAGGATTAGACCTTGATGAATTTAAAAGAAGATATCATTGTTCTGTAGAAGATGTCTATAAAGAAGCTCTTACTAAGAACCTAGGTAATCATTCGTTGATTATTGAAAACAATCATTTGAAAACAAATGATACACTCGATCTTCTTAATTCCATTCTTCTAGATTTCTTACCAGAATAAGTGGTTTCTCAAATAAGAGAACCCCTTTTTAATATAAACTAGCACTAAAGTCTTGACACTGCTAAAAAAGAATGTATAATGAATCTAGCACAAGAGGAAAAAGAGTGCTAAGGAGGTGCTTGGGATGCTTTCGGCAAGACAAATGCTTATATTTAAATATATTGTCGAAGAGTTTATTGAAACAGCAGAACCTGTTGGATCTAAGCTTCTGATGACAAAATATGAATTACCATATTCAAGCGCCACTATTCGAAATGAAATGAGCAAGCTTGAAGAACTTGGTTTTCTAGTGAAGACACATACATCTTCTGGCCGTGTTCCTTCTAAGAAGGGATATTACTATTATGTAAATACTTTGCTTCAGCCAAATGTCGACGAACAGGTGAAGAATCAGGTTGCAACTATCTTTAGTGATACACATCAATCATTGAATAGTTTGATTAAAGAAAGCTGTGAAATGTTAAGCCAGTTGACTGATCTGACGGCGGTTGCTCTAGGACCTAATTCAAGTTATGAATGTCTGCAGAACATTACACTTGTTCCAATTGGGACGCGTAATGTCACTGCGATTATTGTAACGGATAAGGGACATGTAGAAAATCGAGTTTTCACTTTATCTGAGACATTGAGTTTGGATGATTTACAATCTTGTGTGGCGGTAATGAATGACACATTAGTTGGCACACCAATCAATCAGGTGGCAGATAGATTAGAAAACGATGTCAAGCCAATCCTCAATACGAGAATCAAGGAACATGAAATCTTGTTTAATGCTTTCTTAGAAGCATTTATGAAGTTTGCAAGAAACAATGTATATTTCTCTGGTAAAGATCATTTGTTGTATCAACCAGAATACAATGATGTCAACAAGTTAAGAAAATTAGTGAGTGCATTTGAAAATTCATCAAACTGGAATTTCTTAGCACCAACTGATGATGATGGCATCAAGGTACTGATTGGTGATGATTCAAATGTATCTGGACTTGATGATGTATCAGTTATTTCATCTTCTTTTGATACAGGAGGAGCTAGTAAAGGAACGATTTCTGTAATCGGTCCAACACGTATGCCTTACAAGAAAGTTGTATCGCTTGTAGAATATATTACTGAAAATATAGAAAGAATCATCAAGGAAAATGATGAGTAGAAGAGGTGAGACCATGGCAGAAGAAATGAAGAAAGAAACAGAAGAAACTGTTGAAGAAACTATCAAGGAAGAAGCTGAAGAAGTAAAAGAAGAAACAACTGAAGAAACAGCTGAAGAAACAGTAGATCCTAAAGATGAAAAGATTAAGGATTTAGAATCTCAAATCAACAAGTGGAAGACAGATTATTATAAAGTATTCGCTGATATGGAAAACTTAAAGAAAAGACTTAAAAATGAACATGCGAATCAGTTAAAGTATGCAATGCAGTCTTTTATTGAAGAGTTACTACCAGTTATTGATAACTATGAAAGATCATTAACTGTTGAGCCTGAAAGCGAAGAAGGTAAGAATATTCTTAAGGGTAATAAGATGATTTTGAACCAGTTAATGAATATTCTTGGTAAGAATGGTGTAACTGTGATTGAAGCACAGGGTAAGGAATTTGATCCAAATATGCACCAGGCAGTCATGCAGGATGATAATCCTGACTTTGGTCCAAATATTGTGACTGAAGAATTACAAAAAGGTTATATGTTAAAAGATAGAGTAATTAGAGCAACTTTAGTGAAAGTGAATAAGGATTAATAGGAGGAGAACTTATTATGAGTAAAATTATTGGTATTGATTTAGGTACAACAAATTCATGTGTCAGTGTTATGGAAAATGGTGAAGCAAAAGTAATTGCAAATCCAGAAGGAATGAGAACAACTCCATCGGTTGTTGCATTCAAGAACGGTGAAATCATCGTTGGTGAAGCTGCAAAGCGTCAGGCTGTTACAAATCCTGATACTGTAGCATCAATCAAGAGACATATGGGTACAAACTATAAAGAACATGTAAATGGTCGTGATTATACACCAGAAGAAATTTCAGCAATGATTCTTCAGAACTTAAAGGCTACTGCTGAAAGCTATTTAGGTGAAAAAGTAACTAAGGCTGTTATCACAGTTCCAGCTTACTTCAATGATGCTCAGCGTCAGGCTACTAAGGATGCTGGTAAGATTGCAGGTCTTGATGTTGAACGTATTATCAATGAACCTACAGCAGCAGCACTTGCTTATGGTGTAGATAAAACTGAACAGGAACAGAAAGTATTAGTATATGACTTAGGTGGAGGAACATTCGATGTTTCTATCCTTGACTTATATGATGGTACATTTGATGTATTAGCCACTGCAGGTAACAACCGCTTAGGTGGTGATGACTTCGATAAGAAAGTTATGGACTACATGGTTTCTGAATTCAAGAAAGAAAACGGTGTTGATTTAAGTGCTGATAAGATGGCTATGCAGAGAGTTAAAGATGCTGCAGAAAAGGCTAAGAAAGACTTATCTGGTATGATGCAGACTCAGATCTCATTACCATATATCACTGCTGGTGCTAATGGACCACTTCATTTAGATATGACTCTTACAAGAGCTAAATTTGATGAATTAACAGCTGATTTAGTTGCTAAAACAGAAGTTCCAGTAAGACAGGCATTAACTGATGCGAAAGTATCTGCATCTGAAATCGATCAGATCTTACTAGTTGGGGGTTCTACTCGTATCATTGCAGTACAGGAATCAGTTAAGAGATTATTAGGAAAAGAACCTAACAAGTCAGTTAACCCTGATGAAGTAGTATCTATGGGTGCTGCAATCCAGGGTGGTGTTATCACTGGTGATGTTAAGGATGTCGTATTACTTGATGTTACACCATTATCACTTGGTATCGAAACTATGGGTGGTGTTATGACAGTATTAATCCCTCGTAACACAACTATCCCAACTACTAAATCACAGATCTTCTCAACTGCTGCTGACAACCAGCCAGCTGTAGATATTAACGTACTACAGGGTGAACGTGCAATGGCTAAAGATAATAAGCAGTTAGGCTTATTTAAACTTGATGGTATTGAACCAGCTCCAAGAGGCATTCCTCAGATTGAAGTATCATTTGATATCGACGTTAACGGTATCGTAAATGTTAAAGCAAAAGATATGAAGACAAACAAAGAACAGTCTATCACTATTCAGAACTCTACAGGTTTAAGTGAAGAAGAAATCGATAGAATGGTTAAGGAAGCTGAAAGCAATAAAGCTGACGATGAAAAGAAACGTAAAGACATCGAAACTAAGAACAAAGCAGAAGCTATGATTAACCAGATTGATAAGGCTTTAGCTGAACAGGGTGCTAACCTTCCAGAAGATCAGAAGAACCAGGCTACAGCTTTAAGAGATGAACTTAAGACTGCATTAGACAATAATGATATGGCTACTCTTGAATCTAAGATGAGTGAACTTGAACAGATCGCTCAGCAGATGGCTGCTGCTCAGTATCAGCAGCAGAATGCTGGTAATACAGCAGGTGCAGACACTTCATCTAACAACAATAACGATGATTTCGTTGATGCAGACTTTACTGAAAAGAACTAACAAGAAAGCCAAGGGCAATCCCCTTGGCTTATATTAAATGAGGTGTAATTTATGGCAGATAAGAGAGATTACTATGAAGTCCTTGGTGTATCTAGGGATGCTTCAAAAGATGAAATAAAACGTGCCTATCGTAAGATGGCAAAGAAATATCACCCTGATGTGAATAAAGCGCCAGATGCAGCAGATAAGTTCAAGGAAGTTAATGAAGCCTATGAAGTTCTTTCTGATGAGAATAAGAAGGCTGCTTATGACCGTTATGGACATGCAGCATTTGAACAGGGTGGTGCAGGTGCTGGAGGATTTGGTGGCCAGGGATTTGGCGGATTTGAAGATATGGACTTTGGTGATATCTTCGGTTCATTCTTTGGCGGAGGACAGTCACGTTCTAGAAGACCTACAGGACCACAAAAAGGTGAAGACCGCTATGTTCAGATAGAAATTGATTTCATGGATGCTATCAAAGGTAAAAAGACTGAACTTAAGATTAACTATGATGAACAGTGTTCTCATTGTCATGGTACAGGTGCTAAGAATCCTAATGATGTGCATACATGTTCTAGATGTGGTGGAACAGGACGTATTAGAGTACAGCAGCGTTCACCATTTGGTACTATCATTAATGAATCAGTCTGCCCAGACTGTCATGGTACAGGTAAGGTAGTCAAGGATAAGTGCCCACATTGTCATGGTTCAGGATATATTAATAAGAATGTCACTGTAGAATTAACAATCCCAGCTGGTATTAATTCTCATCAGCAGTTGCGTGTCGCTGGTAAAGGACAGCGTGGTGTCAATGGTGGACCTAATGGTGACTTATATGTAGAAATCTATGTACGTCCACATAAATACTTTGTGAGAAACGGTAATGATATTTCTATATCAGTTCCAGTTTCTGCAGTAGATGCAACTCTTGGCTGTGAAGTTGAAGTACCTACTGTTTATGGTGATGTCACTATGAAGATTCCAGCAGGAACACAGACTGGTACAGTCATGAGACTTAAGGGTAAAGGTGTCAAGAACATGCGTGGTGATACTTATGGTGATCAGTATGTTCAGGTTAACGTTTCTATTCCTAAGAAGTTAAGCAAGAAAGAAAAAGACCTTTATACAAAACTTAAAGAATTGGATGAAAAAGAATCTATTTTTGATCAATTTAAGAAATCATTCAAGAGATAGGGATATTGAGTATTCCTATCTTTTTTGTATAATGAAATAAGGAGGACATTATGAAATATAAAACTATATTATGGGATATAGATGGCACACTTCTTAATTTTGAAATGTCTGAAAGAATCAGCATGGAAAAATGTTTAGAGAAGCATGGCGTATCTATGACAGAAGCACAATTTGAAGAATACAAAAAGATTAATAAAGAATGCTGGAAGATGATTGAAAAGGATCATTCAAGAAGAAATGAACTCATGGTGAAACGTTTTGTAGACTTTTTTATATTACTTAATGTTTCTATTGATGGTGTTCAGTTTAATAAGGATTATCAGGAAGCATTAGGTACTTATTATTGTTTGAATGAATTCGCCTTAGAAGTCATTTTGGCACTTAAACCACATTGCAAGCAGTATGCAGCATCAAATGGCTCAAAAGTCGCTCAGTTAGGCAAATTAAAGGGTACAGGGCTTTATGACTTATTTGATGATATATTCATCTCAGAAGATGTAGGGCATGAAAAGCCAGATATTACATACTTTAATTATATTAAAGAAAAGACCCACTATGATCCTGATACCACAATTATTATCGGAGATTCACTTACAAGTGATATAAAGGGTGGAGAGAACGCAGGAATTGATACATGCTACTTTAATCCAGGACATCAAAAAAACACTTCTCAAGCTGTCACATACGAAATAGACAAACTTATAAAAGTGTTAGACGTAGTAAAATAAAAGAGGCTGTTGCCAGCCTCTATTATTATATCGATTAAGCGCTCTTTCTTAAAGTTCTTAACTGTCTTGCAGAAACTCTTACCTTTGTAGGCTTACCATCGATGATGACAGTAGCTTTCTGTAAGTTAACATTCCACTTTCTTCTTGTAGCGTTTAATGCATGAGAACGGTTGTTACCAGACATAGGTCCTTTACCGCTAAGCTGACATTTTCTAGACATTGAATTCACCATCCTTTTACTTGTTTCACATACTCGTGTATCTTACCATCTACCTCATCAAAAATCAATCATTTTTTTAATTAATCTGTCCAAAATGTAAAAAAAGTTGAATATATGGACAAAATAAGGATTGAAAAATCTTTATTGTTTGCTATAATCCTAATTGTTTGTAATGTTTGTGTATATGATATATAATTACTATTATGAAAAAAGAATAAAAATGGAGGAATCAATATGATTAAAAAAACAACTGATCTTGGAAATATAGATATTTCAACTGACGTTATTGCTACTATTTGTGGCGGAGCTGCAACAGAATGTTATGGTGTTGTAGGTATGGCTAGCCAGAAGATGATGGATGGTTTTTATGATCTTCTAGGTAAAGATAATTATTCTAAAGGAATTGTTGTTGAAGAAGGTCAGACTGGTTCTATTATTAATCTTTATATTATTGTAGGTTACGGTGTGAAGATTTCTGAAATCGTATATGAAGTACAGAAGAAAGTTAAATATGTACTAGAAAAGACTCTAGATATTGATGTTGAAGCTGTGAATGTTTATGTTCAGAGCATCCGTGTAATGGACTAGGAGGATGAAGCATGAAGGAAATTAACGGTAAAATGTTTAAACAGATGGTCTTAAGCGGGGCCATCGTATTACATAATAATCATCCTGAGGTAGATGCTTTAAACGTCTTCCCAGTACCAGATGGAGATACAGGTACTAATATGTCTCTTACATTCAATTCTGGGGCTGAACAGGTTGAAAAGCTTGCTGATGATACACCTATTGGTGATATCGCTAAAACTCTTTCTAAAGGCTTATTAATGGGAGCAAGAGGTAACTCTGGTGTTATTCTTTCTCAGATCTTTAGAGGTGTAGCTAAATCACTTAAAGGCAAAGAAACTGCCAATGTTGCAGAATTATCTGATGCATTCTCTTCTGGTGCTAAAGTGGCTTATAAGGCAGTTATGCGTCCAGTAGAAGGAACAATCTTAACAGTTATCAGAGAATCTGCTGATGTAGCTGCTAAGTATGTACAGCCAGATATGGAAATTGAAGACTGGTTCTCTTACTTTGTAAAGAGTGCTGAAAAGTCTTTAGATAATACACCTGAACTTCTTCCAGTATTAAAAGAAGTAGGTGTAGTTGACTCAGGAGGAGCTGGTTTATTATTAGTATTAACTGGTTTCATGGCTGCTCTTGCTGGTGAAGTGATTGAAAAAGTAGACAATGTTGGTGCCGCAAGTGATGTGGAAATTGTACAGGAAGAAGAAAAGCCTTATGGTTATCGTGTACAGTTCACATTAAAGATTGATGAAAGAAAGATGAATGCATTCAACTTAGATGGTTTCATCAATGAGTTAAAGAACTTACCAGGTAAGAACGTAGATGTAGCACAGAAAGATAATAAGGTTATTGGTAATGTAGATACATTAAAGCCTGGTAATGCATTAAATACAGGTCTTCGTTTTGGTGAATTCACTAAGGTAACTGTAGTGAATACTGAAGTATCTGAAGAAGAAATCCCAATGGCTCCTGCTAAGGAAATGGCTCTTATTTCTGTGGCTGCAGGTGATGGTATTAAGGATATGTTCCTTGAATTAAATTGTGATCATGTTGTATCTGGTGGTCAGACAATGAACCCTGCAACTGAAGATATCGTTAAAGCAATCAAGGGTGTGAATGCAAAACATGTCATCATTCTTCCAAATAACTCTAATATCGTCATGACTGCACAGCAGGCGGCTACAGTATTAGAAGGAGAAGTAGACGTTGTGGTATTACCTACTAAGACTATTCCTCAGGGATTATCTGCTGCTATCATGTATAATCCAGAAGCAACATTAGATGAAAATGTGGATGAAATGAAGGAAGCTATTGCAAATGTAAAGACTGGTCAAGTGACTTTCGCAATCAAGGATACTTCAATTGATGGTTTAGAAATTAAAGCAAATAACTATATGGCTTTATGTGAAAAGAAGATTGTGGCTTGTGTACCAGATAAGCTAGAAGCATTAAAGAATGTTTTAAGCAATCTTGTAGATGAAGATTCTGAAATCGTTACACTTATTTGTGGTGAAGACGTAACAGAAGAAGAACAGGAAGCAGCTAGAAGCTTCATTGAAGAAAACTATGAAGATGTAGAATGTGAAGTTCATGTTGGTAAACAGCCAGTTTACTCATTTATTGTTGGTGTTGAATAAATTCAATTCTCAAAAAGTGCCGATATAATCAGCACTTTTTTTGATTGATATTCAAATTTTACGCTTATTTACGCACTAATTTGGAAATATTAAGTAAAAAAGCCTGTTTTTTATTGGTCATCTTCAAGATTGAATTCGATTAGTTGAGCTATCTGATGTTCCTTGGATTTTAAGACATCAGCATATATATTAGCTGTTGTTTGAATATCATTATGGCCTAGATGAGAAGAGACTACTTTTATATCTACATCGTTCATAATTAACAATGTTGCATTAGCATGCCGTTACGGTATAATAACGACAAACGGAAAAAGCCTTTATTTTCAAGGGGTTCACGCGTTTGCCGTCATTTATTCAATTCCTTTTCCAAGTTGAAATCTGACGAGAAAAATATCAAAAAAAGGAGGCTGTTTCATTAACGACAAAATTTCATAGTGCCAGCGGCCCGGTGTATTGCCTGGCCGCTGATTGCCGTGGGCGTTTCACTTTAACAGGTGGACGCCCTTTTTTCATACCCATTTTTAAGAGGAAGGAGATTCACATGATATTAAATGCAATGGAAAAACGGCTGCTGTTCCAGGTCGAAGGTGACTGTCTTGCCAAAGTCCTGAACGAGCTTCACATGGTTGCCCGGTATACAAAGAGCCCCGAACAGGGGGATGCGGCAGAAAGCCTGATGGCGAAGCTGCGTCCCCTGACCGATGCCGAAGGCATGGATATGGTGCGGGACATTCAGAAGAATTACCGTCTGCCCTATCCGGCCCGGACGATTGGGGAAAAGATTGCGGAGGCCAGGCAGCAGTCCGGCGCGGAGAAATTAAAGGGGCATGACATCATGGCCCTGGAACGTTTTGACCCGGAGGTAAAGCACATGATCGTCTTTGACGTGCTTTCGGGTGATGCCCCTGTCGGGGATAAGGGCGATAAGATGCGCCTGTTCCTTACGGACGCCGGCTATCAGAAATTCTTAGACAGCCAGGACCGGGGCGAAGTGAAACTGAAAAACCATGCGAAGGTCTCCTGCGGCCATCTGCACTATGACCGCAGGGACCGCGCCTTGTAACGGAATGAGTAAAGAAAGGGGGCTTTGAAATGGCTGTATTCCGTGTAGAAAAAACAAAAGACTTTACCGTTATGAGCAACCACCACCTGCGCAATACGGAGCTGTCCTTAAAGGCAAAGGGGCTTCTTTCGCTCATGCTGTCCCTGCCGGAGGATTGGGATTATACCACCAAGGGGCTTGCCCATATCTGCAAGGACGGCGTGGATTCCATCACTACCGCCCTGAAAGAGCTGGAACGGCACGGGTACCTCACCAGACAGCGCCTCCGCTATGAAAACGGCCAGCTCGGAGACATTGAATATACGATCCACGAAAAGCCGGTAACTGCCGAAAAACCAGGCGTTCCACCTAAACGGGAAAATCCAAGACAGGTAAATCCAGGACAGGCAAAACCTGAACAGGGGGAACCTGGACAGGAAAATCCCGCACAATTAAATACTGATCCATTAAAAACGAAAAAATCAAAAACGGATATATCAAGGACGTATCAATCAATCTATCCGGCAGAACCGGAGGCGGCAGGCTGCCCCGATGGGTTGGATGGGATGGATCGGATAGGATTGGCAGAGGCATACCGTGAAATCATCAAAGAAAATATCGAGTATAACTTCCTGGTCCAGCAGTATGGCAGGGAGCGTATGGATGAAGCGGTTGAGCTTATGCTTGAAGTGATCCTGTCAAAACGCCCCTATATCCGTATCGCAGGGGATGATTTCCCCAGGGAGGTGGTAAAGGGACGTTTCCTGAAAATCAATTCCAGCCACTTAGAGTATGTCTTTGACTGTATCGACAGGAACACCACAAAGGTCGGGAACATCAAGGCTTACCTGCTGGCGGCGCTGTATAATGCCCCGGCGACAATGGACAGCTATTACCGTGCCGAGGTCAACCATGACCTGTACGGCTGTTAGGCGCTTTCGGGCGTCTTTTTTCATTTCATCACAGGAAGGAGGCGGAGCACGATGAAACGAAAATCTGTGCCGGCGCTATGCCCGGCGTAACCAAAGAGCAGATCCAGGAGGCACGGGAGGCGGACCTGTTCGCATACCTGCAGTTCCATGAACCGGGCGTGCTGAAGCGCGACGGGCCAAATTACCGGCATAAGGAACATGACAGCCTGGTCTATGTGACCGGGAAACGGTACTGGTACTGGAACAGCCGCGGGCGGAGCATTAACGCCCTGGATTACCTGATCCAGATCCGGGGCTACGGTCTGGTGGATGCGGTCCATGCGCTGGTGGGCGGGGAAATCCAGCAGGCGCCGGCTTACCGGAGTGCGGAGGCAAAACAGGAAAAGAAAGAACCGGAAAAGAAAACATTTTCCCTCCCCTGGGCCAGGCGGTGCGCCACCGCCGCCGTTTCCTATCTGCAAAAACGTGGGATCAGCAGCGAGGTTATCAGCCGGTGCTTCCGGGCAGGGCTGTTCTATGAGGCCCGGTATCATGGCGAGCCGGTCTGTGTGTTTGTTGGGAAAGACGATACAGGAAAAGCGAAGTTTGCCTGTATGCGCAGTATCACCGGAAGCCTTAGAAAAGATGTGTATGGCAGCGATAAGGAATACAGCTTCTGTTTCCCGCCGGAGAATCCGGGCAGCCGCAATGTGGCGGTCTTTGAGGCTCCCATCGACGCCCTCTCCCACGCCACGCTGCAGGAATTAGAAGGCTGGAAATGGGACGGCTACCGCCTTTCCCTGGGCGGAACTTCCCATGTTGCGCTGACGGCATTTCTAAAACGCCACCCGGAAATCCGGCGCGTCAACCTCTACATGGACAATGATTTAGGAGGACTTAAAAATGCCAGAAGAATCAAAGCCATGCTCCGTGAGGATCCGTGTTTTAAGCATATCCGGGTCGGCATTAACCCGCCCCGGACAGGAAAGGATTACAACGAAAAATTGCAGCGGACCAGACAACAGATGCAGGACCGCCAGCAGCCATGCCGCCCAAAAGAGGCGGCTGTTTCAATTTAAGGAGGATTTCAAACATGATGAACAAAGAAAATACCGCTTTACAGATGATTGCCGAAGCTGCCCGGTGCCCGGACTACGACCCCGACATGGTTAAGGCGCTGATGGAAAAACTGGACATGAACGAAAAGGGCTTTGCGCTCCTGATGAACGTTTCCCCTTCCACGGTCCGGCTCTGGACCAGCGGCGCGGCGCAGCCATGCGGAACGGCCAAACGGCTCATGCAGATTTATGAGACCGGCCCGGAGATTGTAGGCAAGATTGCCGGCGGGCAGCCCCCGGCAGGCGGGAGGGATTAAATGCCGGAGAACATGATACAGCAGACACAACTTCCGCAGATCCATTTGATCCGTGATACGGATTTAGGCGTATTCGCCTATGAGCTCCATATCCTTGCCGGTGATTTCCTGCGGGAAAGTGAATTTAATTTACGCACGCTGGCGACAAACACCGGGGTGGATTCTATTGCCATCATGGGGAAACGCCACATGTGGCTCTCCGACGCCGTATTTGCCTACTGTTCCACGGGGGATTTACGCCAGATGGCCCTCACGACAGAATATATCGGGGCAAGGGCCTTTCTGTTCCATGCAGACCGGAAAGAGGACGGCCATTTATACGGCGACGTCCTGATGATGGATCTGGACACGCTGCGGCAGGACATGAAAGAAAATACCCTCTATCCCGGCGGCGTCAGCATGGAACGCAAAGACGGTTCAAGAGTTACCGTCAGCCTGGAAGAATGGTGTTAAAACGCAAACTCTACCCATCTGATGACTGCAAATTA
>ULVZ01013598.1_pt1 | contig 12586 bp, 10 predicted proteins | sample 1959901 | NCBI WGS metagenome assembly ULVZ01 (sample SAMEA4835800, study PRJEB28245) | human gut metagenome | biome: gut microbiome; material: fecal sample | place: Denmark | collected 2008 | reverse complement strand
GCCGAGTTTGCGCATCGAACCGGCCCGATGAAATTCAACGGTACGCACAGCGATTTCAAGGCGTTCAGCAATTTGCCGGTTGGTGAGTCCCGAGACGGCAAGAAGCGCCGTCTGGCGCTCTCGGTCTGAGAGTGAGAGAAAGGCCGTGCGGGCCGCTTCAGTGAGCGCCGCCTGTCGAGCGGCTTCATCGGTGAGCTCGGCTTCGCGCGCCGGCGTGCCGCCAGGCGTCTGCTCGGTCTCCCCTGAAGCCAGAGACTGAGCAATCGTCAGGGCCCGCTCAATCGCGGCGAGCAGTTTTTCCGTCCGCACGGGCTTAGAGAGAAAAGTGACGGCGCCCGCTTCAATGGCATCCACCGCCATGTCGACGTCGCCATGCGCTGAAAGAAAAATGCAGGGCAGCTTTGAACCGCGCTTTTTCATCCGGTCATGCAAAACAATGCCGGACATTTCCCCCATGCGAACGTCGAGAATCGCGCATCCGGGATCTTCCGGACGATCGTTGATGAGAAAGGACTCTGCACTCTCATAGTGCCGCACGATAAAGCCTTCGTTTTCAAGGACGTAGGCTAAGGCATCGTGAATATTGGGATCGTCGTCGACAATGCGGATAATAGGAGCGGCAGTCATTTGCTGGGGTCCTTTAGAGCGGCCGTTGAAAGAGGCTCAGCCGACTCTGCGGCCGGCCCGTGAGGCACAGTTGCGGAATCATCCGTTTCGGCTCTGACGGATTGCGATGTGCTGACAAGGGGCAGCGCCACGCGCACAGCGAGCCCGGTCAGGCGAGGATTAAGATCCGTTCGCCCAAAAGTAATGGCGCCGAAGCAGGCCTCAACGATCGATCGGACGATAGCAAGGCCGAGCCCCAGACCGTTAGATTTTTGACTCGATCCGGCCTGCGGCTGACTCGAACCCGCCTCAATGCGCACGAGTTCTTCGTCGGAAAGGGGTTTGCCGCTGTCGGCCACCATGAATACCACGCTGCTGCCGATGACTTCAGCGGTAAAGGCGACCAAGGGTCCGGAGCCCACGAGAACCTCCGGGGCCTTCGTGAGATTAACCGGTTTGGGCTTGCCGCTTGACTCGTCGGCGGCCCAGGCGGCCTGAGCGGCCTCGGCGGCATTCTTCAGTAAGTTGACGAAGACAAGCTCGAGTTCGAAGGCGTTGGCAGAAATATGGGCGGCACTTTTAGGCACCAGCACCCAGAGCGGAAAGTCCCGCATGGATTGTCCGCGCCAGAGGCGCACGGCGCTCTGCATCACATCGGCGGTCGACAGAACGGATCGCTCCAGTCTGCGGCCTTTGGCATAGGCGCGCACACGCTCGACAATCTCACTCGCCCGCTGTGTTTCGTCGGCAATCCGGTCAGCGATTTTGGCCATGCGGTCCGGATCGGCCGAACCTCGGCGAATTTGGCGGGCGAGCCCCTCCGCGTAAAGCGATGCCGATGTAAGGGGCTGGCGCAGTTCGTGAGCAAAAATGCTTGAGATCTGCGTGAGCGATGCTGCACGCCGCATGGATGCCAGACGAGAGGCCTGCGCCATCTTCTGCTCCATCAATTCGCGAACGCGCTCACCCTGGCGGCGCGCAAGCACTTCTGCCCGCCAGCCATGGAAGAGGAGCCCGAGAATCAGAAGCGCAATGACAAGCATCCAGGTGAGATAGTCGTCAATGAGTTCATTGAGCATCGTCGCCCGGAGCTTCTCGGACGGTCCCACGCGAATCGCTTCAAGCAGCGCGTCCACGGACTTGTAGTTCGTCGGAATCGTCCAGCGGGCACCGCGCTCGGTGGGCGGCATCGACAGGAGCGCAAGCGTCGCGCGCCGCGCGGCCTCGGGCGAAATCAGCTCCGTTGAGGCCATGGTGAAGCCGGGATAAAGGTCCGTGGAGTGCACACAGGCCACGTCCACATTGTCTCGTCGATCCAGAACGCGAAGCTCGCCGACGGCTTCGGGGTGGCGCTCAATAAACTGCTCGTACGCACAGAGCCGCAGGACGCCCGCATCCGCTTTGTCATCCAATATGAGCTTCACAATATCCGATATCGACCGAGCGTCGCCCGTGAAAATCGTTTTCCCGAAAAACGCGTTGGGATTGATGCCGAACTTTGCGACTTCACCGAGCACAATTTGCCAGCCCGGGAAGGAAAGCGCGTTGCTCGCCGCAATCGTGCGCCCTTTCAAGTCGCCTAAGGTTTGAAATTCCCGGTGATCCTCACGAACAATCACCGCAGCCCCTTCATTGCGGTTGGGATCCGGGCCGCCCTTGGAAACCAGCGTGGCGAGCGGACGAAGGCCAAAGGTTGAAAGCCGTGTGACCGCGCCGGAAGTGCCGAGAATAAACTCAGCTCCGCGGCTCAAAACAATACGGTCGAACTCTTCGAACGTACAGAAAATCAGTTTGATGCCGCGATTGGGAAAGAGCGGCGCCAGCGCAAGCTTCGTCGCTTCGGCAATAAGCAGATTGTCGCGCGGCAGTGCAAATGTAATGACCGCAATGCGTATCGGATCTGTCCCCGGCACAGGAATGACTCCCGCATCAGGAGGCACCTTCAAGTCTGCCGCAGAATGGTCCAGCGAAACGACAGCCCCGGTTCCCCTCTCTTCTGCCGGGATATCGACCGACACCGCAGCCGCGAGAACAGAGCAGGCAAAGCGCAGCGCCCAAAGGCACTGAGCAGTGCTTTTTCGTTTTGCAAACCGAAAGCTGAGGCGGGTCATGTCGTTCTGAGCCAGCCGGTTCTATCGGCTTGAGAGCGTTTGTGGATACTTTTTTCGCATACGCGGGTTTACCCGCCTTTCTAGGAAGTTTATCCAACCTTTTCTGCCTTCCAATGGGCTTTCGGTCCTCTGGGGCATTTGAATTCATCCGTTTTGACCAGACTCAGTCTTCTAAGGGTTGACCCTTAGCAATCTTTGGATACGTTTTGAGTTTTGCTAATAACGCTTCACGCGGTCCAGCCGGATTAGTATTCATTCATCAACGTTCGATATCGAACTATATATCAATGCTCACAGCGGTGTTTCCAAGAAATGACCGCCCCCGCAGAAGGAATTTTGATCATGAAGAACATTCTGGTTGTATCCGGCCATCCCAATCCCTCGGCATCACTCGCCAACAAAACCATTCTGGAGAGCCTCAGAACAGCGTTTCCGCAGGCCCAATTCCGCGAACTCGCTTCACTCGTGAAGGACGGCCATTTTGATCCGGTCCCAGAGCAGGAAGCGCTCCTGAAAGCCGACGTCATCGTGCTCCAATTCCCGTTTAACTGGTACTCGGTGCCGGGGCTCCTGAAGACCTGGATTGACGAGGTGCTGCTTCACGGATTTGCCTATGGTTCAGGCGCAAAGCTTTCGGGCAAAACCGTGCTGCTTTCCATCACCGCCGGCGCTCCGGAGGCGGCCTACCAACGCGACGGCTTTACCGGCCACACGGTATTTGAGCTCCTCACGCCGCTCGCCGTCACCGCCAAAGCCTGCAGCATGATTTTTGCCGAACCCGTCGTGTCGTACGGCTACTCCGTTCCTGCCGCCCAAAATGACAAAGAAAACTATCTTGCCAACGCCAGAAAGCATGCCCAAGCGCTTTCGGCGCAGCTGAAGGCCCTCTGACAGGGAAGAAATGTTTTTTATTGATCAGCTTATTCATGCGCCTATAAGCAATCATGCTGAAGCCCCGGCAGGGGTCACCTGCTGGGGCTTCAATCGTTCCCAAATGCCTGAAAGAAAAATCAGCGCTTAGAACTTATGCACAATACCTGCGGCGACCTCAACGACCGTCGGGGCAACATCGAGGGAATACCCATTGAAATCTTTCTACCCTTTCACCGTCTGATATGAGTAAGAAGCGACGCCGTAGAGCGAAGTACGTTTGCTGAGCGAATAAAGGTACCCTGCAGATGTGTTCCAACGGGAAATATCAATTTCGCCGAAAGTTGCTCCGATTGCGGTTGCCATATCCCAGCCGTTCACCTTGTCAATCGTGCCGTCCAGATAGGAAGTTGCCACCTTGAAGGTACCCCCTGCCGCCGGGATATCCGCGCCGATCGTGAGACCATAACCCTTTACCTGGAAACGTTCAGTTTGTGCGGGAGACAGCGCAAAATCTTTCGAAAAAATATTGTCGATGCTGTTCAAGTCTGCATTGTCAAAATACTGAGCCCCGGCATAGAGCTTGACAACCTGGAAATCGTAATTGCCGCCTACTGTCACTGTCAGCGCATCATCGACCGGATTGCCCCAATCCACGCCGTTCCATTTTGTCGTTGAAAAGTTCGTTTGGTCAACAACGGCAGCAAGGTTAAGGGGGCCGTTGGCATAAGTGAGCCCAATCGCGTAATAGCGGTCGACGGACGACTTCCCTTCCACACCATGCAGGCCTGCACCGTCGTAGTCATCCTTGCTGTCGGTATCAAACGAATACTGGGCATAAGCCTTAAAGCCCGCAAAGGCCGGCGTTGCGTAGGTAACCGTGTTGTCATAGCGGTCAAAACCGCTCATCACGGTGCTGGCATTAGCCGCATACTCGCCCCAGGAGGTCCCGAAAGGCGACAGACTGCCGAGAAGCCCGAAGGTACCGTTGCCGCTCGCGAGACTGCCCATCCGACCGAAGGCGACGGTGCCGAAAGCGCCGGACAAGTTAAGCTGGGCCTCACGGCCAAAAAGGCGGTTATTCTGCGTGAAGCTCCCCGTGTCCGAAACGAAACCGTTTTCAAGAACGAAGCCGATCTTAAGCCCATTGCCGAGGTCTTCCGTACCCTTCAGGCCAAATCGGGAACCGGCGGTCACGCCGGACTTCATCTGGAAGGTGTCAACCGTATCGACATCCGGCAGATCGGCATCTGCATGCTGATAAACCAAACCGGTATCAATAACACCATAAAGGGTGACATCAGCAGCCAAGGATGAACCGGCGAAAGCTCCAAGAACGGAGAGTGCAGCAAGTGTTTTTTTCATTTGAAGAGGTTTAAATCAAAAAAAAAATGGCGCAATTGCCTAAAAGCAGCAAAGCGCTGCGTAATCCCTGCACGAAGCTTCGTCAAAATCTGTCTGACATTCAGAAAACAAAATGTTTTTCGATGATTCATGCAACCCTGATGGGTTTGCGGACCGCAATAATCATGGCTTTGACCCTGTACTCTCCGCAATCCAGTCTTTTTCCGTTACGGCACCAATATATTGTTTTTAAAGGAAATCAAATAATGTAAGTTCGTATTACATTTAAGATATACACCACATATACGAAGTTTTCGTTTCCGATTCATCTCGAGCAATCGGCTGCGAATGGCATGACGCTTAACTAACTGCGCCCCTCATTTGCTGGCGTTTCAGTCCATCGAGCAGCTTCGATGAAGTGCTGCGAACGCCAATTAGCCTTCACTGCTCCCGCGCGAGCCAGATGAGGAAGAGCATCACCGACAGGCAGTCTGCTGCGCCCCCCGGCGACAGACGTCTGGCGACGAACTCGCGGTCCACTGTATGGACAGCATCACGCCACGAGGCTTGGCGCAAAGCGCCGGACTGGAGCAAATCACGAGCACAGCGCTTCACTGCCGCAAGCGCCTCAATACCGCCCCGCCGCACCAATGTCGTATCGTCAAGTTCGCTCATGATTTCAAAGAGCGCCTCAAGCAGTCTGCGGGCATCCAGATCCGCCTCCGGCAGACTGCAGAGCGCGAGGAGCGGCGTCTCAATGGCCGGAAAGCCCGCCGCGGCTTCACCGCGAATGCCCGTGAGTCCATAGTCACGATGCGCACGCATACCCGGCGTTTCTTCAGAGGGCCTTCCGGTGAAATCCGTGAGGGTGAGTCTTCCGAGCTCAGCGGTCTTATCCAAAACGTTTTTGATGAAGGTCTTTTCATCGAGCTCATCGAATGCTTCGCGCTGCGCCGCGCTCACCTCACCTGCCGCGCCGAGGACAAGGCCGAGTGAAAAAATGAGCCCTTTATGCGTGTTGATATGGCCCGTCGCTTCATACATGGCTTCCTCGGCTTCGAGTCCGATGAGTCTCAGCACCGCAAGCAGAAATGCCGGGTCGTCGGCAATCCATTCGCCCGCCGCGAAGAACCGCGGAAAAAAGGATGAAATCGCCGCGGCGCTTCTCTGGAACGTGAAGAAGTCCATATCCTCGTGGGAGCCCGAGTGTGCAGGATCCACTAAACCCGGCTTAGGCTGGAGTCCAACCTCATAAAGTGCCGCACGCAGCGCCAGTGCGCCCGCACGACGGGCGGCCGCAGACACGGTGAAGGCGGTTTCATACGCAGCGAACCGTGCCAGCCGATCGGTCACGCTTTGCGCGACATCTTCGGCTGAATGGCTTTTTTCCCGCATGCAAAGCGCTGCCGGACGGCTGCAGACAAAGCATGTGCGGCCCATCCCGTGACGTGAAGCCAGAGAGACCGTCTTGCCGCCGGCATCATAGACATCAAAGTCAAAAAGCCTTGACCACGGATGGAGGACCTCGAGCTCCGCGGTCTTCTCCTTGACGCTCTGCGGCGCCTCAGCTGCCGCGAAGAGTGCCGAAGGACCCGCTGAAGCATTGGTGAGCGCACATTCCGTGAGCTGCGGGAACCGCAGGGCAAACTCAGACATGCCGCTCGCGAGCAGCCGCCGCAGAAGCGCGGAATCCTTGATTCGGCCGGGGATATTAAGCGCAAGCTGAACCACCGTCTCGCCGGCGTGACGCCGCGCAAAGGCCTTCCGGCGCTCGACGCGCGCCTCCTTCTCTTCGAGATAGGCGGCAAGGCGCTCCGTCTGAGGGGCGTCTGGCGAATAGCAATGCCTCACCGCGCTCATGACGCCTCCCTGCGGAGCGCTTCACACAGTGCGGTCCCTTCAGGAGACTTGAGATAGGCGAAGGTCGACGCGGGCACCCACTCCTCAACCTCGTCCATTCGGCCGGCCGTCCAGGCCGCACGCACCCGTGAGGCAGAAATCGCGCCGACTCCGTCTTCAATGCGCGGCACTTCCACGAGTTCGAGCGCGTACTTTTTGAAGACGTCTTTCAACGCTTCGTTATATGCGCGGGTGACCGGGTCCGTCGGCTCCGTCCCGACGAAGCGCTTGGTGATGCCGAACCCCGGGGCAAGCAGATGCGCAAAGATGGTTCCGTCAAGATGCGTTTGAGCCGGCAGCCGCTCGTTTTTCTTTAGGAAATAGGAGGGAAAGGTCCCGGCAGAAATAATGTACGGGCCGCTAGGCACTACGCGGACATTGGGCAGATCGGCAGTGCCTGCGCGCACGAGCGCCAGTCTGACGTCAAACGGAAAAACCGACTGGTTTTCCTCAACGACAAAAACGATGCACTGCTCAGCATCGCGCGCCGCGAGCTCAATCAAAGCCTTGTGCCCCAGCGTAAATGGATTGGCGTTAACAATAACAGCCGAAGACCGCGCATTTGGGTTCACGCCGCCCGCGCAGATGCGCCGGATCCACTTCTGGGGTGAACAGCTGCCGAATTCCAGAAGGCACGCGTAGGGCGGAACATTCTCCACGAGCCGAAAGCCCGCGCCGCTGAAAGCTTCGGCATTTTGAGACTTCGTAAAGAGCTGCAGGTAAAAGATGCCGCGCTCGCGCGCCTCTTCGACAATCGCGGTAAAGAGCTTCTCGACAATCCCTTTGTGACGCATTTCGGGGTCGACCGCGGTATTGCGCACAACACTGCCCGACAGAATGACCGTGCCGACGAGCCGGCCGCCGATAAAAGCGCCGAAGCACGCATCCGCATATTCGCGCCGCACCGGCAGATCTCGTTCTCGAAGAAATGCCGTCACCTTCTCCCACTCTGAAGGATTAGCAGCTTGTATTTTCCGGATCTCTTCCATAGCGCACCCGCTTTGCGGAGGTTTAACTTCATTTCATTATCTGCGCAAATCTTTTGATTTTTCAGGTTACTTTAATTACCAAACACCCTCACATTCAGACTGCAAAGATACAATTAAATTTGCCCTGTCTGCGCTCGTAAATCAGTGTCAGGCAATTATGAAAACACTTTTGACAGGAATACCGGCCCTTCAATAAACACTGTCCGGTCTCTTGAATATTAAATGCGCCTGCAAACAAAACTTCTTGCATTAACGGCAGCATTGTTGTGCCTGATGCTTCTCGTCATCCTGAAATTCATTCAGGTCTACGAGGGCGACTTCGTGCATGAAGACGTCTCGAACCGCGCTCAGGCGATCTCTCGGCTTGTCGCCTCCAATTCAAAGCTGCAGGACTGGATGGCGCGTTCGCCGCTCACTCCGGAAGGGCTCGAAGGCATCCAGCGCTACTCCGAGCAGGTGCGGCTCGCTACCGGCGTCGAATTCATTGTCATTTTTGACAACCACGGCAAGCGCCTTTCGCACCCTAATCCCGCGAAGATTGGTCTGCACATCCAGGGGGCTGATGAGAGCGGCGCTTTGCGAGGAGAGGAATACATCTCCGTTTCGATCGGCACCCTCGGCGAGTCCATCCGTGCCTTCACGCCGATCTTTCATGACGGCCGGCAGGTAGGCGCTGTCGTCACCGGCATTACGACGGCCAATGCCAAAACGCTCACCGAGGCCCGCATGACGAAGATGCTGGGCGGCATCTCCCTCGTGTTCCTCGTTGGCTTTCTCGCCATCATCATTTTCTCGAGAAAGCTCAAGAAAACGCTCCTCGGCATGGAGCCCGAAGAGATTGCGCTGCAGAACACCATCAGCAGCACAGTATTAAAGTCCGTGCGCGAAGGCGTGCTCGTCATCGATGCTGCCGGGCGGCTTCAGGTCGTGAACGATCAGGCGCGCAAGATTCTCGCTAAGGCCCATCTCCCTTCGGATGTGCTGGGGCAGCCCGTGGACAAGGCCATCCCGCACACGCGCCTCTTGGAGGTGGTGCGTACCGGACGCGCGGAAAACGATGCCGAACAGAATCTCGGCGGCGTCGTGATCATCACCAACCGTGTTCCGCTCGTCGTGAGCGGGAAGATCATGGGCGCCGTCGCAACCTTCCGGGATTTAAGCGACATGATGGAGCTTGCCGAAGAGCTGACCGGAGCCAAAAAGTGGATCGAAGCCCTGCGGGTTCGAGCCCACAACTACCGCAACACGCTGCACGTCATCAACGGACTCGTGAAGAACCAGCAGTACCCCGAGCTCGAGCGCTACGTCGAAGAGCTGCGCATTGCCGATGAAGTGCATAACGGCCGCATTGCCCGCCTGATCAAGGATCAAGTTCTCGCGGCGTTCCTCCAGAGCAAGGTTGCCCGCGCAGCTGAACTCGGCATTGAACTCGACGTGGAGCCCGATTCCCATGCCGACGAAATCCCTGACGCTCCGTTCCGCCAGGCCCTGCTCTCCGTCGTCGGGAACCTCCTCGACAACGCCATGGATGCCGTGAACGAATCCGAAGAACGGTGCGTGCGCATCCGCATCACGAGCGGCCAGCCTATCTGGTCAGTCGAAGTGTCCGACTCCGGGTGCGGCTTTAAGGGCGACCCAATGCAGTACTTCCGCAAGGGCGTCACCACCAAGGGCGAAGGCCACGGCTACGGTCTTTATCTCGTTGCCCGGGCCGTGCACGCCTATAACGGCTCCATCGAAATCGAAAGCAATTACCCGGCCGGCACCGTGCTTAAGATTGTGATGCAGGCTGCGGGACCCGAATAAGGAGAAAGAAGTGATCCGCGTGATGATTGTTGAAGACGATCCGATGGTGGCGAGCGTGAACGAAACCTACCTCTCCCGCCTGCCTGGGTTCTGCGTCATTGCGAAGGCGGCCGACGGCCTGCAGGCGCTCGAAAAGATCAAAGCGCTTTCCGGGAGCGTCGATCTGGTGCTCCTTGACGTCTTCATGCCGAAAATGGACGGACTCTCTTTTCTCGAACACTTGAAGAACCTTGCACCGTCGGTCTCGGTGATCATGATCACCGCCTCGCAGAATAAGGAAAGTCTGCGTACTGCGCTCGCTCACGGCGTCGCCGACTACATCATCAAACCCTTCACCTTCGAGCGCTTCAAGGCGGCGCTGCTCACCTTCGCCGAACGCTGGCGGCTGCTCCATGAAGCCGAAGACTTCGACCAGTCCGACCTTGACAACATTTTTCACCGCGGCGCCCCGCCGCAGCAGTTTTCCAAGGGCATTGATGCGGACACCTTGGAAAAAATCCTCGCTTCGGTCAATGCTGCATCAGCGCCCGTTTCCACTCAGGAAGTTGCAGACGACGTGGGACTCTCTCGAATTTCCGTACGCAAATATCTTTCTTATCTCGAAGAAAACAACCGTATTCAGGGTGAACTTTCATACGGCGGGAAAGGACGGCCCGTAAAACTTTATCGCGCGCTTTAGCAGCACTTTTATCAATATTGAATTGATCCGCTTTTAACCGTACTTTCAAAACTTACATAATCGATCTACTTAATCTCCTAAGCGAGACTTCTGAAAAACCTATTTCCATAATGAAAGTGCTCTTATTCCGGAGGCCCATTATGGAAACCACTTCCAAAACTTTCTGGCAGACCGCCTGCGAACTCAAAATCGGGCCCGTGCCCGCGCCGGTCTACCTCGTACTCGCCGTCATCGTGGCTGCAGCAACGATTTTCGGCCAGCTGCCCGCCGACATGGTGGGCGGCATTGCCATCATGATGGTGATGGGCATTCTGCTCGGCGACATCGGCCTCAAGGTGCCGATTCTCAAGGACATCGGCGGCCCGGCCATTCTGTCGATCTTTATTCCGTCAGCAATGGTTTACTACGGCCTCTTGAACAGTGATGCCATCAAGGCGATCACGGCCTTCACCAAGGGTGCGAATTTTCTCTACTTCTACATCTCGTGCCTCGTTGTTGGCTCCATTCTCGGCATGGTGCGCACCGTGCTCGTGCAGGGGTTCCTGCGCATGTTCGTTCCGCTCGTGGTCGGCACGGTTGTTGCGTCGATTCTCGGCTGCATTGCCGGCATGCTCTGCGGCGAAGATCTCTATCACACGTTCTTCTTCATCGTGATTCCGATCCTTTCGGGCGGCGTGGGCGAAGGCATCCTTCCGCTCGCAGCTGCTTATTCGGAAATTCTGAATCAGTCCGCCGATCAGTTCCTCGTGCACTTCGTGCCCGCTGCGATGCTCGGCAACCTCTTCGCCATCATGTCCGCGGGCTACCTCAAGAAGATGGGCGAGCGCTTCCCGAAGCTCTCGGGCAACGGCACCCTTGTAAAGTCGGGCGACCTCTCCGACATTACGAACGCCAAGGCCGAAGAAGCCCCGCTCGACGTCAAGATGATGGGCGCGGGCCTCGTCCTCGCCTGCTGCTTCTTCTGTGCGGCCAAGGTGCTCGCCCTCTGGATTCCGATCCCCGCGCCGATTCTGATGATCATCCTTGCCGCGCTCATCAAGGTCCTTAACATCATGCCGACCGTGATGGAGCAAGGCGCCAAGCAGTGGTACAAGTTCGTCTCCGGCAACCTCACCTGGGCGCTTCTCGTCGGCGTGGGCGTCATCTATACGCCCTGGAATGACGTTCTCGCAGCCATCACGCCGGCCTACATCTTCACGATCATGGCGACCATCTTCGGCATGGTTGCTTCGGGGCTCCTCTGCGCTCGGTTCATGAACATGTACCCGATCGAATCCGCGATCGTCACCTGCTGCCACTCGGGCTTGGGCGGCACGGGCGACGTCGCCATCCTCTCGGCAGCCAACCGCATGGGTCTGATGCCCTTTGCGCAGATTTCCACCCGCTTGGGCGGCGCCTGCACGGTGATTGCCGCGACGATTCTGATGCGCGCGCTTCAGTAAATCGCCCTCATCCCAAGCACTTTGCTCTGCCAAGCTCTTTATTCATGAGGCACATCATGCGACAAGGACAAGCCGGAACACTCGAAAGCAACGACGCGGTCATCACGGTCGCCGAAGCCCCTGCGGGGAGCGGGATCATCATCGACCTTGAAAGTTCCGTGAAAGCCGCCTACGGCGACACGATCGAAGCCGTCATTCGGGATGCGTGCCGCGAGGCCGGGATTGAGGACGCCGAAGTCGACGTCCGCGACAAGGGCGCGCTCGACTGCACCATCCGCGCCCGCACCCTGACGGCCATTACCCGCGCCGGCCTATAAACCAGCCAAAGGACCACTCATCATGAGACGTACGCTTTTGTTTCTGCCGGGAAACAACCCCGGCAATCTGCAGTCCGGCGCAGTTTTCGGCGCTGACGGCATCATCCTCGACCTCGAGGACTCTGTGTCGCCCGCAGAAAAGGACGCGGCGCGCCTTTTGGTTGCGAGCGCCTTAAAGAGCGTTGATTACGCGGGCGTAGAACGCGCCGTGCGCATCAACACGCTCGCGACCGGCGGCGAAGCGGACATTGCTGCTGTCGTGCCCTGCCGCCCGGATGCAGTCATGCTCCCCAAGACCGAATCGATCGACGACATCCGTGCCTGCGAAGCACTGCTCGAAGAGGCTGAAGCGGCCTGCGGCGCAGCGAAGAAGACCCTCATCATGCCGCTCATTGAAACGCCGATGGGGCTCGCCCGGTGTCTCGAAATTGCCTTGGCGAGCAAACGCGTGACGCTCCTCTCGCTCGGCGGCGAGGACTACACCGCATCGCTGGGCACTCAGCGCACGCGCGAAGGCCGCGAA
>ULVZ01007175.1_pt1 | contig 12677 bp, 12 predicted proteins | sample 1959901 | NCBI WGS metagenome assembly ULVZ01 (sample SAMEA4835800, study PRJEB28245) | human gut metagenome | biome: gut microbiome; material: fecal sample | place: Denmark | collected 2008 | reverse complement strand
TGGTTGTGGATTTTTGTAAGAGAAATCTTATTTTCGCCACACAGCGTTTTTTACGTTGTGTGGCTTTTTGTATGTTTAGGAGGAAAATTATGAATCAAGATTATATGAAAACAAAACCTATACTCCCTTTAGTACTCTCGATGAGCTTACCAATGGTGTTATCAATGCTTGTTAATTCTCTCTACAATATCGTAGATAGTTTCTTTGTAGCGCGTATTAGTGAGAATGCGATGAATGCTTTATCTCTAGTATTCCCTATTCAGAACCTTATTACCGCGATTGCCGTAGGGTTTGGTGTGGGCATGAATGCAGTGATTGCATTCTATCTAGGTACAGAGGATCATAAGAAAGCTGAAGATTCTATGGCACAGGGATTATTACTTTCTGCAATACATGGAATAATCTTAATGATTGTATGTGTTGTGTTTATTCCTAACTTCTTAAAATTCTTTACAAATGATCCTGTTGTATTAAAGGATGGGATATTATATGGACGTATTGCCTTCTCATTCTCTTTTGTGATTCAGGTAGGTATTGCCTTTGAAAAGATCTATCAGTCTTTAGGACGTATGGCTCTCACTATGAAGATTATGATTATAGGATGTGTCACAAATATTATTCTAGATCCTATTTTAATATTTGGTTTAGGTCCTATTCCTGCAATGGGTATTGCAGGAGCTGCGATTGCGACTGGTATTGGTCAGACAGTTCCTTTTATTCTATATCTATATTATTATAAGGTAGATTTACCACTACGTATTCATAAGGAAGCTTTAGATAGTACTCAATATTATAAAAAGTTATATGGTATTGGTATTCCTGCTACTTTAAATATTGCCTTACCTTCTGTTCTTATTTCTGTATTAAATGCGATTCTTATTTCTTATTCAGCTATCTATGTCGTAGTACTAGGTATCTATTATAAGCTTCAGACATTTGTCTTTATGCCATCTAATGGAATTATCCAGGGTATTAGACCACTTGTTGGATATAACTATGGGGCTAAAGAATATAATCGTATTAATAAAATCTATAAGCTCACTCTTGGTTTGAGTTTAATTATTATGATTGCTGGAACACTTCTTTGTTTTGTATTCCCTAAAGAAATCATGGGACTCTTTACCAAGAATAAAGAAACACTTGATGCCGGTGTGATTGCCCTACGTATTATTAGTATTTCCTTTGTCTTCTCTTCACTCTCGCTTACTTCAGGAGGTGTACTAGAAGGGCTAGGTATGGGTATTCCATCACTCATTATTTCTTTATGTCGTTATGTAGTCATTATTCTTCCATGTGCTTATATTCTTTCTTCACTACTTGGACCAACTGGTGTATGGCATGCTTTTTGGATTACAGAAGTATTTACTGCAGTTATTTCTCTACTTATATATAAGAAGAAAAAGAAGGATTCATTTAACTTATGAGTGAAATCACAAAACATGCATTAGAAGATTCTTTAAAGGTATTACTCTTAAGAAAGCCTTTCAATAAGATTACGATTGGTGATCTCACAAAAGAATGTGGTATTAACCGTATGACATTCTATTATCACTTTACTGATATGCATCATTTACTTTCCTGGATCATCTTGGAGGAAATACATCAATTACTATTAAATACAAATATCTACCCTGAAGGATTTATTTGTCTTCTCTATAAGATGAAAGAAGACAAGATCTATATTATGAATGTATATCATTCATTACACCAAGAAGAGTTTCAAAGCTATTTATCCCCGATGATTCAAGGACTACTTAAAATGAAGATAGAGGAAGAAGCCCAAGACATATCTATCAAAGAGTCAGATAAAGAATTTATTGCTCGTTTCTATTCTTATTGTATTGTTGGATTATTGATAGACTGGTTGAATGATGACATGAGAGAAGATCCTGAAAGATTATTAGATAAGATGGATGAAATCATGCATGGATGTATCAAAAGAGCTCTTAAAAGATTTGAAATTCATCAAAATTAATAGTTTGATTAAAATTTTTACACTTAATTGGTCATGATAAGATATTTATCATGGCTTTTTGTTTGTTTAAATAAAAGTGATAAAATATGATTTATACTAGAGTCATATCAAGGAGGTAACTATTATGTATTATTCATCAGGAACTTACGAAGCATTTGCACACCCAGAAAAACCAGAAGGTGTTGAAAAGAAATCAGCTTATATTATTGGAACAGGTTTGGCAGGTTTAACTGCTGCCTTCTATCTTGTAAGAGATGGACAGATGCCTGGCAATCATATTCATTTATTAGAAAAGCTAGAACTTGCAGGTGGAAGCTGTGATGGTCATAAAGATGTTCATAAAGGCTTCTATATGCGTGGAGGACGTGAAATGGATAACCACTTTGAAATCATGTGGGATGTATTCCGTGATGTACCTTCTATTGAAACACCTAACGTATCTGTATTAGATGAATACTATTGGCTTAATAAGCATGACCCTAACTACTCTTTATGTCGTGCAACAGTCAATAAGGGCGAAGATGCGCATACTGATAAGCTATTTAAATTAGATAAAGATAGCGCAATGGCATTGTCCCAGCTCTTTATTACACCAGAAGTTAATCTAGAAGATAAGAAAATTTCAGATGTATTACCAGAATCATTCTGGGAGACTAATTTCTGGCTATATTGGCAGACTATGTTCGCCTTCCAGAAATGGTCTAGTGCGTTAGAAATGAAGCGTTATTTATGTCGTTATGTGCATCATATTGATGGTTTACCAGACTTCAGTGCTTTAAGATTTACTAAGTATAATCAGTATGAAAGTATGATCTTACCTTTAATTGAATATCTAAAGAAGCATGATGTAGATGTTCAGTTTGGTATGGATGTCAAGAATGTCGTTATTGAGGATGTAGATGGTAAGAAAACAGCTAAAGAACTTATTTATGTAAAAGATAATAAAGAACAGTCTATTCCTTTAACTGCAGATGATTTAGTCTTTATTACTAATGGATGTTGTACTGATACATCAAGTTATGGTGATCAGACTCATGCACCTGATTTATCTCATATTGTGAATGGTCAGGGTGAATCATGGGATTTGTGGAAGAATATTGCGAAACAAGCTAAACATGACGAATATGGACATCCCGATGTATTCTGTAGTGATACAGAAGCAACTAACTGGATGAGTGCCACTGTAGAAACATCTAATGAAGATATTATTCAGCATATTATGAATATCTGTAAACGTGATCCTCGTGCTGGTAAAGTGACTACTGGTGGTATAGTGACTGTTAAGGATAGTGTAAATAATTGGTTCCTATCTTGGACTATTAACCGTCAGCCACAGTTTAGATCTCAGAATAAAGATACAGTACTTGTATGGCTCTATGCTCTTCATACTGATACAGAAGGTAACTATATCAAGAAAGCTATGAGAGATTGTACAGGTGAAGAAATCTGTCAGGAATGGCTTTACCATATTGGTATGGATGAAAGCAAGATCAAAGACTATTCAGAAAATGCATGTAATACAACAACATGCTTCATGCCTTATATCAATGCCTTCTTCCAGCCTAGAAAGAATGTAGACCGTCCTAAAGTTGTACCAGAAGGTGCAGTGAACTTCGCATTTATTGGACAGTTCGCAGAAACACCAAGAGATACTATCTTTACGACTGAATATTCTATGCGTACAGGTATGGAAAGTGTCTATACATTACTGAATGTCGATCGTGGTGTACCTGAAGTATGGGGTTCTCAATATGATATCAGAGAATTATTAAGAGCCGCTTATTATGCAGTAGATAAGAAGAAGATTAGTGAGTTACCATTAAACTTCAAGGAAAAGATGCTTTTAAAGACTGTATTAAAGAATGTAAAAGGTACAGATCTAGAACTCTTATTAAGAGAGACAGGACTTATAGATTAGGGTCTATAACAGGTGAACAACTCATTACAGTTTCATAAAAAGCAAAGAGCGGACCGACGTCCGCTCTTTTGTGGTATATTTAGTTTGCAATGATACACCAACAAGATTATAAGGTATATCAGACATACGCGCTACTAGATTTTCATATTTCTTTTGAAATCTAAAGTGAAAGGTTAAATTCCACTTTAAAAAATGTATAAAGTGTAGTTTATAGTATGGACATCCATCCCAATTTTTATTACTATAATTATAGGTAACCCTCCTTATTTGTTTGCGGTAATCCCACAATACTATGAATTTTTATTACTACTCAAAGTATAATGGTAAATCCACGATTGAACAAATTAAGGAAAGTTACTCTTTTTATTTCCTCCTCGTCATTTCATTATCTAATAAATTGTCACTGTGATGGTTGTCCATCCAGAATTGGAAGATACATAAACGACTGCAAGGAACTTGATGAATTTCATAAGGAAGCAAGAAAAAAATATTACATGAGAAAGAGGTAAAAAACTCGTGTACAAGAGAGATAACAAAGCAAAAGAAACATTCGGTGATTTCAAAGAGAGTTACGGTCATGACAGACTCCACAGAAGAGGACATGACAATATTCAGGTGGAGATGGATCTTGTTGCAATGGGGCATAATATCAGGAAATACCACAAACTGAATATGAAACAAAAACGAAGAAATCAAGAAGATGTTTAGATTATTTATCAGATGATATTTTTTAAAGAAATAGAAAGGTTCTTTTTAAGTGCGTCTAAAATATGAAAAAGAGCTGTAACGCTCAAGGTAGTAGTAAATACTACCTATTTGTTACAGCCCTTTTAAAAAGGATAGAATGGATTGGGACTTTCTGGATCATTATAAATAGCACAGTCCATCTGCCATACCTCCATAGAATCTTTGATCAAAGAACATAAGTCATGATAACCCGCTTTATCTATCTCTCCATGAGCTAACATAGATTTATAAAATTTCTTTATACTTGCCGCAGTTGACTTAATATTACCAGGCGTAGACCATAAACATTTACGGATATAGAAGTCTCCTAAATAATCATCAAGCATATTAAGCCCTTCTTCCATAGGATAAGCATCCCTATATAGTAAAAATTCATTAATATAGAATTCTACATTGGAAAGATGACGGCTAATAGTTTTATCTTTTAAACCTGATTGAATAAGATCGTCTTTAAAAAGATCTAAAAGAAGATAGTTTCTTTCTTTGATTTTTTTGCATTCTTCAAGATATTGATCGTAGTCCATAATACAGCTTCCTCTCTTCATGATATAAATATCATACAATATTTATATTCACGTTACAATTTAAAAATTTGAATACCCATAAACCACAGGTATGCTATAAAAAACGTTTTTAATCAGATCCTTTTAACACGCCGTTAGCAAGAATTCCCCCACATTATAGGAGGTGGGATGAATTGTAATAAACACGGTGTTTTATTTTGCTCTTAAGAGATACAGGTTTAATAAACTAACAAGCTAGTTATCCAGCTTGTTTTTTTATATGGTGCTATACAAAAAAGACGTTTCGCATTGAAACGTCCTTCTTGTATACAATTATGTTTTAAGGGGAGAGTTAAAAACAATTTTCTTTTGCTCTTGTGTATTAAGATATTTTTTAAGGGAGTTTCTTAATACATTTATAATATAACCCCTCTTTATGAATCCAATGTGAACATACAATCTTTTTCTTGTATAAGTGATTGTTTTCCTTTTTCTATTTTATAAGATAGTCCATGAATCACTTCTTTGCCTTCATGAATATGGATAAAGCTTCCATCTACTAACACAATAAATGTTCTTTTGGCACTATCAGGATAGGCAATATCTTTGAATATATGTACACCATCTAAACAATCATCATGTATTTCATTATAGTGCGGAATGATCATTGTTTGAGTGAGTTCTAACCCCGGAAGATATCTTTGATACTTCTTATCCAAATATTCTCCTGGGAGTTCAGGCATGGCGTATACAGTCTTTGCACAGTTCATAGAACCTGCACTGACGCCTACTATCACACCTTCATACTCCTTCAAATACTTCTTTAAGTGGATTTCTCTAAAGAACTTGTTTTGAGTAGGCACATGTCCTCCTCCAAGTATGATAAGATCTGATTCTTTCACTAGTTCTTCTGTCTTCTCTTTGTTTCGATCATCCAGAATAGTAAATGTATCCACTAAGAAATGACTATTCATCAAGGCTTTCTTTTGGTAGTTTCCCCATTCATCATTATGTGGCGTATCAATTGGATCAGATGGTATATAAAGACAACGAATATGACAAGGAAGAACATCAAAAAGAAGAGAACGGAAACCATTCTCTTCATTAATATATTGACCATTTAATGTTAAGTTTGAGCTTGTCAGAAATAAATGCATAATAATACCTCTCTTTACTAGTATACATACAAGTAAGTAATTAATCAATATATGTACGTACAGGCAAAAAGACTTCCATGGAAGTCTTAGTCTGGATATACTAAATGTTCTTCTGTAATATTTTTAAGAGTGTTATCTAAAAATCTTTTCGCAACAATCTTAGTAAGAGGTAAGTTCATATCTAAATAGTTACCACAATCTCTTGCCGCAGCACCTGGAACATCACCTTCAAATTCAGCCATGAAAGTAAACATTTCAGTCACTAATCCTACAACATCCTTAGATTCTAAATCTCCTGCAAGAATCATATAGAATCCTGTACGACATCCCATAGGCCCAAAGTAAATAACTTTTTCAGCCCATTCCTTATGATTTCTTAAGAAAGTGGCACCTAAATGTTCCATTGTATGGATTTCAGCTGTATTAATAACAGGTTCTCTGTTAGGTGCTGTCATACGTATATCAAAAGTAGTAATGACTTCTTCTCCTACCTTATCTTTTCTAGATACATAAATACCTGGTAATAAAGTTAAATGATTCACTGTAAAGCTTGCGATTTTGTTCATGTTAGTTCTTTTCCTTTCTATCTCCAATTAGTTCATATAACAATTATATACAATATTAACAGTTGAAGTCACTTTTTCAAGCCTTTTAATCTCAATATATCAATTCTCTTATCACGTGCAATTCTTGCTTCAGAAATACTCATTGTAGGTTGTCCACTTAATCTTTCTTCTTCTTCCACTTCCAATACACTTCTACGCAAATCTAATAATTGTTTATTTCTTTCTAATTCATCTTCTTCAACAAACATCTTATGATCATCCTTTCTATTTCTTATTCTTTCTTTTCTTACGATAATTCTCTATTGTCCCAAAGTTATTGAAGATATCTTCCATCATCATTTCATATACAATATGCGTAATTTCACAATCATTCACTGCACGATGTGCATGAGAATAATCAATATGATAATGATCTGCAAGATCCTTGAGTCTATAGCGTTTCAAATCTTCATGTAAAAGTTTTCTTGCAATCTTCAATGTATCAATATAATCATTTTGAAAAAGGACTCCATAATCTCTTAGAAGTGCATCATAGATGAAACGAATATCAAAACGGACATTATGACCTATGATCATATCATCCCCTATGAACTTAATATACTCTTTAAGGACATCTTTTTCCCCTCTTGCATCATGTAACATACGATTAGAAATGCCTGTGAGATTCTCGATAAAATCACTTATATAGATAGTTTTATCCTTATCTAGTAAGTCTACAGGTAATTGATCTCTTAACGGGTTAATGAGTTCACTAAAGCGTGCCACCTCTTTGTGATTGACATACTTAATAGCTGCGACTTCTATCAGTCTTTCTGTTTCAGGACTAAGTCCTGTAGTCTCTACATCTACTACAATATAAGTATCAGGATATTCTATTTTACTTTTCCCTATTTCTCTCATAAAACCTCCAAAAAAGCCACATAAGTGGCTTTTATTTCTTAGGATGTGGTCCTGCTTTTCTAATATTTTCTGGCATATGTGGATACTTAGTATTGAAGTTTGCTTCAAACATCATAGCAAGTTCATTAGCCATATCTTCATATGCTTCCTTATTAGCCCATGTATCCTTAGGGTTTAATACATATTCTGGGACTCCAGGACATGATTGAGGGACATGAAGATTAAAACGTGAATCATAATAATAGATGACATTATCTAATGATCCATTGACTGCTGCAGTGACCATAGCACGTGTATATGATAGTTTCATACGTGAACCAATACCATAAGGTCCACCATTCCATCCAGTATTTACTAAATAAACCTTAGTACCATAGGCTTCTAGACGTGAACCAAGTAACTGTGCATAAATACTTGGCTCTAGAGGCATGAATGGTTCTCCAAATAGTGTAGAGAATGTAGGCTGTGGTTCGCTGATGCCTCTTTCTGTACCTGCAACTTTAGATGTAAATCCAGTAACGAATTGATACATTGCAGCATCATGATCAAGTCTAGAAATTGGTGGTAATACACCAAAGGCATCTGCAGTTAAGAAAATAACGACTTTAGGTACTCCACCTACTCCTGGAATCTGGGCATTTTGAATATATTCAATAGGATAACCGACACGTGTATTTTCTGTAAGTGTACTATCATCATAATCTGGCTGTCTAGTCTTTGCATCTACAACTACGTTTTCTAGTTCTGAACCAAAACGAATAGCACGATAGATGTCTGGTTCTCCTGTAGGAGATAAGTTAATTGTCTTTGCATAACATCCACCTTCAAAGTTGAAAATTCCTTCTTCACTCCATCCATGTTCATCATCCCCAATCAACATTCTATTAGGGTCTGTAGAAAGTGTTGTTTTACCTGTACCTGATAAGCCAAAGAAGATAGCTGTTTCTCCAGTATCTGGATCCATGTTTGCTGAACAATGCATAGGAAGAATGTTTTCCTGTAAAGGCATGCAATAGTTCATGATTGTGAAGACTGATTTCTTGATTTCTCCTGAGTATTGTGAACCTACAATAATAACTGTACGTTCTGTAAAGTTAATAATAATAGCTGCTTCTGAGTTAGTATGATCTACTTCAGAAATGCAATGGAACCCTGGAGCAACAAGGATAGTATAATCAGTCAGACCAAAATTATCTAATTCTTCTTTTGTAGGCCTAATCAATAATTGATGGATAAATAGGTTCTGACATGCGAGTTCATTGATGACAGTGAATTTACGACGGTATTTCTTATCAGCTCCAGCAAAGCCTTTAAATACGAATAATTCTTTGTCACTCATATAGTTAAGTACTTTTTCTTTTAATGCATTGTAGTTTTCTACACTCATGGCTACATTGACATCACCCCAGGCAATCTGTTCATGTACCTCTGGTGTATCTACAATAAATTTATCATGTGGTGAACGACCAGTATATTTTCCTGTTTTTACAACTAATGCACCCTGGTCAGTTAATAATCCTTCTTTACGCTTTAAAGCGTATTCTACTAATTTAGCAGGACATAAATTATAATGTGCTTTTCCTGTATAGTTTTTAATTCCTGCATATTCGAGTGTCTTTTCCATAAAGTAACCCCTTTCGTTTTGTCTGTATAACACATTATAGCATAAAATTATCTTTTTAACATACTCTATTTCCTAACAGTTATTGTGATTTGCGTAAATTTTGTATTTATTTTTTTGAAATGGTTGAAATATTCACCAAAAATAAGTGTTTACGGTATAATGAAGATACACAATCTTAACAGAAACGTAATCTATTTTTGATTTATGTTAAGAAATACTAGCTTATAATAGGTTTCAGGAGGTTTTTTTATGCCAGCAGGTTATACACATTATGTTTTTGGTGAACAGGTTTTAAGTCAGCTTGATGAAAACATCAAGAAAAGGATCATGCCCTACATTGATTTATATCATATAGGGATTCATGGTCCAGATATTCTTTTTTATTATGATGTCTATAAGAAGAATCCTGTAAAATCATTAGGGTTTGGAATGCATCAGCTTCCTGCCACAGATTTCTTTAAACATGCAAAAGAACTCATTAGACAGGATGCCACAGATGCAACACTCGCTTATACTATTGGATTTATTACTCACTTTACATTAGATAGTTCTTTACATCCTGAAATTGGTGTATTAGAGAATACTTTATCTATGACCCACAGCTTACTAGAATCTGAATTAGATAGAGAATTACTTGTAAGAGTTAGAAAAGATCCTTTGACTGCCAATTTAACAACTCATATTCATCCTGATTATACCAATGCACAGGTGATTGCACCATTCTTTGATTTAAAAGCAGAAGAAGTAGATAAAGCATTACATGATCTACTATTTATCTTAAAGTGGCTTGTTGCTCCTAGCAAATTGAAGAGAAACTTTGTCTTAGGTGTAATGAAGTTAGGTGGTATGTATGAAGAATATAAAGGATTACTTATTAACTATGAAAAAGATGAACATGCTGCCAATGATATCAATCATTTAATAGAAATGAAGGATGAAGCAGTACCTTTAGCCGTATCACTCATTAATGAGTATGTTGACCATCTTGATGATGATTACTTAAACGAAAGGTTTAATAGAAACTATGAATAAACTAACTAAACTAGAAAAATACTGGATCTTGTACGATGTCGGTAATAGTGCCTTTATCCTACTTGTTGCTACTATAGTTCCGATTTACTTTAACTATCTTGCGTCTCTCGCAAAGATCAGTGAAGTCAACTATTTAGCTTATTGGGGATATGCATCTTCTCTCACAACTCTTATTGTCGCTATTATTGGACCAGTGCTTGGTTCTATTGTCGATACAAAAGGCTATAAGAAACCAATCTTTACTATTAGTATGATCATAGGTGTAATGGGCTTAGCCTGTTTTTCAGTTCCTAAGTCTTGGATTATATTCTTAGCTGTATTCGTTATTGCGAAGATTGGTTATAATGCAAGTCTGATTTTCTATGATTCCATGCTTCTAGATATTACAAATGACAAGCGTATGGACTATGTTTCATCTCAAGGATATGCATGGGGTTATATTGGAAGCTGTGTGCCTTTTGTAGTCAGCTTATTGTTTGTCTTATTCTATGAAAAGATGGATATTCCATTTAACGGTGCTATGACAATCGCCTTCTTAATCAATGCATTATGGTGGCTGGGTATGACATTACCACTCTTAAAGAACTATAAACAGGTAAATTTCGTAGAGAAACAGGAACATCCTATTCGTGATAGTTTTAAACGTTTAAGACATACTCTTTCTACTTTAAATGAAGATAAGAAAGTATTCTTCTATTTGATTTCTTTCTTCTTCTACATCGATGGTGTTTATACAATCATTGAAATGGCCACTGCCTATGGCAGTGCCCTTGGACTTAATACCAACGGTTTACTGATTGCTTTATTAGTGACTCAGATTGTTGCTTTCCCATTCGCGCTCATCTTTGGGCGTTTATCTAAAAAATACCCAACAGATAAACTTATTAAAGTATGTATTATTGCCTATACTGGTATTGCCTTATTTGCAATTCAGTTAGATAAGCAATGGGAATTCTGGATCTTAGCTACTTTTGTAGGTATGTTCCAGGGAGCTATCCAGGCATTATCTCGTTCTTATTTTGCGAAGATTATTCCACCTAAGAAATCAGGTGAATACTTTGGTTTATTTGATATCTGTGGTAAAGGTGCATCCTTTATGGGTACAACTCTTGTAGGACTTATTTCACAACTTACAGGACGTATGAACTATGGCGTAGCAGTTATTTCAGTGATGTTTGTGATTGGATTCTACTTCTTCCAGAAAGCGGCAAAATTATAAGAGGCATCCGCCTCTTTTATTTTGCCTGGAATTGTTTTCTATAGTCTGCAGGAAAACCACCAAAATAAGCATTAAACTTCTTATAGAAGTAGTTTAAATTAGAAAAACCACTCTCCTGTGCAATAAGATAAATAGGTTTATCAGTATTGATAAGTTCCTTTCCTACTGCTTCCATACGATAATAGTTTACTAACTTCTTAAAGGTATAGCCTGTTGCTTTTTGAATGGCACGTGAGAGATAATCAGGATTATAGCCGAACTTCTCTGCTGTTTCCATAAGAGTACAATCCTGATAATGTTGTTCTATGTATTGAATGATTTCTGTCATGTAGCTCTTATTATTTTCTTTAAATTGTTGTTCCATATTCATCTGATATCTTTGTGCCATTTTTATAAACAGAAGAGAAAAATAGGAATCAAGAATAGAGATTGCAAACAAAGAAGGATCTAAATACTCGCATAAAATCATTTCTATAAGCTGCACTACATAATCATGATCATCTTCTCTATTATTAAAAATAATATAATCATTGTGCTGTGCTTTTTGATCTATAATATTTGTCAGGAAAGTCACAATCGGGTTTACCGAAGAAAATTTACTAATAAATGAGTCACTAAAATAAGAGCGATCCATTTGAAAGTTGAAGATAATATCATTTTCTGTAGGCATTAAGACTGTATGCTTTGAATTAACATCTAAAAGAATCATATCCCCTGCATGAAGTATCACTTCTTTATCATTAACAATTGCATAACAATGTCCAGAATAGACATATTTCATTTCTACATAGCTTCTTGTATGTAGTGGCACAAATGAATATCTTGTCTGTTTTGAACAATAAATCGGAAAAGCAAGAACTTCATCTGTAATTATCTGCCCATCATAAAATAAAGTATGTTTTTCTTTTGTGGTTTGATATCTATCAATTGTGAATTGAACTATTTTTTCATCGTCTTTATTAATATGCTTTTCAATGTAGTCATCTGAATGTTTCGGGTGACTTTTATAATATTGTTCTTTTTTGGTTAGTGGAGT
>ULVZ01029412.1_pt1 | contig 12732 bp, 9 predicted proteins | sample 1959901 | NCBI WGS metagenome assembly ULVZ01 (sample SAMEA4835800, study PRJEB28245) | human gut metagenome | biome: gut microbiome; material: fecal sample | place: Denmark | collected 2008 | reverse complement strand
TGCCGCTCCGGGCACCCGGGCCTCCAGTGCCATCAGCTGTGCGGTGAGCTATTACGCGACCTCTAAGATGATGTTCACCGCCGCCCCGGGCAGCTTTTACCCGGCCCCCAAGGTGACCAGCGCTGTGGTGCGGATGGAGATCCGCCCCACCCCCGCCGTGCAGGTGGAGGACGAGGAGGGCTACTTTGCCCTTGTCCGCGCGGCCTTTGGCCAGCGGCGCAAGACTGCCGCCAATGCCATTGCCAGCGGCCTGGGGATGCCCAAGGATGCCGTGACTGCTGCCATTGAAGCTGCCGGTTTCGATGCCCGCATCCGTCCTGAGGCCCTGACGCTGGAGGATTTTGCAAAGATCCAGAACGCACTGGCCCGGTGACTTGTTTTAATAATTCGGTTTTCCAAAAGCAGGAGCTCTTCGCAAAGCGTGGAGCGCCTGCTCTTTTAGAATATAAAGCAGAAAATACGGTGTCTTTTTGACAAGAACAATTCCGGTTGTTTTGTCCGCAGCATTGTCTGTTAAATTTCCTGCACGCTTTACCATGTAAAAGCAAATATATTTCATCGTTTTTGCGCGGCAGACTTTGCTTTTTGAAGAAAAAGCTGTGTGTGTTCCATTGACATCTTTTTATTTCAATGGTACAATATATGACGTGTTAAGGTTTTGCGGGAGGAGCACAGGTGCAGACAGAGGGGTCTGTTTCTGCGCTCTTTTGTATTCCCTGTCAATACAGGATTCAAAAAACCTCCGCAGAATAGTGGGAAAACAGCAGGACATCCCGCCCTGCACCATGCACTGAAGCACGGAATTATTATAGGGAGGAAAACACAATGAACAACAACTACGAGTCTCATGCAATCAGCCGCCGCAGCTTTCTGAAGGCTTCCGGTGTCGTTGGTGCCGCCGGCATTCTGGCCGCCTGCGGCGGCAACTCTGGCAGCAGCTCCACCGCCGCTTCCTCTGGTGCTACCAGCGCGCCCAACACCACCGGCGCTACCCCGCTGAAGGAGTTCATCTCCTGGGAGATGACCCACCGTGAGCTGGAGAGCTGGAACATGCTGTACAGCCAGATGGCTTCCGACATGAATGTCACCACCAACCTGTGGGAAGGCCTGCTGAGCTTTGACTGCTACGGCAAGGCCGTGCCTTCCGTGGCCAAGGAGTGGAGCCACAATGAGGACTCTTCTGTTTGGACCTTCAACCTCCGCGATGATGTGGACTGGGTGGATGTGAACGGCGAGGTCAAGGCTCACCTGACCAGCAAGGACTTCCTCGTGGGTCTGGAGTGGGTGCTGAACGCAGCCAAGAACCAGGCCAACAACACCTCCATGCCCAACGAGACCCTGACCGGTGCTGCTGATTACTATCAGAAGACCAGCGATATGGGCGACGCTGCTGCCGAGCTGACCTACCAGGATATGCTGGATGCAGGCGTGGGCGTTGAGGCTCCGGATGATTACACCCTGGTCTTCACCTGCAAGGATCCCTGCCCCTACTTCGATACCGTTGCTGCCTACACCAGCTTCTACCCCGTCTCTGAGGATCTGATCAACGAGCTGGGCGTTGAGGGCTTCCGTGCCTGCGATTACACCAACATGTGGTACAATGGTCCCTATGTGGTGGAGGAGTTCATCAGCCAGAACACCAAGAGCTACATCCCCAACCCTAACTACTTTGGTGCAAACGATGTGTCCCGCTTCGACCGCTTCACCGTCACCATGATCAGCGACGCCACCGTCACCTTCCAGCTGTACCAGAACCGTGAGCTGGACGAGATGGATGTGGGCGAGAGCACCCTGACCACCATCCAGGCTGATCCCAACAGCGAGTACAATGATCAGCTGTGCGAGAAGCGCCCCAAGAAGTACAGCTACCAGATGCACTTCAACTATCAGAAGAACAACGAGGACGGCACCCCCGACGACAACTGGAACAAGGCCATCGCCAACACCGCCTTCCGTCAGTGCTTCTACAAGGGCCTGGAGCTGACCAACTGGTATGCACGTACCAACAAGATCAACCCCCTGAAGTGCGAGAACGACTGCTACACCATGCCCGGTGTCTGCTACAACACCCAGGGCCAGGAGTACTCCACCCTGGTTGCCAAGGAGATGGGTTTCGACGGCGAGGCTTACGACGGCAAGACCATGATCCGTCTGCGTGCCAACAACGGCGACATCGCTGACCTGAAGAAGCAGGCTATGGACGAGCTGAGCGCCATCGGTGTCACCTTCCCCGTCCACGCTGCTTACTACATCATCGCCGGCAACTCCTCCGCTCTGGACAACGCAACCGTGCTGAAGCAGTGCTTCACCGACAGCTTCGGCGATGACTTCATCGTGCTGGACATCAAGACCTACGTCTCCTCCATCACCCAGGAAGTCCGTAATCCTCAGCTGCAGAGCTTCGTCATCAACGGCTGGGGCGCTGACTTCGGCGATCCCGTCAACTTCGTTGGTCAGGAGATCCTGCACGACGACAACGCCTACTACAGCTGGTACTACTCCAACATCGCCAAGGTCGTTGAGGCCGGCCCCGCTGACTGGCAGAAGGATCTGGTGGCCTGCTACGAGGAGTTCACCGATCTGGTCAACACCGCAAAGGCCATCGTTGATGATACCGATGCCCGCTACGCTGCCTTCGCAAAGGCTGAGGCCAGCATGCTGAACAGCGTTCTGGCCTGCCCCTGCTACTTCGATGTTTCCTGGACTCTGACCCACGCCAACGAGTACAGCAAGATCAACGCTATGTATGGTCCCTGCAACTACAAGGCTGTGAACTGGGAGACCAGCGAAGAGGCTTACACCACCGAGCAGTACGAGGAGTTCGCCGCTGCATTCGACGCAGCTACCAAGGCTTAAGTTCCCCGTTTCCCCGCCCGAAAGGGCAAGAATAAAAGTTAAGGGTTCGATAACATGTTAAAATACACGGTTAAGCGGCTGCTCCAGTCGCTTGTCACAATCTTTCTGATCGCAACAGCAGTTTTCCTGATGATGCGCTGCCTGCCGACGGACTACTACTTCACTGAGGAACAGCTCATGAAGTTTACCGATCAGCAGAAGACCGCCGCTCTGGAAGCAGCTGGCCTGACCGATCCCATCCCCACCCAGCTGGTCAAGTTCTATAACAACCTGCTGCATCTGGACTTCGGCACTTCCCGCCGCATCCAGAACGGTGCCCCGGTGGTCAAGGTCATTGGTAAAAAGTTTGGTGTCTCCATGCGTCTGGGCCTCATCGCCTCCGGCATCTCTCTGGTGGTCGGTGTGCTGATGGGCATCCTGCAGGCGGCATTCAAGGACAAGGTATTCGACTGGATCGGCACGGCCTACACCGTGTTCGTCAACGCGGTCCCGTCGCTGGTGTCGTATTCTCTGGTGCTGGTCTTTGGTTCCAAGTACCTGGGATTCCCCACGCTGTACTCCACCCGCAATGTGAGTGCTTCCAGTGTGCTGCCCATCACCTGCCTTTCACTGGCATCCATTGCAGGCTATGCCCTGTGGACCCGCCGCTACATGGTGGATGAGCTGACCCGCGACTATATCAAGCTGGCCCGTGTCAAGGGCCTGAGCTCCCGCGAGATCATGTTTAAGCATGTTCTGCGCAACGCCATGGTTCCCATGGTGCAGTATATCCCCCAGTCCATCCTGCTGACGGTGGGCGGCTCCCTGCTGATGGAACGGTTCTTCTCCGTTCCCGGCATGGGCCCCCTGCTGACGGATGCCATCCAGCGCTATGACCTGAACGTTGTGCAGACGCTGGTCATCCTCTACGCTGTGCTGGGCATCGTGGGCGTGTTCCTGGGCGATGTGCTGATGATGGTGGTTGACCCCCGTATTACTCTGACCGGAAAGGAGGAGGCTCGCTGATGGCTAAGGCATCGGATTTTGAGGGCAAGAAGCCCGAAGAACTGTTCTACTTTGTGGATTATTCCCCGGAAGAAGCTGAACGCATCGGCTACTCCAACTATTCCTATTGGGGTTCTGTCATCCAGAACTTCCTCAAGCAGAAGGTCGCTGTCTTCTGCCTGATCCTGTTCCTGGCGCTGACGGTGTTCTCCTTCGTTGCGCTGAGCATCGGCAAGTATCACTACACCAGCCTGATCTCTGATTCCAGCAAGGCTTTCATCAAGCCCAACAGTGAGTACTGGTTCGGTACCGACAACCTGGGCCGTGACTACTGGTGCCAGGTGTGGTATGCCACCCAGGTTTCCATCCGTCTGGCTCTGGTGGTCGCCGTGGGCGAGAGCATCGTGGGTGTGATCTTCGGCCTGATCTGGGGCTATGTGCGCAGTCTGGACCGCTTCTTCACGGAGCTGTACAACCTGATCGACAACGTGCCCTATATCATTTATATGACCCTGATCGCCCTGATGGTGGGTCAGAGCTTCTGGATCATGGCCATCTCCATGATCGCCATCAACTGGCTTTCTATGGCACGCCGTGTCCGCAACATGGTGTTCATGTTCCGTGACCGCGAGTATAACCTCGCGTCCCGCTGCCTGGGCACCCCGCTGTGGCGCGTGCTGACCAAGAACATCCTGCCGTATCTGGTCTCCGTTATCATCCTGCGTATGGCACTGTCCATCCCGGGCACCATCAATCTGGAATCCACGCTGTCCTACCTGGGCCTGGGCCTGGGCATCGACACGCCTTCTCTGGGCCTGATCCTGAGCAAGGTGCGCGGCTTCTTCCTGGATTATCCGTACCTGCTGGTTTTCCCTGCATCCATCGTGTCCATCATTTCCATTTCTTTCTATATCATGGGCAACGCTTTGTCGGATGCGGCTGATCCGCGCAACCACGTTTGATAGATTGGAGAGAGAGACGTAAATGGATAGACAACCGATTATCTCTGCCAAAGACGTGGAGATCACTTTCAGCCTGCGCGGCCGCAAGCTGAACGCCATCCGCAAGTGCTCGCTGGACCTGTACGAAGGCGAGACCCTTGCCATCGTGGGCGAGTCCGGCTCGGGCAAGTCCGTATTCACCAAGACCTTTGTGGGTATGCTGGATGCCAACGGTATGATTACCGGCGGCTCCATCATGTTTGAAGGCCGCGATATGACCAAGTTCACCGAGAAGGATTGGCTGGGTGTCCGCGGCAAAAAGATCGCCATGGTCATGCAGGATCCTATGACCAGCCTGAACCCGCTGAAGAAGATCGGCAAGCAGATCCAGGAGAGCATTGAGCATCACCAGGGTCTGAAGGGCGAGGAAGCCAAAAAGGCTGCCATCGAGATGCTGGGCAAGGTGGGTATCCCCGACCCCGAGCGTCGGTACGAGCAGTACCCCCACGAGTTCTCCGGCGGTATGCGTCAGCGTGTCGTCATTGCCATTGCAGCGGCCTGCCGCCCGCAGATCCTGATCTGCGACGAGCCCACCACTGCACTGGACGTGACCATTCAGGCACAGATCCTGCAGCTGATCCGCGACCTGCAGAAGGAACTGGGCATGTCCGTTATCTACATCACCCATGACCTGGGCGTTGTGGCAAACGTGGCAGACCGTGTGGCCGTGATGTATGCCGGCCAGATCGTGGAATACGGCACTGTGGAGGAGATCTTCTACGACGCATGGCACCCCTACACCTGGGCTCTGCTGCAGGCTCTGCCGCAGCTGGGCACCAAGGGTGAGGCCCTGCCCAGCGTGGATGGTACTCCCCCGAACCTGTTCAACGAGATCAAGGGTGACGCATTTGCGCCCCGCAACAAGCATGCGCTGGCAATCGACTTTGTGCAAGAGCCTCCGTTCTTCCAGGTGTCCGAGACCCACGCCGCAAAGACCTGGTATCTGGACCCGCGCGCTCCCAAGATCGAGCGGCCGCACTCCATCCAGAACCTGCGTGAGAAAATGGGAAAGATGGGAGGCGCCAACTTAAATGGCTGAACGCGAAAAGCTGATTGAGCTGAAAGACCTTCAGATCACCTTTGGCTCCGGTAAGAAGAAATTTGTTGCTGTCGATCATGTCAACTTTGACATCTATAAGGGCGAGACCTTCTCGCTGGTCGGCGAGTCCGGCTCCGGCAAGACCACCATTGGCCGTGCCATCTGCCGCATCAACCCGACCTCCGGCGGCGACATCTTCTTCAAGGGCCAGAAGATCAACGGCAAGATCTCCAAGGAACTGGACAAGGAGGTCATCCGCAAGATCCAGATGATCTTCCAGGACCCCATGGCTTCGCTGAACGAGCGCGCCAAGGTGGAGTATATCATTGCTGAGGGCCTGCTGAACCATCATCTCTACAAGGATCAGGAAGACCTGCATGAAAAGGTGATGAACGCCCTGCATGAGGTCGGCCTGCTGCCGGAGTTTGCCTCCCGCTTCCCCCATGAGTTCTCGGGCGGCCAGCGCCAGCGCATCGGCATTGCCCGTGCACTGGTCATGGAGCCGGAGTTCATCGTGGCTGATGAGCCCATCTCTGCACTGGATGTCTCCATCCGTGCACAGGTGCTGAACCTGCTGAACGAGATGAAGAAGAGCCGCGGCCTGACCTACCTGTTCATTGCACATGACCTGTCGGTGGTCCGGTTCATCTCGGATCGTATCGCCGTTATCAGCAAGGGCCGCATCGTGGAGCTGGCTGAGGCGGAGGAGCTGTTTCTCCATCCGCTGCATCCCTACACCAAAGCCCTGCTGAGCGCGGTCCCCATCCCTGACCCCAGCCTCGAAAAGCACAAGAAGCTGCTGGTCTATGACCCCTCGATTCACGATTACAGCGTGGACAAGCCGGTCTGGGAAGAAATCGCAAACGGCCACTTTGTGTATGGCAACCAGCGTGAGCTGGAAGGCTACCGCAAGGAGTATGAAAGCCAGCTGTAAGCTGAACCGCTTTCCTGTATTTTAACACAATGACCCCGCCGCGCTGGGAGTTTTCCCGCGCGGCGGGGTTTTGTGCTGTCAGGGAGAAAAAAGAACCGGACGCTTCAAAAACGTCCGGTTCTGCTTTTTGCGATTGGCTACTGGTTCACGCGATCAGGCCTGAGTGGCTGCGTCGAATGCGGCAGCAAACGCATCGTACTGTTCGGTGGTGTAAGCCTCCTCGCTGGTCTCCCAGTTCACAGCCTTGTAGTTGCAGGGACCATACATAGCGTTGATCTTGCTGTACTCGTTGACGTGAGTCAGGCACCAGGTGATATCGTAGACGGTGGGGAAGATCAGGTTCTCGTCCAGGAAGTAAGCCTCGGCCTTGGCAAATGCGGCGTAGCGCGCATCAGTGTCGTCAACGATGGCACGGCCCTCGTTCACCAGATCGGTGAACTTCTCGTAGGCGGCAACCAGATCCTTCTGGTAGCTGGCGGGGCCATTGTTCACAATGCCTGCGATGTTGGTCATGTTGCAGCTGTAGTAAGCATTGTCGTCGTGAACGATGATCTGGGTCAGGAAGTTGATGGGATCGCCGAAGTCAGCACCCCAGCCCATGTGGGTGAAGCTCTGCAGCTTGGGTGCCACAACTTCCTTCATGGTGGAGGACACGAAGGTGTTGACATCCAGCACGATGAAGTCGTCGCCGAAGCTGTCGGTGAAGCACTGCTTCAGGACGGTGGCGTGGTCCAGAGCGGAGGTGGAGCCGGCCAGAACGTAGTAGGAGCAGTGGACAGGGAAGGTGACACCAATGGCGCTCAGCTCTTCCATGGCCTGCTTCTTCAGCTCGGTGATGTCGCCGTTGCTGGCGCGCAGACGCTTCATGGTCTTGCCATCGTAAGCCTCACCGTCCAGACCCATCTCCTTGGCCACCAGGTTGGTGTAGTCGGTGCCATCAGAGGTGTAGCACAGGCCCTTCATGGTGAAGAAGTCGTTCTCACACTTCAGGGGATTGATGGGGTTGTAACGGGCGAAGAACTTGTTCAGCACCATGCCCTTGGAGAAGCACTGACGGAACGCCTTGTTGGCAATGGCCTTGTTCCAGTTCTCATCGGGGGTGCCGTCGGTGTTCATTTTGTCGTAGTTGAAGATGAAGCAGTAGCTGAACTTCTTGGCACGCTTCTCGCACAGCTACTGATTATACTCGTTGGAAGGATCGGACTGAATGGTGGTGATGCTGCTCTCGCCCAGGTCCACCTCGTCCAGCTCGCGGTTCTGATACAGCTGCAGGCTGATGGCACCGTCGCTGATCATGGTGACAGTGAAACGCTCAAAGCGGCTGACGTTGGCAGCATCGTAGTAGTTGGGGTTGGGGATGTAGCTCTTGGTGTTGCCCTGGATGTACTCCTCCACCACATAGGGTCCGTTGTACCACATGGTGGTGTTGTCGCAGCCACGGAAGCCATCGATACCCAGCTCCTCGATCAGAGCGGGAGCCACGGGGTAGAAGCTGGTGTAGGCAGCAACGGTATCAAAGTAGGGGCAGGCGTTGGGGCAGGTGAACACCAGAGTGTAATCATCCGGAGCTTCGATGCCCACACCGGCAGCGAGCATGTCCTCATAGGTCATGTCAGCGGCAGCGTCACCGGCTTCCTTGGTCAGCTGGTAGTACTCGTAAGCACCCACAATGGTGTCGTTGGGCATGGAGGTGTTGTTGGCCTCGTTCTTGATGGCGTTCATCACCCATTCAAAGCCAACCAGGAAGTCCTTGCTGGTCAGGTGAGCCTTCACCTCACCGTTGCAATCCACCCAGTCCACGTCGTCCCGCAGGTGGAAGGTCCAGACGGTGGCATCCTCATTGTGCTCTCAGCTGGAAGCGATGGCGGGAACCACCTTGCCGTAGCAGTCAAAGCTCAGCAGGCCGTCCCACAGGTTGGTGACCACGTTGGCATCCTCAGCCCTCTGGCTGTACAGCATGTTCCAGCTTTCCAGCTCACGGTTGCCGCTCTCAAAGGAGATGAACTCCTTCAGGGGGGTAGCGCCGGTGGAATTGGGGGCAGCAGCGCCGCTGGCGGCAGCACCATTGCCGGTGTTGTTGGACTTTTCGCCGCAGGCTGCCAGCAGGCTGGCGGCACCCACAGCACCTGCACCCTTCAGGAAGGTGCGGCGATCAAAATTGAAGCTCATTGGATGATCCTCCCAGATCTTGCGCGGACAGAGCCGCGCGTTTTTCCTTTTCCTAAACGCAGTGAGGCTGTCTGCCTTTCCAAAAAGTGCACAGGAAAGACAAAAGTCGCACCACGGTATATTTTAGCACTTTACTGGAAAGAAGTCAATCCGCTACAGCATAGAATTGGAAACAAAACGGTGACAAACACTTTCATGGAAAAAGAATGTGGAAAAAATTACTATAAAATGGAAAGAACTGTATATCTGTGAAGAACAGGCAAAAGAGAGAAACTGTTCACGCTGTGCGCACAAAACAGCTATCTTTTTTCACAAAAACATGATACAATAAAGTGTATCTGTATCAATAAGGAGCGCACCATGAAGAAACTGACCTCGATGTACAAACGCTACATGTTCCACCCCATTTTATATAAGACCGTGACCCGCACCTCCATCGTGGCCGTGCTGATGCTGCTGTGGCGGCGCTATGTCAGCGATGGCACGTTTACCATCTGGGAGGCCCCGGGCTTTCTGTGCGGCGTGGTGCTGCTCATCTGGGCCTGGGTGGACTACCTGCGGCTGGATGGCGTGACCATCCACCATCTGCTGGAGGAATTCAAGGGGATGGGCAAGCGGCAGAAAAAGATCCACTCCACCCGCTCCATCATCGACTATGCGGATGAGAAGATCGTCTCCTTTGAGGAGCTGGAACCCGAGGAGCGCACCTATTGCAGCCTGCTCTCCAATCTGGTGCTGGGCCTGCCGCTGGTCGCTGCTGCGCTGATCGCCAGCGTGCTGTAAGGAGGCCGCGGCATGGAACAAGAGCACAAGCAGCTGGTCATCGGCATTCTGGCCCATGTGGACAGCGGCAAGACCACCCTTTCCGAGGCCCTGCTCTACGGCACCGGCACCATCCGCAAGCTGGGCCGGGTGGACCATAAGGATGCCTTTCTGGACACCGACGCGCTGGAAAAGGCGCGCGGTATTACCATTTTCTCCAAGCAGGCCCTCTTCACGGCGGGCAATACCGATTTTACCCTGCTGGACACCCCGGGCCATGTGGATTTTTCCACGGAGACCGAGCGGACACTGCAGGTGCTGGATTATGCGGTGCTGGTTATCAGCGGCACCGACGGCGTGCAGAGCCATACCGAGACGCTCTGGCGGCTGCTGCGGCGGTATCGCATCCCCACCTTTGTGTTCGTGAACAAGATGGACCTGCCCGGCCCGGGCAGGGAAGCGCTTCTGACCCAGCTGAACCGTCGGCTGGGGGATGGCTTTGTGGATTTTGGGGCAGAGCAGGCTGACCGGGACGAGGCGCTGGCTCTCTGCGATGAGCGGCTGATGGAGGCAATGCTGGACCGGGGAAACCTGACCGATCCCGACCTCATCCCCGCCATTGCCCGGCGGCATGTGTTTCCCTGCTGGTTTGGCTCAGCCCTGAAGCTGCAGGGTGTGGATGCGCTGGTGGAGGGCCTGGACCGCTATACCCGCCCGGCTCCCGCGCTGGAAGCCTTCGGGGCCAAGGTGTTCAAGGTGAGCCAGGATGAGCAGGGGAACCGCCTGACCTGGCTGCGGGTGACCGGCGGTGTGCTCAGGGTGAAAGCCCAGCTTGCCGGAGAGGTCGACGGGGAGCCATGGGCCGAAAAGGCCAACCAGCTGCGGCTCTACTCCGGCGCAAAGTTTACGCTGGCAGAGTGCATCGGCCCCGGCCAGGTGTGCGCCGTTACCGGCCTGACCAAAGCCCGCCCGGGCGAGGGTCTGGGGGCGGAACGGGACAGCGACCTGCCGGTGCTGGAGCCGGTGCTGAGCTATCAGGTGCTGCTGCCCGAGGGCGCGGATGTGCACGCCGCGCTGGGAAAGCTCCATCGGTTGGAAGAGGAGGAGCCCCAGCTCCATGTGGTCTGGAACGAGACCCTGGGCGAGATCCATGTCCAGCTGATGGGCGAGATCCAGCTGGAGGTGCTGAAAAGCCTGCTGGCCGAGCGGTACGGGTTGGAGGTCAGCTTCGGCCCCGGCGGCATCCTGTATAAGGAGACCATCACCGAAGCCATGGAGGGTGTGGGCCACTACGAGCCCCTGCGCCACTATGCGGAAGTCCACCTCAAGCTGGAGCCGCTGCCCCGGGGCAGCGGAATGCAGTTTGCCACCGACTGCCGGGAAGAGGTGCTGGACAAGAACTGGCAGCGGCTGGTGCTGACGCATCTTGAGGAAAAGCAGCATCTGGGTGTACTCATCGGGGCACCCCTGACCGATGTGAAGATCACCCTCATTGCGGGCCGCGCTCACCTCAAGCACACCGAGGGCGGCGACTTCCGGCAGGCGACCTACCGCGCCGTCCGGCAGGGCCTGATGATGGCAGACCAGATCCACAAGACCCAGCTGCTGGAGCCGTGGTATGCCTTCCGGCTGGAGCTGCCCTCTGACAATGTGGGCCGCGCCATGAACGATATCCAGAACATGGGCGGCAGCTTTGACCCGCCCGAGACCGGAGCCGACGGGGATACCACCCTGCTTACCGGCACGGCACCGGCCTCCACCATGCGCAGCTACCCCATGGAGGTGGTGGGCTACACCCGGGGCAGGGGACACCTGACCCTGACGCTGGACGGCTACCGTCCCTGCCACAATGCAGCAGAGGTCATCGAGGCCGCGGGCTATGAGCCGGAACACGACCTCGACAACCCGGCGGATTCGGTGTTCTGCGCCCACGGGGCCGGATTTGTGGTGCCCTGGGAGCAGGTGCGCAGCCACATGCATGTAGACAGCGGCTGGGGCAAGACTGCAAAGACCGAGGAAACGGTGCAGGCCCGCCCCCGCCGGATGGCCGCCTACCGCGCTACCCTGGAAGAGGATGCTGAGCTGCTGAAGATCTTTGAACAGACCTATGGGCCCATCAAGCGGGACCCGCTGGCGGCGTTCCGCCCCACCCAGAAGCGGGAACGCCCCGATTTCAACGCCGAGCAGTGGGAGATCCAGCCCGAATACCTGCTGGTGGACGGCTACAACATCATCTTTGCATGGGACGAGCTGAACGCACTCTCCAAAGAGAGCCTGGAAGCGGCCCGCCACAGGCTGATGGACATCCTCTGCAACTATCAGGGCTTTAAGAAGTGCGTGCTCATCCTTGTGTTTGATGCCTACCGTGTGCCGGGCAGCCCCGGCAGCATAGAGCAGTACCACAATATCCATGTGGTCTACACCCGGGAAGCCGAGACCGCCGACATGTTCATCGAGCGTGTCACCCATGAGATCGGCAAGGGCCGCCGCGTCCGCGTGGCCACCTCCGATGGCATGGAACAGGTCATCATCCTGGGCCATGGTGCCCTCCGTGTCTCTGCCCGCATGTTCCATGAAGAGGTGCAGGAGGCGGAGAAGGAGATCCGGAGGTATTTGCAGGGGGAAGGGTAACATCCTCGCCCTCTCCGTCAGCGCTTACGCGCTGCCACCTCTCCCAAAGGGAGAGGCAATGCTGCCTTTATCCAAGACCCGCAATAGGCTCCCCCTTTGGGGGAGCTGGCAAAGCCGTAAGGCTTTGACTGAGAGGGCGAAATCTTACCTGAAAGGAGCCGCCTATGTTCGAAACAACTTCTGATTTTGTTTGGCAGAAGATTCAGCCCCGTCCCCGGGATGCGCATAAGGGGATCTTTGGCTCCGTGCTGGCGGTGGCGGGCAGTGCGTCCTACCGGGGCGCGGCGGCGCTGGCCGTGGAAGGTGCCCTGCGCACAGGGGCCGGTATCGTTACGCTGGCAAGTGTGGAGCCGGTG
>ULVZ01015148.1_pt1 | contig 12870 bp, 9 predicted proteins | sample 1959901 | NCBI WGS metagenome assembly ULVZ01 (sample SAMEA4835800, study PRJEB28245) | human gut metagenome | biome: gut microbiome; material: fecal sample | place: Denmark | collected 2008 | reverse complement strand
AAAAACGGCCAGCCGCTGCGTATTCGCTGGCTCACTTATCCGAGCCGTCAGGAGCAGCCCCTGCTTGCCGAATCTGCTCAGGCTAATCTCAAGGCGATCGGCATCGATGTCGTCATCAACAATACGGCCGATCACAATTCGATTCGTGTGCGGCCCGAACTCTGGGACATTTATGTAAGCGCCATGGTGACGGCTCCCACGGGTGACCCGGCGTATTTCTTTACGACCCATGCGTTAGATCGCTCGGCGGTCAACAACGGGCACTATCACAGCGACAAACTCGAAGCACTCGCCCGCGAGCTCAATGACACCTTCGATGTGAAAAAACGCGGGGAACTGGCCGTTCAAATGCAGCAAACCGTGCTTGACGATGACGCTTTCATCTTTTTCTCGCACCTGAAGATGAGCATGATCACGAAGGACACCGTTGTCGGACTCACTGCACACCCGACGGACTTCTATGAAATAACGGCAAAACTCGCACCGGCCCCCGCCAAGCAATAACCGGAACGCCTGAAAATGAGTTTTCACACTGATGAGGCTTTGCTTCGCTACGAGCATGTTGACGTGAGCTTCGAGGGCTGTGCTGTCCTGCACGACATCAGCATCTCCCTCGGCCGAGGAGAGATTCTCGCTGTCGTCGGCGAATCGGGCTGCGGCAAAAGTACGCTTCTGAGGGCTGCAGTCAAACTGCTCGGAGCGAGCGGACTCATCACCCGGGGGCACATCTGGTTTGAGGGCAAGGATCTTCCGGCGCTCTCCGAGAGGGCTCTGCGGCCTATTCGCGGGGCCTCTGTCGGGATGATTTTTCAGGATGCCTCCGCCTCGCTCGCGCCAGTTCGCACGGTGGGAGAACAAGTGTTTGAAGCGGTTGCCGCTCATGAACGCACTACAGAACGGGAAGTCCGCAAACGTGCATTCGATCTTTTCCGAACGCTGCATTTTGAAACGCCGGAACGGCTTTGGGAAAGTTATCCTTTTGAGCTTTCCGGCGGTATGTGTCAGCGTGTAGGCATCGTCATGGCGATGCTTCTGCGCCCGCAGGTTCTCCTCGCTGACGAACCGACGAGTGCGCTCGATGCCTCTGTCGAGGTCGAAGTGATGCGCGAACTGCTTGCCCTGCGAGAGCAGTTCGGCACGGCCATCATGCTCGTCACTCACGATATGGGTGTTGCGGCACGCATGGCCGACCGGCTGCTTGTGCTCAAGGACGGACGCATGGTGGAAATCGGTTCTGCGGCAGATGTCCTCCGTCATCCGCAGGCCGACTACACCAGAGCCCTTATTGCAGCAACACCTCGACTACGGAAGAACGCAGAATGATCCCCATTTTGTCGGTGCGCGGCCTCACTAAGGTATTTGAAATCCCGAAAAGGGAGCCCATCACTGCCGTCAGCAACGTTACGTTTGACCTCGGGGCCGGCACGGCGCTTGGCATCGTCGGCGACTCAGGCAGCGGAAAGAGTACGCTCGTGCGGCTCATCATGCGTCTGATGCCTTCAACAGCTGGAACGATTCTCTTGAAAGGGCACGATATTACGCATTTGAATGAACGGGCGCTGCGCGAGGTCTACCGCACGATGCAAATGGTTTTTCAGCAGCCTGCGGCCTCGTTTGACCCGCGCCGAACATTGGGCGACGGGATCGGCGAGCCGCTTCGCAATCAAGGTTGTACCCGTCATGAAGCGGATCGATGCGCAGCCCAGCTGCTCGAACGCTGCGGACTGACGGCTGATATGGCTGTGCGTTATCCTCATGAAGTGAGCGGCGGGCAGTGTCAGCGTGCTGCCATTGCCCGGGCGCTGGCGGTTTCGCCCGAACTCCTCATCTGCGACGAGGCAACGAGTGCGCTTGATGTCACCGTGGCCGGTCAGATCATGACGCTCTTGAAGGACCTCCGTCGCGAATCCGGACTCAGCGTTCTTTTCATCAGCCACAGTTTGGAACTCATACAGTCTTTTTGCGATGAGATGCTTGTGATGAACCGCGGCAGCATCGTCGAGTCTGGTACGCCGGATGCGGTGATTGCTGATCCGCAGTCAGACTGCGCCAAACGGCTTGTTGCTGCTGCAGCGGCAATGTCCGCGGACTTTGAGAGCCTGTCGAGCCGCTGCGGAACTTCGTTTAAGCAGGAGCTGCTTCGCTGACCGTCAAGTCTGCGGCACACTTCGAGGGATCTTTTTCTCACACGAGCAGGCGGACTCAGCCGGACAACCGATGAATGCCGTGAACGGTTCCCGGCTGGACCACATCCCTTGCGCCCAGAATGCATAAGGCGCGACGCCGATCCAAAAATTTGCAGGCAAAAAACTCTGCCGTGCGGTCAAGCTCAATGACCGCAGCAGAATCAATTGCGGCTTGCTGCAGGGCTGCGGCAGACCGTTTCGCCCATTGATGCCCATTCGGCAACGGCAGAAATGGGATCTGAATCTGAAGAATCAGAATCCAGTGGATTTGGAGGACAGAGACTCGGGCAGGATGTCGTCAATCTCAAGACCTCCGAGAAGTTCCTTCTCGTTGGGGTCACGGTCAGACGCCATATTGAACTGTTTTCTTTCCATGCAGACTTCCAGAACGCGGCGCAGCCAGGCACTTCCGCCGGCCATTTTGAAAAATGCTTTCTGCTTATCCGTCATGCGCACGACGATCATGGCGTCGAGCGGTCTCTCTCCGGCGGGTTTTCGTCCGGAGCCGGGGCGTCTGCCGCCCCAATTGGGGTGCTTGTCGGTATTTTGCGAGGCTGCGAGCTTTCGTGCTGCCGCATTTCTGCGCGGACCGAAGATGACTTCTGGCATACAGAACCTCTCTTTTTTTGCGGGGAAACGAAGGTTTGATTTGATTATACGTATTGTTGGGATAGGATAGAAACATCACTAACCCGTAGAAATCATCAAAAATATTTAGAGAACTTCATAGGAGTACTACTTACAAAGTGTCGCATAAGTAATCTGCTCGACCGCCCATTGGGCTATGGCGGACTAGTTCTCCGCGCGACTATAGTGACGGTCAGGCTTCGGCCTAGATCTCTTTCGCATAAAAACCTCAAATTTCAAGATGAAAGCGAACGTGCACCCCGATTTACTGCCTAAGGGCGGTTCAGCCAGCCGTGACGTGCTGATCCTTGGCATCGGCAACATTCTTTGGGCCGATGAAGGCTTTGGCCCTCGCGCGGCCGAAGCGTTTCACCAGCGTTATGAGACGCCCGCAGGCGTCGACGTGATGGACGGCGGCACGCTCGGCGGATGGCTCCTTGACGAAATTCTTTCGACTCGCCGCATGCTTGTTTTCGACTGCTGCGACTTCAAGGAAAAACCGGGTACGCTCAAGGTGCTGCAGAAAAGTGATGTGAAGATCTGGTCGTCAACCAAGATTTCACCGCACCAGACGGGCTTCAATGATCTGCTTGCATCGGCTGCCATCTTGGGTTACGAGCTTGAAGATTTAGCGGTCGTGGGTATTCAGCCGGAACTGCTCGATGATTACGGCGGAAGTCTTTCGCCGCTGATTCGCAGCCGCCTTGACGAGGCTGTTGAGCTCGGCGCCAAATTCCTTGAAGAATGGGGTGTAAAGCTTACCCCGCGTCCGGCGGGAACGAAGGCGGCTCCGCTCAGCTTCAGTGTGCTCGAGCTCAATGAATATGAAGCAGGGCGTCCGGATGCCAAGGAAGCTTGCCGTTTCGGCGATGAACGCTTCCTTGTGCGGACGGCGGGGCACGCCGTGGAAAACCCCGAAGAAACAAAATAAGGAAGAATCCCGGAACATCAGGTATTTTCTAGGCTTGGTGCATTCGGTGAGTTTGGTAAAAGGAAACGTCGCAAATGTGCATTGCGCTGCCGATGAAGGTGCTCGAAAGCGGCCCGATGATGGTTGTCTGTGAACGCAACGGCCGCAGGCTTGAGGTGGATTGCTCCATGATTGATCAGCCGGCGGTCGGCGCATGGCTGCTGGTTTTTCAGAATCGAGCGCTGCGCGAAATTGAGGAAGCAGAGGCCGGCGAAATTGAAGCCGCTCTCGGCGCAACGGCTCGCGTCATGGCGGGTGATGTTGACGAAGAGACAATCCGCTCGGGGTTTGGCGATCTGATTGACCGCGCTCCGGAGCTCCCGGAACATCTGCGCGCCCTTGTCGGCCGCGCCCCCGGAAAGCCGCTTTAACGGCGCTTCGCACCCCAATCAGAGCAAAAGGAATCTTCACAATGGCCAAATACACCCGCGTGTCGCAGATTGACCCGGAAAATCATCCGCTCTTCAATCGTCTGTGGACGACAGAAGGTTTTGAGCGGCTTACCTCCGAGAGCGTTGAAAAATTCCTGGACACCCCCGGTCTCAAGATCGCGCTTTTCGGTGATGATCCCAATAATCAGAAAGAAACGCTCGACATTCTCGTGATCGGTGCGGAGCTCAAAAAGGCGATTGAGGCGGCGCTCGCACCCGAAAACGGCGCTTGGATGAGCGATGTGAAGGAGGGCCGCGCCTTGGCTGCCCGCTGGGGAATGCGCAAACTCCCCGCCGTGGCGCTCTTTCGCGGCAGCGTCTATCTCGGTGCCTGTCAGGGACTGAAGGACTGGGATGAATACCTGCGCGAACTCGCAGAGATTGCGGCGCGTACGGAGGCTCCCAAGCGCACGATTTCCATTCTGCCCGCTGGCGGCCAAGCTGATCATCACTGCGGCTGATGAACGCTGAGCATCTTAATGAATTCAAGAGGAGAGACCCATGCAGACCTTTACCGTTGAAGAAGCCGCACGGCGCTGGCTTTCGGCACCCAAACTTGATCCGGAAACCGAACGCGCGGCGGCGGAGGCAACGATTGCTTTTCTGACCGATGTGCGCTCGAAAATTGAAGCGCATTTGGAAGACATCAAAGCTGGCCGTGCGCCTGCTGACGGCAGCGGCTTGCAGGAAGTCTGGGATTTCTCACACTTCGATCCCAAACACATCGATTTTCTTCTGGCGACCTTGGGCGAAGGTGAAGTTCGCATCAAGCTCTTCGGTGGTGAGGCCAAAGCGGGCGACACGAGCGTCCCTGGACTCTGGCGCGTTCAGAGCGGCCGCTCAGGGCAGGAGAATTTCTTTGTTTTGGCACGGCTGCCGCGTACGGTTCAGGTGGTCGGTACTCGGGGTCTTGATAAGATCCCGCAGCTCGTTAATCCGAGTGCAGATGTCTTTGCTGCGCCGGCCATTCTGCAGGAACTGCAGTACCGGCTGGATGCTTTTGATGCCGATGCCGGCGTGCCGGATATGCCGACCGATCCTTGCTTCATGCTTGAATTGAAGCGTCAGCCGTTATCGCCCGGCGACATGACTGCGCTCCTTTCCACCCTGGGTCAGGGGGATATTGATGTGGAGCTTCAGGGCATTACTCGTTCTCATATTCAGAACACCAAAGTGCGTAATCTCTGGAGAACTCGGATCATCAACAATGCCGGGAAGACGCTCCTCGATGCTTACGTCATCGCCAAGGTGCCGCCTGAAATTCCGATTTCAGCAGAAGAATTCGCCGATGGCGCGGCAAAATGCACCGACTTGATTGAATGGGTGCGTCACGATTTACAGCGCGGCACTTTGGGCGGCGGCGAAATCAAGGCCGAGGAGGTGCTTAATGTCTGAAGAGGATACGGGCGCACCGCATTTTGCTACCGGCGCAGAGGTGGAGGCGCTGCTTGATAAATACGCAAGAGACCGCGTGGGTGCTCATACGCGCATGCAGTGCAAGGTCTGCTGGTATGTCTACAACCCGGACGAAGGGTGTCCCGAAGAGGCAATAGACCCCGGCACGCCCTTTTTAGCTCTGCCTGATGATTTCGTCTGCCCAGACTGCGGGCATCCAAAAACAGCGTTTCTGCCGCTCGACGATGATCAGGCAGATCCTTCTGATCCCAGCGGCCCGGCTCAAGGCTGGAGCGACCGTTGGGAGCATGGCTAAATTTTCGCGTTCGCTTTTGGCTCAGCGCATCGTGAAGCCGTCCTTCGGGGGCGGCAGGCAGAGCAGGCCTACACCCGCAATGATGAAGAGGATCGGATGCATGATTCCTCCGGCAAAAGCGAGCGTGTAGGCAAAGCGCTCTTGATAGAAGATATCAAGACGCCAGATGGCGAGACCCCGCTCAAAGATTTCGCCTGAAAAGACAAAAATATCTGCGTAGACGAGCCCTATCGTCAAAAGGAGCGTGACGGCGAGAACGGCAGAGAAAACCCGCCGAACATTGTCGTTGGGATTAAAGATGCGCCCTGAAACCGCAAAACCGATCAGAAGCAGCAGTGCCAGTCCGGCCGGAATACCGGCGTAGACGAGATCCATCCCGGTGACGCGGGCTGAAAGCCGCCAAAGGCTGGCAGCCCACAGAAAGACGGTAAGGACAACTAAAGAGAAGGTGACGGCGCGACGCATGAGAAGTTTCCAACGAAGGATTACTGTAATTCTAGCTATGAACAGTTGCTTCTGGGTATGCTGTTAATGCATTGAAAATTAAGAAATTATCCTTTTCTCGAATTCTGGTATGGGTACCTGAGAATATTCCTGACAGCATCCGTCAAAACGAAGCGTAAATATCAAGAGTAATTGAAGGATCCAATCAATCTCCAGCCAAGAAAAAGCGTTTTGAATCGCTGCAGTGCAGTCAGACAAAATGCAGGGGAGTCGGCCGCTTGCTCCACCGCAGAACTTCGTTCTATTTAAAGGCAGCAGTGCACTTGTCCCTTGACTGTGCCGATGCGCTGCAGTGCCTCGCTGCTCACACCGAAATGCCTGACTGTGCCGTCTCATGTCAGTACTTAGGCAGCTTTTCTGGTAACAACTGTCCCGATTCCGATTTTTGCGAAGCACTTTTATATTGCGCTTGATATCAGTAGCGGAAATTTCAAAATTTCATTGGCTTCGCTGCCAGTCCACGGCTCTAGTTAATCTTTTTGATAAACAATTAAAGCATTTGAGGCTATGGCAGGCAGACAGCCCAGCCAACTCTTCTTTGACGAAAATCTCCGAGCCTGCTGCAGGCGATTCGCAGCTTCCTGCGCTCATCAACGAAAAACGGTCAATGGCTGGCGCGGCGGGTGAAAACGGCAGTCATTAAGTCTGGCAGGGGGTGCCGGATGATTTTATGTCCTGCTGCTCAGCACAAAATAAAACGCGGGTTGAGTGTTGGTCGGCTCGTCAATGGGGGAAGTTGACGGTCCGTCCGGGTACTCAACCCGACTTTCTGGAAATGCAGAGCTTCACGCGGTCTGAATGGAGACCGCGGAAGTCTGCGAGAGGGTTAGAAAGAGAAGCGGACGCCCGCATTAATCTGTCGGCTGCTCTCGAAATAGCCGCCGAAGATGTATTTGGCATTGAGCCAAAGATCGGTATTGCTGCTCAAAGACAAGTTGGCGCCAATACCGGCGTCATACCAAGTTTCTTTGTCGGCGTATGAGAAGTCGACAGACGTGGAATAGCCTCTGGCAGCGAAGACGTGATCCCCCTTGAACTCGCGGAGCACGTCGCCGTAGATATACGCCGTGCTGATGCGTTCAGCAGAACCAAACGAGAAGCTGCTGCCGGCACGGAAACCAACTCGGCCGATGATGCTGTTGGTATCCGCAATTTGAGCCTTGATGCCGCTCTCCGTTTCAAACCGAGTGCCTTCAATGCGGATGACTTGAAGCTGTGTCTGCGGTTCAATAAAGAGGAAGTCATTCAACTCAAATTTCCAGCCCAGCTCAGCACTCACGCCATAGAACGTCTGCCAAAGCGATCCGCCGATTTTCTGGCCGGAATCGTTTCGGAGGTTGTAGTCACTGCCGAGACGACCAATCTTCGCATTGAAGTCAGCATAGCTGCCGCTCTCGCCTAAGACCGTGTAATAGAGGTTCAGTCCATAGCGATCGCTGCTGCCGCTGCCGGAAACGCCGAAGAGATCTGTATCCGCACGCGTATAGTCAAAGGCCAAGCTGACAATTTTGTGACTGTCTGCCGTGGATACTTCCTTGTTGTAGCCGACCTGGATCATGTTTTTATCCATGTCAAACGCGTGCTTACGACCGATATCTGAATAGCGGTACCGAGCCCAAAGGCCATTGGTGCCGCGTTCCTCATGGCGAGCTTCACCTTGACGCTCATGGAAGCGATCCAGATCAGAGGCCAGTGAGAAGGTGGCCAGCACCGCATTATTCAAGAAATCGACGTTTTCGTTAGCACTGCCGATGGACTTGGTCAGGAACCAATAGGTAAGCTGATCAGTTTCATCTTCTTCACTTTGCGTGTGAAGACCGAAGCGATAGAGTTCATCAGCACGATTGACTTCACCGTCAGCATTGGTAGAGAAGGTTGTGTTCCCTGACTCCACGCTTGCGAAGTAGAGCTTGTCGCCGTTTTTCATTTCATCCAGATGAGCTTTGCCCATGTCGAATTCAACGATTTGGTGTGAGCCGTCTTCTGCTGTGCCGATGGTGATGAAGTCACTCTTCTCGGTGTATTGCCGTTCGCCGTTGTTGGACTGCCAATCCAGATCCATTTTGAAGATGCCGCCAGGTCCCGTGAGGCTGCGAATTTCAACCTGGGAATATCTTTCGTTGTGATCTCGGTAATTCGCCAATACGTAATCCGTACCTTTAATCACCGTCTTTCGATAGGTTTCCCAAACCTCGGCATCCGCAAAAAGAACTACACCTTTGTCAAGCTTCAGGTTTCTTATTATCCCGCCAGCATTTAGAGTGGACTTTCCTGCGTTAAAGATCCAAGTGGCACCATCAGCGAGCGAGAGATTAACTGTAGTGCGTTCATCAGTTTCGCCAATAGCGCTGCCATACCAAAAAGAGTCAGAACCGGACAGGGCGGCATTGACTGTGTGTCGTGCATTTCGATTGAAAAACACCGAACCCAAACTATGCATGACATCTATGGATCCGATTAATTGAACGGTATTACCGGATATATTGACGATATTTGTATATCCCTTGAAGTCGCGGCCCGGATCTTTAGCAGATATGACAGTACTGTCATTGCCGCCTTCCTTTCCAGCGATGGCAGCAATATAAATCGAATCGACGTCAGTGAAATTAACGGTCGATCCGCCCTTGGCATAGATGCCGCCGTTGTTATCGATTTGTTTGTTCTGAGCGGTATTGATGATGCTGACGAACTTGCCTTTGCCCTTAACATTAAGGGTTTGATTGTTAAGAACAAGTGCTTCCGTCGTGTCGGTGTAATAGCCGCCATCAACACCCGTTACACGGATATCGATACCGTCATATTCATTTTTGGCTGCCCATGTTTTGGCATTCCCATGAATATTCGTTGTGCCATCGTATTTGAGAATATTTTCTGCGGCAGCTTCTGTTGAGCAAAGCGGAAGTGCGCAAAATACTGTAGCCGCCAAAAGACAGTAAACCTTATTCACGTGTGAATACTGAGGTGGCAGAACTTTATGGAGGTAGTTCGTCATCACGCAAGCAACCTAGATTGGATTGTTTGTAAATGTATCTTTTATTGCAACAATTGCTTTTTTCAATAGCCCGATTTCGCAATTGAAGATGATTTTGGAAAAATCGAATCCAATCCTATAGTGAGATGCGTGTTTTTGATGTTTGTGAATAAATGTTGAAGGGAAGCGCGATGCATTGCTTAAAATGCATACCAGTAAGTTTTCAGAATATAAAAAATTGATTACTGTTTGGGCAGAGGCATTTCCAGCTCATTCGTGCCAAATATCGTTTACAAACATGACCTTCATTGCCGATGACGTGGTTTGCTCGTATTTCATATCATATTTTGTTGACAGATGAAAACAAACATGTTTAGACGTGTTTTCGTTTTTTATACACCTATCGATTTAGAGAGTTTTCCCTAAGTTGTGTGGCTCCAACTAAATGGTTTGACGGCAGCGGCATTTTTTTGCCGTTTATCCCTTAGATTTGGTTTGGTTTATTCTAAAACCATATATAGCGTCTATATGTTAGATATTATTTTTCAATCTATTAGTGTGATTGTTAATCTCTAATAGCGCATTCAATTTTTTGTTTATCAAATGAAAGCGAAAATTAAAAGACCGGCAACGATTGGTCTTGTAAGCTGTATGCAACAGCGCCGTACTGGTATGGATACACGCAGAATGCATTTAGCCGGACCACCCGCAGAAAAACGTGGTGATCCGGCTAGGCAACCCGATTTATCGGCAAGAGTGATCGTCCCGCAGGCCGTGTTGTGGCCGCAGGCCTCAGTGCTATGGGTTAGAAGGCGAAATGAATCGCGGCATCAATTTGTCGGCTGCTCTCAAAAACGCCTCCGAAAATGTATTTGGCGTTGAGGCGGAAGTTGATATTGGAACTCAAGGCCACATTGGTGCCAATACCTGCGTCATACCAAGTCTCTTTGCCGGAATAGCTGAAGTCGCCCGCTGTCGAATGGCCTGCGGCAGAGAAGGCATAATCGCCCTTGAACTCGCGGAGTGCGTCAGCGAAGACATACGCCGTGCTTTTTTGTTCTGCAGAGCCCAGCGTGAAGGTGCTGCCGGCACGAAGACCGATTCGGCCAATGATGCTGTTGGTGTCTGCAATTTGAGCTTTGATGCCGCCGTCCGTTTCGAACTGGTCGCCTTCAATGCGGATGATTTGGAGCTGAGTCTGTGGTTCGATGAAGAAGGTGTCATTCAAGGCGTACCGCCAGCCGAATTCAGCGCTCACGCCGTAGAACGTCTGCCAGAACGAACTGCCGATTTTTTGCCCCGCCTGATTGTGGAGGTCATAATCGCTGCCGAGACGACCGATTTTCGCGGTGAAGTCGGCATAGCCGCCGCAGTCGGCCAGAACAGAATAGTAGAGGTTCAAGGCGTAGCGATCATTGCTGCCGCTGCCGGAAATACCGGTGAGATCGGTATCGGCATGGGTGTAGTCAAACGCAATGCCCACGATTTTGCGGCTGTCGGCTGTGGATACTTCCTTGTCATAGCCCACTTGGATCATATTTTTGTCCATGTCAAAAGTGTTGTCGCGGCCAATGTCGGAGTAGCGATAGCGAACCCAAAGACCGCCGGTGCCAACCTCTTCATAACGAGCTTCATCCCGGCGTTCGTGGAAGCGATCCAGATCCGACGCCAGTGAATAGGATGCCAGTGCAGCGTTTCTCAAGAGGGCGACATTTTCGTTGGTGCCTCCCTGAGATTTCATCAGGAACCAGTACGTGAGAGTGTCAGTATTTTCGTTTTGAGTGCTGTATTTAAAGCTGTAGATTTCGTCAGCACTGCTGACTTCACCATCAGCGTTGGTAGAGAAGGTCGTATCTCCGGATCCAACACTCGCAAAATACAGTTTGTCGCCATCCTTCATTTCATCCAAATGGGCTTTGCTGATGTCGAACCATACCGTTTGGTTCGAATTATCTTCAGCTTTGCCAATCTTGATGAAGTCACTTGTATCGGTGTATTGCTTTGCGCCTTGATTGGTTTGCCAATCCAGGTCGATTTTGAAAATGCCGCCTGGACCAGCTAGATTGCCGATGTCTACTTCAGAATATTTTCCATCACGATTCCTATAATTGGATAGAACATATTCATTCCCTTTAGAGTCCTTGATAATTGTATTTTCATAAGTTTGCCAGACGATTTCATCGGCAGTAACGACTATCCCTCCATCAAGGGATAAGTTATCTAGTTGTCCTTTTTTATTGTATTCTGAGCCGCTTGCATTGAAAATCCAAGTGGCTTGATTTGCGAGAGATATTGTAACTTTTGACCCTAATAGTGGTGCCGCATCGCACTTACTGCCGTACCAAAAAGAGTCCTTTCCGCTCATGAAGACTTCAATTTGATTGCCTAATCCAGATACGTCCAGTGATCCAATCAGCCTGACCGTGTCGCCTGAAATGGACACTTTATTTCCCATTCCTTTAGATGAGATTGCTGTACTGTCATTTCCTGTTTCTTTTCCACCAATAGCGGCAATGTAGACGCTCTTCAGATTATTGAAATTAATACTAGATGGCGTGAATTTGGCGTTTGTTGCATATATCCCGCCATTGTTATCAATTTTGTCGTTCTGTGAAACATTTACTATAGTTACATTTTTATCATTTCCTTGAACGGTTAAATTTTTTCCGCTGATGACTAACCCTTCGGTTGTGTCGCCCCAGAGATTGTTTGCATATCCTTCCAAAGAAATTTTAATGCCAGAAATTTCTTTGCCATCATATTCGCCGTTTTTAAAATTTCTGGTAATTTGCGAGTCTCCACTTTCACTAGCCGCGCCAGCCCATTCTATTTTAGTGGCGCCAAAGGAAACGGAAGATGTGCTAAGAATAGCAATTGAGTGCGTATTGGGGGGGGGGGTAAATTTGTGTACTTAAAGCTCATAATTGCGAACGGAATATTTAATGATTGAAAAGTTTGCGAATCTATCTAGTGGCTATGTAATTTATAATCGCCATTGCGATAGTTTTCACAAATCCGTTTCTATCCTACGAGATGTTGTTTGAGAGAGCTATCCTGCTCGAAAGCGTTATGCGCAAGAATTTTCTGTGCAACGCTTGATAGAATTAATTTGTCATGCCAATAAACATCATTGATGAGCCTTTAAATGAACAGTTGTTTTTTTAGAGTGCAGTCTAAAAAACCTTAAAAAACAATTGTCCTTTTTGTCTGTTTGCAGTCTCGGTCTGCATCAGATCCGACGGATGCACTGTCTTCGCTTGGCAAATGTTTGCATTTTTTTATCGTTCTGACAGTATCAAAAAGTCATGTGTAGTAAATACCCTCAGTTGTAAACATGCAACTGCACATTGATTACGTGGTCTTCGTGAGTTTGATCTCGACATGAATGGCTATACAGTGTTTAAGCGTGAGATTTCATGTCGATCGATGCTGCAGATGCTCAACAGGACCGCCGCAGGAGTCCCCTTCCT
>ULVZ01035583.1_pt1 | contig 12989 bp, 9 predicted proteins | sample 1959901 | NCBI WGS metagenome assembly ULVZ01 (sample SAMEA4835800, study PRJEB28245) | human gut metagenome | biome: gut microbiome; material: fecal sample | place: Denmark | collected 2008 | reverse complement strand
CCGGCACCGAAAGCCACGGCCTCGCCCGGCATGGGCACATAGGCGTCTTCTTCCGGATCCTGGAAACGGGCGTATTCCCCACGGAACTTCAGCAACACGTCGCCCACGGCACCGTTACGGTGCTTGGCGATGATGATTTCCGCCATGCCGTGCAGGTCGTGCCCCTTTTCGTCCTGGTAAATCTTGTAATATTCGGGGCGATGGATAAAACAAACCATATCGGCATCCTGCTCGATGGCACCGGATTCACGCAAGTCGCTCAACTGCGGACGCTTGCCGTCGATACCCTCACGGTTCTCCACCCCACGGTTCAACTGGCTCAGCGCAATAATCGGTATGTTCAATTCCTTGGCCAGCCCCTTGAGCGAACGCGAAATGGTGCTGACCTCCTCCTGACGGCTGCCGAACGACATTCCACTGGCATTCATCAACTGGAGATAGTCTATCAGGATAATCTTGACCCCATGCTCGCGCACCAAACGGCGGGCTTTCGTACGCAACTCGAAAACGGACAGCGACGGCGTATCGTCCACATAAAACGGGGCATCATACAGTTGGGTGATTTTATTATCCAACTGCGACCATTCGTAAGGCGCCAACTGTCCGCTTTTCAATTTCTCGCCCGGAATCTCGCATACGTTGACAATCATACGGTTGACCAACTGCACGTTGCTCATTTCCAACGAGAACATGGCTACCGGAATCTTCATGTCCACCGCCATCTTCTTGGCCATGGAAAGTACGAAAGCCGTCTTTCCCATGGCCGGACGGGCTGCAATGATGACCAAATCGGAGTTTTGCCAACCGGAAGTCATCTTGTCCAACTTTTCGAAGCCGCTGCTCAACCCGCTCAATCCGTCGCTGCGCGCCGCCGCCTTCTGCAACATGTCGTAAGCCTCGCGAATCACGGGATTGATTTGCGTATAGTCTTTCTTCATGTTCTGTTGCGAAATCTCGAAGAGCTTTCCCTCGGCCTCCTGCATCAGGTCGTCCACATCCACCGTCGTGTCGAAAGCCTTCGTCTGCACCAGACTGGTGAAAGTAATCAGCTCACGTGCCAGGAATTTCTGCGCGATGATACGGGCATGGTATTCGATATGGGCGGAAGAAGCCACTTTGCCGCTCAGTTGCGTGATATAGAACGGGCCGCCCACTTCCTCCAAATTGCCCATGGTATTCAGGTGTTCCGTCACCGTCAGGATATCCACCGGCTTCTGCTGAAGGTTCAGCGTGCGGATGGCCTCATAGATAAGCTGGTGGCGATGATCGTAAAAACTCTCGGGACGCAATATCTCGCTCACCTGCGAATAAGCATCCTGCTCTATCATCAATGCGCCCAACACAGCCTCTTCAAATTCAAGAGCCTGCGGCTGTACATGTCCGTAGGCATCCTCCTCCGGCACGTTCACTTTAGCGCGCGCGGAAGTGCGCCGCCCTGTCTTTCTCGGTTCTGCCATATCAAGTCTGATTTTACGTGCAAAGATAATCCTTTCCCTCCTAAAAAAAGCCTGTGGACTGCATTCTTTTATGAACATTTTATCTACCGTTGCCAAACATTGCTTACCTTTGCACACATAAAACATCATATTATGATTTGCCATCCCAACGCTAAAATCAATTTAGGACTGAACGTCACGGAACGCCGTCCCGACGGTTACCATAATCTGGAAACCGTGTTCTACCCCATCCCGCTGTGCGACACGTTGCAATTCAGTACGGATGCCGGAACGGACAGCCACCGCCCGGAGGGTATTTTCCCCAATGGCATCCCCGTGCAAGAACACTCCACGGAAGATTATACATTCCGGTCGGGCGGCATCGACATCGACTGCCCGCCGGAACAGAACCTGCTCATCAAGGGCCTGCGCCTGATACGGGAACATTATGCACTCCCCCACCTTTATATATCGTTGCATAAGCAAATCCCGTCGGGCGCAGGCTTAGGGGGCGGCTCGTCGGACGCAGCCCATACGATGAAAAGCCTCAACCAAATGTTTAACCTCGGCCTGTCCGACAACGAACTTGAAGAACGCGTGACCGGTTTGGGAGCCGACTGTCCTTTCTTCGTGCGCAACCGTCCGGTATTTGCCACGGGCATCGGCAATATCTTCACTCCTATCGGCCTTTCACTCTCCGGCTGGCATCTCGTTTTAGTGAAGCCCGACATCTTCGTGTCCACGAAAGAAGCCTACGCCCGAATCATCCCCCGAAGACCCGAAACGCCTATCACAGACATCATCCGCCGCCCCGTAGAGAAATGGAAAAACCTCCTGACGAACGATTTCGAAGAAGGAGTCTTTGCCCTCCATCCCGAAATCACAGACATTAAGGCACGGCTGTACGACCGGGGAGCGGCATACGCTTCCATGAGCGGTTCGGGTTCGAGCGTTTTCGGCCTTTTCCGGACGGCACCGGAAGAAACGGATATGCGCAGGCTTTTCCCGGGAAGCTTTTATTTTCAGGCCTTGCTTTAGGTGAATGCCCCTTTCTCACCACATCCTTCACCATAAGCCATTGAATGACAGTATCAAAGCAAAAAGGGTGAAGGATGTTTTCACACCGCGAAAACGCATCCGCGTGAAGGCACGGTGAAGGCCAAGAGCACAGAGCCTTCACCATAAGTCGCTGTCATTGAGGAAGTATGAAGGATGCGAACCTTTTTTTGTATTCTCGTATAGAAAGGGGTGGAAGACGGGAAAAAGCCTTCAATACATGCCTCAAACGATGCCAACCGATTCAAGAATCGTTTGGCTGAAATTGAAAAATCATTCGGCTGAGAACAGAAAATCATTTGGCGGTCATTTTTTCGGCCGTTTCACGTCCCTTGGGGCATATCTCCTGCTCCCCAATCCACGATACTCAAATCTTTCACCGGATGATAGAACGTATCGGGCATACGCTCGTTCATATACTTGCTTTCGTAAAGTTCCGCTGCTCCCCAAGAAACTTGGAAATTGTAGCCGAAGTTTTCAAACTGCCGAACCACATACCTGCCATTATACGCCATAGTAGGCAGCAGGAATTCATAATGGATGGAATCATTACGTGCCATGAACTCTGCCACGTCCGTTAAGAAACCATAACTGAGATACAAGATGTGGCACCAAGAGAAATAAAGATGCTCAAAAGGACAGGCCTGTATATACCGGACAGGCCAATGTTTTTGCGGACCGCCCTCCACATCGGTGGCAATATGGATATAATCCACCGCGTCCTCGACATTGACCCGTTGGACGAAACGGCGAAAATCCCCATGTAGCACAATATCATTTTCCATCAGCAGGTAATGGTCGTAACGATATTGTTCCGCACATTCCGCCAAAGCTACAAAAGTGTTGGGTAGCAACCTCTCATTCTGATGGAAAAAACCTTTCAATCCGACAGACTCAAAAAAACAGAAGCGAAATCCGGGGTAAGCATCTTCTTTTATCGGATGGGCAGATTGGTCGTATAAAACCAAAAGATCCATCACTCCTTCTACTTCCTTTTTGAGGTAAGCCAAGTAATCCAATATGCCTTCGTCCAATTTATGTGTGGCAAAGACCAAACAATTATGATTGTAATTTTCCATTATCTTCTATCTTACTTGTTTTAGTTTATTATTTCACCGGATGATAAATCATATCGGGCAATGCCATTCCACCCTCCGTATGAGCTGGACGGAAACGATGGGTACACTTGTCCCCGCAAACATCATTCGGGTCATCCGTATAAAACAATCCCGGACAACCGGTGTATATAAATCTGCCATTCCCCCCGAAATCGGATATTTTCAAATTGAAGCATTTGAACAATGTAGGCATCAACACCTCATTGTGTCCCCTGTCGCCCAATAGGCATCGCTCGTTCAGTAAAGAAAGCGCCCTGTCAGAGAAACGGCATATCGGATTGAAAGAACGTAACAACATCTTATGATTCAGTTTGATATTGACCAATTCTATCTCTTTCCATCTTGTCCATCGGGTATCCCCGGAAAAGTCTCCAATATGGGCAGAAATAAAATCGTCATCCTTATCCGCAAAGAACTCGAAATAGTTTTTCCAATCCCCATTAAAACGGACATCGTATTCTATAAGCCAATAAAAGTCATAACCGGTATGTTTGAGATAAAAGTCCAACATCACGAAGTGGAAATTCCCGTCCATCAAAGTACATCCCCACGAACGATATCCCAACCTATTGAGTTCCTTGACGGTGAAGGGGAAAGAACGGATGCCATCCGGTAGCGTGATGCGCACCTTGTCTGCCTGAAAGCCGACATACAATGTGGCAAAGTCCTTGGTCTCTTCATGTAACTTGATGATTTGCCGTTCTATATCCTCATTATAAATATGCGTCACAAACAATATTGCCGTCTTCATAGCCTTCTCCTTATTTTACAGTGTGATACATGATTTCAACTAACATTACCGCATCTTCCAATGTCATCAACTGCGGCCGAAGGTTTTTCATCCCCTCTTGCACCCTTGCCAAAAAATAACCATCGTGCGTCAACAGATAAAGACGGAACAGCATATATACACGCTCCACTTGAGTACACTCCATACGTTCTATTTTGCGTTCCAATACTCGAAGTTGTTCCCTCGTTTCCATTCCGCAAGCCTGCATCAACGTGAGGGCATCTACTGTAACCGAAGGAGCCTCCTCACCCATTCGGCCTTGCAACAAAACGGCAATCCTCTCGCAGTCATCACGATGTTCCTTCGTAGGACGGTTCTGCATCTTGGCCAAGTAATAACGCCCTATTCCGGCTAAATCCTCCACCGACATCGTTTCCCCGATATTTTGCCTGATATACGCATCCACCGTTTCAAGCAAATCTTCGGGATTCTCCTCTATAAGCCCTTCTTTTGACAGATATTCTATCAGCCAACAACATCCGCTTATGCCGCTCCGGAAAGTCATATCGTGCATCACCGTCCCCAAACTGTCTTGCGCCTTGCACAACAAATCATAACCCGCGTCCGCATAGTTCTGCATCTGTGTAATATGGGCTAACAGGAACAGGAAATGTACATATCCGAAATACCCGTCCTCACCTGCCGAGAAAGCCGATATACGTTCTTCCCCTATCCAATGCCCCAACGTCTTACAAAGTTCTCTGAAAGTATTCCTGTCACAACAATACACACTTTCAGAAGGTAGGCAATCATAGTGAAGCACCTTGGTAGACAGGTTATATTTTCGTAAGTAAGCAGCCAGTTCCCTATTATGGATGGCCTGTCCCGATTGGATGGGACGTGTATGCACCACGCTTACTTCGTCAATGACGGCCATGTCCCTTTGCGAAGCATTAATCAACTCCGCCCAATGGGTTTCCGTTCCCCATCCCGTCTCGTTCTCATTAAAAGTGAACAACACTTTGTTTAATGCCTCACGTGAGAAACACGGCACCATCATTTCCACGAAATTGATATACCTCAACTTGCAATACCTGTCTTGCAACGTATGCCTCCATGTATAATAAGACATGCTCAGTGCAGGCTGTGCAATCTGCAAGCGGTAACGCCGCATGGCCTCGAACAGGGTATTGATGGCCGTGGCATCCATTTGGATGTCATCATCCGGAAAGAAGAAATAATCATACCGTTCCTTCAACTCCGGATGCATCTCAAGATACCGGTAGATGACTCTCAACTTATATCCTTTGATGTGGCAAATATACTCCGTGTCTCCATGAAACTCTTCCATGGAATCATCGTAGACCACCAAGTGCAAGTCGAAATTGCACTCCCCCGTCAGCCACATACGGTGCAGGCTGTTTCGTCCTACTGCGGAAATCACACAATTAGAATGGTTCATTATATTTTGTTTTTAATTTGTTGGACTGTATGTTTCATAATATCCCTCATCAGTTGCTGCGACGGCCCTCCCGACCATGCCAAACCGGCACACACCAATGCCATTACAATGACCACGATGGTTATACCGTACCGTGTAACAAACGGCAAGCGTCCCCCCATGAGCCGCTCTACTTCCGGACAATGTTGTTTCTGCTGTTTCATGCCATGACACTCATTTGATTTTTCACTAATTCATAATACCTGCCCCGTTTTTCCAACAAGCTTTGATGGTTGCCGCGCTCCACAATCTTTCCCTTGTCCATCACGATGATTTGGTCGGCATCCTTTACGGTACTCAGGCGATGCGCACTGACTACCACCGTACGTCCTTTGTAGAAACAATGCAGATTGTCCATGATGTGGGCTTCATTGGTGGCATCGAGCGAATTGGTCGCTTCGTCGAGGAAAATATACTCCGGATTCTTGTAGATGGCACGGGCTATCAAGATGCGTTGCCGCTGTCCTTGGCTCACCCCCTTGCCCTCCATGCCGATGACGGTGTCATATCCCAAAGGAAGAGACTCCACAAAATCATCAATCCGCGCCATGCGGGCGGCATTTTTCATTCGTTCTTCATCCGCCTCGTCTGTATTGAAAGCAATATTCCCCTCTATGGTATCGGAAAAGATAAAACTGTCCTGCATCACCGAACCTGTAGCCGCACGCCAAGTATGAGGATTGATGTCCGAGAGATTGACTCCTCCCACCTTGATACTGCCACGGGTCGGTTCATAAAATCCCTGAAGCAGTTTGATCAGCGTGGTTTTTCCGCATCCGCTTTCGCCCACAATAGCCGTCACCTGACGCTCCGGAATATGGAGCGAAACGTCTTTCAAAGCCCAATCCCGCTCCGAACCGGTATAGCTGAACGAAAGGCGTTCAATGCAAATGTCCCTTTTTTGAGGAAGCGTGGCCAGTTTTTTATCGATATCCGCCTCTTCGTCATCCTGCGAATGTATCTCATTCAACCGTTCCAAACTGATTTTCGCATCTTGGAACGACTGTGCAAAACCGATGAACTCCCCAATCGGAGCCGACACCTGCCCGATAATGTAGGTCAGGGACATCATCATACCCAGGGTCATCGAACCGTCCACCACGGCTTTCGCTGCGATATAATAAATAAGTATATGCGTGGTTTGCGTGAAAAACACCGAACCGGACTGCTGTACCTGCCCGATGCGAAGCCCTTTCAGGCCAATCTGAAAGAGCTTGACCTGTATCCGCTCCCACTCCCAACGCTTCTGGCGTTCACTGTTATTGAGCTTGATGTCCTGCATGCCCTGTACCAACTGTATCATCTTGCTCTGTTCCAAAGCAGACTGGTTGAACCGCTTGATATCAAGTTCCCTCCGATAGCGCATAAAAAACGAAATCCATGCCACATACAAAGTATTGCCCACGAGAAATATGACCAACACCACCGTGTTGTAATAAGCCAATATGCCCAAATATACAATGAAATTCACTATCGAAAACACGATACGCATGCTGTTGCCCAATAGGAAGCCTTTTATCCGTCCATGGTCTCCAATACGTTGCAAGATGTCGCCCGTCATGCGCGCATCAAAAAACTGCAAGGGCATGGCCGTAAGTTTGATCAGGAAATCGGAAATCAACGCAATGTCGATGCGCGAATTCATGTGCAGCATAATCCACGAACGGATGTAGTCGATGCTCAGCGTGGCCACAAAGAAACCCAACTGTGCCAAAAGTATCAGGGTGATGATATCCAAATTTCGCCCGTTGATACCTTGGTCTACCATCGCTTGCGAAAGGAAAGGCAACACCATCTGTATCAAGCTCCCGACAAGCATGGCCAACAGCAACTGGCCTATCATGCAACGATAAGGCACGAAATAACGGGTAAACGAAAGAATGCTTCTGCTGTTCTTCCGATATTCATCTTCCACCTTTCCCCAATTCTCCCCCGGTTCCAACATCAAAGCCACACCGCACCCTTTATCTTCGGCACGTCTTCCAATCCAACATCGCTCAAATTCTTCTCGGGTATAGGTAAGGCGTTGCGAGGCAGGGTCTGAAATATGGATTTTATAACTTCCCGCCTTATCTCTTTCTATACCGTAACAAACCACAAAGTGGATTTGGTTCCAATACAGGATACATGGAAATAGTCCGTCCTCCGCTAATTGGCTAAATGTCATTTTCACCCCCACCGTATCCAAACCGATATGTTCCGCTCCTTCGCTTATGCCTAACATATTGACTCCACGACGTGAAACATGGCAATGACGACGCAACATCTCCGCTGTATAGTCTACACCGTAGTACCGCGCAATCATGCGTAAACAGGTAGGACCACAATCGGAAGTATTGTTTTGCCTGAAATGTGGAAAACGTTTAAACTTATTCATATTTCAGAGTTTCCAAATTACTGTTCCTGTTTTTGACACACTTTTAAACACTTAAAAAATCACTAAAAATTGGAACATGAACCTGAACACCCTCCTTTTTTAGGATTCTTGTTCCAGTGAAACACCAAATGCAACATCACGTAATGGGGCAGAGAACGAAACCATGTTTCGGTACGCCCTTGCGCATTAACACTATATTGTGTGGAAGAAACCTGATGCAACAGGTCGAACGCTTCAATCCTTGCAATGAGTTTGCCTTTCCAGAACGGTTGGCTGAGCGAGGCATTCAGCACAAAGTCATCCGTATTCAATTCCGCACTACCATAGCCCCGGCGGCTGTACATTGTGGCATCGGCCGACAAGGTGGTCTTGATACGTGGTAGGGTGTAACGGGCAGAAAGTCCGTAGTTGAAATCCAAGGCATCGAGTGTCTCGAAATCGCGCATCCGTCCTTCAGAATGCCGCCAACGGATGTCACCGGAAGCCCGGATGTTGAATGCGTCCTTATTATATTGGATATAAGTACCATCGTGCAGGACAGTGGTGTTCACCGCATTCACGTGGCTTTCCGTCTCCCCCGCCAACATGGCGTGGTCTACGGAATGGTCATAATTCGCATCTGCATTCATCTGCCATGTCCAATAACGCTTCTCGCCGATGTTGGCCGAAATGTCAAACCGTGCCGTAGCGGAATAAGCTCCGCTCACATTCATAGGCTTGTAAGTGTACACGCCCGTCACCGGATTGTAACTCGCTGACTGCGCCACGTCACGGTGGCGGTAGTTGAACGACGCGCCCGCATGCCATAGGCTGACGTGCGTCCCGTATTTCCGGGTATAATCGGCATTGGCACTTGTCGTGGCCGTCCCCTTCAAGCCGGGATTTCCCTCCTTAACCACAAACGGTTGGCTGTCGTCGCGATAAGCTATTTGGTTCAACAGGTCGGCAGGGGAACAGTTGTATCCGACCCCGACACGAAAGTCGTGCTTACCGTCTTTCGACATATGGCGGAAGGCGGCATTGGGCGTAAAGAACACCCAAGTATCGTGTGCCAAAGTGTCGATGACACCTCTTTTGTAATCTAACGATTGATGAGAAACGGGTACGTCCACACCTATCCTCCATTGGTCGTACATGATTTTCAAAGGAGAATCTCCTATACTATAAGATGCTTGTTGGCTTAACGCAAGATAGACTTTATATTGCCAATTACGTTGGTGGCTGTCATAAGAATTGGATGGGTCGGTAATGGCCGTCAGCATGTCGAGCTGCGAGGCCAACAGCAACGTGTCGGGATGATAGAGGTAATCATGGCTCCGGTCACCTGAGAACTGCACGTTCCCTCCCGTTAGAAGATTTACCTTGCCCCATAGTTCGGAAAAGGTAAAGTACGTATTCAAAGAAAAGTTTGTCCAACGTTTGGAAACGTCGCTGGCATTATAACGTACGTCTTCAGCCTGCGAAACTGTCTGCCATGTGTCGTAACGGTTGGATAACCAAGACTGGTTATCACTGTACCGGAAAAATAAGGAGTATCCACCATGCCATTGTTTCTCCTTGTTGATGTTAAAAGTTCCTCCTGACTCTTGGCAAAAAGCCCATCCGCGTCCCTCGCTCAAAGCATTGGTACGCATGGAAGCTGTCAAATCCTTATCCCATTGCTCAAACCCGGAACGTCCCCGGGCATCCCACTTGTCATAATCAAAATAAGACGTGAAATCAAAGTAAGACGGTTTTTTGAACACCAAACGGTTGACCAATTTCAAGTGCCAGTTGTCAGATTCGTTACGGTTCTCCGTAAGCGACATGGGTTTGCTACCTTCAAGGAATTGCTCATAGCGTTGACGCATCTCCGATTCGGTATCGGACGATGTGAAATCGGCATTGAAATTGTCCGTCACATTCTTATCTTTCGATTGGTAATCCAAATCGGTCGCTACGCTGCGCGTAGTGAGAAGCGACTGGGGCATAGTGGCCGGAGACCAATGGCCATGCTCGCCGATATGGCGGCTTTCATTCACGTTGTTCACATTGCCCAACAACGCATACCGCCAACGGTCGGTAAACCCCAAAAGGAAACCACGCCCCAACCATCGGTCTTCCGTTCCACCCGCAGCCTCCACATTGGCAATATATCCTTGGTTGTATTCGTTTTTCAAGTTTACGTCCATCACATATTTGCGCGGTTCCACATCGTATCCCAACGCCTCACTCTTGTCCGTCTGTTTTTCATACACTTTAAGATTTTTCACCGTATAATAAGGTAGGTTTTCCATCAACACTTTCTTGTTTCCACGAAAGAAAGTCCGCGAACCGAGCAACAATTCATCCACCCGTCGCCCGTTCACGAATATCTCGCCGCCGTCATTCATCGTCACGCCCGGCAACTGGCGTATCAAGGCATCGAGCATCGAACCATCAGGCAATTTAAAAGCGTCGGCATCATACACCAACGTATCTCCTTTATAATACATCTTGACCTTCGTAGCTTTTACAACGACCTCGTTCAAGGCCATATTACGCTCCTTGCGCATCTTAATGGGTTCTTCCAATCTTACGGATCTATTTTCAGGAAGAAGGACGGATACCGGCTTCCACACATCACCATAACCCGGTCGTGTAGCACGTAATAAATAATCCCGTTTTTCAGCTTTAACTACTGCAGAGAACATCACTTTCAGAAGTTTTCCATTACGGTCTATAAAGTCCACTACCTTTGCGGAATCCACCACAACTGTACTATCCGGATTGAGAATAGAAATCCTCACTCCACTGAGAGGGACCTGCAGAAAAGCGTCTTCCACCTCACCGACAATTTCTACGGTCTGTGCAGAAGTGTGTACACAACAAAAAAGCAATAAGATACGCACTAACAATTTTTTTCTATCCATATATTCATCAATACTACCATCTTTACTCAAATAACAACACTAAATTCCATCGGCATCAACGATGTGATGCCGACGGAATATTAAAATTGATTTTACTCACAAAAAGGAATGGCTTTCACCTCAGTTCCAACTTGTTCATACTTAATAGCACATGTGCCTAGCATTATCGCTTGATGTCCACCACAGTAGCCCACACCATATACACAAGCCTGACCTCTTGAATATAAAGTACAATTATCCAATGCAGTTATATCCAAACCACCTTCAATAGCGGCCAACTCTTCACGGGACAACATCCTGGCATCATTCAAAGCAAATCTTTTAAGCTTCTTCATCATGTTTCTGTTTGGAAAGTTAAACAATCACACTGACTCTTCTGCAGAGAGCGACTCTGCTCCCAATGGCGTAGTGCTTCGGCCATTGATATCATGCACAATATTTTTTCTTGGATATTCTATCTGACAGTTTGTTAGCATCACCAAATCCTCTATGTCATACTCGCGAGGCAAAAGATAACCATTCACCAATACCGTAGGTGTAGCCGTAAATCCATGTCCCTTGCACCACCGGAAATGCTTCTGTACCTCTTGTTCCACTTCGTCCGTATGAATACTGGCCGCATGCTCCTTCACAATGGATTCATATCTATTCTTTCCTCCGGCATACCATTCGCCATATATCTTGCGTGTGGCTTCCGGATTGTCTTTGTCGTAACACGAAATAAGGTATCGGCAACTGTCTTCCGCCTTTTCACTGAAAGCCGTGAAAATGTACTGCACGCAAAAGTCGTCGCCATACCACTTTAGCATGTCCTCTACCCTTTTATGTAACCTTGCACACGGATTGCAATGTGGATTGCTGAGAACCGTGATATGCAAGTGAGCCTCTTTATTTCCGAAGACGACAGAAGAATCCTCTTCCGAAACCTTGTAATAGGTACTGCTTTCTATCAAAGCTTTGGCCACAACACTATTGGCTTTCAATTCCTTGTATTGCTGTACCATACGGATGCGCTCTTTGTCCGATTGATACGAAAAGACATATTGATGCACAAGCATCACACAAGCCACCAGAACCATGGCCGACCACAAGCAAGCCTCGACGGACAATGAAATGCCCCGAATATGGCAAGCCGCCATGATGCCCGTGCACCACACCACAGCCTGCACTGACACACAAAGCACACACCAGTTCTTAGCCACACGCCATTGATAATAGATGCTCCACACCCCGTAGCACATGGCCAACCCATTCACCACACGCAACACGTCAATACCTGATGGATAAAGCGAAAGCAACAGGATATTCGCCATAAAATAACCGAATCCGATTTCACTCCAACTGACCCCAAAAATCTTGGCATACGCCCCCTCCAATATGCTGTTGCAATCAGCATGATGGAAAAATGAGCATACCTTATCACCATATTTGCTTTCGCCCAATAACTGTTTCTGCATAAGCATGAAACAAAGGCACAAGCCTACCAGATCCAACGACATGCAAAACAAATGGAGAAAAGACAACTCACCCCAATTATTTACGCATCCCATCCCTGTAGCAAACACCAATAGGGTTGGCAGACAAAAACATCGAGCCACGAACTGCAAATCTTCCCACCGATGCTGTTTGAAATCCGGCTCACCGGCCTTTTCCAAATCCTCCACCACCAACACATTGCCTGTCCAATCCGACTTGAAAGCTTCATGCGTGGATGTCTTCTTCTTCCCCTGTTGCCAGAATACAATCCGGTTCCCATTGCTCTCCAAACCGATAACAAAATCATTTCCCGTATGGAAAATACAGGGATAGCTGAGATTCAGCAAATCCTTGTCCTCCATATATACACCCAAAGCCCTGACGCCATACACTGCCAACATCTG
>ULVZ01010594.1_pt1 | contig 12993 bp, 5 predicted proteins | sample 1959901 | NCBI WGS metagenome assembly ULVZ01 (sample SAMEA4835800, study PRJEB28245) | human gut metagenome | biome: gut microbiome; material: fecal sample | place: Denmark | collected 2008 | reverse complement strand
TACCAAATATTTTTTTACCAGTTCTTCCAAAATTCTTGTATTAAGCGGACTGTCACTTGTTTCAAATGTCATTAGCAAATTATCACCAGGAAATATGTTATTTTTCTGAAATGTTTCGATTTTTCTTAATACTTTCCTTAAATACTCGCTGTCGTCCATCATTCCGAAATGTTCCAAATAATATTCTTTTCTGGTTCTAATATTCAAGATTTTGAAATCAGGTACTACATATCCATAGCCTTTCAAATATAACGGTTGCTCGTAAACGTATGGTATCCCCTTCATATATAATTTGTCCGCAATTATTTTTTCTGATTTCGAACGAACCGCCTCTCCCTTTTCAGTAAGTATCTCATTATCTTTATCTGTGAATATGTATTTTTCACTTACTTTACTCATATTCTGTTCTTTCAATTTGTTTTGTTCTTCCTGCCACTTTTCTGCGTACATTTCGTTGGGCATTGTATATGGTTCAACAAATATTTTCTTTTTATCTGATATCTTGTCGTAAGCTTTTAATGTTTCATCAAATTCATATTTATCCAACATATCTCTAAGACACTTTTTATTTTTCTTAACTATAATTTGAACTTTTTTCTCATATTCTTTTTGAGCAAGTTTTTTAATAATACTACGATTATTTTTATTTATGTATGTTTCCGTACCATCATCTTTTCGCCAATAATACTGAATTGAACTTTTATTTTTACTTATATTAACGTATCCCTCAGGAAGTCTTTCTAATGTTTTTTTATTAGTCTTTTCTATTTCTTCTAACTCTAATTGTTTTTCATATAAGATTTGTTTTAAATTTTCCATGCGCCGTCCTTGTTCATCCGTTATGTTACATCTATTATGTTACATTCATTATATGTTAAGTTGATTTATTTTTCAAGTATTATTATTAATTAGATATGACGATTTTACTGTTTTTAGAAATTTCCACCCCTTCAGCTTATTATTTTTCCTAAGGGGTGGAAAGCTGGACTTCTTACTCTTTTTCTCTCTTCAGTATTTCCCATTTTTCCACCCTTATGGCTTGTTATTTTTCCTATGGGGTGGAAATCTGGACTCCTTACACTTTTTCACATTACAATCTTTCTATTTTTTCCACCCTTATGGCTTGTTATTTTTCCTATGGGGTGGAAATCTGGACTCCTCACTCTTTTTCTCTCTTCAGTATTTCCCATTTTTCCACCCCTTCAGCTTGTTATTTTTCCTATGGGGTGGAAATCTGGACTTCTCACTCTTTTTCGCACTACTGTCTTTCTCATTTTTCCACCCCTTCAGCTTGTTATTTTTCCTGGGGGGTGGAAAGCTGGACTCCCTACACTTTTTCACATTACAATCTTTCTCTTTTTTCCACCCTTATAGCTTGTTATTTTTCCTATGGGGTGGAAATCTGGACTCCTCACTCTTTTTCTCTCTTCAGTATTTCCCATTTTTCCACCCCTTCAGCTTGTTATTTTTCCTAGGGGGTGGAAAGCTGGACTTCTCACTCTTTTTCTCACTACTGTCTTTCTATTTTTTCCACCCTTAAAAATTGTTATGGCATCTTTAGGGTGTATTATCGCCATAATATTAGTTTTGTTTGCATAACAAGTCAAAAAAATAGGGGCAGCTACGCTGCCCCTAGGTAAATCTCCTACAATTCTACCTTTACTTTCTCTAAGTGCCAGATATCTCTTACGTATTCTTCGATTGTTCTATCTGATGTGAACTTGCCTACGTTTGCTACGTTAAGCATTGCTGATTTTGCCCAACCTGCTTCATCTTTGTAAGCTGCTTCAACACGTCTTTGAGCTTCTGCGTAAGACTGGAAGTCCTTTAAGATGAAGTATCTGTCTGCACAACCTGTTTCTTCCTTTGTAAGAAGTGAGTTGTAAATTGGTCTGAATCTTTCAGGATCATCTGGTGAGTAGAATCCGTTAATTAACTGCATAAGAACTTTTCTAATATCCATGTCTGAATTAAAAATCTGCATTGGATCATAGCCACCATTATTTTCGTAACCAATAACTTCGTCTGAAGACATACCAAAGATAAATGCATTTTCCTTGCCAACTTCTTCGACGATTTCAACGTTTGCGCCATCCATTGTTCCAAGTGTTAATGCACCATTTAACATGAACTTCATGTTACCTGTTCCAGAAGCTTCCTTTGAAGCTGTAGAAATCTGTTCTGAAACATCTGCTGCTGCAAAAATGATTTCTGCATTTGAAACTCTGTAGTTTTCAATGAAGACAACCTTAATCTTACCGTTGATTGACTCATCATTGTTGATTACATCTGCAACACTGTTGATTAACTTAATTGTAAGTTTTGCAATCTTGTATCCTGCTGCTGCCTTTGCTCCGAAAATAAATGTTCTTGGAGTAAATTCCATATCAGGATGTTCTTTAACCTGATTGTATAAATACATAACATGTAAAATGTTAAGTAACTGACGTTTGTATTCATGAAGTCTCTTAACCTGAACATCAAAGATTGAACGTGGATCTACATCAACTCCGTTGTGTTCTTTGATATATTTTGCAAGACGAACTTTGTTCTGATACTTAATGTTCATGAACTCAGCCTGAGCCTTCTTATCATCTACGTATACTTCAATGCCTTTGATTTTTGGAAGGTCTGTAATCCAATCATCGCCAACCTTGTTTGTAACCCATTCAGCAAGAAGAGGGTTTCCATGAAGCAAGAATCTTCTTTGTGTAATACCATTTGTTTTGTTATTAAACTTCTGTGGCATCATTTCATAGAAGTCCTTTAATTCCTGCTTTTCAAGAATTTCTGTATGAAGCTTAGCAACACCGTTTACTGAATAGCCGGCACAAATTGCTAAGTTTGCCATCTTAACCTGACCATCATAAATAATTGCCATCTTAGCAATCTTGTCATAGTTACCAGGATATTTTTCTTCAATTTCAAGACAGAATCTTCTGTTGATTTCTTCAACAATCTGATAACATCTTGGAAGTAATCTTGAGAATAATTCAATAGGCCATTTTTCAAGAGCTTCAGCCATAATTGTATGGTTTGTATAAGCTACACACTTTGTAGTAACTTCCCAAGCTTCATCCCATTCTAAATAATAAACATCCATTAAAAGTCTCATTAATTCTGCAACTGTTAATGTTGGATGAGTATCATTCATCTGGAATACTACTTTTTCATGTAACTTCTTAATGTCATCATGCTTCTTTAAATACTTCTTAATTGCTGTCTGAAGTGAAGCTGAAACAAAGAAATACTGCTGTTTTAATCTAAGTTCCTTACCTGCATAATGGTTATCATTTGGATAAAGAACCTCTGTAATTGTCTTAGCAAGGTTTTCCTGTTCAACTGCTGCCATGTATGAACCCTTGTCAAATTCTTCAAGGTTAAAATGAACAATTGGTTCTGCATCCCAAATACGTAATGTATTAACAACATTGTTGCCATATCCTACGATTGGCATATCATAAGGAACAGCCATAACTGCCTGATAACCTTCCTGACCATAATAATCACGGCCGTCTCTGTGATCAATCTTAACAGTACCACCAAATCTAACTTCACATGCATATTCTTCACGCTTGATTTCCAATGGATTAATATGTCTTAACCAATCTTCAGGAATCTCCTTCTGATATCCATTTTCAATCTTCTGCTGGAACATACCGTATTTGTATCTGATTCCACACCCATATGCAGGGTAATTTAAAGTTGCAAGACTGTCTAAGAAACAAGCTGCAAGACGTCCTAAACCACCGTTACCTAAAGCTGCATCAGGTTCCTGGTCTTCAATTACATTTAAATCAAGTCCAAGTTCCTCAATTGATTCCTTAATTTCATCTCTTGAAGATAAGTTAATAATCATGTTACCTAAAGCTCTTCCCATTAAGAACTCCATTGATAAATAATAAACTGTTCTGCCATCAGCTTCATCATAAGCCTTCTGTGTAGCAATCCACTGGTCAATAACGATATCTTTTACCGCATAAGCAACACATACAAATTTGTGTCTGTCACTTACTTCATCTAAAGTCTTACGGTAAAGCATCTTTGCCTGATCTTTTACACGCTTTTTGAATTCTTCCTTGAATTCTTCTTTTTGAATTCTGTCCATTGTTTTAGTCATAAACCCCTCTCCTATCCTTATTGTTTGGTAACATACAATAAAATTCATCTATCTTTTGCAAAATATATGTGCTGCTGTTTTCCCAATATGATTTCGATATCCAAACACCACAATCCTAATTATGATGACTGTTCCATGCTTAGCACTCCTTCGATTTTCCCCAAAGAATCACATATTACAAAGCTTACACTTCACTTATATGCTAATATTAAATGTACACCAACATATAATAACCTATATGCTAATATTAAATGTACACCAACATATAACACAACTTATATCGATAAATTCTATACATATGCTGTTGCGTATATTCGTATAACACGCATAAAGGAACGATTTACACCGTTCCTTTATAAATTTATATTCTGTTCAAATAACTAGCCTACTATGAGTTTTTTTCAACGCTTAATGTAACCTTTTCGCCATTAATGTTCCATTCTTTCTCATACCCTTTTATTGTATCAAATTCGACATTATCTGCCAACACTTCTGACTTAATTTCATCAATATTACGTTCTACAACGTCCTTAACCTTGTCATTATTAGCAACATTTACAACGATTTTGTCCATTACTTCGAATCCAGCTTCTTTTCTCATTGTCTGAATCTTGCTGATTACTTCACGAACAAAACCTTCTTCTAATAATTCATCACTTAAGTTAGTGTCAAGAACTACTGTAACGTCGCCATCTGCTTCAGAAACATAACCTTCAACCTGAGCCATGTCGATAAGTAAATCTTCTTTTTCAAGAACAACTTCATTACCGTCAAAGTCAAATGTAAGAGGTTCGCCGGCATTAATCTTATCCATAGCACTGTTTCCGTCTAGGCTTGCCAATGCTTCCTTAATCTTGCCTAAGAACTTACCATATTTTGGTCCAACAGTTCTAAGCTGTGGCTTAAATGAGTATGATGTGAATGCTCTAACATCATCAGTAAACTCTACTTCTTTTATATTCAATTCTTCTGTAATAATTTCCTGGAAAAATTCAGGTAAATCAAAATCAGCCTTTACAAACATTTTGCCAATTGGCTGTCTGTTCTTGATGTTTGACTTATTTCTACAAGCACGACCAAGAACTACTACCTTAAGAACTCTTTCCATATTTTCTTCTAATTCTTTATCAATCTGAGCTTCATTAACTTCTGGGAAGTCACAAAGGTGAATTGATTCTTTTGCACTTGAATCCACACTTCTAACTAAATTCTGGTAAATGTCTTCAGTCATAAATGGAATCATAGGTGCTGCTGCCTTTGATACTGTAACAAGTGCTGTATAAAGTGTCATGTAAGCATTAATCTTATCCTGTGGCATGTCTTTTGCCCAGAATCTTTCTCTTGAACGTCTTACATACCAGTTTGACATTTCATCAACAAATTCATCTAACGCTCTTGCAGCTTCAGGAATTCTGTAGTTTCCAAGGTTGTCATCTACAGCCTTAACCATAGAATTCATCTTTGATAATAACCACTTATCCATTACTGATAATTTATCATAATCAAGTGTGTACTTAGTTGGATCAAACTGATCGATTTCTGCATAAAGTACATAGAACGCATAAGTGTTCCAAAGTGTACCCATGAACTTACGCTGTCCTTCTTCTACTGCCTTGCCATGGAATCTGTTTGGAAGCCATGGAGCTGAGTTAATGTAGAAGTACCATCTGATTGCATCTGCACCATATTTATCAAGTGCTTCAAATGGATCAACTGCGTTACCCTTTGACTTACTCATCTTCTGTCCGTTTTCATCCTGAACGTGACCTAAAACGATTACGTTCTTGTATGGAGCCTTGTTAAATAACAATGTTGATTCTGCAAGTAATGTGTAGAACCAGCCACGAGTCTGGTCAACAGCTTCTGAAATAAAGTCTGCAGGGAACTGCTGTTCAAATAAATCTTTATTTTCAAATGGATAATGGTGCTGTGCAAAAGGCATTGCTCCACTATCAAACCAACAGTCAATAACTTCCGGAACCCTCTTCATTGTGCCACCACATTCAGGACATGGCATTGTAATTTCATCAATGTAAGGTCTGTGGAATTCAACAGTCTTAGCTTTTTCGTCACCTGACTTTTCAAAAAGTTCCTGACGACTGCCAATTGACTGCATGCAACCACAATCACACTGCCAAATGTTAAGTGGTGTTCCCCAATAACGGTTACGGCTTACGCCCCAGTCCTGAACATTTTCAATCCAGTTTCCAAAACGTCCCTTACCGATACTTTCAGGAATCCAGTTAATTGTGTTGTTATTTTTAATTAAATCATCCCTAACTGCTGTCATCTTAATAAACCATGATTCACGTGCATAGTAAATAAGTGGTGTATCACATCTCCAGCAATGTGGATAACTATGTTCAAATTTAGGTGCGTCAAATAATAAACCTCTTGCATCTAAATCTTTTAATACTTCAGGATCTGCCTTCTTTACAAATAAGCCGGCAAATGGTGTTTCTTCTGACATTTCACCTTTTTCAGTAACAAGCTGAACAAATGGAAGGTCATAGTTACGGCCAACATTAGCATCGTCTTCACCGAATGCAGGTGCGATATGAACAACACCTGTACCATCTGTAAGAGTTACATAAGTATCACATGTAATGAAGAAACCTTTCTTGTGCTGCTTTTCAGCTTTTTCATGAGCACATTCATATAATGGCTCGTATTCTTTGCCTTCAAGTTCTTTACCTTTGTATGTTTCAAGAATTTCGTATGGTTTAACACCTTCTTCTTCATTTCCAAGGCTACCTAAAACTGTATCTAATAAAGCAACTGCCATGTAATATACATAGCCGTCTGCTGCTTTTACCTTTGCGTAATCTTCATTTGGGTTTACACAAAGAGCAACGTTTGAAGGTAATGTCCAAGGTGTTGTTGTCCATGCTAAAATATATGCATCCTCGTCTTTTGCCTTGAATCTAACGATTGCTGAACGTTCTTTTACATCCTTGTAACCCTGAGCTACTTCCTGTGATGAAAGAGGTGTTCCACAACGTGGGCAATAAGGAACGATTTTGAAGCCTTTGTATAATAAGCCTTTATCCCAAATAGTTTTTAAAGCCCACCATTCTGATTCAATATAGTTGTTATCGTATGTTACATAAGGATTATCCATGTCAGCCCAGAAACCTACAGTACCTGAGAAATCTTCCCACATACCTTTGTATTTCCAAACACTTTCCTTACATTTGTCAATGAAAGGCACAAGACCGTATTCTTCAATCTGGTCCTTTCCATCTAAACCAAGCATCTTTTCTACTTCTAATTCAACAGGAAGTCCATGAGTATCCCAACCTGCTTTTCTTGGAACCATATGGCCCTTCATTGTCTGGTAACGTGGAATCATATCTTTTATAACACGAGTTAAAACGTGTCCAATATGTGGCTTACCGTTGGCTGTTGGAGGTCCATCATAAAATGTATATGTTTCTCCTTCCTTACGACTGTCCATACTTTTCTTAAAAATGTCATTGTCTTTCCAAAACTTTTCTGTCTGCTTTTCTCTCTCAACAAAATTGAGATTAGTTGAAACTTTCTTGTACATTCTGTACTCCTTTCATTTTTATATAGTATTGCTATCTATTTAAGTGTTTAATCATTTGCTCACTACGTATGAGCATGAGCCTTGTCTACTCATAGACCTTTGGTCTATGAGTCGCATACGTAAAAAAGCTTCCGCCCTGTTAAGGACGAAAGCCTGACTTTTCGTTATACCACCTTTAACAGCATACTCGGGAATTCCCTTTATATGTGTTCTCTGTAACGGGAGAAACCGTCAGCGCCTACATTAATATAAACTACAAAAGTCAAAAAACATTTCGGGCTGCAACTCCAGAGTGATTTTCATATATCTGCTACTAATACCCGACTTCCACCAACGTCAAGCTCTCTGAAACGTTCACTGATAAACTACTGTCTCTATCAAAGTCTTTGTTCATTAAATTTTATACATTTGTTATTTTAGTCAATTAATTTAAGAATGTCAACCACTATAGATGCTAATAATTCAAGAAATCTACATAAATATTAATAATTCAAGAGCTCTCTATAAATATTAACAGTTTAAGAAATTAAATTATTGATAATATTTATTAACAGCATCTATTGCCTTACACATATTAACCTCCTGTTCTAATTTTCCAACGTTCCGTCTGTAACAGTATATGTTGGGCTTGATGGTGTAAACAAGTTATTGTCCCAGCCATACGGAAGTGTTGTGTTTCTAAAATATGGATTGGTTGTATCAACCTTGCTTAAAATATTTTCAAACAAATATTTATGTCCTGAATAGTTTTGTGCTTTACTGTTGCGGTATAAATAATCTGCTACTTCTGCTACCGACATAACAGCAGTTTTCTTTCCGTAAATGATTGTATCATTTCCTGCGGTGTCTGTTGCTATTATAAATGACCTAACAAAAATTGAATTTGTAATCTGTGGATTAATTCCATTCATTGTTACAACATAATATGTATTTTCTGTATCAGTGGTATCCCAATTCTTAATTACTGCCCCATCACTTGCTAGGAAGCCGTAAGTAACATTACTACCGGCATACTGTATTTTTCCTTCGTAAGAATACTGTTGTCCTGTGACTACATCTGGATTTAAAATTGTATATGCTGTGTTTAAAGCATCATCTTTTCTATAGCCACTTTGGTTCCGATCCAGGGCATATATTATTCCAAATTGTTTAACAGTATATGTGTTACCATCACTTGCTGTAATAGCGCTTCCTACGTTTAGTCCCTTACAAACAGTTCTAAAAGCAATATTCGAATCAGCCCCATTTGTTTTAATTTGGAAACCTTCAACTGCTGAATTATCTGTAGTTAAAACTGAAACAACTTCTACCGCGTCAGATACTGAACCTTCTGACTCCACACCGTTCAATGTGGATGTAACTTTCACTGTGTAAGTTCCATTTTCTGTATCGTCTGCTAAAAGGCTTATCCCTTGATTCAATGATTTATTGAATGTAGCTGCTGTGGTTTTGCCCACAGCTTCTACATTTTGTTTATTAGTAAATGTTAAGGAGCCTACAACTAAAGTTACAACACACACTGTAGATATAATCTTTTTATATTCTTTTCTCATAACATCTGCCCCTTTCCTAATCCAAATCTATTATCGGAGTGGTTGGTCCACCATCAGGTTGTGAAATATCAGCCACTGTGGTAATGTCACCATCCCAGCCATCCATAATATTTTGATTTATGTCAAAACGTGTAACTTCAATTATAGGTTTTTCATATTTTTTTGTGCGACTCACTTAAATACCCTCCTATTAATTGTATGTAGTATTACTGTTTATAAAAATCTTTATCAATGCTATTATCCCATGAATAATCTACAAGCCTATAACATCCTTTGTATTTCGTTCCATTTTTCTTTCCATACTTGGATGTTTCATTGTAAATCCAATCATAAACACTAGCATAGTTCTTGTCATTGTTTTTCACTCCGTTAAGTAATTTCAGTAATTCATCTTCTACCTGGGAGCTTCTAAACTTACCTCTTGTGTCATATGATATTCCCCATAAGCATTTGCAATAATTGTGTAAGTCCTGTGTCATTTTTGTCACTGTCTCATATCTGCTGTCAGATGTTGATGTGACTCCCATTGCCTTAAACATTGCATTTGCAATTTGTCCCATATTGTTATACATATCAACAATATTTAGAACATTATCATATAGGTAATCATGAGATTCTTTTGTTCCCATTTTCTGATTTTTATATAAATTCTGTGCAATGTCATACATATTTGTTGTGTAAATATTTTTACCATATACAACTTTTTCTGTACCATCACCCATATCTAATACTGCATATGCTCTAAATGCCCACTTCTGTTCCAATGAAGCATATTTGTAATTATTATATTTAAATGTTAACGCATAGTATGTATAGTAATCATTGTCATTAGCAGAAGTCGTGTAGCCTGCCAATTTGCCTCTATCTGTTGTTTCATATTTTGATACATTTGCATTAGATGAAACTGCATCCAAATTCATATTAGATTTTATGTCCGTATTTCCATCATCAATTGCATAAACTGTACCCATTTTCTTAACTTCATACAGTCTGTTATTGATTGTCATTACATTACTTGTTTTTGAAACAACTCTAAATGATGGATTGTATTCAGCTACTCCACCGGCATTCTTATTTGTGTTCATCTGGAAGCCCAGAACTTCTACATTTCCTATGTTGACTTTTACTTCAAAAGGTATGTATGTGACTTTGTCTCCACTTTGAACTTTCAACAAATAATATGTTGTTGCATAAACAACACTAAACAGTTCTTCTGTTTCAGAGATTATCTGACCTGAATAAGACTGGTCACTTACTTTTTTCTCTGTAAAAGTCAAATCATTTGCATTCTCTGCATATAAAACAGAATCGCTTCCTTCTGAAACATAGACTTTTGTGTTACCTGCTACATAATAATTTGTATCACCGATTATGGATAAGTAGTATCCATTGTAACCAACTGCATTATATGTATTTGTTCCAATAGATGTTGTTCCTCCTTTTTCTGTTATAGAAGAACCTTCATTAAATGCAGGATAATCTAAAAAGCTGATTGTACCTTTAAGTTTCGAGCCTGAGCCCATCTTTACAGACAATTGTGATTCACCACTAATCTCTCTCCATTTTCCTGTATGATTAACACCTGAATCAATTGAATCATCTGTTGGAATTATCTTAAAGTAGAAATCCTTATATGTATTTCCATTATTTCCACAAACACGAACTACATAGTAGTAAGTTGTGCCTTTTGCAAATCCCTTCGGTAATTCAAACATTGTTGAAGAATTCATTAATGTCTGACCTTCATAATAACTATCATATATTGACTTAGAAACTAATGAAGTACTATCACCCCTTTGTACAAAAATCTTAGTTGTTGTTCCTGTAAAATATTTTGAACTACCATTTAATGAAATATAACTGTCATTGTAACCTGTTATTCCATTAATGTCTTCATCAGTATAATAGTAAATTTTTGCATTTGTTTTTCCAAGTGAACCTTCTTCTGAAACAGGTAATATATGCTGGCCTGAAATTAATATCCATCTGTTATCATTGTCATCAGGATATGTAGGTACTTCACCTGGTACTATTTCTTCAGGTTCTTTTTCCGGCTCAACAATAGTGTATTCTACCGAATCTTCTGTTGTCTGTTCACACCATTTTGCCACTACTTTAATGGTATGTGTAGAACCGATTTCATTATATCCTAAGAAGCTATATGAACCTGCCTGTACATCTTGAGCCTTTAATTCACCATCAATGTAAACATCATATAAATATCCATCAGCTTCCTGCTGTGTTGAATTAACCCAGGAAATTGATAACGAACTACCTCTGTTTGTAGCAACTAAACCATTAACCTTTTCAATCTCAGGTATATCTGCTTTAATCTTTATTGGAATAGAAACATATTGTCCCGGATAATTTTGCTCATCCCAATATACTTTCATGTAATAATATTCATTATCTTTTTTTCCACCTAAAGCACTATGAACAGGTATCTGCGCTAACATATTAGGTAGCATAATCTGAATCTTATTGTTTCCATTAATTCCATATCCACTTAAAGAAACATAATTGCTCTCACTCTTATAATAATCTACTGAATTTGTATTTAACAAATCACCTGTACATGCATAATAAGAACCTGTTTCTGTTCCTTCCTCAACATATGTTCCATCTACTGAAGGAATAATCATATCACCGCTACTGTCTAACAAACCTCTTGTAATTAAAACTCTGTTAGCATTTGGATTAATCTTGTTCTGTGTATCCAAATCTACAGAAATATGATTTCCGTTGTAAGCTGCAATATTACTTAATTTAATATCATGCTTATCGTAATAAAGTGAACTCTTTACTTCACGATGAGCTGTGTGGTAACAAACAGGAATTGCTGAATTATCCATATTATTTCCCTGAATTTGTGTCCAGTCTCCAATATCACCATTTTCATCTGTAACTCTGAATGCAACTACTACATAATCACCATTTTTGTTATATAACTTCAATAAGTAGTATGCATTTAAATCAAAGTCATCAACGTTCATGTTGAAGCCGTTTCCGTCTCTGTTAAAGTGTGTTCCTGGTTTTTTAGGTTTTTGAACAGCATTTCCATCTACACCAATACCGTCAATGTCCCAACCTTCAACATCCATTATTGTACAGTTATCCAGGTCGTGAATGTTAGAATCAACTTGGTTCTTAGTTATTGCAGCCCAATATGGAACTGTACTGATAACCTGACCTGTTGAATCATTCTTAACTTCTGTCATTACAGTGTAGTTTGGATTGAAACCAATTGACATATATCTTGTGTTATAACCTGTATACTTTACAATAATATCTTTATAATCAAGTGTCTGATTATTAGTTGAAACTACCTTGTATTCTATTCGGGCATTCTTAGTTCCCTGTGCCACTTTAAATTGATATGGTGTATTACTTCCCACTGTTTCTTTTAAAGTTGTCCAATCCATTGAATTTTGTTCAATTACTGCATTAACAGTATATTCGTAACTGTTATTATTTTCATTAGACTCCTGAATGTATCCAACATCTTTGCCTTCTTCTGTATCCCATCCAGCATCATCTACATTAATAATCAGCTTCTTTGTTCCAGTTTCTTTTGCACACACATTTTTTAATCTGATACTAGCTGTTTTTCCAACATTCAAGCCTAAATAATAACCATCTGACACTACCTGCTCTATCCCTTCCTGTCTACAAAGTGTCACATAAAGTTTTTTGCCATAATTTTCTTGAGTATCTGCTGTAGCTGATAACTTTGCTGTACCGATATTTTTAACTGTTGCCACTAAATCAAA
>ULVZ01012518.1_pt1 | contig 13194 bp, 10 predicted proteins | sample 1959901 | NCBI WGS metagenome assembly ULVZ01 (sample SAMEA4835800, study PRJEB28245) | human gut metagenome | biome: gut microbiome; material: fecal sample | place: Denmark | collected 2008 | reverse complement strand
AGCATGGCAGCAGATGCCTGCCGCATCGTCTCCATCATGGGGGTCATTGCGGTGAAAAACACCGGCCTTGCGCTGATCCTGCTGCTGGTGCTGCCGCTGTTTGCCGTGTTTACCCGTTACGTCCAGAAGCGGATGCTGGCCGCGCAGCTGGACAACCGCCGCGCGGTCGCCGCTGTCTCCGGGCAGGTGCCCGAGACCCTGCACAACATCCGCACCATCCGGGCGCTGGGTCTGGAAGGTTACATGGAGCGCCGGTATGACCGGTGCATCGGTGACAGCTATGCTGCCATGGAGCGCACCAATTTTTATGATGCCGTCTATTCGCCGGTGGTGCTGCTGTTGAATGCCGTTGTGGTCGGCATCGTGATGCTGCTCTCCGCTTCGGGGAACGCGCAACTCCTGACCCTGTTCGGCATGTCAGTGGGCACCTCGGTGGCCGTCATCAACTACATCTCCCGCATCTTCGCCCCCATCGAAAGCCTGGGCATGGAGATCCAGACCATCCAGTCGGCCATGGCGGGTGTCAGGCGCATCGATGCCTTTCTCGACCAGCCGGAGCGCACGATCTCTCCCGCGCGCAGGGAGGCTGCCCGGGGCGATGTGGAATTTGCGCACGTCACCTTCGGCTATGGGGAGCGGCACATTCTGAAGGATTTTTCCATGACCGTGAAACAGGGGGAGCAGGTCACGCTGGTGGGCCGCACCGGTGCGGGCAAGAGCACCGTGTTCAAGCTCCTGCTGGGCCTGTATCAGCCGGAGAACGGTACGGTGACCATCGGCGGCGTGAAGGTGGGGGACATCACCGACCGGGAGCGCCGCACCTGCATCGGCTGTGTGGAACAGCATTTCTCCCGCGTGCCGGGCACCGTGCTGGAACAGATCACGCTGGGAGACCCGCAGATCACCGGGGAAATGGCAAGGGCTGCCGCCGCACTGGCCGGGATCGATGCCGCCATCCGGGCTCTGCCGGAGGGCTATGACACTGTCTGTACCGAGGGCATCTTTTCGCAGGGCGAGTGGCAGCTGCTGTCCATTGCCCGTGCCGCTGCCGCAGACCCCGCCGTGCTGCTGCTGGATGAGATCACCGCCAATCTGGATGCCGAAACGGAGGCCCGCGTGCTGGAGGCTCTGCGCCGTGCCTCCGCGGGCCGCACGGTGCTCTCCGTCTCCCACCGCGTGTATGAAAATCTTGGCGGCAGAACGATCGAGATCAGGACCCGGGAATGACGTAGGATAAAAACGCCCCCTGTGCGCCGCAGCAGGCACACAGGGGGCGTTGTGGTATGCTCAATTCTTTTCGATGTAGACGCTGGTGGAGGGGAAAGCAAAGTCCACGCCGTCTGCCTGCATCACGTCCATGATGTTCAGATTCAGATCGTTCTGCTGCTGCAGGAAGGTGGCATAGACGTTGGTGGTCAGGTAGGCCGAGATGAGGATGTTGATGCTGGAATCGCCAAAGCTGGTCAGCCGGACGATGTTGGTGCCCTTGTTGGTGTAAGGGCTGTTGTCCAGCATGGCCTGCAGGTCAGCCATCAGCTTTTCCAGCTGGGCACGGGTGGTGCCATAGGTGACACCCAGTGTGAACTTATAGGGCCGCATGGTGCGCAGGGCTGCGTTCTGGACAGTGGAGGCGCAGATCTGGCTGTTGGTGATAATGATTACGCTGTGATCCATGGAGCGGATGCGGGTGGAGCGGAAGTTGATATCGATGACCTCGCCCTCCACATTGCCCACGGTGATCCAATCGCCGATGGAAAAGGGTTTGTCCAGCAAGATGACGATGCCGCTGAACAGGTTGCTGGCGCTTTCCTGCGCGGCCAGCGAGATGGTCAGGCCCACAAGACCGGCACCGGCTACGATGCTGCCGATGGGGAAGCCGACGATCTGCGCGCAGGTGGCAACACCCAGAATGATGACCAGCACCTTGTAGGTGGTGTCCAGCAGGGAGCGCAGGGTCTTGTTGCTCCGGATCTCCGGGCTGCAGGAGGCCAGCAGCAGGTCGGCTACCTCAGAAGCATTGTACAGGCCCTGGCAGAACAGGAGGGTCGTTGCGATCTTATAGGCCGTGAACAGAAACTTTGTCAGGCCCGGAATGGCCCATGGCAGGCTGGTCAGGGCCAGATACAGGCCGCTGTAAAAGGCCATCCGCGCCAAAGGCCCTTGTAAGCTGCGCAGGAGGATGGGCGTGGCGGCAAAGTGCCAGCTGCGGGCCTGCAGAGCGGGAAAGATCTTCCGGCGCAGCAGCCAGCCGACCAGAAGCCCCGCAAAAACGATGACAGCGGCGCAGACAGCCCGGGCAGCCAGCGCCCACCAGCCCTCCAGCAAAAAAGGCCCGATCTCGAACCCGAGGTCACGAACGGTAAAAATCATGGCAAAAAGCTCCTTGTATCAAAAATTGTAACATCCTGTCCCACAGTATACCATATCCGGCCCGTGCAGGGCAAATAAAAAAGGGGTTGACAAGGCGGAGCAGCCGCGTTATACTCTTGGCCAGAAAGTTCGTTTCAGGGCGGGGTGAGATTCCCCACTGGCGGTACAGCCCGCGACCACCCGCAAGGGTGTTGACCCGGTGAAACTCCGGGGCCAACGGTATAGTCCGGATGCAAGAAACGGCAGGCAATACGATTTGTCTACGCGCCCTGTTGCAGTGTTTGCTGCGGCAGGGCGCGTTTTTGATTGTCTTCCCGGTTCCGAACCACGCGAAAGGGGCTTTCCAATCTTTGATTTGGGGCCAGAACGCCCCGGGAGGATATTACCATGAAGAAAAACACGACCCGTAACCTGACCGTTGCCGCCATGCTCAGCGCGGTGGCCTTTATCCTGATGTTCATCGAGTTCCCGCTCCCGATGCTCATCCCGTCCTTCGTCAAGATGGACTTCTCCGACCTGCCCGCTCTGCTGGGTGCCTTTGCCCTTGGCCCGGTGTACGGCGTGATCATCAGCTTTATGAAGAACCTGCTCCATGTGGTCATCAAGGGCACCTCTACCGCACTGGTGGGTGAGCTGTGCAACTTCATGCTGGGTGCGGTGTTCTCCGCACTGGCCGGTTACCTCTACAAGCACCACAAGAGCCGCAAGAACGCCATCATCGGCGCAGTGGCCGGTGCCGTGGCCATGGCCCTGTTCAGTGTGCCGTCCAACTACTTCATCACCTACCCGGCCTACGTCAAGTTCTACCACATGCCGCTGGAAGCCATCCTGGGTATGTATCAGGCGATCCTGCCCTCTGCAAACAGCCTTATCAAGTGCCTGGTCATCTTCAATATGCCCTTCACTCTGGTCAAGGGCCTGCTGGATGCCCTGATCTGCATGTTGATCTATAAGCCGCTCTCTCCCATCCTGCATGGCCGGAAGTGAGTGACAGAACAAAAAAGAAAGGACGCGAGAGCGTCCTTTCTTTTTTGCTTTTATCGATTTGATTTAAGACAGCGCGCCCTTTTCCAGCCACTTGCCCCGGGCAAGGCGGATGAGGAACAGCAGGCCCCGGATGCTCAGTTCGCAGCACATGGCACCCCAAACGCCCATCAGGCCCAGCCGGGGAGCCAGCAGGAACGCCAGCGTCAGCCGGATGCACCACATACTGAATATGTTCAGCACAAAACAGGAGGTGCTGTCGCCCGCACCCTGCATGGCACCGCTGGCCACGATGGAAGCGCCGAACATGGGCTCGGCCCAGGCTTCGATGCGCAAAACCTGAGCACCCAGAGCGATGACAGCCGCATCGGTGGTGAAAAGGCTCATCAGGGTGGGGGCAAAGATCCACAGACCAACGCCGGAAAGGGCCATGACCCCCATGCCAAGGCCGGTGCACAGCCAGGCAAAACGCTTGGCCATATCCTTCCGGTTGGCACCCACGGCCTGGCCGATAAGGGTGACAGCTGCGCTCTGGATGCCGTAGCCTGCCATGTAGCACAGGCCCTCGGCATTGACAGCTAGGCTGTTGGCGGCAATGGCCACGGTACCCAGGCCGGCCACGATGCGCACCACCACCACCTGCGCCAGAGAGATGGCGGCACGTTCTCCCGCCAGAGGACCGCCGACCCACAGCAGGTTCCGCAGGCAGGAGCGGGTGATCTTCCAGGGGGCAGGCTTCCGGATGCAGAGGGGGCCTTCCCGCAGCAGCAGGATGGCCAAAGCCAGCAGGCCGCCCACCACAGTGGCCAGGGCGGTGCCCAGGGCTGCGCCGGGCACACCCAGCCCGGCACCCCAGACGGTGATGCCCCACAGCGTCCGGGTGGGGTTGATGAGGAAGAAGTTGAAGATGGCATCCAGCACACAGACCAACACGCTGATGAGGCTGGCGGTCAGGGCGTAGCCTGCCGCCCGGAGGATGGAGGCGTACATGCCCATGGCCATGGTGAAGGGCAGCGCCGTTGACCAGATGGCAAAGTAGGCTGTGGCGTTTGCCCGCAGGGAGGGGTCAGCTCCCAGCCACCCCGGCAGAAAGGGGCTGATGCCCAGGCCGAAGAGGGCGGCACCCACGCCCAGGATCACATTGAAAAGCATGGCCTGCCGCAGCACGCTGCGGGCATCATCCTGCCGGTCAGCCCCCAGATACTGGGCGATCTGGATGGAGAGAGCAGTGTACAGGCCCACCAGAACACCGTGGAGCAGCCAAGTGCTGGAGCTGACGATGCCGATGGAAGCGGTAGCTTCTGCACCGATGTGGCCCACCATGGCAGCATCGATGTATCCCATGGCAGTGACCACCAGCTGCTCCAGAATGGAGGGGATGCTCAGCGCCAGAGCCACCTGGGCCGTCTGGCGGGAGGGGATGGTCTCACCCTGCCGCATCCGGGCCGAAAGCTGTTCAAGTGAAAGTTTCATGTCTTCTCCTTTTTCTCCGATTTTCCTGTGAGACAAAAAAATACCCTCGAAAGGGCGTTTGTCTTCCCATTATAGACAGAGGGGCGAAAAATGTCAACCCATCAGCCCATGGGGTAGCCATTGCCCCGGAGATTGATTTTTTGGCCCGGGCGTGATACACTTCATTTGTATCCAGCAGTGAAAGAACAGGAACGGCCTCTGCCGCTCCGGGAAAGAGGAAAAAAATATGCTTCAACTGCTTTCTGGCAACCCGCGCACCGTGGATGCGCTGGGCTTTCTGCTTGCATTTGCGCTGACCGCGCTGATGGACTCGGCGTTCCACGATAAGCTCCCCCACGACCATGGCCGTGCGTTTGCCGTGAATGGCGAACTCTCCAAGGGCAAGGCCCGGGGTTCCGGCCTCATCTTTGTGCTCTGCATTGCACTGGTCACGCTGGCCGTGGTGCCTTTTAAGGCAGAGTATGTCATCTACACCGTCCTGCTCATTGCGTCCATGCTCTCCGGCTATTTTGACGATGCCGCCGAGACTGCCTGGAACGAGTACAAAAAGGGCCTGATCGATCTGGTCATCGCCGTTGTGGCGGGTGTGACCTACCTGAACTTCAACGGCACGGAGGTCAACTTCCTGCGCTGGAGCTTCAGCCTGCCCTATGCCGTCTACCTCATCCTCATCATCGTCCTGATCTGGGCCAGCATCAATGTGGTCAACTGCACCGATGGCGTGGACGGCCTTTCCGCCAGCCTTGCCGTGGTCAGCATCGGCACCTTCCTGCTGGCCTACTGGGAGGAGCTGGGGGATTACGCCACCGCAGGCATCGTGTTCATTGGTGCCCTGCTGGCCTACCTGTGGCAGAACGCCAAGCCTTCCACCCTGCTGATGGGTGACGCGGGCAGTCGCGCCATGGGCTTCTTCCTGGCCGTTCTGGCCCTCAAGAGCAGCCATCCCTTCGCCTTCCTGCTGGCCGCGCTGGTGTTCATTGTGGACGGCAGCCTGGGCATCCTGAAGATCAGCTTCAAGCGGTTTTTGCACATCTCCATCCTCAAGAACACCCTGACCCCGCTGCACGACCATGTGCGCAAGCGTCTGGGCTGGAGTGATGAGCAGGTCGTGGCCCGCTGGCTCATCCTGCAGGCTGTGGCATCCGCCTGGCTGCTGCTGTTGGTGCGGTAAAACACAAAAGGAAATGCAGCGCCCGCACAGGAAAGCTCCTGCGCGGGCGTTTTGCTGTTCTGGTCCGGGAGGAAAGTTCCAGCTTCCGGTACAGCGTTTCCAGACAGGCTGGGTCACGAATTTCCTGCATGAGTTCACCTCATTTCTTTTATTTCATTGTGCCATGTGTCACAAACAAATGCAAGCAAAACCTTTATAATAGGGACGAAAGTGGAGGAAAAACCAATGGATTCTATTTTTGATCTCGATCATCTGTACCGCACCTATTTCAAGATGGCGCTGCCCTCGGTGTTCGGCCTGATGGTGAGCGTGGTGTATAACCTTGCCGATACCTTTTTCATTGCGCAGTCCAACGATACGGCGCTGATTGCGGGTGTTTCGCTCTGTGCGCCGGTGTTCACAGCCCTCATGGCCTTCGGCAACATCTACGGCCAGGGCGGCAGCTCACTCATTTCCCGCCTGCTGGGACAGGACGACCGTGAGGGCACCGGCCGGGTCAGCTCGTTCTGCTTCTATGTGGCCCTGACCACGGGCGTGGTGTTGGCAGCCCTGATGATGCTGTTCCGCGTCCCACTGCTGGGCATTCTGGGTGCGACTGCTGAGACGATGCCGCACGCACAGGCCTATTACACCGTGCTGGCCATTGGTGCCCCGGCCACGGTGCTGAACTTTATCCATTCCAACCTCGTTCGCTGCGAGGGCATGGCCACCCAGTCCATGATCGGCAGCATCGGCGGCACGGTCATCAATATCATCCTCGATCCCATCCTCATCACCACAGTGGGCTGGGGCGCAGGGGGCGCGGCCATTGCCACCATTGTGGGCTACCTGTGCAGCGACCTGTACTTCCTGTGGCTGCTCCACAAAAAGAGCCGCTGCCTGTCTGTCAAGCTGTCCCAGTGCCACGTCACGGGCAGGGAGCTGCAGCAGATTTTGGGCGTGGGTGTTACTGCCGCGCTGAGCAACCTGATGCAGAGCCTGACTGTCATTGTGATGAACCAGTTCCTCTTGCCCTACGGCAACGACAAAATTGCCGCAATGGGCATTGCCAGCAAGGTGAGCATGATCGCCCAGCTGGTGCTGGTGGGCTTCTCGTTCGGCGGCATCCCACTGTTCGGTTACCTGTACGGCGCAAAAAAGCGGGACGTGATGCGCAAGCTCATCCGCTTCTGTCTGACCTTCCTCGTCTCCATTGCCGTGGTGCTGTCCCTCATCCTCTGCCTGAATTCCGGGGCGCTGATGCAGCTCTTCGTGCAGGATGCCGGGATGATCGCCACTGGTGCGCAGATGCTTCGCTGGCAGGTCTACACCGCAGCCTTTGGCGGCGTGGTACTCCTGCTCACGGTGCTGTTCCAGGCAACTGGTAAAATCATACCGTCCTTCCTGCTCTCCATCAGCCGTCAGGGCGTGGTGTTTCTGTTGGCACTGGTGGTCTGCGTACATCTGTTCCAGTATCAGGGCGTGCTGATGGCTCAGGCTGTGGCCGACATCCTGAGCGCTGCGCTGGCCCTTGGCCTGCTGGCGGCCAGCCGCGATATCATCGCAAAACAGTAAACACAAAAACGCCCGGAGGTCCGCTGAAAGCTACGGTTCTCCGGGCATTTTTAGTATTCGATGCCTTTGCGCGCCTTGATGCCCTTCTGGTAGGGGTGGCGGCGGCATTTCATCTCGGTGGAGTAGTCGGCGGCATCCAACATCCACTGCGGGGCCTTGTGGGCGGTCAGTACGCATTCCTGCGCGGCGGGACGCTCCAGAACGGCCCGCCGGAGCAGGTCTTTGTCCACCATGTCCAGCTCCCAGGCTGAACCGGCCTCATCTAAAATAAGCAGGTCGGCAGGCTCGGCCAGTGCGGCGGTCAGGTTTTCGTTCTGCACGGCCCGGGCAGCGGCCTTTTCCGCTTCGTTCATCTGGAACACGAACTTCTGCCCGCCCTTGCCTCGGAAAATTTTTGCCCCCAGCTGGGCCAGCAGAGGGATCTCGCCACTCTGCCCGCCCTTGAGGAACTGCACGATGACCACCCGTTTGCCGCTGCCAAGTGCGCGGAGGGCAAGGCCCATGGCGGCGGTGGTTTTCCCCTTGCCGTCGCCCCAGTAGAGATGCAGCAGGCCCTGTTCCATCATCCGTTCTCCTTTGTGTACTGCACGGTCTCCACCAGGTGCAGGATGTGCTGCTCCGGCCAGTCCCGGGCATCCAGCACATAGCCGCCCGCGTTGGGGCCGCACCAATCGTGAAAGCTGCGGCGGGGCACGCCAAACCGCTCCAGTGCGGCCATCTGGGTGCCGCCATGGGCCACGATGACCAGCCGCTCCTGCCCTTCGGCAAGGGCCTTGTCAATGAGGTCAGCCAGCGTTTTGCACACCCTGTTGCAGAAATCGCTCCTGCGCTCCCCATCCGGGTGGGCGGCGTGCTCGTTTTCCTGCACCCATGCCAGATATTCCGGGTCCTGCTCCACTTGCACGAAGGCCTGGCCCTCGAACCGGCCGAAGTTCATCTCCTTCAGCCCGTCCACCGGAATGAGCTTTGCCCCGGGAAAGAACACCCGTGCCGTCTGGGCGGTGCGCTGCAGCGGGGTGACATAGACCACCTCCGGTGCAAAATCTGCCTGCCGCAGCTGGGCGATGCCCGCGGCGGAAAGGGGGATGTCCCGCTGGCCCTGATATCGTTTTTGCGCGTTGTACTCCGTCTGGCCGTGACGCAGCAGATAAATGAGCATAATCGTTCTCCTTTTTGGTTTGTTCTGCACCATTATAGCCTATTTTGCGGTTATTTTCCAGCCATGCTCTTGCAATTCTTCCGCATTTCAGATATATTGAGTGGGTATGAAATTTCAGGGGAGAGAAGTGTCAATGGAGATCCGGGACCGGAAAGCAGCGCAGCGCCGGGCGGGCATCATGGCCCGCAGGGGTCTGCCGCAGGCAGAGCGGGCGGCGGCCAATGCAGCCATCTGTGCCCGCCTTCTGGCCATGCCCTGCTTCCAAAAGGCAGAGAATCTGCTGCTCTACGCCGCTTTTGGCGGGGAGGTAGATCTTGCTGTGCTGGCAGAGCAGGCGGCCCGGCTGGGCAAAACGGTGGCCTATCCGGTCTGTGGGGAAAACTTTACCCTGACCGCCGCCGTGCCGGGGCCGGACGGCTGGGAGGTGGGGGCTTACGGCATCCGCACACCGGTTCTGGAACGGGCGGCGCTCGTCCGGCCGGAGGCGCTTGATCTGGTGCTGGTGCCCTGCACTGCCTTTGATGCGGCCTGCCGCAGGGTGGGCATGGGCAAGGGCTACTATGACCGCTATCTGCCCAGGTGCCGGAACGCCGTGGCGCTGGGCGTGGCCTTTGAGGCCCAGCGGGTGCCGGAAGCGGCTGCAGATGAACAGGACTGGCGGCTGGATGGATTTGTAACAGAGAGGAAAGTATATCGTGGAACTGATGAATTTGAGCTGTGAAGGTTTTCTGGAGGAGCTGGCCAGCAAGGCGGCGGCTCCGGGCGGCGGCGGCGCTTCGGCGCTGGTGGGCGCGGCCGGTGTGGCGCTGGGCAGCATGGTGGGCAGCCTGACCGTGGGAAAAAAGAAATATGCTGCCGTAGAAGCGGACATCATTGCCCTGAATGTCCGGGCCGAGGCCCTGCGCAAGCGGCTGGAAGCGCTGGTGCAGGCCGACGCGGAGGCCTTTCTGCCTGTTGCGGCGGCCTATAAGCTGCCGAAGGAGACCCCGGAACAGCAGGCCCACAAGGCCGCGGTGCTGGAAAAGGCACTGGACAGAGCCTGCGCCGTGCCGCTGGAGGTGATGACTGCCTGCGGTGAGGGCATCGCACTGGCCGCAGAGTACGCCGAAAAGGGCAGCGTGCTGGCCCGTTCCGATGCCGGATGCGCGGCGCTGTTCTGCAAGGCGGCTATGCAGGCGGCGGGGCTGAACGTGAAGGTCAACACCCGCCTGATGGCAGACAAAGCCCATGCGGATGCGCTGGAGACCAGAGCGGAACAGCTGCTGGCCGAGTTTGTGCCGCAGGCTGACACGGTCTATCAGACTGTATCAAATGAGTGAGGGGAGAAGAAAATGGCTCAGATCTTGAAGGGTGCGCCCGTGGTGGCCGCCATGAACGAAGCAAACGCCGCGCGCTGTGCTGCGCTGAAGGAAAAGGGCATCGTGCCCACACTGGCTGTGGTGCGGGTCGGCGCGCGGGAGGATGACATTTCTTATGAAAAGGGGATCGTCACCCGGTGCGGTAAGGTTGGCGTGGAGGTGCGGCAGTTCCATCTGGCGGAAGATGTTACGCAGGAGGAACTGCTGGATGTGATCCGGCAGATCAATGGGGATGCATCGGTTCACGGGTGCCTGATCTTCCGGCCCCTGCCAAAGCGGTTCGATGACCGCAGGGTCCAGGAGGCGCTTGCCCCGGAAAAGGACGTGGACGGCATCACGGACGGCTCGATGGCTGGTGTGTTTACCAACATGCCTATCGGCTATCCGCCCTGCACGGCGCAGGCCTGCCTTGAGATCCTGAAATACTACAACGTGCCGCTATCCGGCAAACGGGCCGTGGTCGTGGGCCGCAGCTTGGTGGTGGGCAAGCCCGCCGCCATGATGCTGGATCGGGAGAACGCCACCGTGACCCTCTGCAATTCCCGCACCCGGGACCTGCCCGCCCTCTGCCGGGAGGCCGATGTGCTGGTGGTTGCCATGGGCAGGCGGGGAGCCATCGGGGCCGATTGCCTGCGGGAAGGTCAGGTCGTGGTGGATGTGGGCATCCACGTCAACGAAGAGGGCAAGCTCTGCGGCGATGTCCGCTTTGATGAGGCAGAACCCATCGTGGAGGCTGTTACCCCGGTGCCCGGCGGTGTGGGCACAGTGACCACCTCTGTGCTGGTGGGCCATGTGGTGGATGCCGCATCCGCACAGTAAAACAGAAAACAACAGGCGGTGCCAGAAATTTTCGGCACCGCCTGTTGTTCTTATACGGTTGCAAGCACGGCAAGGATGCTCTGCCAGCGGGGGTTCTGCACCTGCTGCGCGGCACGGCGGGGCGCGGAAGGCGAAACCGTGCGGGCAGGACGCTGGACGCAGTCAGCCGGCTGCGCAAAGGGGGAGGCGAGTTCGGCCTGCCAGCGGGCGGCCAGTGCCATGGCTTCAGGGCTGGATTGCAGGGTGCGGCGCTCAGTTCCGGCCAGAAAATCGCCCAGCCAGCAGAGAATGGCCGCAATGGGCAGGCAGTCGGCGGCACGGGTGGACCAGTAGTTCCACTCGCCGCCCCGGCCCACAAAGCTCTCCACGGTGATCATGGCACCTTCCCGGGCAGATTGAGGCAGGCAGGAGCGGGAGGTGCCTGCCGCGCGGCACAGCTCCCGCAGAATGATCTCAGTACGGCCCGCGTCCAGGGTGTCATCCCGGATGCAGGCGGAAAAGTCCGCACTGTCCAACAGGTTTTCGGCCCGGGTGGGGAATTGCCCTGTCATTTCGCCGGATGCGTTGTGGCAGAGCTGCCAGCCCTTGCGGAACAGCTGGAAGTTCAGGTTGCGGCGGCCCCTGGGGGAGGAAAACACCCGGGCGCGGCCGTTGGGAGACTGCCGCAGCTCCAGATAGGCATCAGCGCCGCCCAGGTCCTGTACCTTGACGATCAGGAGCAGGGAAGAATTGTTTTTCTGTGCGGACATGGCACGGTGCATCTCTTCAAAATAGCGGCTGGCATCCATAGCGGGTCTCCTCTCTGGTTTTGGATGATGTGTCGGAAACCATCCATCGGTTGTTCTCTGCCTGCATTATAGCATAGACGACAACAAAATACAACTATAAGTTTGACAAAAACCAAAATATTTTGGAAATCCGGGGATGCGCACAAACGGATTGGTTGTAAATAGAAAAGGCTTCTCCGACGGGAGAAGCCTTTTGTGGTGGCAGGATTCAATCGCCCAGCTCCCGGATCTCATTCTGGATGAGCCGCCCAGCGGCGCGTGCCAGCTGATCCATGCCCCGGATGCGGGCGAGATTTTTGCCGTAGATGCGTTCTGCATCGTGGCTGGAGCTGTCCTCGCCCATGAACACGGCAGAAACGCGCAGACCCTTGCGCCGCAGGGTGCGAACCTCAGCGGCGGCATCGTCCACACCGTAGGAGCCGCCGTAATCACAACCCAGCGGTTGTTCCGGGCTGGGCGGTACGCGGCGGCTGTCGTTGGGGGAAGCATCTGTCAGCAGGATGAGCAGATGCCGGGGTGCGGGGCCGGGGTCAAAGCTGACCAGATCGCCTGCCGCCCGCAGGGCAAGGCCGTCGCGGTTCCAGCCCGATGCAAAATACTGGTCGATCCCCTGCAGGCTTTTGTCCGCAAAGCCCTTGAGCACCCGCAGAACCGTATAGCCCCGCAGGCTGCAGAAGCTGCTGACCCGCACCGGGATGCCGCAGGCGGCAAGGCTCTGGGCCAGGATCGTGCCCTGCGCCGCAATGACCTCCTGACAGTGGAGCCGGGAAGCCGACGCGTCCAGCAGCAGGTCCACGGTGAAGGAGGGCTGATTCTCCTCCTCGGCACAGCGGAACACCCGGCTGTCGTTCAGAAGGGGAGCGCGCCAGACCCGCTCCGGGTCCAGAGCGCCGCTGCGGGCGATCCGGGCATTGGGCTGCTGGTGGACCAGAATGCAGTTGCGGATCTGCTCGGTGAGCCGGAGCACCACACTGCGGTGAAGTGCCCGGTTTTTGGCGTAGTAGGCGCGGTTGCGGTCGGCCTGCAGCTGAGCCTGCTCGGCCAGGTGCTTTGCCTCCGGTGTGGGGGCCTGTTCCGGGCTGGGCACGCCGGAGGCAAACCAGAGGCGGCACCCGAGGTGCGCCCCGGTGCAGAGCGCCTGCTCGGCCTTGCGCAGACGCTCAGGCGGGTAGAGGGAACGGCCAAAGCAGCTTTCAATGTAGGCGCGGTCCTCGGCGGCATTCTGCCGCAGGGTGATGTGGGCCAGCCGCTTGTCTGCCGTGGGGCCGGAGCCGCCCGCTTCCACGGAACCGGAGTGCTCCACGGTCAGCCGGTCGGTCTTGATCATCTGGGTGGGCAGCGTTTTGGTGGCAAGAGAGGCCAGCAGTCCCTCCAGATGCAGATGAAGCCCCACTTTGTGCCGGATCTTGCCGTCAAACAGGGCAAACCTTGCAAACAGGCCCAGCAGCTCACCCTTGAGCTGGCCGGGCTGGGGCGGTTGGGAGGGAGAAAGTGCCTCTGCCAGTCGGCTCTCGTAGG
>ULVZ01031898.1_pt1 | contig 13230 bp, 9 predicted proteins | sample 1959901 | NCBI WGS metagenome assembly ULVZ01 (sample SAMEA4835800, study PRJEB28245) | human gut metagenome | biome: gut microbiome; material: fecal sample | place: Denmark | collected 2008 | reverse complement strand
CCTGTCTATAATACCCAATATCACAGCGTTTGTAAAGTGTTTTGTGAAGAAAATTCAAAAAAATTATTTTTCTTATTTTATATCCTGTTTTTATGCCTGAAAATTATAAAAAGCATGCATTATGGATTGCACGCTTTACAAGGAATATAGCCTTCATTTTGTGCTTCCTGTGAAGAACTAAAATAAACTTTATTCTTATCACTGATCGTTTTTACATACTGACAATCTTCAGTATGATACTTCTTAGTATTTCTAGATCCTATGTATTGTGTTGTTTGAGTAGTCGGGATTTCTTCTTTACCATTAAAGGTCAATTTATTCTTCTTAGAAACACAACGGATTGTACCTAATTCATCTGTACGATAAACCTGCATATTATATTTAGAGAATCTCTGTAATGCTTCCTTATGAGGATGACCATACATATTGTCTTTACCACAGGACACTACAACATAACTTGCCTTCATTCTAGATAACAAATTGTCGCTATTTGAATAAGCTGAACCATGATGACCTGCTTGGAATACATCACATTGTACATTGTTTAGTTTCTTTTCCATTGATTCTGCAGCATCACCAGTAAAGACAAAACGATGATAACCATCATCATATCTCATACACAAAGATGAATCATTATTGTTCTGTGCCCCTTCACCTACACCAATAAACTCAATAGAACCCGCACCTACTTGAAAGGTATCTCCTACCTTAGGCACAGTAATTTTCTTTTTCTTCTCTTTAATCGCATTTAATAGTTTCATATATGTATAAGAAGAAGAGGTTCTACTAGACATATATATCTTTTTTACATTTAATTGATAAATAATATTCTTTGCATCATTTATATGATCCGCATCACAATGCGTTAAAATCAAAGCATCAAGTGTATTGATATAGTGTTCTTTTAAATAGTTCAAACTGGCATTTTCATATCCATCACCGTGTCCTGCATCAATAAGAACTGTTTGGTTATTATTTTGAATAAGTGTTGAATCTCCCTGCCCTACATTAATATAAGTGACTTGAGATTTGATATTGTTTGATACTTCTTTCTTCGGTGTAGGAGCTGTACTACAACCCGTTATAAGTACCATTGATAAGAATATACTAAATAACTTCTTCATAAATTCCTCCTGTCAATCATTATAGACAACTATTTTTCTTCTACAAGAAAAAAAGACAGAAAAAAATCCTGCCTCTAACGGACACCGCCACCTCCACCACCGGAGAAGCCGCCTCCACCACCACTAAATGATGATGAACCACCTTGTCCTGCACTTGCAGCTGAAGAAGCTGCACTCATACTATTATGTGCAAATGTATGTGTATAGTAGTAAATTGGAAAATTATTGTAAGTTGATGTTTCTTCATAACGAGGAATCGCAACCTTCAATTGTTTTTCCACACGATCCGCAATACCAAGTACTGCCGCAAAGATGAGATATTCATCCCAAAGTTTAACTTCAATGGCAGCTTTTTCTTTCATATTGTCTTCATCCTCAAGGAAGTTATTAAATCCCCATACATAAAGACATTGATCATATGCTTTATCTGTCCATACTGTACGATCACGTGGAATATTCCAGAATAAGAAACGTTTATAAATAGTTTTAGTTTTCGCGTAACCATTCTTATTCATAGAATCTTCTGTGACATTATCCACTTTAGTGAACCAATCATCTATCTTCTTATAATGTTTGCTGCACCATTTCTGAAATGCTTTTGTTTGAAGAACACCATCTTTAGACGCAAGAATAAACATCTTATAAAGTGCTGTTTCCTGCTTGTTCTCAAGCTTTGCATCTACATCAAGATACATATCATAATTCTTTTTCTTGACGATTGCGCCACTTTCCTTTTCTCTAATTGTGATGATACCATCACGTACCCATTTCAAGATAAATCCAGACACAAGGTTTTCACGACTCTCATCACCACCTATAATATCCAGCTTTTTAGCTAGATAATAGAACAAGAATATATCTTTATTACATGGAATTTCTCTAAATGGAGTTACTTCTTTGCCTTTAATTGTACGTCCATTATCAAATACAACACCCGAATCTGATAATACAATAACAGCAACTATAATAAAGATAAGCATTAAAATCACAAAGATGATGAAGATAAAGATCATAATCATCGCTGCTTTTGACATACCACTAGAATAACTAGATCCTTCTTTTGCATCCTTCACAACATCTTCAAACTTTTCACTTGCATGACGTTTATTAGGTGATGTATAAGAATTACTTTCAAGACCCATTAATAACTGCATCTTATTACTGCCCAAAGAGTCTGTTTTTAAAGTAACACCACCATTATCAAAATTCACACTACCCGAATAACCAAATGCCCAGATTTTCGCATTCTCTTTACTATAGGGTGTAATACCAGTCACATGAATAGTAACATCTGCAACATCCAATGACATATCACTAATAAAAGCATAGTTAATACCCTGCTGGTCCTTATACTGATTCACAAAATGCTCAATCTGGTAAACCATTGTATAAGAACGTGTCCCATAATCACCTAGACCAAAGCACAACTCATAGTGACCACCATCTTTAATCAGACCACATTTATTAATCTTAGATTCTCTAGAAACATCAGAATCCCATGTACCGATATTTTTGTATGTCACCCCACGATCATCAGTAACACCAATAAGTGTCAACGGCTGATCATTCATACCATTGAATATTTTGTATCCTTCTGTCCCTTCCGATACATCCATATCCCATTTCTCTACAAATGTTGCTGTACCATTTTGATCAATTTGGCAGGTAATGCCAATATTGTTTACTCTTGTGCTTGATGCATCAACTGCAGTTGGTATCAACAACAACAATACTGTAAGAAATGATAATAAGCGTTTCATTAGAATTGTACCTTTGGTACTTCTTTAGATGCTTCATCCACTTCAAAGAAGTTCATCTTTTCAAAGTGGAACATTGAAGCAATGATATTAGAAGGGAACATTTCTAACTTATTCACATACTGTTTAACATCATCATTATAGAACTGTCTTGCATAACTGATCTTATCTTCAGTTTCCTTTAAATCATTCTGTAAAGACATGAAGTTTGTATTGGCCTTTAAATCAGGATAACTTTCCTGAAGCATCATTAAACGGCTTAATGATTTTTCTAATTCACCAGCATTCTTAAGCTGTTCTTCTGGTGTAGAAGCAGTTACATAACTGTTTCTTGCACGAATAGCTCCTTCAAGCGTTTCCTTTTCATGCTTTGCATAACCTTTTACAGTTTCTACAATATTAGGAATCATATCTGCACGTCTTTTTAATTGAACATCAATCTGTGCCCATGCAGCAAGGCACTTATTTTTAGACTTAACAAGTCCATTGTATGTTGCGATTGTATATAAAACGATTAATACAATCACCACTACTGCAATAATCATAATTACGTCCTCCTTTGTATATGCATAATTATATCAACAAACACATGTGAAACATAGAAAAAAAGGCCATGATGCAAAATCATAGCCTTAGGGTGTTTACTTTAATTTTGTAATATCAACTAATGAAGTCGGACCCTGATGTCTCTTTTCTAGACAGTTGATTAATGCCTGTGCTGTATCTAATGATGTATAGATAGGGATACCTGCTTCAACTGCAAATCTTCTGATTAAGAAACCATCCTTTAAGTTATCGTTTCTTGTAGGAATATCAATAACTAAGTCAACAGTATCAGTTAACATTAAGTCAAAGATTGTGTTAGACTTTTCCGCAATTCTGTTAACTCTATGAACTGGTACATCATGTTCCTTTAAGAAGTTATAAGTACCTTCTGTTGAATAAAGGTCATATCCAAACATATAGAACTGCTTAGCGATTGGTAAGAATTCTTCTTTAGAGCTGTCCTTGATTGTACAGATGATATTCTTTCTCTTTGGTAAGTTGATACCTGTTCCAATGAATGCCTTATAGATTGCTTCGTCAAATGTCTTTGCGATACCTAATACTTCACCTGTAGATTTCATTTCTGGGCCAAGTGAAATTTCAGCACCCTTGATCTTTTCAAATGAGAAGACTGGCATCTTAACTGCAACAGTTTCTTTTTCTGGCTGTAAGCCATATTCATAACCCTGATCTTTGATTGAATGACCCATGATAACCTTAGTTGCAACATCTACTACTGGAATATCTGTTACCTTTGAGATATATGGAATTGTACGAGAAGATCTTGGGTTTACTTCGATTACATAAACTTCATCTTCATATACGATGAACTGGATGTTGATTAATCCAATAACGTGTAATGCTTTTGCTAAGCGCTGAGTGTAGTCACAGATAACTTCCTTGATTTCAGGCTTGATCTTCTGTGGTGGATATACTGAGATACTGTCACCAGAGTGAACACCAGCTCTTTCAACGTGTTCCATAACACCAGGAATAAGTACGCCGTTTTCATCACATACAGCATCTACTTCTACTTCCTTACCTGATAAGTACTTATCGATAAGAATTGGATGTTCCTGGAACTGACGGTTGATGATCTTCATGAACTTCTTGATATCACCATCATTTAAGGCGATTTCCATACCTGCACCACCTAATACATATGATGGACGTACAAGTACTGGGTAACCTAATTTATTTGCAACTTCTAATGCTTCATCTACAGTAAATACTGTTGCCCCTCTAGGACGATCGATTTCACATTTTTCTAACACTTCATCAAAACGTTCTCTGTCTTCTGCAGCATCTACGCTATCAGCTGAAGTACCAAGGATAGGAACTCCCATATCCATTAAGTCCTGAGTTAACTTGATTGCTGTCTGACCACCAAACTGAACGATTGCACCATCTGGTTTTTCAAGTTCAACAATGCTCTGAACATCTTCCTGAGTAAGTGGTTCAAAGTATAATCTATCAGCGATATCGAAGTCAGTAGAAACTGTTTCTGGGTTGTTGTTGACGATGATTGTTTCATAGCCAGCAGCTCTTAATGCCCATACACAATGTACTGAACAGTAGTCGAATTCGATACCCTGTCCGATACGGATTGGTCCTGAACCTAATACCATAACCTTCTTACGAGTGTTATCTGGTTTAATTTCATGTTCCCCACCATATACTGAATAGAAATATGGAGTTTCAGCATCAAATTCTGCAGCACAAGTATCAACTGTCTTGAATGCAGCAGTGATATTGTTTTCTAAACGATAATCATGAATTTCATTCTTATCTTTACCAGTTAAGTCTGCAATAACTCTATCTGGGAATTCAACTCTCTTAGCAGCCTTTAATAATTCTGGAGTTAATTCTTCTGTCTTTAATTTATTTTCGATTTCTACAAGATGTTTGATCTTATCAATAAACCATGAATCAATCTTAGTGATATTATGGATTTCTTCTTCAGTAATGCCCTGTCTTAATGCTTCAGCTACTGCGAAGATTCTCTGGTCATCTACATCTTTTAATTTAGTTCTTAAGTATTTTGTATCTTTACCTTCCATTTCAGGAATTGATAAATAGAATACATTCTGTTCAAGTGAACGTAATGCTTTCATTAAAGCACCTTCGAAGTTATTACAGATTGCCATAACTTCACCAGTTGCCTTCATCTGTGTACCAAGTTTTCTTGATGCACCATAGAACTTATCGAATGGCCATTTAGGAATCTTACATACGATATAGTCTAATGTTGGTTCATAAGAAGCATATGTCTTACCTGTTACAGCGTTCACGATTTCATCAAGTGAGTAACCTAATGCAATCTTAGCAGCTAACTTCGCGATTGGGTAACCAGTTGCTTTAGAAGCTAAAGCTGAAGAACGGCTGACACGTGGGTTAACTTCGATAACACAATATTCAAAAGTATTTGGGTTTAATGCGAACTGTACGTTACATCCACCCTTAATATTTAATGCAGTGATGATGTTTAAAGCAGAGCTTCTTAACATCTGATATTCTTTATCACCTAAAGTCTGAGAAGGAGCTACTACGATAGAGTCACCAGTATGAACACCTACTGGGTCAACGTTTTCCATATTACATACTGTAATACAGTTACCATTGCCATCTCTCATTACTTCGTATTCGATTTCCTTCCAACCGGCAATACATCTTTCAATTAAGCACTGAGATACACGTGATAATCTTAAACCATTAGTACAGATATCATGTAATTCTTCAGGAGTTTCAGCAATACCTCCACCAGTACCACCAAGTGTATATGCTGGTCTTACTACTACTGGGTAACCAATCTTTTCAGCAAATTCTAATGCATCATCTACATGGTTAACAACTGTTGAGGCAGCGACTGGTTCATGGATTCTTTCCATTAATTCCTTGAATTCAAGACGGTCTTCTGCAAGCTTGATTGTAGTTGTATCAGTACCGATAGTACGTACGTTATGTGCTTCTAAGAAACCTTCATCAGCAAGTGCCATAGCAATATTTAAGGCATTCTGACCACCAAGAGTTGGTAAGATTGAATCTGGTTTTTCTTTTAAGATTAAGTTCTTAACAACAGGAACTGTTAAAGGTTCAATATAAACATGATCTGCAATATCTTTATCAGTCATAATTGTTGCAGGGTTAGAGTTAATAAGAACGACTTCAATTCCTTCTTCTTTTAATGCACGACAAGCCTGAGTACCTGCATAGTCGAATTCAGCTGCCTGTCCAATAATAATTGGTCCTGATCCAATAACAAGAACCTTTTTTATATCTTTATTCTTAGGCATTCTACTTTCCCTCCATCATCTTAATAAACTCATCAAATAAATATTCAGTATCTCTAGGTCCAGCATTTGCTTCTGGGTGGAACTGAACAGTTTTGATATTCTTATTTAAATATTCAACACCTTCAATAGTGCCATCATTTACGTTTCTAAACCAAGCCTTAGCCACTGCAGGATCAATTGAATCATCCTTGATAACATAGTTATGGTTCTGTGTAGAGATATAAACACGGTTAGTGTCTAAATCCTTAACTGGATGGTTTGCACCATGATGTCCATATTTTAATTTTTCTGTCTTGAAGCCATGAGCAAGAGCCATTAACTGATGTCCAAGACAAATTGCGAAAATTGGCATACCACTTTCTGATAATTTCTTCACTTCAGCGATAATATCAGTTACTTCAGCTGGGTCACCAGGACCGTTACTTAACATAATACCATCAAAGTTACCTTCTAATACTTCAGAAGCAGGTGTAGTAGCTGGGAATACTGTTACTTCACAGTTTCTCTTTGCTAATTCATTCGCAATATTACGTTTAGCACCAAAGTCATATAAAGCAACTTTCATTCTGCCTGTACCAACAGTATATTTTTCTTTACATGTACATGCCTTTACAACACCCTGTACCTTGAATGCTTTAATCTTGTCGATGACTTCGCTTACTTCATACTTATGAGTAGTGATCATACCGTTCATACAACCATCATTACGAAGTAACTTAGTAAGTGCACGTGTATCAATTCCCTGGATACCTGGAATATGATTACGTACTAAATAATCATTTAAATCTTCATTCTTTCTAAAGTTAGATCCTAAACGTGATAGTTCGTTTACTACAAATCCTTCAACATATGGGTGTTCAGATTCCTGATCTTCTAAACATACACCATAGTTACCAATAAGTGGGTAAGTCATTACAACACTCTGACCTGCATAAGATGGGTCTGTCAACACTTCTACATAACCAGTCATTGAAGTATTGAAGACAAATTCGCTTATGACTTCTTTTTCATATCCAAAGCTTTCCCCTTCAAACACATGTCCGTCTTCTAAAATTAAATAAGCTTTCATAGTCAACCTCCTCAATTATGAAAAAGACATATCACCAATAGATGATATGTCCTTAAAATAAGAAATCTAAAAAATGAAAATAAGAACCCTTAGGAAACACGTTTGCAAAAACTGAAGTTGTCATAATTGTGTTTGCGTTCATATTCTCACTCCTTCTGTTGTAGTATAAACGATATTAAGATTGTAAGCAAGCAAAAAATGAATACTCAAAATTTTTTTTATTTTACTATTTAGAAGTTGTTAAATAGTGATAGATTGCACCAATAATATTGGCATCATTCGCAAAGGCACATTTCTTTACAACAGGCTTAATACGTGCTGGTTCAACTTTGTCTATGATGATATCTAAACGCTTATTGATTTCATTAATCATATCTTCTCTTACAGAGATACCCCCACCAATAATGATCACTTCTGGATCATAAGAATATTGAATATTATAGATACCTACTGCAAGAGCATAATAGAAACGATTGACATACTTCTTGAATACTTCATTTTCGTTGGCATGATCAAAGATATAACATCCATCATATGTTTCATCTAGTTCTTTTTCTACACCCTTAACAATGGCGACTGTAGAATCAAGAGACCAAAAGTTAAACTCAAGTGAATCTGCATCAAAGTTATTGATCATATAACCAAATTCACCACCATGAAGATGTTTACCCTTATGAATCTTCTTATCCTTAATCACAGCACCACCAATACCTGTACCGCATACGACAAAGCAGCAATCCTGATTATCTTTAGCGGCACCTAGCCATACTTCTGCAAGTGCTGCACAGTTGGCATCATTTTCTAGTTCTACACGTGTCTGTAATCTTTCTTCTAGATCCTTCTTTATATTAGGACCATGAATATAGTCAATCGCAGACGCACCATAAATGACACCTTCATCACTCGCAACAGCCCCAGGCATACTTAACGCAATACCATCAACATCTCTTTCCTTATAAATAGTTTCAATAGCCTGATACATATCTTCTAAAGTATCAGGTGTTTTAAAAGACCCCTTATCAAATAAATGACCTTTTTCATCGCATGTTGCGTATTTGACAGAAGTCCCTCCTACATCAATTCCTAGTAACATATGTATTACCTCCTATCTATAGAATAGCACAAAAAAATGCACAATAGTAAAATAGATTAAAAAAGGAATAACGTTACGTTATTCCCTAGTTAACACGATGAATTTCTAAACCATTCTGTTTAAATGTTTCAATTATTGTATCGATATGAGATTCCCCATTTGTTTCACAAGTGACTCTTAATTCTACTTCAGAGAATCTTGCGAAGTTCTTGAACTGGTTATGATCAACCGCTACAACATTCGCATTACATTCATTTAATAGATGTGCTACTTTTTCTAACTGTCCAGGAATATCTGGAAGCTGTACTGAGAATGAGAAGATTCTACCTCTTTCAATCAGTCCCTTATTGATCATAGAAGAGATAGAAAGCACATCAATGTTGCCACCTGATACAAGTGAAACAACCTTCTTATTCTTTTCATTGAGTTTCTTTAATGCAGCAAGTGAAAGAATACCTGAATTTTCAGCTACAAGCTTATGTTTTTCTACAAGTACTAAGAATGCATCCATCAACTCATAATCACTTACTGTGATGATACCATCTACATATTGTTTAATATATTCAAAAGGCTTTTCACCAATTGTCTTAACTGCTGTACCATCCGCAATAGTCACTGCTTCATTTAATGAAACGATACGATCTTCATTAATGGCAGCAAGAGCACTTGCAGCTCCTTCTGGTTCTACACCGATAATCTTAACTGTTGGTTTAATAAGTTTAGCGGCACAGGCAATACCTGAAATCAATCCTCCACCACCAACTGGTACAAGAATAATATCTGCATCTGGTAGTTCTTCGAGAATTTCTAAGGCAATGGTTCCCTGACCTTCAATGACATCTTCATCATCAAACGGATGTACAAATGTATAGCCATGTTCCTTCTGCAATTCTACTGCCTTATTATAAGCATCATCATAGACTTCACCATGAAGAACCACTTCAGCACCTAATGCCTTAGTAGCATCTACTTTAATAAGTGGTGTATGGGCAGGCATAACGATTGTAGCCTTAACACCTAACTGCTGGGCGGCATAAGCCACACCCTGAGCATGGTTTCCTGCACTTGAGGCAATAAGTCCTCGAGACTTGGATTCATCATCCATCTTCATGATCTTATTATAAGCACCTCTAATCTTGAATGCGCCAGTTCTCTGTAAGTTTTCTGGTTTGATATAAACAGTATTTCTACTTTCTTTAGAAAAAGCTGGGCTATAAATCAAAGGTGTAGGAAGAATGACTTCATCCACTCTCTTCTTTGCTTCTTCAAAATTCTTTAGTTCTAACACTTAAATCCCCCTCTCAAAAATCTGTTTTTCACATTATAACATCATTATTATTCTATTAAAACTAAATTTTTACTTAATTTTATAAAAAGGGAATAGCTGATTGCTATTCCTTAATTGATACGCTGGATTTCAAATCCATTCTTTTTAAATGTTTCAATAATAGAGACAATATGCGCTTCACCATTTGTTTCACAAGTGACTCTTAATTCTACTTCTGAGAATCTTGCGAAATTCTTGAACTGGTTATGGTCTGCAGTGACAACGTTCGCATTACATTCATTAAGAATATGAGCCACCTTTTCTAACTGACCTGGACTATCTGGAAGCTGTAATGAGAACGAAAAGATTCTACCTCTTTCAATCAGTCCCTTATTAATCATAGAAGAGATAGAAAGCACATCAATATTACCACCAGAAATGAGTGAGACAACCTTCTTATTCTTTTCATTGAGTTTCTTTAATGCAGCAAGTGAAAGAATACCTGAGTTTTCAGCTACAAGCTTATGTTTTTCTACTAGCACTAAGAATGCAGCCATTAATTCATAATCACTGACTGTGATGATACCATCTACATATTGTTTAATATATTCAAAAGGCTTTTCACCAATTGTCTTAACTGCAGTACCATCCGCAATAGTCACTGCTTCATTTAATGAAACGATACGATCTTCATTAATGGCAGCAAGAGCACTTGCGGCTCCTTCTGGTTCTACACCGATGATTTTTACTGTAGGATTGATTTTCTTAGCGGCACAAGCAATACCTGAAATCAATCCTCCACCACCAACTGGCACAAGAATAATATCTGTATCTGGTAATTCTTTGAGGATTTCTAAGGCAATGGTTCCCTGACCTTCAATGACATCTTCATCATCAAATGGATGTACAAATGTATAGCCATGTTCCTTCTGTAATTCTACTGCCTTCTTATAAGCATCATCATACACTTCACCATGAAGTACAACATCTGCACCTAATGCTTTAGTAGCATCCACTTTAATAAGTGGAGTATGGGCAGGCATAACAATTGTAGCCTTAACACCTAACTGCTGGGCGGCATAAGCCACACCCTGGGCATGGTTTCCTGCACTTGAGGCAATAAGTCCTCGAGACTTGGATTCATCATCCATCTTCATGATCTTATTATAAGCACCTCTAATTTTAAATGCGCCAGTTCTCTGTAAGTTTTCTGGTTTTATATAAACCATATTTCTACACTCTTTGGAGAATGCTAGACTATAGATCAAAGGTGTTGGAATGATCACTTCGTCTACTCTCTTTTTTGCTTCTTCAAAATCTTTTAGCTCTAACATTTTTTCATTTTCCTCCATATATTTATATTTTTAACGTTATCGCGTTATTTTGGTTCTAAATAAGACAAATTTTAGGCAAAATAATAAGAGTGGTAATACACTCTTATTTGAACTGATTTGATTTGTATGTGTAATGGTAACCAATAGCTTCCATCTTATCTACGATGTCCTGCATAGGAATATGGTAGTCATAACATAAGTCTGCAAGATCTTCATATTGGTCTCTAAGTTTCATATTTAACCAGCTAAGTAACATCACTGGATCTTTAGGCATTTCACTCATCTCTCAATTCCTCCTCTAGTTTCTTCAACATATACGCAATACCATCTTCATCATTTGATAAAGTGACAACATCGGCTCTTTCTTTGACTTCATCTACTGCATTGGCCATAGCGACACCACAGCCTGCATATTCAATGAGTGATAAGTCATTGAATCCATCACCAAAGGCAATCACTTCTTCTTTTGTAAGATGAAGCATCTTTACTAGCTTATCTAAAGAAGCTGCTTTATCAATATTTGGTGCCATAACTTCAATAAAGAATGGTGCAGAACGATAAATACTTAAACCTGGGAATGCACTCTTATAGTCCTCTAATACAGAAGCCACATGTTCAGGATCACCTGTACATAATACTTTATTAATAGGATCTCTTAAAATTGATTTAAAAGATTCAGCCTTTTTAATTTCGATATCGTTGATATGTCCTTCAATATTCACATACTGATCATCTACATCTTCAGTATAAACAGCATCATCATAATATGTCATAATCGCAAGATTATGTTTCTTTGCTTCATCATATGCTTTTTTAGCCTGTTCAATAGTCAAACGCTGTTCAAACATAGTCTGTCTTGTTTTCGCATCCATGACCTTAGCACCATTGAATGATAATAAGTAACCTTCATACTTTTCTAATTCAAGTGCAGCTGCTTCATGTCTTAAACCAGGTGTTGGTCTACCTGATGCAAGTACAATTGTTGCACCTAACTGCTGTGCTTTAATAAGTGTCTCACGTGTTTCATCAGTAATTTTATTTTCTGAATTCTTTAATGTACCATCTAAATCTAATGCAATTAACTTATATTTCATTTGATATAATCCCCTCTATTGTTTTTAAAAATCTCTTTCTTGTATCTTGTGTACGTTTCTTTGGTCCTTTGACAAGTTGATGCTTACGCCTCTTTCCATTGATATAGCGTGTCATTAAAAGTGAGTCTATATTGTTGGAATCAATAGTGAACTACCTCGACTTAATATTCCGTATTTGAAGTCAAGGCTTCTAGGATGCTTACGCATCCGTTTAAGAAGATTGATATTTAAGTCTCCACCTATTGCTAGGCAATCCTTATTCTTATTGGCGTGTCCACTTCGCCTCTACTGTATAGGATGTTTACATCCACAACGCTACTTTTACGCATGATATTTAATGCACCATTTACATCTGCATTCAGAACTTGTCCACTGGCTGTTCTATACTGTCCACGATGTATTCGCTTTCCACTGAAACGGTATTCTTCAGTATCATCACTCTTATAGACTGGTATGACATCCTTATCCCAGAAGCTGGCCTTTGAAGTGTAGGATTCTTCTTGCATGACAAGTATGATGCCATTCAGTTCACAGAGATATTCAAGCTTGTCTCTCAGCTTTCCATAAGGAATATTGACGAAGGTCTGATTGTTTCTTTTGCCTATGTTGAAATCCTTCTGAAATGTTTCATTATAGCCCACAACAAGAGTTCC
>ULVZ01003828.1_pt1 | contig 13346 bp, 9 predicted proteins | sample 1959901 | NCBI WGS metagenome assembly ULVZ01 (sample SAMEA4835800, study PRJEB28245) | human gut metagenome | biome: gut microbiome; material: fecal sample | place: Denmark | collected 2008 | reverse complement strand
TGACCGCCACGAGCGCTACAACGAAACCCTGAGCTACATCTCCATGCTGGAGCAGTCCGGCAAGGATTATGTCATCCGCCCGCCCATCCCGCTGGAGATCGGTGCCATGGAGCGTGACCCCGACCAGCTGCGCCGCGTCTACGAGACCGGCCGGGCCGTGGCACAGATCCAGGTGGATAAGATCCGGGCCTTCCTTGAAACTGCAAAGGCCGAAACCGAGGAATAATCACTGTGCTATACTGGGGCAAATCAAAACAGGAGGCACTGATTTATGAACACTCTGGATGCCATTCTCACCCGGCGCAGCTGCCGGGAATTCACCGACAAGCCCATCAAAAGCGAAACACTGCACCAGCTGCTGGAAGCGGCCATGAGCGGCCCCAGCTGCGTCAATGCACGGGACTGGTCCTTCGTGGTGGTGACCGACCCGGAAAAGCTGGCACAGATGGCCGATGCCAATGGCCGCCCTGCCGAGCCGCTGCGGAAAGCTGCCGCCGGTATCCTCGTCTGCGGCGACCTTGACCGTGCGTTCCGCTTTGCAAAGGACTACTGGGTCATTGACGGAGCCATTGCCGCCCAGAACATCTGCCTTGCTGCACAGGAGCTGGGGCTTGGCGCAGTCTGGCTGGGCACCTGGCCCCAGATGGACCGGGTAGAAGCCCAGCAAAAGCTGTTCGCTCTGCCGGAGACCATTGTGCCCCACTCCATCATCGCCCTTGGCTACCCGGAAGCAGACCTAACTGCCCCGCGTAAGAGCCGCTATGAGGATGACCGGGTACATTTTAACCAGTGGTAGATCTGCCAAACGCAAAGGCTGTTCTTCACAAAAAAAGCATGGCGTGTCATTGTCAAAAATCACAACATGAGCGTTCCTGCTTGATACTTTACCATATTGCTCCTCTTTCATCCAAGTGGAACAGACTGTGCAAAACAGACTTTCCAGCGCGTTTTCGTTCTTTTCCATTATAACACAAACCACTCCATGGCTTCAAAGGTGATTTTCCACAAAGTTTGCATCGTGCAATATGCGCAGAATGACCCGCAGATTTCTTGTGCAAAAGTACCTTTGCAAATTGGGCAGAGAATCGGTATAATGATTTCGTACAACGAGTGGCACTCATGCGTAAGACCGGTTGCATGAGTGCCACTCGTTTTTTTGTTTGTCCTAAAATGGAAAGGTAAGGTGAATCCCATGGAAAGTTCCAATGAATTTCTCGGCACGGAACGCATCGGCAAGCTGATGCAAAAGTATGCGATTCCGTGCATTATTTCTCTGCTGGTCGGCGCACTGTACAACATCGTGGACCAGATCTTTATTGCAAATGCCAGCTACCTCGGCTCCTACGGCAACGCCGCCAATACGGTCGTGTTCCCGCTTACGGTGGTGGCGCTGGCCATTGCCGTGATGATCGGTGACGGCTGCTGCGCCTTTGTCAGCATCAGCCTTGGCCAGAACGAAGTCCCCAAGGCAAGGCGGAGCGTTGGCAACGCGGTGGTGATGTGTCTGGTCAGCAGCATCGTTCTGACCGCTGTGTATCTGATCTTTGCAAATACCATTCTCGCCATGTTCGGCGGAACGGTCAACGCCGAGACCTATCATCATTCCCAGGAATATTTCTTCTACATCACGCTGGGTATCCCCTTTTATATGTTCGGGCAGGCCATGAATCCCATCATCCGTGCCGACGGCAGCCCCCGGTTTGCCATGGTGTCCACCCTTGCGGGTGCGGTGCTGAACATCATTCTGGACCCCATCTTCATTTTCGGCTTCCGCTGGGGCATGATGGGCGCGGCGGTGGCTACTGTGATCGGTCAGGTGGTCACCGCAGCGCTGGCGGTATGGTATCTGCTCCACATGAAGATCATTCGCCCGGCGTGGGCTGACCTTCGGCTGAAGGGTTCCATCTGCGGCCGCACCTTGACCCTTGGCATGACCAGCTTTCTTTCTCAGATCAGCCTTGTTGCAGCCATGGCAGCCATCAACAACATGATCCGCAAATACGGCGCACTGGATGCGGTGTTCGGGCAGGAACAGTACGCCCAGATCCCCATGGCGGTGGTGGGCATCGTGATGAAGTTCTTCCAGATCGTCATCTCTATCGTGGTGGGCATGGCAGCCGGCTGCATCCCCGTGGTGGGCTTCAACATGGGTGCAAAAAAGCCCGCCCGTGTGAAGGAGCTGTTCACGAAACTGCTGCTGGCAGAAGCCGCTGTCGGTGTGGTCGCACTGGTGCTGGTGGAGCTGCTTCCCCGGCAGCTCATCGCCCTGTTCGGTGCCGCCAATGAGAGCGTGTACTATACCGATTTTGCCGTGAAGTCCTTCCGCATCTACCTGTGCATGATCATTCTGGCCTGTGTCAACAAAGCCTGCTTCATCTTCCTGCAGGCCATGGGCAAGGCAGCAGAATCCACCGCCCTTTCCATGGTGCGTGAGGTGGTGTTTGGCGTGGGCTTTGCCCTGCTGCTGCCCCGGTTTTTCGGGCTGGATGGTGTGCTGTACTCCATGCCGCTGTCGGATATCCTGACCTTCCTGATCGCAGGCTATCTGATCCACAAGACCTACCATGAATTCAATTATCATATTGCATTGGATAGCGGGGTCATCGGCATTGAAAAGTGCGCGGAGATCATTAAAAGCCTGGTTTGAATGAATCGGAGTCTGCTGCCATCCGGCTGCCACTGATCCAGAAGTCAAAACCACCGGCTGAGCCGGTGGCTTGAGTAAGCCCTAGAAGGGCTCCTTACTAGCAAAGCCCCTGCAAGGGGCCACGAGCAAGCATCTTTCATCTGCATTACTTGCCCTACTGCTCTAACGAGCAGTATCATAAAGTGCATCTTCTAAGATGACAATTTCTTTGTCATCTCGCTTCGCTCGAATCTTATAGCTAAAGTATTTTCTTTTCCACCAGCGGAGCTGGTGGTTGTCGCTCGCTCAAGCTACTCAAAACAATGAGGCCGTTCCCTCTCTTTCTCAGAGAAGCGGAACGGCCTCATTTTGTTTATTTTTTCCGGTACTCCCGCGGAGTCATGCCAAAATGCGCCTTGAATGCCCGGTTAAAATAGGAGAGGTTTTCAAACCCGCACCGGGAAGCGATCGTCAGCACCGTCTCGTCCGTAGCATGCAGCGCTTCGGCGGCGGCATTCAGCCGGTATTCGTTCAGAAAGGCAACAAAGCTCTGCCCTGTCATCTGCCGGAACCAGCGCATGAAGTGGCTGGAACTGAAGGAGCAGACCCCGGCGGCATCGGCGACCCGAAGCCCCTCGGCATAATGGACAGAGATCCATTGCAGAACGGCTTTCAGCCGCTGGGTATCGGCAGTTTCCGCGGGGAGCTGCTGTTTCCCCTGCGCAATGAGCAGGGAGAGAAAGCGCAGCAGTGCTCCTTTGACCAGCAGCTCATAGCCGGGAAGCTTGGCACGGTTGGCTTCCTCCACCTCCCGCAGGCAGGCGGCGGCCTGGAGATAACACAGGTCGTTGGGAGTCAGCCGCGCAGGCAGCAGCATCCGCCCGCTCTGGAGCGGAAGCAGGTATTTTTCGGCGCAAAGGTCCTCCGCACCGCCCAGAAGCTCCAGCTCAAAGATGATGTTCTCGTATTCCATGCGCTGCCCCTCTGCCTGCCGCAGGGCATGGAGGGTGCCGGGCGTAAAAATAAAGATATCCCCCTGATAGGCCGGGCAGGACGCAGCGCCCACCTGCACCAGCCCCGCGCCCCGCTTGACAAAGACCAGCTCCATGCTCTCCTGCCAGTGCAGTGCCACCTGCGGGAAATCTCCCGGAATGGTGCAGGGATACAGATTGAAGGGGAATCGCACGGCACCGTGCTGCTTGGTTTCCTGCAAAGAAGCCTGATTATGCATCATCTCACCTCCAGATGATAGGATTGTACCATAATTTGCTCCTTTAAGGCAAGATTTCGATTGTTTTATCTGGTATATCTTGCATTATAAATGTCAAACCTGTTTTCCGTAAGGTGTATCTGAAAACAAAGGAGGATCCATTATGAGCTTTACCGAAACATTACAGAGCCTCACCGGAAAGCTGCTGGCGGACTGCACCGATCAGGAGCTGTATCTGGCACTGCTGGAGCTGGTGCGGCAGAAGAGTGCCGACCGCGTGCAGCCCGTTACCGGCCGCAAGCTATACTATATCAGCGCCGAATTTCTCATTGGCAAGCTGCTGTCCAACAACCTCATCAATCTGGGACTGTACGAAGAAGCCCGTGATGCACTGGCCGCTGCCGGAAAGCGCCTTTCGGACATTGAGGAAGTGGAACCGGAGCCCTCTCTCGGCAACGGTGGTCTGGGCCGTCTGGCAGCCTGCTTCCTGGATTCGCTGGCAACGCTGAACCTGCCCGGCGACGGCGTGGGCCTGCGGTATCACTTTGGCCTGTTCCACCAGTCCTTTGAGGATGGTGTGCAGAACGAAAAGCCCGACCCCTGGCTCACCGCCCACAGCTGGGCTGAAAAGACCGATGTGACCTACCCGGTGGAGCTGGCAGGCAAGGAATACACTGCCCGGCTGTACAAGCTGGCTGTCACCGGTTACGAGGGCCGCACCAACACCCTGAATCTGTTCGATCTGGATACCATCGACGAGAGCATCGTCCATGACGGCATTGCCTTTGACAAGACCGCCATCGACAAGAACCTGACCCTGTTCCTCTACCCGGACGACTCCGATGAGGCAGGCCGCCGTCTGCGGGTGTATCAGCAGTACCTCATGGTTTCTGCCGGTGCCCAGCTCATTCTGGCAGAGTGCGCCGCCCGGGGCTGCAATTACCATGATCTGGCCGACTACGCCGCCATCCAGATCAACGACACTCACCCCAGTATGGTCATCCCGGAGCTGATCCGGCTGCTGGGGCAGCGGGGCATTGAGTTTGAGGAAGCTGTGGAGATCGTTACCAAGACCTGTGCCTACACCAACCACACCATTCTGGCCGAGGCACTGGAAAAGTGGCCCCGCGCCTATCTGGATGCAGTGGTGCCCCAACTGATGCCCATCATTGAAAAGCTGGACGCACTGGCCCGCACCCGCACCGAGGACGAGAGCCTTGCCATCATCGACAAGGACGACCGGGTGCACATGGCCCACATGGACATCCACTTCACCCATTCCACCAACGGCGTGGCAGCGCTGCACACCGAGATCCTGAAAAATTCCGAGCTGCACGGCTTCTATGAGCTGTACCCGGAAAAGTTCAACAACAAGACCAACGGCATCACCTTCCGCCGCTGGCTGCTGGAATGTGACCCGCGCCTGACCGCCACACTGGAAAAGCACATCGGTTCCGGCTTCCGCAAGGACGCTGCCGAGTTGGAGAAGCTGCTGGCCTTCGCCGACGACGAAGCCGTGCTGGGCGAGTTGACCGCCGTGAAAAAGGCCAACAAGGCAGCGCTGGCAGACTGGCTGCTGCGCACCCAGAAGGTGGCAGTGAACCCCGATGCCATGTTCGATATCCAGTCCAAGCGGCTGCACGAGTATAAGCGTCAGCAGCTGAACCTGCTGTACCTCATCCATCAGTATTACGAGATCAAGGCCGGGCATCTGCCTGCCATGCCGCTGGTGAGCATCTTTGGTGCCAAGGCTGCTCCTGCCTACACCATTGCCAAGGACATCATCCATGCCCTGCTGACCCTCTCCAAGGTCATTGCCGCAGACCCGGAGGTGTCCAAGTGGCTGCAGGTGGTATTTGTGGAAAATTACAACGTCACCGCTGCCGAAAAGTTCATCCCTGCCTGTGACCTGTCCGAGCAGATCAGCCTTGCCTCCAAGGAGGCCTCCGGCACCGGCAACATGAAGTTCATGCTGAACGGTGCGCTGACGCTTGGCACCATGGATGGTGCCAATGTGGAGATCAGCCAGCAGGTGGGCGAGGAGAACATTTATATCTTCGGCCAGACCTCGGATCAGGTCATCCACCGCTACGCCGTGGGCGACTACGACCCGGCCCAGTGGGTGGAGGGCGATGCCAACATCCGCCGCGCCATCAGCTTCCTCACCGGCCCGGAGATGCTGGCTGCCGGCCGCGCCGAAAACCTGACCCGCCTGCACAATGAGCTGATCCACAAGGACTGGTTCCAGACCCTGCCGGACTTCAACGCCTATGTCGTCCGCAAAGGGCAGGCCCTCAGCGATTACGCCTGCGACCCCATGGGCTGGCGGCGCAAGTGTCTGGTGAACATTGCCAAAGCTGGGATGTTCTCCTCCGACCGCACCATTGCCGAGTACGACCGCGACATCTGGCATCTGGGGAAGTAATCGTTTTTACTTTGCATCATCCCAGCATCCAGCAGTTTCTTGTAGAAGATGCACTGCTTTCTGGTTGTGTAACCTTCGTTTCTCCCCGCCGCAAAACATTCCATATTTTTGACTCCACACTCACACTCGCATCCTTCTGCAAACACTTTTCATTCTCCGATCTGATTCATACAATGCTATGGCATCGTAGAATCGGGTCGGATTTTTTGCATTGTTGTTTACAGCACACGGACTAAGAGGGTGGGCACCTAAATATATACCCCCCATACTGGATGTCCAGTATGGGGGGTACATATCACACAACATTTGTGCAACAGCTTCCTTTTTATGGAAAGAGCTATCATTTCGGTACGCCGGAGCATCTGCGGACGCTCCGGCGTACCATTTTTACAGGGAAGGCTTCTGCTCCAACAGGTCTGTCATGCTGCGCAGGCTGATGCCAAGGGTGGAAAGGTTATGCAGCATGGCGCTGGTGGCAGGGGGCAGGATGCCCAGAGCCCCCAGAAGGATGAGGGCCGAGTTGAAGCTGAGGACGAAGCGGTAATTGCTGCCCACCCGCTTTTGCAGGGCGTTGGCAATGGCTTTTAAGGTCACCAGCTCTTCCAGACTATCCGCGCGGATGGTCACATCGGCAATCTCCCGGGCGATGGCGGCACCGGAATGGATGGCGATGCCGATATCTGCCGCCGACAAAGCGGGCGAATCGTTGATGCCGTCGCCGATCATCACAACTGTATGTCCCTCGGCTTTGGCATCGCGGACAAAGGCGGCCTTATCCTCCGGCAGCACCTCCGCAAAGCAGCGGTCTACCCCCACCTGCGCCGCAATGGCGCGGGCAGTGCGGTCACTGTCGCCGGTCATCATGACGGTCTGAGTGATGCCCAGCTTTTGAAGCTGGCGCAGCACCTGTGCGGCCTCCGGGCGCAGAGGGTCTGCAATACAGATGACCCCCACCAACACCCCGGATGCTGCCAGATACAGGTGGGAATACTGCGGATCCAGCCCATCAAACTTTGCCTGTTCCCCTGCCGGGATGGTGCAGCCCTCATCCTCGAAAATAAAGTGAGCGCTGCCGATGACCACCCGCTTGCCCCCTACCCGGCTGGCAATGCCATGGGCCACGATGTACTCCACCTCGGAGTGCATCTCTTCGTGAGAGATTCCCCGCTCCTTGGCAGCACGGACGACGGCGTTTGCCATGGAATGGGGGAAATGCTCTTCCAGACAGGCGGCAAGCTGCAATACCTCCTGCTCCCCGCAGCCGGAGAAAGGCACCACCTGCACCACCTGTGGGGTGGCGCGGGTGAGGGTGCCGGTCTTATCGAACACGATGGTGTCCGCCTTTGCCAACGCTTCCAGATACTTGCCGCCCTTTACGGTGATGTGATATTCCCCGCACTCCCGCATGGCAGAGAGCACCGCCAGCGGCATGGAAAGCTTCAGCGCACAGGAGAAGTCCACCATCAAGATGGAGATGGCCCGGGTGACGTTGCGGGTAAAGGCATAGGTAGCCACCGTACCGGCAAGGCACCACGGCACCAGACGGTCGGCCAGCTGCAAAGCCCGGTTTTCGGTGCCGGACTTGAGCTTTTCCGATTCCTCGATCATCGCCACGATCTTATCGTAGCGGTTGGCACCGCCCTCAGCTTTAGCCACAAGAACGCACTCGCCCTCTTCCACCACTGTTCCGGCGTAGACGGTAGCACCGGTGGTCTTGCGCACCGGCATAGATTCGCCGGTCAGGGCAGCCTGATTGACCATGGCTTCGCCTTCCAGCACCATGCCGTCCAGCGGGATCATGTTGCCGGAGCGCACCACCACTTCGTCCCCGGCGTGGACACGGGTCAGCGGTACCAACACCTCGCCCTGCGGGGTGCGCACCCAGACCTTATCCACGTTCAGCGCCATGCTGCGGGCAAGGTCATCCAAGCTCTTTTTCCGCGTCCACTCCTCCAGCAGACTGCCCACCGTCAGCAGGAACATCACCGACCCTGCGGTGCTGTAATCGCCCCGCAGGAGGGAGGCGGTGATGCTGAGCGCATCCAGCACCTCTACCTCCAGCTTGCGGTGCAGCAGGCAGCGGATGCCCTTCCAGACAAAGGCAATGGATCGCCACACCGTATATGCCGCCGCGATGGGCGCGGGCAGGAACACCTTGCGGAACACCCGGCCCGCCACAAGGTTGACCATCTTTTCCTGATATTCCTGATTGATTTTCCGGCTATCGTGGGAGGTGACCAGCACCTCTAACTCTTCGTTGTCAAAGCGGTAGGCCGCCAGCAGGGCGGCAGCGTCCTTCCGGCTGCCCCGGTAGGTCAGCACCACATCTCCGGTGCGCTCGTAGACGGTGGCTTTTTGAATGTTGTCCTGCCCGTTCAGGTAGGCTTCCAGCACATCTGCCCGGTGCAGGGTCATGCGCACGGCGCAGACGTGCACCCGCATCCGTCCCTTACCTTCATGTAAGATCGTACATTTCATTGCTTTTCTTACCCCTCTGCGTAAAAAAGAGCCGCCCAAGGGCGGCTCCGCTGCGTTGTATCACTGTGCAGTCTGCTCTGCGGGCTGTTCAGCCGTATCCTCGATGACCTCCTGTGCAGCCTCGGCGGCGCGGCTCTCGTTGATGGCCTTTGCATCGGCAAGGATGTCACCGGCCTCTTCCTGCACCTTGTTCACAGTCTGCATGGTGCAGTCCTTCATCCGCAGCACCGCAGCGGTGGTCTGGGTGTAGACCTTTTTGGCGTCCTTGCTGGACAGCACCTTGAAGCCGGCAGAGCCGAACACTACACCACCCAAAAACAGTGCAAGCTTTTTTGTATCAAACATATTTATCCCTCATTTCTATATTTCCTATCTGAGCGCCCATCCCCTTGAGCGGGGGCAGGCTCTTTATCTCTGTATTGTAGCACGCTTTCGGACTTTTTCAATGGTTTTTAGTGATGTTAGGACGTATTAACATTGTTAGCAGCAGCTTGATATGGAGGATTATTTTGGTCATGCTCACCTGCAGAGATCAGCAGGCCGCAGCCTATAAAGGCAGCAGAAAGACTAAATGCGTCGTACTTTTTTCGATTTTGCATAACAAATTTTTCAAAACACTTTTGACGATTTTTACATACAGTGGTATTTTTCTTGTAAATCCCACTGATTTTGTGGATTGCTCTAAAACTATTCACAAGATGTGGTCGTGTTCATTTTGAACACTGCCTCACCGTGGATCATCCCGGAGAGATTAACCGCCCCGCAACACACCCGATTCATTTTGCCGCCGATTCACCCGGCAAAGTCATCGCTGCGCTGCATAGGCGGTATTTTTCTTTTACGGGAAACTCACCTTGAAAATATCATGAGCCGACCGAATGTGATACCGACTTTCCGTCAACGCCGCTGCACAAACAGGGGCAGGAACTTCGTTCGAAGCAAACGGTGACCCCAATACACCAGCAGATGCCGCTACACCACAGGACGATATTACTTAACATTTAGAAAATAATGTCCAGATATTTTTGGGCCTCATTACGAATAATCTGCAAGTCATCCTCGTATCTCATAACTTTGCAAATGTAAAAGGCCTCACGATATCGCTCTGCACTCTCTTCTTTTTTGCCAAGGAAGAAATCACACTCAGCTTCGATTTCCAGGCAAGAGTGAAGTACTTGATAATGTCCATATTTAATGCAAGCTTCTTTTCCATTTCTTGCAACTCTTGCGCTTTCTTCATATCTTTCCAACAAGTCCAGAGATCTGGCAAAATTGTAGAGAACCAAAGGAAGCATCCTGTTTGATGTGACCATTTCTTGGAGATGGCGTCTCATATACTGAAGCAACCGATAAAAAATATCGGCTGCTTTTTCATTATCACCAGCCAAGGAATAAGCATTTCCAATTTGATTGACTAGCTTCATTTCGTCCAACGTGTAAAGATAATCTTCAATTTTACTCAGTCGAAAATTTGGTATAGTCATTTGAATAGCCTGCATAAGCATTTGGATTCGCTCGTCACTTGAATACCTTTTATCCAGCCCACCAAGAAGAACCTTTGATCGGAGAATAAATTGCTGTGTAATTTGATCATCTGGCTTTACAATTTTTTCAAGCTGACTGATTTTATCAAAGCCTTCATTAACGTGTTTCAGCGCATTGCATGCCACGATTTCCTTTTTCAATGCCTCAATTTCCAGCTCCTCTGGTGTTACAAGTGCATAATACCGATCATCTGGCAAGCCAAGGCGTTGTAGAATGGCATTGATTCTTGTACGACTGGGGGTCTGCCTTCCATTTTCAAATCTGGAGAGAGTAACAGGCTCGCAAATGCCTGCACAGACTTGATCCTGCGTCAAATTCAACTCCTGCCGTCGCTGGCGGATATAATCACCAAGCCTATAGTTCTGCATTCTTCAGTACCTCAGATAATCAATATTATAATTATTATAGTACGCCTTATGTCATCACGCAAGCACTTCTCTCGTTGACTTGTCGTCTTATGAAATTATTTATTACACCAGACGATATGGTCAACCGGTTTTTACTGTGATAAGATGTAGACACCGCAAAACTCACGGCTTAACATAAAAGAAGCAAACCGTTGAGTAGAGCCGAACACCTATTGTCGTCTGAACCAGAAGAAGTTTTGCATCCCTGAGAAATACTTTCTTGACAAATATATCAAGAAGCTCTACATGGAAGCAACTACAAAGTCAGGGAGAGGAGACTTCAAATGAAACAATATCTTGAAAAACGTGGAATCTACATTACTTGGTCTCAGCTGGTTATGCGAATCATTTTTGACTTGGTGGGCTTTTTGCTTGCCTTGTTGCCTGCCGGCCTAACTCTGTATCTTACAGATGTCTGGATTACCTCAGGCACTCATATGCCAACCTCGTGGATTTTGGGAATCATTGTTTGTGTTTTTTTAATTCATTTTTACCAGTTTTATTTCGTCAACTATAATTCTCAGATGAATGCAGATCGCATGGCGGGTAATTACCGCCAACATCTGGCGCAAAAGATTTTGAGTAGCAGTATCCCTGCCTATGAAAGCCAGAACAAAGCCCGTATTCAAAATATGGCTAACGATGTCAGTGCGATATATACTGTAAGTAGCTATTTGGTCACAGTACCTGCAAACTTAGTTAAAGTAATGATCATCATTGGACTTCTGCTTTTCTATGCCAGCCCATCTGTTGCACTGACGGCAATCATTTTGATTCCGCTCTACATGGTTCCCAGTTTTCTTAACAAAAGCGAACTGGAAAGACTAGTAGCCAAGGAGAGGGAAGCTGGAGATTTATGGTTTCAGGAATTTGATATAATTCTCAATGGCAAGGTTAGCATTACTCTAAACAAGGTCGAAAATTATATGCAGAACCGCTATAATGAGGCTCTGAAGTCATATCTTGATGCTCGCAATCGTCAACACTTTCTTCTGCTGATCGTGCAAGAATTTCCTCTTTTTGTCACCACATTGGCACCTCTGCTTATTTTAATCATTGGAGGAAACCAAGTGGTGTTGCAAAACATGACCATCGGTCAGTTGTTATTCTCTATTCAGATAATTGCCTACCTGTTCAATCCTCTGTCAGAAATTTCTCAACTTCATGCCCAGATTATCAGCCAGAAGCCATCCTTCGATCGTGTGGCAGACTTTCTTGCCATGCCAGATCAGCAAAAGAATACAGAAACTGTAGCCCCTCCAAAAATCGAGGCTCATAATATCGACCTGATGCGATCGGAGAGTGAGTCGCTTTTCCATGTGAACGACTTTACTGTCCACGGGAAAGGTTTGGTGCTAATCCATGGAGAGAATGGCTGCGGCAAGTCATCTCTGTTCAATATAATTTCTGGTGTGTTTGCCCCGGACGCAAAGCATCTCCGTTTCAACGAAAACGGAAGATTTAACTGCGACCAATCAAAACCAAGTTATCTTTTCTATCCTAACTTCATTTTTCCAGGTACAGTCCGAGAAAACATTGTTTGTGGACGAAAGATTTCCAATACACAGTATCAAGAACTTGAAACTGTTCTTCAGCTGCCTCCCGCTGACAAGCAGGTGACTATCAAACCTGAGAATCTTTCTCTGGGCGAAAAGCAAAAGATTTATCTAGCACGTACCCTTTTGGGTAACTCTTCTTGCATCTTGCTGGATGAACCCGGAAGCAACCTTGACGAAAAAACTGAACATAGCCTGATCAATTACTTATTAAAGCTCAAGGGAAAAAAGTTAATTCTCGTTATCAGTCACAATGCCTACTATGATGCCGTAGCAGATAGAACTTACGAGATTCGTAAAGGAATGATGCATCAGGTACAATCACATTAAGCTGTCTACGGATCGTCAAAGGAGCGTGCGTTTGAACAAAAAGAAAAAGTCCACAAACACTTCCCCCTATCCCGATGAAGTCATCGACCGTCTGGCACGGGCATTCTATCCGGCCATCCTTGCCTGCTGGAACAGCGAGGAAGGGCAACGGTCACTTGTCGGGGCAGAGGCCCCTCCATCTTGCTAACGCAAGACCGTTCGGTCGCTTAAAAGCCCCACTGGGGCTTTCATTGCTCCGCTGCGCTGCGCAAACGCGAGCTTGCCTATGGCAGGCGGAACAGGCTCATCACGCCATCAGTAAAGAGAAACAGAGCGTTTCCGACGGGGAACGCCCTGTTGTACATATCGCTGTTGTCTGTAGCTTTTGGCAGGGTGCGTCCGGGTGGGCGCACCCTGTTTTTTTACTATGATTCATCATTTTCCACGCGCAGCATCCGGTATCCTACACCAACATGAGTCTGGATCAGATGCGGCGCATCCGGGCATCGTTCCAATTTTTTGCGCAGGGATGCCATGTAAACTCGCAAGGAAGCAATGTCATTTTCCTGCGTACTGCCCCATACTTTCTGCGTGAGGGAGGTATGCGTCAGCACCTTGCCCACATTATGCGCCAGCACACACAGCAGTTTGTACTCGATGGGGGTCAAATGCAATTCATTTTCGCTCAACCAGACGCAGCCTGCCGAGAAGTCGATCTTCAAAGGACCATTGACAAAAACCGGACTATTTATGCCGTCAGAAGCCAGCAGATTCAATCGGCGCTGCGTTA
>ULVZ01000374.1_pt1 | contig 13448 bp, 8 predicted proteins | sample 1959901 | NCBI WGS metagenome assembly ULVZ01 (sample SAMEA4835800, study PRJEB28245) | human gut metagenome | biome: gut microbiome; material: fecal sample | place: Denmark | collected 2008 | reverse complement strand
GCAGGCCAAGGAGGAGGTGTTGGCTAACGGGGAACAGGTTTCCGACGATTGGTTGGTTGTTGCTTTGGAAAGTCTGCAACAAGACCGGTTGACGGTAGAGTACAATTGGTTGTACGGCCGACAGACCTGTCGTTATGCTCTCTTCTTGCAATTCTTAACACCGGGAGCTTTGGCGGAAACCGCTTTATTACCGGGTAGTGTTGTTGCGGCTGATGTGGTGTTTTACAAAGGCGTGACTCCGACCCGGGTATTATTCCGTGAACAGAAAGGTACAAGAGAACCCTTTATCCCATACGGAAAAGGATGTTGTGCGGGATTGGCAGAGGCCATGCAGGTCTATCGTGAGAGTATGACCCGTAATCCTTTCACGTATGAAGTACCTGTGTTGGTTAGCGAGGTGCGTCTTGTGATGCACGAAAAACAGGTGTGGATTAGGGATAGCAACGAGTATCTGATTCCGTTAACCTTGGGAGAGGCTGGCAAATTGAAAGGTTTTGCCGTGACCGGCGGACGGGAATTCACGGGGTTCTTCCTTGCCGGGGAGCGATCATGGAGAGTGTTATCGTTATGGATAGAGGATAAATATTACACGTTAAGCAATGAGTATAACGGATAATGTCATAAATATAGCCTTGTTGGGAACGGCTAACCGGGAGATGACTTCCGGCGAGTTACCGGAAGATCTTGCCGGGACGTTGGAGCGGGTAAAAGAGAACGCTACGGACGGGGAGGAGGTCTTCTATAAGGGGGCTGCGGCTTTTTTCGCTTACTATCGTTCGGGTTTGGAACCTTTGAAGTTAAAAGATCCTGTTCCGGTTTCAGAGGCTGGGCCGGAAATGCGGCCTTATGTCGGTCAGAAAGCGGCTGCGATACTAAGTATTTTGCTGGGGGAAAAGTATGCTAATATGTTGCTTTTTTGGTACCGGAAAGCGGCAGAGCGGGAACAGTTGATTCCGCCGGAATATCTGCCGCAAGTGTTGACACGAGTTTTTCAGCCGGGGAGCCAGACGGCAAAACGGGAGCGGCAATTACTGATCTCTCTGGTGGGTAACCGGGGGCGTTGGTTATTACCCATTATGGGATATGCTGCTTTGCAGGAAGAGGATGATGATACGTGGGAAACAGCCACTCATGCCGATCGAAAACTGATACTTTCACGGGTACGTCGTGAGAATCCTGCCCGGGGTATCGAGATGTTACGTGTTGAATGGAAAAACGAGTCTGCCCAGCATCGTGCGGAGTTTCTGGCTTGTCTGGAGACCGGTTTGTCGGTAGCGGATGAGGATTTTTTAGAGGAAGTACGGGGTGGTGACCGGAGTTCTACCGTGCGGGACGAGGCCCTACGTTTGTTACGTATGATCCCAGAATCCCGAATCTTGCACTTGTTTGCCGAGACGTTAAAGAAACATTTGCATTATCGTCGTTTGCTTGGTTGGTCTGTGGACCCGATTGCTTACACGGAAGAATTCAAGAAGTTAGGAATAAACGAAGTGAGTAGTAATAAAGGCGAGAGCGACAGTGATTATATCCTGCGACAAATGGCACAATGTATGCCTTTGTCCTTTTGGTGCGAGTTTTTCGATTGTGATCTGGAGACGGCAGCCCAGCGGATGCGTAAATCACCCCCTTTTTCAAAACATATTTACTTGACAGATACGATACTGGGTTATAAAAATCGGGATTGGGCCTACCACGTGCTGAAAGATGAACGGGTACTTCAGTCTCCCGACTTGATGCAATTGGTTCCCTTATTATCAGTGGAACAGCGGGAGCAATTGAATTTAAGCGGAAAAGCCGACCGGAATTTTTACATCAGTCAATGGTTCGACGAGGACGATAGCGAGTGGGGAGAGAAATTCTCCCGGGGCGTGTTGAAGATGATTTACGCCATGGACTATTGTTATTATGACCGTCCGACCTGCGAGGCGCTGGCTTTACGCCTTCCTGCCTCGATGTATGATTACGTGTCCACTTTAGGGACGTCACGGGAGAGTAGTGCCAGCCATTGGGAGTTCACGGTTCGTTTGCAACAACTGTTATTGATGAAAAAGGAAATAATACAGGCGTTTTAATTTTAGATTTTAGATTTCAGATTTTAGATTTCAGATTTCAGCCGCACGGGGTTGGCGCTTTTTAAAGGATTCTTTCATCTAAAATTGTTTGGGTATAAGAGACAAATATCAAAAAGTAAAAATATGGGTTTATTATTAAGACAACACGCAGAACAGCAATTCGAGGAAGAGTTGCACGAGTTAAAGAAAAACGAGACAAATAAAGTACCGGAAAATTGGCAACTATCCCCGCAATCGGTGGTTACCTACTTGATGGGCGGGAAACTGGCAAACGGTTTCGAGGTGACCCCGAAGTATATCGGGCATCGTCGTTTGATGGAGATCGCTGTGGCCACGTTGGTTACGGATCGGGCATTGTTGTTGTATGGTCTACCGGGAACAGCCAAGAGCTGGGTAAGCGAGCATCTGGCGGCGGCTATATCCGGTGATTCTACCCTGATCGTGCAGGGAACGGCAGGGACGGGCGAGGAGGCTATTCGTTACGGGTGGAATTATGCCAAGTTATTAGCCGAAGGGCCTAGCGAGGGGGCTCTTGTACAAACTCCCGTTATGCGTGCAATGAAGGATGGTAAACTGGCCCGCATCGAGGAATTGACCCGTGTCGGTTCGGACGTTCAGGACACGTTGATCACGATTCTTTCCGAGAAGACGTTACCTATTCCCGAGCTGGATCGTGAAATACAGGCTGTCAGGGGCTTTAACGTGATCGCTACTGCCAATAACCGGGACAAGGGTGTAAATGACTTGTCAAGCGCTCTAAAACGCCGTTTCAACACGGTAATCCTGCCGTTGCCCGACACGATCGACGAGGAAATCGACATCGTGCGTCGCCGGGTGGAGAGTTTCGAGGCCGTTATGGACCTTCCGGCAGAGAAACCTGCATTGGAAGAGATTCGTCGAGTGGTTACCATTTTCCGGGAGTTACGTCAGGGAGCAACCGAAGATGGTAAGACCAAGTTGAAAACTCCCAGTGGTACGCTGAGTACGGCCGAGGCCATCTCCGTCGTGAATAACGGTTTGGCCATGTCCGGGTATTTCGGTGACGGTCGGTTAAACGCCACGGACCTTGTATCGGGAATTATCGGGGCGGTTGTGAAGGACCCAGTGCAGGATCAGGTGATATGGCAGGAGTACCTTGAAACGGTCGTGAAGGGACGCGATGGCTGGAAGGACATCTACCGGGCATCTCGGGAGATGTTATAATGACTATTAATATACACAATGGTGGATGGAATACATTTTTTAGGCATACGGCATCATGGTCCGGGGTCAGCCAAGAACGTGCGAGCGTACTTGGAAGAACTGGAACCCGATGTTATTTTATTGGAAGGTCCCCCGGAGGCGGAGCCGCTTTTGCCGGGAGTACTTCATGAGCAGATGAAACCGCCCGTGGCCTTGCTGGCGTATCAGCCCGACGAGCCTCGAAGGGCCGTGTTTTATCCTTTTGCCGAGTTCTCACCCGAATGGCAGGCCATGTGCTATGCCATGAAAAAGGAGGTGTCATTACGTTTTTTTGACTTACCTCTGGTGCATCATTTAGCTCTTTGGAAAGAACGGGAGGAACAAGCTGAGGCCGAGAAAACCGGCGAAGAGGGGGAGTGCGATGAAGTACAGGGGGAGGCGTCTGCAACCGAGGCCCCGGAAAAAGTTCAGGAAGTTGACCTTCCGGAATTACTGCCCGTTGATCCTTTTGCTCATCTGGCGAAGGCGGCCGGGTACGATGATCCGGAATTATGGTGGGAAGTGAACTTTGAGAATCGTCAGCATAACGAGGAGGTGTTTGCTGCCGTGAAAGAGGCTGTTTCGGTGTTACGGGAGTATTTCCCAAAGACCGATCGGGAGACTTTGTTGCGGGAAGCGTGGATGCGTAAAATGATCCGGGCGGCCCAAAAAGAGGGTTTCAAACGTATAGCCGTGGTGTGCGGGGCTTGGCACGTGCCGGGTCTGGAGAAGATGCCCACGCAGAAAGAAGACAACGAGTTGTTGAAGGGATTACCGAAAGTGAAGGTGGAGTGTACGTGGATTCCGTGGACCTACGATCGGTTGTCTTTCCGGAGCGGTTACGGGGCGGGAATCGTTTCCCCGGGGTGGTACGATCATTTGTGGCATTATCCGGATGACGACGGAACCCGTTGGATGAGTAAGGTGGCTGCCCTTTTCCGGACGAAAGGTATGGATATTTCCGTGGCTCACGTGATCGAGGCCGTGCGTCTGGCACAAGTTGCAGCCGCATTACGTAGTTTGCCCCGTCCTTCTTTGGAGGAATATAATGATGCCGTGACCACGGTGATGGGATTCGGTGACTCGATTCTGTTACAAGTGATCCGGGAGGCCTTGGTGATCAGCGATCGCATGGGGAGCGTACCGGATGATGTACCTAAAGTTCCTCTTCTCGTGGATGTGGAGAAGTTGTTGAAACGCTTGCGCTTACCCCTTACGACCGAGGTGAAGGAATTTCAGTTGGATTTGCGGAAACCGATGGATTTGGAGCGGAGTATCTTTTTCCACCGCTTGAACTTGCTCGGTATAAAGATGGCCCGTCCGTTACGGGTTGATGGGAAGGGAACTTTCAAGGAGGCTTGGTCCGTTTATTACGAACCGGAGCAGACTCTTGCCGTGATCGAGAAGGCCGTGTGGGGAAATACTTTGTCCGAGGCAGTTGTTGCGTATAACACCCATTTGTCGAAAGACATCACGTCTATATCCGAGTTGGTGGGCTTGCTGGAACGGGTGATTCCTGCGGATTTGCCTGCTCTCGTGGAAGAAATGACGTCCCGGTTGGATGCGCTTTCCGCCTCGACAACCGATGTGCTGGAGATGATGAAGACTATCCCCGGTATGGTGAACGTGGTTCGTTACGGGAGTGTGCGGAATTTGGATTACGGGAAGGTCAACGATATGCTGAACGCCATGATGGCCCGTGTGCTTGCCGGGGGAGTGCTGGCTTGCACGAACGTGGACGAGGATGCGGCAGTGGAGGTCATGGAGCGATTGGTGGCTGTCGATTATGCTATGGCCACGGCGAACCAACCGGGATTGATGGAGATGTGGACGGAACTGGTGAACAAGATCCGGGAAGCACGGGGTTCTCATCCCTTGCTGTCCGGTTATTGTACTCGTTTATTGCGGGATAAGAATATCTTTGGATACGAGGAAACGGCCCAAACGTTGAGTTATTACACGTCTCCCGGGAACACGGCATCCGACACTGCATTCTGGTTTGAAGGATTCCTTAAATCATCGGGTACTATCTTGTTGCTGGACGATCAGTTATGGGATTTGGTGAATAGTTGGCTGGCCACTCTGAATGACGGGAGTTTCATGGAGTTATTGCCCATACTCCGCCGAACTTTCAGCGAGTACAGCCTGCCGGAACGTCGTAAACTCGGTGAGAAAGCCAAGAGAACTTCTGCCGTGAAACGGGTAAATGCGGAAAGCGAGGCGTTTAACGGGGAAGATGCCCGGAAGGTAATCCCGTTGATAGAGCGGTTATTAGGCATTTGGAACGAGAAAGGTAAAAGATAAAAACTAAAAGATAAAAGTAGGAAATCAAAAAACGTTGGCCTGTGTAGGAGGAATTTAAAATCTAAAATTTAAAATCTAAAATGGAAGAAGCTCTTTTAAAGCGATGGCGATTAATACTGGGAGGAAACGAGGCGGATGGAACGGGAGTTTCCCTCTCTGCCGAGGAGAGTCGCGTGGATGCTGCCTTGAATGCTTTGTACGATAGTGACCGTAAAGGGGGATTGAGTGGTTCGGCTCCCAAGGTGAGCCGTTGGTTGGGAGACATCCGGGAGTTTTTCCCGCAGACGGTTGTACAAGTGATTCAAAAGGACGCAATCAAGCGACTGAACTTGACTTCGTTACTGACCGAGAAAGAGATGCTTGAATCGGTGGTGCCGGACGTGCATCTGGTGGCAACGTTGATGTCCTTGAGCAGGGTGATACCGGAGAAGAACAAGGTTATTGCCCGGGAAGTCGTACGTAAAGTGGTGGACGAGCTGATGAAAAAGCTATCGTCACCCATGCAACAGGCCGTTACCGGAGCTTTGAACCGTTCCAGCAGGCGGAGAAATCCCCGCTACAACGAGATTGACTGGAAGACGACGATCGAGAAAAACCTACGGAACTACCAGCCGGAGTACAAGACGATTATCCCGGAGGTTCGTATCGGTTTCGGCCGGAAACGCCGGGCGTTGAAGGACATCGTGCTGTGTCTCGACCAGAGTGGTTCGATGGGGGCATCCGTGGTCTATTCGGGAATATTCGGCTCCGTGCTGGCCTCGATTCCGGCCGTACAGACCCGTATGGTGGTGTTTGACACCTCGGTAGTTGACTTGACGGATGATTTGCAGGACCCGGTGGACTTGCTTTTCGGCGTACAACTGGGTGGCGGTACGGATATTGACCGGGCCTTGGGGTATTGCCAGACGGTGATCACTCGTCCCTCAGACACGGTGCTGGTTCTCGTGACCGACTTGTGTGAGGGGGGGAACGAGCGGGAGATGCGCAAGAAGATGATTTCTCTCGTGCAGAGTGGGGTGCAATTGATCGTGTTGTTAGCTCTGAATGACGACGGGGCGCCTTTCTACGACAAGGAGAACGCTCAATTCCTAGCAGAACTGGGTGTTCCGGCATTTGCCTGTACCCCGGACAAGTTCCCGGACTTGATGGCGGCGGCCTTGGCAAAACAAGATATAGGAATGTGGTTATCAAAGAATATACAGTGAAGGAAAAAAGAAACAGAGCGGAAATCGTGGAACGATGCGTGGAATTATGGGAGGCCTCTGTGCGAGCTACCCATGATTTCCTCGTGGAAGAAGATATAGAGTTTTACAGGCCTTTTGTGCGTGAGAATTGCGAGAAGTTGCCCTTGCTACTTCATTATGAAGGGGATGAAATTGTAGCCTTTTTGGGGTATGACATGACATCTATCGAGATGCTTTTCGTGGATCCGGATTACCGGGGAAAGGGCATCGGTCGTGATCTTATCGAGTGGGCGATCGAGGATGTTCATGCGGAGACGGTGGCCGTGAACGAGCAAAACGGGCAGGCCGTGGGCTTTTATGCCCGGATGGGGTTTGAGGTGGAACGCCGCACGGAAACGGATGGTTGCGGGAAACCTTACCCGATCCTGTACCTGCGTTTAAAGAATCCCTCTCAGCGAATGGTAAAGGTGACGGGGGATAAGAAAGCGTATCTTCATCTTCTACTGGATGCGGACCCGTGTGAGGCGATGGTTGACCGTTACTTGGAGGAGGGCGATATGTTCATTCTGGAGAGGGATGGGAAGGTGATCGGGGAGGCTGTTGTTGATGAAAAGGGGGAAATCAAGAATTTGGCCGTGTTGCCGGAGTATCAAGGGAAATTGTACGGGATGTACATTCTTTCTTTTCTGGCCGGTTATTATAAAAATCGTTTTTCTTGTTTGTGGGTGGGGACGAGCGAGGGTGGCGTGGGGTATTACGAGCGTTACGGTTTCGTGCAGGACCACGTGGTGAAGAATTTCTTCACGGATAATTACCCGGAGCCGATCATTGATAACGGAAAGCCTTGCGTGGATATGACTTACCTGCGTTTGGAGATTCGTTAAATAGGACTATTTTTTGGGATATGCTTGCTATTCTCTCCGGATGGTAGGCTAGTTGTTTAACTAAATGTAGCCTATTTTACTAGGTAAGGCAGGCTAATACCAAGCTTTTAGTTTTTAACTTTTAGTTTCTTTTTGTATTTTTGGCACGGAAATCATTTAATAAGACGATATTATGGGATTCTTTAATAAAATATTCGGAGGCGGAGGAAATGAAGGGAAGAAAGAGACTTCAGCAGATCGAATACTGCGGGTTATCAAGGAGAAAACAACAACGGAGTGCGTGACGCTGATCCCGTCAAAAGGAACAACTAAACCCTGGGAGAGCAAGATCGGGGGGATGCCCTATATGCCTAAAGGGTTTGACTATCCTTACGAGGAGGCGGGAAGTACGGTTGTCACGGAAGGACAAGCACCTGCGGTGGCTGCGAGCGTGGCGGCCGGACCGTTTGCCGGGTTAGATGGAGGTATAACCACCGTGCCTTCCGCAGCCACAGGAGAGGCTGTCGAACAGGTAGAAGAACGAAAGTTGTTGCCATTGCGTTTCTTGGCACAGGTGAATTTCAGCGAGATGCCGCCGTTGGATGGTTTCCCGACAAAGGGAATTCTCCAGTTTTATATTGCGGGAGAAAATGCCCACGGGTTGAATTTCGAGAATCCGGAAGAGCAGAAGGGATTCCGGGTGATTTATCACGAGGAAGTAGTGGAAGATGAGACGGCTTTACTTTCTGTTTTACCGACGGAGGGTGTGGAGTACCCGGATGGTTTCCCGGTGGATGGTGAATTAAGACTGAATTTCGAGAAATCGTCCATGCCGATGGGGGGCGGAGACTATCGTTTCGATAAATTGTTGTTGGATGCCTATAACGAGGCGAATCCCGATGCACGGGTGGCCTCTCTGGACCGAGCCCCGGAGGATGAGCTGGATAAGGTTTACGATCAATTGGATATGGGAGGGCATCGTATGGGAGGGTATCCCTTCTTCACGCAGCTTGACCCGCGGGAGTATCATCAGGAGTTGAAGGAAAATTCAATCTTGTTGTTCCAGCTGGATTCAGATGAAACTGATGATTACAAGATCGTATGGGGGGATTCCGGCGTGTGCAATTTCTTTATCCGTCCGGAGAACTTGGCTAAACGGGATTTTAGCCGGGTATTGTATCATTGGGATTGCTACTAGGAAGTTTAAAGATAAAAGATAAAAACTAAAAGTTGGAGGCCGGTAATGACTTCCAACTTTTAGTTTTTATCTTTTAGTTTTCCTGCATCCACTCCATGTTTGTCGGGTATTGGAACACTTTCAGTTTGAAAAGTGGGAGAATGGCAAACAAGTGGTCGAAAATGTCGGCTTGTACCCGTTCGTAGATTACCCATTGTTTTTGTGCCGAGAAACAATAGATTTCTAACGGGATGCCCGTCGGGGTGGGTTGTAGTTGCCGTACCATGTGGGTCATGTCGAGGTTAATGTTGGGGTTGGCGGCAAGCCACGCCTCCATGTATTCCCGGAAAGTCCCGATGTTGGTCAGGCGGCGTTTGTCAAGTGGGTTTTCCACGCTGGCATTATATTCGTTCAGTTCCTTCGTCTTGCCCTCTATGTAGCTTTTGAGCAGTGCGGATTGTTTAAGGTTTTCAAGGTCTTCGTTCGTGAGGTAATGCACGGAATAGATGTCGATGTTGACGGATCGTTTAATGCGTCGTCCGCCGGATTCCTGCATTCCCCGCCAGTTGGTGAATGACTCGGAAACGAGCTTGTAAGTGGGGATCGTGGAGATGGTTTTGTCCCAATTTTGTACTTTCACTGTGGTGAGGTTGATCTCGATCACGTCACCATCTGCATTACTACTGGGCATGACAATCCAGTCACCGATGTTTACCATGCGGTTGGAGATTAACTGTATTCCGGCCACGAACCCTAGAATAGAATCCTTGAATACCAGCATGAGGACAGCGGAGATGGCTCCCAGTCCGGCAAGTAGTGCAACGGGATCTTTATCGATCAGTATGCTGATCACGATGATGATTGCGGCACAATAGAAGAATATCTTGATCACTTGAATGAACACCTTGATCGGTCGGTCTTTGGCCATCGGGTAACTATCGTATATCCGGTTGATGCCGTCCAGTATGCTCGACACGATGAGTAGGAAGGAGAGTGTGATCCAGACATTGATCAGTTTCATGAGGAAGGCAAATTGAGTCCATTCGAATTCCTTGAATACGATTTGTATCACGATGGGGGCGATGAGAAGTCCCAGCCGGTTAAAGAATCGTTGATCGAGCATGAGATCATCCCAGTTCGTTGCCGTCCGTTTGGTCAGTTTTAGTACGATACGTGCTAGCCATTGGCGGGTAAGCACGTGGATAATCCAGTTGATGATACCGATAATCACAAGCAGGGCCATGAAGTAGATGATGTCGGAAATACTTTCCGAGTAAATACCCAAATGCTGTAAGCCGGCTTGAATGTAATTTTCAATCGTCATGTTTCAAATATTTTAGTTGGTTTAACGCATGGACAAAATTAATAATTTTAACCTGATATATAGAATTTACAGCCTAATACGTAACCACCGACGTTTGCTTCTTCCCGTCCATCCACACGGTCAGTGGAGCCTTGAATCGCACATGGCGGGAGTATTTAAACTCCTCGATGGCATCTTGTTGTCGGAGGATGTCAAAGTTGATGAAGGCATCTGCGGACTGGAAGGGGATAGCGAAGTAACCCACTTGCATGGAAGTGACGTTATGGAAGAAGTGCGAGCCTAAAGAGGCATCCAGCGGGAAGTCGGGAAGTCCTTGCTCCACGATGACTTTGGCATTGGCGATGTCGGACCATTGTACGGGTATCCCGGTAAGCGGGTCACGTGTACCCCAGCGTCCCGGCCCGATGAGCAGATACTTGTCGCCTTCTCGGGCGATCTGCGAGTTGTGGCGTTTGATTTCCTCGGCGATTTCCTCGGTACGCAGTCGGTCAAATTTGTCGGGATCGACGTACACGACATCCCGGATGTATTGCAATTTTCCGTTCCCCATTCCTTTATCAGCCTTTAACAGCACGTGGGTCGGATCGATGGACAGGTCGTCGATGTCGATGTTATACTCGTTTTTGATTAGCGGTTTGATCTGCAAGAGGTAGAAGATGGGTGTGCCGCTCTCGAAGTTAACGGAGAATTCGATCTCGACGGGGGAACCCATGGCCTGCGAGAAAATGTTCAGTAGGATTTGTAGGGTAGGTGCCAGCGGGAAATAGTCGTACTGGAGTATTTTGGAAAAGTCCACGATACGGGGTCCCTTGACAGAAAAGTCGTAGGTAATCTGGTCGTTCATGAAGTCATAGACGGAGGCGGTGTATTCTAGTGTACCGTCACGTTCAGCTTCCGAGATGTCATACGCTTTGATAGCGGCATTTTCCCCGTCCCGGTAGAGGTCGTAATCCTGTGCGAGCATATTCACGCCGTAGAAGTAGCGTTGCGATGCCTTGATTTTGTCCTGCGTGGAGGCCAGTTGCAACTTGGGATAGGCGGGACTAAAACGATGCGTCTTTTCACCACCCACGACGTAGGCTCCCAACCCGATGGCAGTGACGGCGAACCCGTCTTCCGGCTGGATATAGGAGAAAGGGTAAAAGTTGTAGGACTGGGCGACACCACTGATTTCGGGGTAGTAGCGTCCGTTATGCTCGTTACCGATGACTTCCTGTATGATGACGGCCATTTTCTCTTCCTCGATCATGTAGTCGATGGCGTTAAAGTATGCCCGGGATTCTGGCGAGTAGATGGAGGCGAAGACGAGCTTGATGGCGTTCTCGACATCCTCTAGCCGACGCTCGAAGTCCGGGTGGTTGTTGGGGAGCAAGTAGGTGGAATAGACCCCGGCAAACGGTTGATTGAGCGAGTCCTCGAAAAGCCCGGAGGAACGCACTGCTAGCGGTTTAGTCATGACTTGAAGGTACTTCCGCAGGTTGTCACGCAACTTCTCGGAGAGGCGTGCAGTGCGGAAGGCCTCCAGAACGTGATCATATTCTTTGTCCTCGAAGATGACGTCGTAGAGGTTGTTGGTCTCTAGGAAGTTGTCGAATTCATCCACGCCGATAACGGCTGTCTTGGGGATAGCCACGCGTAGGTCGGGGATGAGTTTCTTGAGGTAAACATTCTCGATGAAGTTGGAGAGGAACGCCAATCCTCTCCCCTTACCGCCGAGCGACCCGTCACCGAGCAGAGTGATGTAGCGGTTGGAGTTTACGAGTTTGGGGTTGAACTTAATGATGCGTCCCCGTAGTTTCTTGAGTTTCGATGCTTCGAAGACGTTCGCTATGAAACGGCGTATCTCGTCCGGGCTTTTGAAGTAGCTGAAACTGTAACGGCGTAGTTTTTTCGCCAGGTTGATTTCAGCCCTTGCCATGAGCCAGGTGGAAATCCCGTTGCGAATAGCATGATATTCCAACGACTCATCGGGGATAGTCATGAGTTTCTGACGAAATTCCTCGATATTGTGTGCCCGGTCGATGATCTTTCCGTTGTGGTTCCGGAAGATGAAATCTCCAAAACCGAGTTGGTTTTTGATGAAGTCCTGTATTTCCCGTGCCAGCGTGAGAGAGTTCTTGTTGATGAAATGGGCGTTCACTTCCCGTGCCCGGTGCTCGTTATCGGCTTCGTGGCTTTGGAGTAGGCAAGGAATCTTGTTGTCAAGTTGCTGCACGTATTTTATGAGACTGACTCCGGCATCCTCGTCTTCCACGCCGTTGTGGGCGTAACGGACGTCGGAGATGACACCGATAATGTTGTTGCGATATTTGTTGATGATGCTCACGGCATCCTCGAAGTTACTGACAAGGATCAGTTTCGGGCGCACCCGCATCCGGAGGATCACGCCCATCTCGTCGTTGGAAGGTTCCTCGGCGATGATGGCCTGTGTCTGGCTCATGATCTCGGTGTAGAGCAGGGGCAGGTAGCGGGAATAATACTTTACAGAATCCTCGACGACGAGGATAACCCGCACATCGCCCAGTTTGGTATCGGCTTCTAGGTTAATCTTGTCTTCCAGATATTTGGCCATGGCGAGGAACACTTTCGTGGAACCGTTCCACACGAATACCCGCTCGATGGATTCGCTGATCTCTTTTTCTGAACTCAGCAGGTAAGAGAGGTCCGCGTTATTGTTGACCAGCATGAGCTGGCAGATGTCGGGGTAGAGTTCTTTGATGTGACGGCTGGTGAGGATGGGGGTTTCTTTGTCCAATCCTGCCATGATGATGATCAAATCGAAATGGCGTTTTTTCAGCTCGTGCAAGGCTCCTTCCTCGTTTGCCACGGAGGTGAAACGGGGAGCGGCGAAAAGGTTCAGTTGGAGATATTCACCGAATATCTTCCCGGAGAATTGTCCTTCCCGTTCGATGGTGTAGGAGTCGTAGTAGTTGGCGATGAGCAGGATTTCTTTAACCTTGAAGGGCATGAGTTCCTGGAAAATGTCGCGGTCACTCTTTTTCCGCTTGTATATTTTATTCAAGTCTATTTTTTCCATGATGTTTTGTTTTGTACAAAGCTAAAGATTTGTTGGCGGAATGGCAAGAGAAAATAAGATAGGATTTACGATTTATGTTTCATAGTCATAATCGTTTAAATTGACATTCGGTTGAAAATAATAAACAAAAATGCAGCCGTATAGCTATATTTTGTAAAAATATTTGTATATTTGACAAATCGTTATATGAAAATCTATCGTCGAGATGACGAAAGCGAAAAACGGGACCCCCGGGATTTCATATTCTCCCGGGGATTTACAAGAGG
>ULVZ01002359.1_pt1 | contig 13667 bp, 19 predicted proteins | sample 1959901 | NCBI WGS metagenome assembly ULVZ01 (sample SAMEA4835800, study PRJEB28245) | human gut metagenome | biome: gut microbiome; material: fecal sample | place: Denmark | collected 2008 | reverse complement strand
GGCAGTCCTATCAACCCATGCAGCAGCCGCAGCAAGCCCCGGCATCTCCGTCTATTGTGTGGGTGCAGAGCGAGATGGAGGCGGCAAATTATCTGGTGGCGCCTAACTCTGCCGTTACCTTGTGGGACAGTAACGCCCCAGTGGTCTATCTCAAACAGGCGGACGCAAGCGGCAAGCCCAGCATGAAGATATATGACCTTGTAGAGCGCAATCAGAGGCCCGTACAGGCCCCGCAGGCTCCAACGGTAGAGTATGCGCCCCTGTCCCGCTTGGAAGCGTTGGAGGCCCGCCTGGATGCGCTGGCGGCAAAAGATAAGGAGGATGCAGAATGAACCCGTTTTATCAGGCTATGGGCGGCAACAGACAGCCCAACATGATGCAGCAGTTTCAATCCTTCATGCAGCAGATGCGGGGCAAAGACCCCAACGCCATGATACAAGAGATGGTATCCTCTGGACGCATTTCCCAAGATCAGCTCAACCAAGTCCAAAAGCAGGCCCAGCAGATGCAGGGCATGTTTGAGGGGATGCGGGGTATGTTTGGGAAATAAACAGCAGGGGCATTAAGCCCCCGCCGTTCGGTCAGGTTTTGTGTGGACTGGCTCTGTCATCATTCTCTCAATGCTCCAGCCACGCACATATCGGTTGTGAAATGTGACCCAGTTAATTCCTAATTCTTTTGCCCATTCCACAAGCGTTTGAGTCCGTCCATTGTACTCAATCACAATGTTATCGGACTTGTTTATATTCTGCGTTTTCATCGTTGCCCAGCGGCAGTTCTCAGGACAATAGGGGCCGTCATTATCCCTTCTGTCCAGCGTATAACCCTCCGGCCTACCGCCAATAGAATCAGACCACTCAACAAACTTGAAAAAATCATGCCATTCTTCGCAAACATAAATCCCACGGCCACCATAACGGCGATAGATTTTTGACTTCTCATTGTAACACCGTTGCATCATCTGTCGCCAGATTCCATACAAGGGATGCTTACTGCGGCCGTCTTGTTTGGTGTAGATGGTATTTCTGAGACAACCGCAACTTTTTACGGCTCCGTTTTTGAATTGATAAGGCAATACATCAATTGTCCCACCGCAATCACATCGGCATCGCAACCTCCAACTGGTATCGTCTGGCTTTCTTTCAGCCAGTCCAATTACAGTCAAGTAATTGCTCCGTTTTCCGATGTACTCGTTCACATCGAAATATGGTTTATAGATTCTTTTTTGTTCCATCGCATTTACCCTTTCATGCGCCCTGATTGTCAGATTGCGTGGAAACCGTCAGGGTAACGGCTTGTCGGGAGCGACCCTATCCACGCATAACAATTATAGCACAAAAACATCAAAAAGTATATAGATGCGGCCGCATTTATAAATATTTTTACAAAGGAGAAAGTTATATGTCTCTTAGTAATGACGCAACTCTGACTATGCCGGTAGCTCCTGCGTATTCCGCTGGTGGCTATGGCGGCAATGGTTCCATGTGGGGTGGAGACTGGTCTGCCTGGATTATTTTGTTTCTCATTTGGGGGGCCTTTGGAGGCGGCTGGGGTAATGGCTTCGGCGGAGGTTTTGGCGGAGCAAACGGGCCTGGATTCCAGGGTTACGCTACACGCTCCGACATCAACGAGGGCTTCGCCCTGAACGGTCTCCAGAACGGCCAGACCTCCATCCGGGATGCCGTGAGCAACGGCTTCCATGGCGTGGATACCGCTGTGTGCAACCTGGGCTATCAGACGCAGGCGGGCTTTAACGCCCTCGGCGCCCAGCTGGCGCAGTGCTGCTGCGATACTCAGCGGAGCATTGACGGTGTCCGCTATGACATGGCTACCCAGGCTTGCGATACCCGCAACACCATCCAGTCCAGCACCCGCGACATCATCGACAACGCCAATGCCAACAGCCGCGCGATCCTGGACTTCCTGACCCAGGACAAGATCGCTACTCTGACGGCTGAAAACCAGAGCCTGAAGTTCCAGGCTTCTCAGGCGGCGCAGAATGCTTTTATTACCGCTAACCAGGAAGCGCAGACTGCCGAGCTGATCCGCCGCATCAATCCCATGCCTGTCCCGGCCTATCAGGTGCCCAATCCTTATGCCGGATGCGGCTGCAATCCCTGTGGCTGCGGCTGCTAAAACCCAATACATCAACTTGTAAGAAAGGCTTACATGTTCGGCCCCGTGCCGATTTTGAACCATGCGGCGGGGCAACAGCCTCGCCGCTATCTTTTTGAAAGGAATGAAGTTTATGGCTGAATACAGCAACAGCGCAATCGTAACCGTTGCCGCTGGTCAGAACGTGCCTTTTACCGAGGAGGCCAACACGGGCAAGCCCTGCATTGTGCATCGGGAAGGCGCTGGGCTGGTGACTCTTCGCGGGCTTACGAACCAGTGCCGCGCGAAATTCAAAGTCTCCTTTGGAGCGAATATTGCTATCCCCACCGGTGGGACCGTGGAGGCCATCACGGCAGCGATCTCCATCAATGGTGAGGCGCTGAACGCTTCCACCGCTACCATCACCCCGGCTGCCGCAGAGGATTTCTTCAATATTTATGTTTCCGCTGTGGTAGATGTCCCTCGCGGCTGCTGCGTCACTGTCGCCGCAAAGAACACCAGCACACAGCCCATCCTCGTTGCCAACAGTAATTTTATTGTTGAGCGCATCGCGTGAAAGGAGAACCGATATGGAATATCTGTATGACCTGAAAGAAAAGCTCTGCAAGGAGCTGGAGGAATATGCCCAGAAAAGCAACATGAACGCCGGGGACCTGGAGATGGTCCACAAGCTGACGGATACCATCAAGAACGTGGACAAGATCATGATGCTAGAGGAGGGCGGTTACAGTCAGGCAGCCGACATGGACTCTCCTTCCAGCTATGCCAGAGGCTCCAGCTATGCCAACCGTGGCAAGCACTATGTCCGGGGCCACTACAGCCGGGACGGCGGCTACTCCCGTGACGGGCGCGGCGGATACAGCCGCGACGGCTACTCCCGTGCCCGCGGTTATTCCCGCAGTGAGGCGAAGGACTCCATGATGGAGCTGCTGGGCGCTATGATGGAGGATGCATCCAATGACCGGGAGCGGGAAGCGATCCGGATGTGCATGGAGCATCTCAATCAGGAATAATTCCCACAAAACAAGGGGGCCGCTTGCATAGCGGCCCCTTTTGTTGTATAATTGTTGTACAACTTGATAACAAGCTAGAGCGTTCAGCGCCAGAGTTCGGAGTGATCCGGGCTTTGGCGCTTATTTTTTTTGAAATTGAGGTGAAATTGATATGGCAGCTGCAGAGGAGTCTATCCGCGGGAAAACCAGACCGGATATGTCCAGAAACGAGGGACTGGCTGGGCAGACGGTCACGAAGGGAGACTATGAATATACCTACGATGATAATGGGTATGCGAAAAAGGCCATCAATGTCAAAAACAGACAGGAACGGGAACAGGAGGGGTATGGTGGAGGCGGATATTCCGGAGGCGGAGACTCTTCCTATTATGACTCTCTCCAGCCCACGGACCTTTCCGGATACCTGAATGACATGTACAAAGCCTACACGGACGCACAGCTGGCGGCTCTGAAATCGGCATACGAACAGAATTTGGCAGGTCTGCAAGCAGACGCGGAGAAAATTCCCGGCATTTACCAGGGCGCCCGGAATGAAGCGGCATCTCAGAATGATATTGCCCGAATGGCCTTTAATGAGTACGCAAACGCACGAGGCTTGAACACCGGAACCAGCGGGCAGGCGGCTCTTGCAAACTCCGCTGTGCTGCAAAGCAACCTCACGGACATCTCCACAAAGGAGTCCGATGCCATTGCGGAAAACGCCCTGCAACAGCAGCAGCTGGCGATTGAATACCGCAACGCGGCAGTGCAGGCGCAGGCGGAAGGGAACTACCAGATGGCCCAGGCCCTGTACAATGAGTATGTGCGGCAGGACAACGCCGCCATGCAGACGGCACAGCTTGCCCAGGAGCAGGCCAACTGGGAAGCGCAGTTCAACGCTGGAAACAGCCAGTGGCAGCAGCAGTTTGACGCTTCCCAGCAGGAGTATCAGGACAGCCTTTCGGCACAGAACCGGGAATATGCCTATAATCTGGCGATGACGATGCTGGCGGCGGGCGTGATGCCGGACACCAATACGCTGAACGAGGCTGGGATTTCCACAGCCGACGCGCTGAATATGCGGCTTGCTGCAATGTCTACTGGCGGTTCGGACGGCGGGCGGAGAAGTACAAACACTTCTGGTGGGGATTCTAGTGGCGGCGATGAAGGAAACAAAATCGAGAGCACCCCAGATACAGAAGGCACTGTGAAAAAGGCAGACCGTGACACCACAATTCGAAATCTGAATGGACGTCTGCAAATTACAGACGCCTCCCAACTTGGCCCAGCCGCAATGAATATTGCAAACGCCATGAGCAGGTCAAACTCGGCATCACAGCTGGGAACTATTGGTGAAATGATTTCGAATGCACTTGAACGTGGACAGATTACAGAGGCAGAAGCGGACTTTCTGCTTCGGTCTATCGGCCTTTAACGGAGGTGTCTATGGCAAGCATCCAAGACCGGCTTAACAAGTTGCAAGAAATGAGCCGCCAGCAGGTGAGAGACAGGGAGCAGGAAACGAACCCAAGGACAAAGGCAACTAAGAAAAGCGCCCCTGTCTCTCAGAAACTGCAACCAACTATACAACCCCCAAAAACAACTGATCCACGGCAGGACCACATCACCGACATTGTGGACAGCACCACGGGCACCGTGATCCAGGTGGACCGGCCCTCCCGTCTGGGGAGCATGGCTAAAGGCGCGGTGCAGGGAACCGGTGCAAACTATGCCTCTTCCGGCGGGTCTTTGCTGGACCTGATGCGCAGTGTGGACACCGCCAACAGCTTTTCCACAAAGCGGGCCAATCAGGAGGCTGAGAACGCAGCCCACTACCGGGAGATGTTGAAACGTGGGACGTTGGATGATGGAACACCCATCACGGCGTCTATGCGGAAACAGCTGGAGACCTTGGCGGCGCGTGCGGAGCAGCGGTCCGGCGTCTACCGCCAGGGAGCGGAGGCCCAGCACGCCCCCATTTCCCGTGCCATCAACTCCGCCTATGAGACAGCGGACCGCCTATCTGAGCAGTCTGCGGAGAATATCGCGGCGGCGAAAGAGGGGCTTGGCGGTCTGGGGCAGTTTGCCGTGGACGTAGGTGTGGCCGGGACGCAGCTGGCAGGGGACGCCTTGATCGGCGCCCTCCTGGCTCCTGTCACCGGCGGCGCATCGGCCCTTGCCCCCATGGCTGTCCGTGGCTTTGGCTCCGGGACGCAGCAGGCCCGGCAGGAGGGGGCGACGCTGGGGCAACAGCTGGCCTATGGCGCGGGGAGCGCGGCACTCAGTGTAGCGACAGAGAAGATCGCCAACGTGGCCGCTCCGCTTCGACGGACCTTTGGTTCCGGTGTTCTGGACAATGCTATCGCAAAAGCAACCGGACGCCTGGGCCAGAGTGCGGCTGGACAAACGGTCCTTTCCGCATTGAGCGAAGGTGGCGAGGAAGTCGTGGAAGCACTGGTGCAGCCTGTTTTGCAACAGATCACCTATGATAAAAACGCCCTGCAGCAATATCAGGACCCGGACTATCTGGCAGACACCATTTATCAAGGCCTGATTGGAGGCGCTTTGGGTGGTGCGCTTGGAGCTGCTGGAAGCATTGGCCGCAGGAGCGCCGAAAATGCCAATCGCCGGGCCACAGATGCCGCAGGAACGGCGCAAACGGAAACTGCACCCGTTTCCACCACCCAGGCACAGGAGGCTGCAGAGGGCACTACAGGCTTTTTGGAGCCAACGCTTGTTAGCCGTGTACGTCAGTCTATTCCGCATATCCAAAACATGAATCCGGTTGCCGAGGTTACTGGGACAGAAATCCCCCGAAGTGGAAAACTGGTGGATCGGCTTGCCTCTTTTGTCAATGCGATTGGGAATAAGGTCAATCGGCCCGGCTTTGGTGATGTTCTATTCTCCAGGGGGAGAATCAAGTCCAGCATGATCGGACATGGGACAGGCCCTTCCAAAATCGAGACATTTGCGGCCGTCCCGGATGTAATCCGAAACGGCCAGCAGATTGACTATCAACAGAACTGGAAAGGGCTCGGCTATGATACCTACACTTTCGCAGCGCCAATTACCTACCGGGGGCAGCCTACTTACTTAGGTGTCATTGTCACGAAGGACAGCGCCAGCAACCGCTACTATCTTCACGAGGTAGTGGATGCAAATGGAGACGTCATCTTTAGAAATGACGAATCCCCCGCATCTACACCAGACGGAACTTCTGCCCTTTCGGGTGACCTCGATACCGTAGTAGACGCGGGGGATGGTGCAGGAACAACACCGGGCACTGTCGACACCGTGACAGACGGGCGGGCCTCCCGAGGAGTTCCTGCTTCTAATACTACTATAGCACCCGGCGCGGAAAATGTCAATTCGGACGCTCTGGCGCAAATTCTGTTTGGGGATACCCGGCAGGAAACCGGAGACACACAGGCACCGCCAACCTATGACAACCTGGGCAGCGCCCGGCGGGGCTTCACCACCCCCGGCATGGAAGGGCAGGAGAGGACCAGCCGCCTTGCGGAGTCCATGCCGTATAATCAATATCAAGAAGCCGCCACCGGCCTTTCACGGGAGGACTATGCCAAGCTGTTCCGGTATGAAAGCCAAACAGAAGGGCGTTCTCTCAATCTGGCAGAAGAACTGGTGTACGCCGTTCGGGACGGCCAGCGGACCTTCCTGCGAGACATTGACGAGACGGCTTTTCATGAGTTGGTGCAGTCCCTAGATGATGCGACGGCATGGAATGCGCCCCAGATGGATGCCGCCCGGATGATCCAGCAGGAGCTGCAGGGCAGGTCCGCAAATCTGGAGATCCCCTCTGAGGAATATACGGACTTCCTGCGGATCATGCGGGAGCATGAGACTGCCACTGGTCAGGGCGTTCAGGCAAACGCCAAGTGGAGCCGCCGGGACAACCAGAACGGACAATCTTCGGAGCTGGAGGCGTGGGACAATCTGCAAAACTCCAATCTTTCCGAAGAAGAGAAGCGCAGCACCTTCCAACGGATTGTGAAGTGGGATACGGAGATCGAGCAGGCCGCAGAGCCGCAGCAGTTGAAAGACATTATCCTGAACGTTGCACAGCAGCGGGGCGTTTTGAATGGCTTAACTGGTCGGCAGAGCCGGATTATGACCGCGGTTGCAAACAGCAGCTTGGACTCCCTGACATTCGACCAGTTGAAGCAGTTCGCCTATGCTTCCACTTCTGCGCTCAGCACCGACTCCACACCGGCCAACATGGGTCAGAAGATCAAGACTATCCAAATCCTGAACATGCTGTCCAACCCCAAAACGGCGGTGAAGAACATCACCGGAAACACGTCTTTCTACGGCCTGGACGCGCTTTCCATGAAGGGGGCGGCCCTGCTGGATATGGCGCTGTCCAAAGTAACAGGGACCCGCAGCGTGGCCTATGAACGTTCCAATCTGGGGCAGGCAGCCAAGGCGATGCAAATGGCGATTGCAGAAATCACCATGGACGTAGACATGGGCGGTAATCAGAGCCGGTACGGCACCAGCAGCCGCCGGACCTTCAAAGCCAGCGGAAACTTTGTGGACCGTGTAATGTCTATGCTGGAGCGGAACCAAGCGTACCTTTTGAATGCCACAGACGAATTCTACAAGGGCCTTGCCCGCAGCAATGCGAGCCGTACCCAGGCGCTGGTCGACCAAGGGAAGATCAAGACTACTGACAAGGACTATGCACAGAACCAAGCTGACGCACTTGCACGATACCGGACGTTCCAGGATGACAGCAAACTTTCTCTTGCGATCCAGCAGGTACATGATGTACTGAATATGGTTGCTGGCATTGGTGACAGTGGACGGAGCATCCGCGGCCGTACAGTCCATGCCTTCGGAGCTGGTGACATTGTGGCGCCGTTTACTCGGGTAGCCGGAAATCTGGCATCTCGCGGTTTGGAGTATTCTCCCGCGAACGCTGTCAAGGGTATTGTGGAGATGGGTAAAACCGTGGCGCAGGCTGTCAGCGGTCAGAATGTGGACCCGGCTGCACAGGCCCGGGCCGTCTCTGACACTACCCGGGGCCTCACCGGAACCGCCATTGCTTACGGATTTATGCTTTTGGCCCAGTCGGGGCTTCTGTCTCAGGCAGGGGACGAGGATGATCCGGACGTGGCGGCGCTGAATTCCAGCGAGGGCATCACGGGAACCCAACTGAATATCTCCGCAACGGAACGGGCTTTGTCCGGTGGAAGCACGGAATGGCAGAGTGGAGACACCCTGATCGACCTGTCCTCCATCGAGCCGCTGAACCTGTTGATGAACCTGGGAACGGAGATGGCAAAGAGTGAAGGGAACCCCATCGTTTCTTCTTTTAATGCTGTGCCGAAATCCTTTATGGATGCAACTGCGGAGCTTCCGGTGATGCAGTTCATTGGGAATGCGGCAACGGACATCATCAAATATGGACAGGACCCACAGGAAGTATTACTGCAGGAGGGGGCAAACACGGTAGCTTCTTCCCTGATACCAAACATTCTGCGGTCTACGGCCCGTGGGCTGGATGACCGACCCCGCAATACCTATTCCGGGGATACGCTCGGAGAGCAGGTTGTGGACAGCGTGAAGAACAGCATCCCGGGTTTGCGAGAAACCCTGCCGGGGTCTGTCAACCCACTGGGGGAGGAAAAGCTGTATCAGGGGAGCACTGCGGACCGCCTGCTGAACGCGCTGCTGAACCCGGTGGGAGTCAATACCTACGACCAGAGCGAAGTGTCTCAAAACATGGAAGCGCTGCGCGAGCGGACGGGGGAGACCTCCTTCTATCCTTCTAAGAGCGCCCCATCGGAGCTCTCGTACACAAAAGATGGCAATACCTATAGCAAGTCCTTGACCTACGAGGAGCGGCAGGACTATCTCCGGGATCGCGGCGCCGTCGCACTGACTACGCTGTCCTCCATGATGGGCAGCAGCGCATACAAGAGGGCGAATGATACTACCAAGACGGAGCTTTTGGACCTCTGTAATGACTACGCCAGCCAACGGGCAAAGAAAACGATTCTGGGAGCCGACAGTGTTCCGGCATGGGTAAACAACGCAGAGACAGCGCAGAACGATCTTGGAATATCTCCAGCGGAATACTTGGCCCTCTATCATCAGTACGGCGCCGAGATCATGTCTGGGACGGCTTATGAGAAAACGAAGCAGGCAGTGGCTGCCGGTCTGACTGTCGAACAGTATGCGGATATGAAGAACGGAATTGATGCGGACAAGAATGGGTACAAATCCAAAAGTGAGGCCAGGGCTTATCTGGATAGCCACAATTTCACCCAAGAGCAAAAGGCGGACCTCTGGACAATCATCAACAAGAGTTGGGAGAAAAATAACCCCTACGCATAAGAGAAGCCCCGCCAGACGGCGGGGCCTTTTCTCACTGTTTGGAGATGATCGTTTTCAGAACCGGAACAACGCTTTCGTAGTATCGGAAGGACGGGACTTCCTTTCCGGGGCAGTTCTTGGCAACGTCATTGACCCATGTCCCGTACTGCTTCGTTTTCAGGTGGTTCCGGTTGGCGAGCATCCCGACCTTGTTTGCGGAGATGCCCAGTTTTTCGCCGATCTCCTGTGCTGAGTACGTCTTTTCCCCGATATAGGGCAGGGGGAGCAGGTATTCCCCAGTCAGCTCCTTGGTAGCGTGGGCCTGGAGAACCTGTCTGTAAGTACCGTCATACTCCTTCGCCAGACGCTCCAAAAGCTGGGCCTTGCGGACGCGGATGCTCTCCATCTGGTAGTCGGTCATTCCCAGCCGCTTTGTTTTGCCGCCTTGGATATGTTCCCGCATCTTCTCAAAGGCGGAGACGTAGGCAGCAGTGAACAGGACGCCCTTTTCTCCGGTCATCTTGTTCGCCACCATGTCGCAGCCCTTCTTGGTCAACAGGTAGCAGGGATATTGTTTGCCGCGACTTTCAAATGTGCTCTCGATGAAAAAATCTGACGGCGCAATTTTGCGCTGCGAAATTTCATCGGATTTTTCCATCACTTCAATGTATCCACGGATATCCCGGAGCAAATCCTTATGGTTCCGGTCCGTCCATTCAGCCACATCCCGGCTGTCGACCACTTCTGCGTCATTGAAATTAAAAACTCTCAGTTCGTTCATTACTGGCCCTCCTTCATGCCATCCTCTACGCCGAGCAGGTAAATCCGATATACGGTTGCTTTCATTGTATCTGCAAAGATTTCATCTTTGCATTTTCCGGGAGCAGTGACGGACTTCCTTGCACCATCCCATATTCTCATATACTCTTCTAGAACTTCATCCAGGGAACGTCCTTTCGAGATTGCGTCCAGTGGGACACCTTTCTGTTCATTCATTGTGATACCTCCATAGATTTTTGAACTTGTTCATGCAGTTGCTCTAGAGAGCCGCAGATGGCGTTCAGGGCAGGGAAGTAAATGCTGCGGACACGCTTGGAAAACATTTCGTTCAGCACCTCCGGGTTGAACCCGTCCAGGTTTTCATGCCGCTCTGGGTCAGAGTCAAATTCATCCTGATCGGCAGCTTCCATCGTGATCTGAAATATGGCGCAAATCTGTTTCAGCCTCACGGCGACAGTGTCCATCTCCATATCCATATCAGTCACCCTCCTTCGGCTCTTTGGTGGTAATGATGATGTTGTCCGGGGTGGTGCCGACATAGGCGGCGGCCACCGCAAGGACCAGATACCGGGTGTTGGATGCCTGATTGATTAACTCCTGAATCGTCGCAGTTTTGTCCATGATAATCCTCCGTTCAATTTCTTCTTGACGGGAGGTCTCCATGAAGGTAGAATGGATTTACCGGCAGGGAGACCTCCGGGCGGAGAAAACAGCTCGTAACTTTCCACGGTGCCGGGCTGTTTTCACTTTTTTGTGGCTAAAAGTAGATGGATTCCTTGCCGTATGGCTTCACCACGAGAAATATTGTGCTTCTCGCAATATTCTCTGAGGGCTTTTTCGGTTCCCGGGTCTAACCTGATTGTCAGGTTTACACCCTTCGGATTATCTACTTTCGGCCTTCCTGTTCTAGGCGACATTTCATCACCTCACTTTTTGCCTTGCATTTAATATAATTTATGAAAGGCGAAAAGTCAAGGAGAAAATTCACAGTATATCATGGACAGATTGTGGCTCTAAGAGAAAAAATAATTTTCTGTTAAGTCTTGCTAAATCCTGTCAATCGGTGTATGCTTTGGGCGAGGGAGGAATGAAAGATGTTTATGTCTTTTTTGTTGGACATCGTTTACGCTGTCACATACAACCTGATTCTGATTGTGTTTGGGTTGATTGCGGTTTCAAAAGCGAAAAAAGGGAAGAAGTCAAAAGGCTGGCTGATTGCAGGTGCCATTATTCAAGGCGTGTCAGTTGCCGGTGGGATTTTGGGAAATTTGGGGTTTGGGAATGCACAGCCGATAACATCCTACGGCATCCTTTCTTACATTTTGTATGTTGTGCTGATTATCGCTTTTGCGCTTCTGATTCGAAAGAAGAAAACTGTATGAGAGACCTCGGCGGGGCGGGTGCCCCGCCTTTCTCATTCCTCCCGGTATTCGATGTACTTCTTGAATGGGGCGGATTTTGCTGTGCCGGACCGGGCCTTGACGATACTTCCAGAAGCCCACTCGCCATTATCCAGCCGCTTGGCTTTGAAAAGGATTTCTCTCATTGGGCACCTCCGATGATCTCGTCAAAGGTATATACCTGACCCTTTTCAACAGACGGGAACAGATGTCTGGTGATTACTTCTCTCTGAAAATATGTGCCGTCTACAATTTCCAGGCACTGCGTCCATGCACCATCGTATTTTATTGCATTGATCTCCGGGAGCAAAACTTTGATTGCCTTCGCCCTCTCCACCTCCTGCTCGGTGAAGCGGGGCTTGCAGATGATGCAATCAGCGTTATTGATAATGTAACAAAGTTCTCCGGAGGTCACTTCTCCACCATGTGCATTTCTGATCTCTCCATCTGTACCGACAAAATAACTTTTCGGCTCATCAAATGGGAAGTCATTAAACTGGAAGTTCTGGTTTACCTCAACCCCCAGCACCTCGCAAATTCTCGGCTTGTCCATGTTGGCCTCCTTCAAACGAATATCAACTTCTTTTCCGCAGACAGGGCATTTCATCTTGCCTGTCTCCTTCTCTTTCGCCTCTTTGATCGCTTTGACCGGGTTTAATACCTCTAGTGATTGCGAGTAAAACATGCTATCCTCCGTTTCTACGAAACTTCATTTGATTTTCCTCCCAATCCATGGCAACAGCCAGCCGAAGGTCAGCGCACCGGCCACATAGCCAAGCCATAGTTCACTGCTCATGCTCGGCCTCCTTTACATCAGATAGCTCATTGCTAAAATATAATGCATCACCTGGTCTTGCCAGTATGTAATCTTGCCCCATCTTGCTTTCAGCGCGTCGATTGGGAAATGGGCAATCGTGACGAGCGCTAACTTCCAGCACCATCCAAACACCAGATAGAAAGGGATAGCATACATCATGCAATGCAGAAATAGGTGATACCAGTTGGTTCCCTTCGTCGTTGCAAGAAAGTCATTTTGAAGAAAATAGTCTCCAATCACATGGCAAAGAACAATGAGAAAAATTTTCTCAATCATAAATCTCGTCCTCCTTGTCCATGCGAGCGCCGCAGTTGGGGCAGTAAATTGGGCATCTAATTAAACATCTATGTGTACATCCGCACACAGAACAGTATGGAGTAATCCCGTCCAAACTATCGTCCCAACACCCATGCCGCACCTCCGCAACGTCGGCGGCGGGGAGAGCCATAAGCTCGGATACGCAATCCTCAAAAATCTGTGCCGCTCTTTCGTCGTTTTCTTCTTCGCAATCACGGCGATAGTTCTCAAATTTCTTGACAGCAACCGCTCTCTCGATGTACTCCTTCATTCCTGTCCCTCCAATATGGCTATATCATAGCCGCTCTCTATAAATCGGATCGTTTTTTTATGGTTGCAAGCGTTCCCGAGATAAGTGTAAATCTCTCGCATATCCTCCACACTGAACCTAGTGTCAAGATATTGATTTATACCATTCAGGAAGAAAATATGAAGGGCCGTATTGTCCACTGCACGGCGGAACGGCGTGGACTTACAAGCCGCGCGGGAAAACCACTCCAATACCTTGCATTTTACATCCACCTCGCTCTCGCAAGTGCTGATATTGAAATATACGTTTGCCTTTTGGTGGGCGATAAACTCCCCCTGGTCGTTGATGAACCACCCAGGGAAGCATACCCCAAGTCTTTTTATGACTGCCCAATCAACCATCCTGCTCCCTCCGTAGTGCGGCCTCGGCCTCCTCACGGGTCAAAAAGACGGTCTTGCCAAAATCTCCAGGTGTCAAATGACCGCACCAAATCGGATATGTAATCTCTCCATCTCCGTTAATCTGTACGCCATCTTCTGGTGGCAACCAATCTCTTAATTCAGCCACAAGCTTTTCGTAGTCCATCAGGTGTCCACCTCCACTGGCTGCTTCATCCACGCCAATGCTGCCTGTTTGCACCCTTCATAAATCGGAATGTTTGGATAAGCACAGATGAA
>ULVZ01005715.1_pt1 | contig 13719 bp, 9 predicted proteins | sample 1959901 | NCBI WGS metagenome assembly ULVZ01 (sample SAMEA4835800, study PRJEB28245) | human gut metagenome | biome: gut microbiome; material: fecal sample | place: Denmark | collected 2008 | reverse complement strand
GAAAAACGTACTCAACCTTAACCTTTTTTTCTATACGTGAGCCGACGATACGTTTAAAATCATCCTCGATTGCGTGTTTTATAACAAAAACAACCTTATTAAAGCCTGCCTTTACCGCATCGTAAACCGAAAAATCAAGAATTACCTCTCCGTTTTTCCCTATCGGCTCAAGCTGCTTTAATCCGCCGAAACGACTGCCCATACCGGCAGCCATAACAACCAAAGTTATGTCCTTACCCATTGTTTTTCTCCTTTAGCCCCATTGGCTTGTTTTATTTATTATTTGCCTCTTTTTCGGTTTGCTCGGCTATTGCCTCGTCCTTTTCAGCCTCTTTTTCGGCTTCCTGTGCCGCCTTTTCGGCTTTATCAGTCTTAATTTCTTCCGCTGCCTTACGAGCCTTTTCGGCTTTTGCCTTTGCCTCTGCCGCTTTGGCTCTTGCTTTTTCGGCTTCTTTACGGGCTTTTTCGGATTCCTTGCGTGCCTTTTCCTCGGCATCGCGTTTTGCTTTTTCTGCCTTGGCAACGGCTTCTATTTTTGCTTTTTCTGCCTCTCGGCGTGCCTTTTCGGCTTTTTCTGCGGCATCTCGCTCGGCCTTTTCTGCATCCTTGCGCGCCTTTTCAGCCTCTTTTTTCACCTTTTCATCGGCTTTTTTAGCTTTTTCCGCCGCTTCGCGCTCGGCTTTTTCTGCATCCTTGCGAGCTTTCTCGGCATCTCTGCGGGCTTTTTCGGCGGCCTTTTCTGCATCCTTGCGCGCTTTTTCACGTTCCTTGCTCTGCTCGTACTTTGCTTCGCGCTGTTCACGCTCAACCTTTATTTCAGCCATATGCTCCTCGCTGATACCGGTGTTGCGCCAAGTATGGATTATTTCCGGAGCGGCAAATATCTCATCAAGACGTTTGATAAACGGAACAATCTCGCCGAAATCAAGCGCTCTGTGGTCAAAAGCAATACAAAGCGGCATAACCTGACGAATGGCTATTTCCTTTTCGCCCGCTTCATTTACAACGACTACGGGCTTATCCTGAACGGCACCGACTGCTATGGCACAAACCTGCGGCGGAACAATTTCAAGCAAGCAGGTTTCACCGCGTTGCGCACGGTAAACCGAGCCGATATTTGAAACGGTTATCGTACCCTGCTCGATATCGTGCTTTGTAAGCCTGTCATTTTCGGGAATTTTATAATAATTGCTCTTTTCCTTTCCGCTGAGGGTCTTAACCTTGTGCTTACCGGTCTTTGAGCCGATAAGACGATAAAGGGTTTGTTTGATTTTGCCCTGCTTTAAAGCTGTAAGCGTGTTATCAAGAGAGACATCAAACATAACCTCGTCAAGATTTGTGTTTGCGACACGGCGGTTTACGTCCGCGATATACGAAACCATTTCATCAAGGTTTTTGTTTTCAAAGTTGTGAAGATTTATTGTCATCATCTCGCCGCTCGGCAAGACCATCGGCATAGAAATATCAATATTTTCAAAGGTATGTATTTCGCCTCTGACAAGCTTGCGGTCAAATTCGATATGAGAATTCATAATCGGATCCGCTTTGAGCCCCTCAACTATTATTTTGAGCATAAGAGTATTTAAAGTGACCTTTTTCTCGGGCGGACAATCTTCATTAAGCCTTTTATACTCTATCATAAATTCGGTGACGTCCGGCTCGTAGTTGTATGTAACGTGAGGAACATTTGCCCACGATTCGGTCGTCATATTGGCTACAATCTTGCGCTGAATACCGAAATGTATGGTGTTGGTTTTTTTCATTTTGTTTTTTGCCATTAATATTCCTCCATACAAACTTTACTTAAATAGTATAATACAAATCATTTTAGAAATAAACTTTTTTTTGCGAAAAAATCACATTTTACATATTATGTCAAGCAGCTTAACAGTTGTCTATAATCGCACAAGCGGTATTTGTATATTTCCGACAAAAAAACGCAGATTGAATTTGTATTTATATTGGAGTATAATAATATAAAATTTATAAAGCGAGGAGATTTTGGATAAAATGAACAAACAGACCGAAATAAAAGAAAGCACCGTCCTTCTTATGCCGGACGGGAACCTTGCAAGACCCGGCTATTGTAAGCACAACCTTTTCAGATATAATCCCGAAATGATAAAACGTGAAAATACCATGCGCCTTAAGGAATGGGATTATTACCAGATAAGCGACGGAAATATAATGATACAGCTCAATTTCTTTAATATATCGCTTGCCACCTGTGCTACTTTCGGACTTGTTAACCTCAAGACCGGCAGAAAAATAAGCGGTATGGCAACTGAGCTTTTCACGCCGCACAAGAACCGACTCAGCAAAAACGGCGACGTTCCGAACTATACCGAATATAAGCGCGGAGGAACAAAGCTTATATTTGACGTTCGCGAAACGGAGAGACGCCTCTATTTTGAAGGCACGGCTTCAGGCAAAAAGGTTAAATTCGACGTTACCTGCTATAAGCTTCCCGAGCACGAAAGCATAACAATAGCGACTCCGTTTAAGGAACAGGGATGCTTCTTCCTTACTCAAAAGCTCAACTGCCTTGCGACAGAAGGCACCGTTGTTGCCGGGAACGAGAAATACACATTTACAAAGGATAAAACCTTTACGGTTCTTGACTGGGGGCGCGGTGTGTGGCCGCACACGAATACATGGTACTGGGGAAACGGCAGCACTTATCTTGACGGCAAGCTCTTCGGCTTCGAGCTTACATGGGGCTTCGGCGACGAATCAAATGCAACCGAAACAGCTATATTCTATGACGGTAAATGCCATAAAATAGGCGCAGTGCATCTTGAGAAAGACCCTGAAGATGGCGCCGGATGGATGAATGAATGGCATTTTATTTCGGAGGACGGCAGACTTGATTTGACCATGAAGCCGTACTACGACCACTATACAAACATGCTTCCGCTCAACCTGTTCGGTATGAAAACACATCAGGTTCACGGACTTTGGAGCGGCAAGGTCGTTCTCGACGACGGCACGGAGCTTAATATTAAAGATATGTACGCATTCTGCGAAAAGGTTCACAACAAATTCTGATAAAAACTCCGGCTGCTTACTAAACAAAAAACGCTTATTCCGAAAAATCGGAATAAGCGTTTTATTTTGGGCTTGCTTTACTTTATTCGCCTGCTTTATATTTGCCTGCCATAACGAGGTCAAGCACGGAAGCATCGAAGAGATCGACAACACCGTCTCCGTTAAGGTCCGCCGCAGCAAGCTGATCATCGGTAAGAGTTTCAATGCCGAGCGAATGATATACGATAAGGTTGTAATCCGTACTGTCAACCTTGCCGTCGTCGTTCACATCGCCGAACAAACGTATTTTAACCTGTACGTTAAATCCACTCTTATCACTGATAAGAGCCGAGCCGCTGACAGCGCGGAATTTGTAATTATATGCTCCGCTGCCGTTTGTGGTGAGAGTGTTGCCCTCAATATTTGTCCACTCGCCTCCGTTAAGCGAATACTGATATTTAACGCCCGACGAAGCCGAAGAGCTGAGAGTAAATGTCACATCCTGCCTTACAAGCGAACCGGAAGCCACATTTTCTTCACCGCAAGATGCCGTTACCGTAACGTCCGCCGGAACGCTCTTATCAATCATAACGACAACACCGTCCGACACATCGCTCTCAACGCCCGCTTTATTAACAGCCTTAAATGTATAAGTCTTATTGCAGTTTTCGGCAATATTGAGAACGCTGCCGTTCATCTCCTTAAAGCCCGATCCGTCGTCATAGTAATATGTAACGCCGGTATTGCTTGTAGCCGAGAGAACTATTGTAACGTCGCCGCTTGTCCACTCGCCTGTTTTACCGTAAGAAGATACGGTAAGCACGGGTTTATCGCCGTCGATATTTGTAACCGTAAATATCTTTGTTGCAACTCTGCCGTTTTTGCCTACTACGGTAAATACGTATGTACCGTTCTGTGACACGGTGTAAGAGTCTTCATTGGTTATATCCTGACCGTTGCAGGTAACCTCGCGAAGTCCCGACTCGCCTACCTCGGTGCTTATGTTTATCTTATAAGGATTCGGAGTAACATCGGTAACCTCGGGAGTAAGAGTTATTTCGGGAACCTTTGCATCTATCATTACGTGATAGCTGTCAGAGGGATAACTCTCGGTGCCGGCATTGTTAACGGCTTTAAATCTGTAAACGGCGTTGGTTGTATCGGTTATCTCAATGCTCGCGCCGCTGTCGATAAGAGTCCAGCCGTTTCCGTTGTCATAATAATAGTTAATACCGGAAAGAGAAGCTTCCTCGGTAGAGAAGTTGAAGGTAACGCCTTCACCCGTCCATCTGCCGAAGGTACCCTCGAACGAAACGCGGATAACAGGTACCTGACGGTCTATCTTAACCGTAAACGCGGTGACGTTGCTCTCAAGAGCCGCATAGCTCTCGGCCTTAAATTCGTATTTATGCTCACCTGTTTCGGTTGCGGTAAAGGTATTGCCCGAAAGCTCCTGCCATTCGCCGCCGTCAACACGGTAATAATATTTATAAATTCCCGAATAAGCCTCGGAGGAAAGAGTTATATTTACATCTGTTGCGCTCCAAGCACCCTCTTGATATTCCTTATCACCGCCGTATACAGCGGAAACGGTAACATCGGTGGGAGCCGTACCGTCTATAACCACGCCGTCCGAACGAAGTATCGCGGAAACATTGCCTGCCTTATCGGTAGCTCTTGCCTCTACAAAGCCCTTGAAATCGGGGTCTTTAGCCGGTTTGTTTTCGCTGTCGTAGACGCTCCAGTCGGAGCCGGTCGGCTGACCGTTTGCATCTACAAAGCGATATTCAATTTTGTCTATTCCCGATACGCCCTCATCCGACGCATCAACGGTAATTTCAACAGTCTTGTTAAAGAATCTGCATAAAGTGTCCGCCTTGCTGAAGAAGTTTCCGGAAACCTCTCTTGCGACACCGCCTATACCTTTGTGTAAAACGGTTATGCTGTTTACGGTGGGAGCAATTTTATCGATATTGTTTATAACGATGCTTTCTTCTGCCGTAAGGCCGTTACCCGCAGTTACAACTACGGTGTAGGTTCCGTTCTCAGCAACGGTAAACGAATCATGAGAAGCGGTTATATCCTCACCGTTTAATGTAACGGAGGCTATTCCCGAAGCGCCTACGTTAAGACTTCCTATTGTAACATCATAGCTCTTATTTGTAAGCTCGGTTACGGCGGGAGTAAGTGTAAACGAAGGCTCTATATCATCACGCATAACGGTGTAGCCCTCTGTGTAATCGCTCTCAATACCCTTGGAATTTACAGCCTTAAAATAATATGTATCGCTGCTGTTCACATTTACGGTAAGCGTGTTGCCTTCCAATGGTGCTTCTACGCCTGCGGAATCGGTTTTAAAGTAATACTTAACTCCGTCAAGCTCGTGAGTCGATGAAAGAGTAAAGGTTACGTCCTTGCTTGTCCATCCGCCGTTATAATCGCCTTTATCAACGCTGACAACGGGTTTACCGTATACAATTACGGGGAATGTAGCCGAAGCGCTGCGCCCCGCATGTGTGTATGTAACGGTTATATTCTGCTCAACGTCGTAAAGCTCCGGGTCAAATGACGATGTGTCAACCGTATAATCGGTGACGTATTCGGACTCGGCGTTGCTGTAATTTGCCTTAACCTTAAGACCCGAAAGATCAAGGGTCTTATCGCCCTCGAGATAATCCTTTTTAGGATTTTCAAGCTCAATTGATGTTACCGCCTTAGAGTGAACGGTTATCGGGAATATTGCGTGATATGTTTTGCCGGCTCTTACTACGTTAACTATAATATACTGCACCGAATCAAGTATCGAAGTGTTGACGGAGCTTACCGTATAATCCGTTACCGGAACGGAAAGCTGATCGTCGGTATAGGCGTTTGCCGCCTCTTCACCGTAATACTCGGCAATATCCGCACGATTATATGTAAGCTTAACCTCCATACCGGTGAGATCGAGCTCTGTGCTACCCTCTACATAATCGGTCTTAGTGGGCGCGGTAAACGCAATACTTACCGGCTCAACCTCAACTACCGTTATATTCTTTTGAGTTTCTACGTATGCGCCGTCAACCTTTGTAACGCCGTTCCTGCCGAATGCATGTAGTGTTGTATCGCCTGCCGAAATACCCGTGACAACGCCGTTTGAATCGACCGAAGCATATGCATTCTTCTGATTTACGTCGCCGATATTCCAGTCGGAGGTCCAGGGAGCCGAGCCGTCGTCCTTAGTGAGACCCCAGCGCTGCTTATCGACCGAAATTCTCTCGGGAGAGAATTTAGCGGTGTAGGTAACCGGAAAATCCTTGATTACATAATCATTTCCCGTTATGGTAACTCCCGTGAGGTGTCTTATTGAGTTACCGCGTACCGTTATCTCTACGGATTTAGACACGCTTCCGATGGTTGCGGTTATTGTGACCTTTTTGGTGTTCCAAAGGGCCGTTCCGCCGGAATCAAGACCTTTTACAAGACCGTTTGCATCAATAGTGGCTATTGACGGGTCGGAAGAAGTCCATACGACAGTTCCGAGAAGTGCTTTGTCATAATCGGACGGTGCTATATTCGCGATTGAAAGCTGCGTGGTCTTGCTCTCGTTAACCGTTGTGCTGCCGCCGATGCTGAAGTCTGTTATCGCCTTGCCCGCCGTTACGGTAAGAGAGTCCTCAACGGTTTTATCGTTAAGAGTTGCTCTTACGTGTATTTCGCTAATACCGCTCGATTTCGGGGTGAATACACCGTCGGATGAAAGCGTAGCAAGCTTTGTCTCGGCGGGTGCCTCGGCGGTTGCCCATATTATTTCTTTTGTATCGGGATTTGTAAGTCCCCACTCTCGTTTTATCGACGAGTTTGTGTTAAGTCTTGACGGCAAAACATTTGCCTTAAAGGTAGTCGGCGTATCATTGGGAACGGCACTGTTACCCTCAATTTTAACAGAGGAGATACTGCCGACAACACCGGCTCTTGACACCTTTATTGTAACATTTTTGGAAACGCCGCCCGCCGTTGCGGTAAGGGTTGTGGATTTACTGTATTCAACGAGTCCGTCGCCGCCGTCAAGGCCGGTGACCGTACCGGAGGCATCAACCACGGCAATCGACTTATCGGCGATATCCCAAGTAAGGTCGCCGGTATATGCTCCTGCGGGAACAACATTTGTAATTGCAAGCTGCGTTGTGGAGCCTTCACTTACGGATACGGATGAATCTGTTACGGTTTTTGTGCCGCTTATAATATCAAAGGATTCAACCGGGAGATCCTTCTGCTCAACTACATTAAAGGTTATGGTATCAACAAAAGCTACATTGCTCGCGTCGTATGCCCTAACCGTTACCGAGCCTGCTGCAGTAAATGTGACAAGTCCCGTATCGGAAATCGTTGCACGCTTGCCGGAGCTTGTATCAAATACGCTGCCGCCCATCTCCCATTTTACAGAGTGTTTAAGTCTTACCGGTGTTACCGCCGCGTAAAGCTGAACCGTTTTGCCCACGGCAACGGTAAGAGGAACGCTCTTTTTATTGGTTATATGAGTTCCGGTCGGAAAGATGTTCGCAACAACACTCTTTTGAACCTTTATTTTAATTTTATCACTTGCAAGCTTTGCTCCGCTTGCGTCATATACAGTAGCCGTTATTTCGACATTCATATTGGCAAGAGCAGACGCAAGGCTGTCCGCAAGAGTATCACCTGCAATGCCTCTGACAATAGAAACTATCAGGTCATCGTTCATACTGTCAAGATTAACGCCCGACTTTTCAAGCTGTTTCATAATCTCGTCAGCCATTTTATCGCCTACGAGAGGAAGCACGCGCACGTTTTCATCAAGCCAAAGCTGAATTATAGCCGTCTTTGACGAATCATATGCCGTAACCTTACCGTTATCGTCTACGTCGGCAAGAAGCGGTAGGTTACTCTCCCACTTTACCGTAGTACCCTCAGGCAATTCGCCTGTCGTGGTATACTTTAGTTGAAGCGTTTTATACTCGGTCAACTGCTGTATTTCGGTAATGTCATTACCGTTTTCGTCCGTAATGTTAAGCGAGACTTCTGCCGCGTAGCTCACAAGAGCAGACGGGACCAAAGTCAACAGCATAATGACAGACAGCAAAACACTCAAAATCCTGGTTGATGTTTTTTGCATACAGATCTACCTTTCCTAAAAAACCGTTTTTACATACAAATAATAACAAATTCTACATATTTTTTCAATGCACACATTATTACAAATAGTATTATAAGCCGGTCTGTGTTTTAGTGATTATACAAATACGAACAAACAAAAAAGCGCGAAATTACACACTCCGCGCTTTAATAACATATTGATATACTGCCTTACCGCACTGATAAAGCGTTTATTCCTCAAGCTTTTTCTGAGACTGCATTTTGAGATACGCATTTATGAAACCGTCAATATCGCCGTCCATAACCGCATTGATGTTACCCATTTCGTAGCCCGTGCGGTTATCCTTGACAAGTGTGTACGGCATAAATACATACGAACGTATCTGATTGCCCCAGCCTATCTCTTTTTGGTCGCCCTTAATATCCGAAATTTTGTCAAGATGCTCGCGCTCCTTGATTTCAAGAAGCTTGGATTTTAACATTCTCATGGCAACCTCTCGGTTCTGATGCTGACTTCTCTCAACCTGGCATGCTACAACAATTCCCGTCGGGATATGAGTAAGTCTTACGGCAGATGAGGTTTTGTTTACCTTTTGACCGCCTGCACCGCTTGAACGGTAAACATCCATTTTAATGTCCTCCGGAGCTATTTCAACCTCGACCGTATCATCGATTTCGGGCATTACTTCAACCGAAGCAAAAGAGGTATGGCGTCTGCCTGCCGCATCAAACGGGGAAACTCTTACAAGACGGTGTATGCCCGTCTCACTTTTCATAAAGCCGTAGGCATTTTCGCCCTCTATGAGGATACTTGCCGATTTGAGACCTGCCTCGTCGCCGTCAAGGAAATCAAGCGTAGTAACCTTAAAGCCGTGACGCTCGCCCCATCGGCAGTACATTCTGAAAAGCATCTGCGCCCAATCCTGCGCCTCCGTTCCGCCTGCGCCGGCGTGGAAGGTAAGAATTGCATTTTTGGCATCATATTCACCGCTCAAAAGAGTTGTAAGGGTCATGGTGTCAAGATCACTTTCAAACTTTTCTACGCTCTCGGTGCACTCATCGAGCATACCCTCGTCCTCTTCTTCATTTGAAAGTTCAATCATAACAAGCGCATCGTCATAATCCTGTCTGAGCTTTTCATAAGCCGCCACTTTGCTCTTGAGGTTGCTTGTGCGCTGAACGACCTTTTGAGAATTTGCTATATCATCCCAAAAGCCGTCAACAGTCTGCTCTTTTTCAAGCTGCGCTATCTCTTCTTTCATCTTATCAAGACCCAGAGCCTCGGAGAGGTCATCAAGAGTCTTTTCGTGATTTATAAGTCGCAGTCTCAATTCTTCGTATTGAAGCATAAATATAATTCCTTTACTTATAATTTTTATATATTTACAAAGCTTAGTGCCTCGCCGACTATTTAATATCGGCTATGTCATAAGGCGTTTTTTGATACACAAAGTAGTTAAGCCAATTTTGGAAAAGCAGGCTTGCCGCACCGCGCCAAGTGTCTACGGGCGTTTTTTTGATGTCGTTATCGGGGAAGTAATTGTGCGGCATCTTTATGTCAAGACCCTTTTTTAAATCGCGGAAGTACTCGCGAGCCAAGGTGTCGCTATCATATTCGCAATGACCCGAACAGTAAAAATTGCGGCACGCCATATCCGACACGAGATGGACTCCGGCTTCCTCGGAATAAGACAAAATCTGAAGATCCTTTACTCTTATTATATCCTCTTTTCTGTTTTCCGTGTGACGTGAATGCGGAACATAAAAGACATCGGAAAATCCGCGCAAAAGCGGATGATACAAATCAAGCGGTTGATGGCGAAATACGCCGAAAACCTTCTCGGGAAGCAGATGCTTCGGAATACCGTAATTATAGTAAAGCGCAGCCTGCGCTCCCCAGCATATATTAAATGTGGAATACACATTTGTTTTGGCCCAATCAAATATTTTGCAGAGCTCGTCCCAATAATCGACCTCTTCGAAGTCCATCATCTCAACGGGCGCTCCGGTAACTATCATACCGTCGAATTTTTCGTCCTTGACATCGTCATAGGTTTTGTAGAATTTGAGCATATGCTCCCTTGACACATTTTTTGAAATATGGCTTTTTACCTGCAGCAAGTCTATTTCAAGCTGAAGCGGAGAATTACTGAGAAGCCTTAAAAGCTGAGTTTCGGTCTCGATTTTTGTAGGCATTAAATTCAGTATTATAATTTTAAGCGGACGAATGTCCTGCTTGACGGCTCTGTCCTCCGTCATAACAAATATGTTTTCAAGCTCCAGGCTATGATGCGCCGGAAGCTGATTATCTATTTTTATGGGCATACAGCCACCTCTTTCAAGAAGACGAACCTCGGTCTTTTACCCGTTTAAGTTCTGACAAAGTATTATAACATAACACATCACCGTTTGCAATGCCGATACACATAAAAATACCCCGACCGCAGTCGGGGTATTTTAAACTTATTTATTACCGTTTATATCAGCAAACGGGTTTTGTGTTTTCCTCTTCCTCGTCATCCTTACGTTTTTTACGAAGAATTATGAAGAATATAAGTGACAATCCACAAAGGAAAACAGCAGCTGCGGCGAGCGGATTTTCACGGATAAGTTCACCGGTTTTGGATATTACCGGGTTATTAATTATCGGGTTGCCGCTGTCGCTCGGTTTGGTTACCGGAACTTCGTTTGTCGGCTCCTCTACGGGTGTGCCGGGAACAATAGTAATAGTACCGTCGTCGTTAACGACAAAGTCGAGCCATAAGGTATTGGTGCCCTTCGGAACAACTGCAATCTGCGAGCCGTCATCAAGTTTAATAACGGTTGTTTCTGTTGCAGTATCACTTACGCTTACCGAGAAAGTAGTCTTGCCGGCTACTTCACCGTTTTCGTCGGTGATTGTTACAACATGGAAACCGTCTTTAATAACGTCAACGCTGTATGCACCGTCTTTTCCTGCTTCAGCCTTGATTTCGCCGAGGTCAATGTCGAGCTTAGCGCCCGGGAAAAGGTTTTTACCGCGATACACATTACCATTCATACCCATACGAACACAAGGATCTTCGTGATCTCCGCCGGGATTTGTAGTGCCCGAGGGATCTGTCGGAGCTGTCGGCTCTGTGGGTCTTGTAGGCTCGGTAGGTTCTGTGGGATTTGTAGTCGGCTCTGTGGGTCCGAAGCATTTTTTAAATGTGAACACAATGTTCATATCGGTGGTAACCGAATCAAATCTCAACATACCGTACTGCAATTTACCGGTATAATCTTTACCGTTTACCGTGACACGCTCAAGGTGGCTGTCAAGCTTTGCAACAGCTCCGAGAGAAAGCGAATCAAAACGGTCAACGGCGAACTTAGCACCGCTTGCAATAAGGTTGCCGTCTTTAAGGACATAACCTCCGTCGTTATACGTTACGGTAATTTCATGGGTACTCGGGACTACAGTTTTAAGCTGTGTTTTACCGATTTCACCTGCCTCGGCGAAAACGCAAAGCTGCATGGTGAATATAAGCAAAACAGACAACAGCACACTGCAAGCCTTTTTCATGAAACCACCTCCTTAAAAATTTTAAAAATCAAAATCTGGCAATAATTATGCAGCAACGTACTCTACGGTATAAAGCATGTGGCCGACATACTCAGCTATGGGAGCGTTGAAGTCAGCGATTGTAACGGTTGTTGCAGACTCAACATTTTTGTTAAGCTCGGGATATTCAGTAACATCTCCGCCTGCTACGGTGAAGGTGAGGAATTTATCGGTAGCAGCGTTTGTCATTTTTCCTTCATTTTCAGCAGCAGCCGAAACCTTGAGCTTAGCACCGAGCTTAAGCTGAGAATTAACGGTGTAATGAGCGGCCTTAGCTTCCGTCTCGCCCCAACGAACTGCGATCTCAGCAGGAATGGTAACGGTGTAGTTTTCGGGATCGTTGTTGTCCTTATCGGTTATCATTGTCTTAACCTGAACCTCGGCGTGCTTGGGGTCTGATTTCTCGGTTATGGTTATGGGGTCAACTGCGAATGATGGAACCGCAATAGCGGCTATCATCATAACAGCAAGAAGAATTGATACTATCTTTTTCATAATTATAACTCCTTGATGTACTTAATGTTTAATGTTAAATAAATTATTTGTCAACAACTGCTGCTGTGAAGGTAACGGTAGCATCGCTGTAATCGGTGATGGTAGCGTTCCAAGCTGCTGCTGCAACGTCAACATTAATGTTGTAAGTATTGTTAACTACCTCGGCATCAGTCTTAACGGAAGTGTCGCCGCTGAAGGCGTAAGGAATGGTATAGCCGTTATCGGTAGCGGGCTTCATTTTGCCGTCGGCAGAAGCAACCGAAACGGAAAGACATTTGCCGGTCTTGAGAGTTGACGTAACATTGTAGGTGAAGGCTGAGGTTTCAGCGCCCCATTTAACGCTCATTTCAGCAGGATATGTTACTGTGAAATAACCGTCTGCGGGAACGTTTGTTGTATCGGTCTTAACGGTTGCGGAACCCTTGCCGTCCGCTGTATCCTTATTGATTTCAGCTGCAAAGGACGGAACTGAAACTGCCGCAAGCATAGCCGCCGCAAGAACTAATGAAAGTAACTTTTTCATAATATAACTCCTTTTCGGATTAAAAAATTAAGCTATCGCTTCAACAGAAGCTGTAAATGTAAGAGTATCTTCATACTCATCAATGGAAACGGATTCCCAGTTTTCCTTAGTAATATTGACATTTACCGAATATGCGCTGTTGGTAACTGTCTCGTGACCGGTTGTTATGTTGGTATCACCGGCTATAGTGTAAGGAAGAAGTCTGCCGCCGCCTGTATGGAGATTTGCGTTGTCCTGAGCTACAGTAACACGGAGGTTATTGCCGCTCACAAGCGTACTCGATACAGTGTAACCGATTTCGGTACTTTCGGTGCCCCAATAAATGGTGGTTTCGGCGGGATAAGAAACGGTAAAGGTACCGCTTATTCCGCTTCGGTCGGTAACTACCGAGGAGTTACCGACGCCACCGGAAGTAGACTGGTTTATTTCAGCAGCAAAAGCGGGAACCGATATAGCCAAGAGCATCGCAGCTGCAATGACTATTGAAAGAATTTTTTTCATAATTGGTTCTCCTTGTATTTTGGAAGGGTTTCCGACTCTTAGATTGTAGCGGGAGCTATCGAAACCGTAAGTGTAAGATTGCCCTCGTACTCATCTACCGGAACCTTTGCCCAATCAGCTGAGGCAATGTTTACTGCTGCGTTAACAGCTTCATCTGCAACAACTGCAGAGGCTGAAGTATAAGCTGTGGTGCCTGCTACGCTGAAAGGAAGAGTAGCGGTATTGCCTGATGCGATAGCCTTGAGGTCGGTTGTGCCGTCTTCCTTTGCTACCGTAACATTAAGACGGTCGTTTGATTTGAGCTGGCACTTTACGTTGTATGTAAAGTCTGTGCTTTCTACGCCCCAGTAAATAGTGGTTTCTGCCGGGAAGGTTACCGTGTAAGAAGTCGCCTCGGGACCGTCGGGACCGGTTTTTGTAGAAGTAATAACCTTAGCCGTATCGGAGGTATGGTCGCTTGTAAGCGTCTTGTCAG
>ULVZ01001652.1_pt1 | contig 13922 bp, 10 predicted proteins | sample 1959901 | NCBI WGS metagenome assembly ULVZ01 (sample SAMEA4835800, study PRJEB28245) | human gut metagenome | biome: gut microbiome; material: fecal sample | place: Denmark | collected 2008 | reverse complement strand
ACAATTTCACCACCTGTTCCGCAGCAAAAATCTAACACGTTTATTTCCTGTAAATTATACAATGACTGTTTATATTTGTCATTTGTCATTAGAGAGGCTATAATGCAATAAGCTTCAGCAAAACTTCTAGGGAAATATGTTCCTAGGTATAATTTTATAAATTCGTATGGTTGATCTGGATTATAAACCACTTCCATAGGGCGTGGTTCATAGACAGCCTCAAAATCATCAAAGATGATTTTATCAATCCATTTAGGAAGTATAATAGATTTATTATCCATAAAACTTTTCTCTTAATTATTGTCTTCTTTTTGAATTGTCAATATTTGAACACAAATATATAAAAAGGATTGTAGATTTACGAGGCAATCTCCGAAAAGTTACAATTCTTTTGTGAGAAAAATTGTTTTCCTACAAAACAACAACAATTTGTTAACGTTTGATTGAGATCATACTTTATCATGCTTCTTCTCTCCTCACAGCAAAAACGAAGACGAACCAATACATACAATTTTTGGGTATCCCCAAGGACAAAGTGTGTTCCCCATCCATAATACTGTCGGACAAAATAGTTCATGAAGAGCGACTTACAGTTTCCATACAAAACGGATTATTTCTGTTTCCGTTTCAATGAACCTGCGAATAAGCGGTTCATCACGTATCCGAAGCATTGATAAAACAATGTTTCGGATAACTGGTGACTGACGACAGTACGTCATGTAATCATTGAATCTGTAAGTCATCGAATTATTGGATATGCAGGTATCTGATGAGCCGAACATCTGTTTCAGTAAATGTTTGCCAGTTTGAATTTTCGGGTATTGAACTATGTCGTTTCTCATATCTTCAAATCATTGTTTTTTTGAATCACGATACTAATAAACATGGAAATAATGGAAGTTGCATCACTTCTCTACCAATTGGCTGTATGTTCCTCCAATAGTTAGCGATTGGTTTGTTTTATATATTATCCTACAGTAGTTTATTATATAGACTTTGTCTCGAGAGCTTGGTATCCCACACTAAGCGAAGCCGTAGATCTGAAGTTTTCCTTTCCAATTCGTCGGGGACTGATTTTTGTTGGCCCAGCCAACAGCAAGATGTCTTTTCAGCGGCTCAAAATAATTTGAGCATCCCCTGAAAAGCACTTGCCCTTACAGGGGTGGGCTTCCTCTCCGGAGTCGGAAAGCCTGAAGAACCTACGGTAAGCATGTCCCCATAGCGGAGTTTGTGCCGTATAACGAACTAAATTAATAAGCCAAAGAAATGAAAACAAAATAAGCTATTTCGTTTGAAGGGTAGAAATGCACCATCCACTTAGGGTGCATCTGATTTAATAACAACAAATGCCTGTCAAACTCTGATGTAGCCAAGTCTGTTAGTTCTGATTTTAAAAACTCTATTTGACTGGCCAAAAAAGAAATAGTCTTATCCTGCGCTTTCACCCTATTCTTGTCTTGAAATGGAAGTACTACAAGAAATCAGGAATACCGTAACGAACTGCTGTCTTATATCATTTTAGACAGAAAGGCACTGTATCCCGAATCGGGACTGCGTGAGGTACTGGGAGCGAACTATCGGAAGCTTTTCAGATAGCCTCCGACCAAAAGCAAGAACGGACAACCGAATGACGGCTGTACGTTCTTGCTTGCGTTTGTTCCGTTCTCAGCAATGGCCTCCTTTGGCTATCGGCACAAACAGCATATAGGTGTCCTTCTGCTCTTTGGCGTACGCTTTCCGTAAAAGCCACGAACGGAACACATGGGTATAATAGGTATTCAGGCGGAACGCTATCGGTATAATGATTTCAAGGGAATAGACATCGGCATTCAGACCGTTTTCCAGCCGGACATACCGGTACACCTCAAAGTCATTCAGCACGTCCGTTTTCAGGATTGCCCGGATAGCAGCATTTACCGCTGTTGTTGTCACATTGAACAGTTCTCCGATTTCCCATGCCGTCATCCATACATCGTTATCGGTTACGATTACCGATTTTCCTTCTATGGTAATGATATTTCGTTTCATGATTCTTCTTTTTTAGATGTTGCATCCTTTGAACTCTTCTATGCTGCCAAGACGTGCGACAAGATTTTCCATATCCTGATTGAGCTTTTCTTTTGTAATCTTCGCATAGATTTGCGTTGTCTTGATGCTCTTGTGTCCGAGCATCGAACTCACCGTTTCAATAGGTACGCCGTTTGACAGGAATACCGTTGTCGCCGCCGTGTGGCGGCTCTGGTGCCATGTAAGGTGTTTCGTGATACCGCACCGTTTGGCTACGGCACGTATTCCATACAGGCAGGTCATGTAATGGGGGACAGGGAAAATCCTTCCGTCCTCACACAATCCGCGGTATTTTTCTATGATTCTTCGGGGCAGGTCCAGCAGGCGGATATTCGATTCCACACCCGTCTTCTGGCGGTTGATGTTTATCCACTCATGGTTGTCGAAGTATGTACGGATATTTTCCTCTCGCAGATTGCGCATATCGGAGAATGACAACCCCGTAAAGGCACAGAACAGATACAGGTCACGGTAAAGCTCCTGTTTGGCGTTTTTCAGTTTGCCGTCCATCAGCATACGGATTTCCTCTTTCGTGAGAAACCCTCTTGTCGTTTCCTCTTTCTTGATTTCATATTCACGGAACGGGTCGCGTGTCAGCCATTCATTGTTAATGGCAATGAACACCATTGTCCGCAACGGACACACATAAAGCCAGACCGTATTGGTACAGCAGTGCTTGTCCGTGCGGAGAAACATTTCAAAATCGGAGATAAATGCCGGAGTAAGTTCCTTCAGGGCAATATCCTTCACATGGTAGCGGATATTCAGGAACTCTTGCAGGTGCTTGTAAACGACCAGATATTTTGAAAGCGTGGCTTTGGCTTTCATGCCGGCTTCCACCTGTTTTGCATAATCCTCGTTGTGCTGGCGGAACACCTGCATCAGTGTATGGCAGCGGTGTTCCAGTCCGAGAAAGGCATTCTTCACTTTTTCAGCCGTCACAAAATTGTCACGCTCCATGATTTCCTGATAGTGCCTGTTGATGCTCACACGCATCTTGTCAAGCAGGCGGTTTGTTTCAAGTGCGGCTGAACTTCTTCCCGTGACACGTCCGCCTTTCGTGTCCCACAATTTGGGATCGACCGAAAGTTTGCTGCTGAATTGCGTCTGCGTTCCGTCCACTGTGATACGTCCCATAACCGGTACTGTACCGTCTTTCTTCACTGCCTGTCTTTTCAGGTAGAAGATAACTGAAAATGTACTCTTCATCGTTCTAAAATTTTTTTGGTTTCAAATTTAGTTCGTGAAGAATCCTTCGTCGCTACGCAAATCATTGAGGAATACTGCAATTCTCGTTCATACCGCATTTTCTTGCGTGAGTTGTTAGTAACTCACTGGAAGTTAATGTTTTCTATATTCTTCCAACCTCGTCATAACCTGTTTTGGGCATAGTCACGAATTGGTAACGCTGCGATGTCCTAACTTGGCTTTTTCATTGCTTTTTCTGTCTTTCATTTTTTCAAGCCATCTTCCTAAAACGCCTATCTGCCAATAACTTTGCTACATTTTTCTGTTTATCACTTTTAATTAGTAACTTTGCAGACAGAAATTTCGTGAACGGATAATACTTCAACATTTTTAAACAATGATAAAATTATGATCTTAAGTAGAAATTTATCAGAGGCGTTCAATGCCCAAGTTAATGCGGAGATGTGGTCTTCGAATTTGTATTTGTCAATGTCCGTGTATTTCCAGAAAGCAGGGTTGAACGGTTTCGCCCATTGGATGAAGAAACAAGCGGCTGAGGAATTGGAGCATGCTCATAAGTTGATCGATTACGCCTTGGATCGTGGCGGCGATATTACGATCGGCCAGATCAACGTGGTTCCGACAGGCTGGGGAAATCCGTTGGAGGTATTCGAGCATGTTTACAAACACGAGTGCTATGTATCAGAGTTGATCGACAAGTTGGTTGATATCGCCGAGGCTGATAAGGATCATGCTTCCCGTGATTTCTTGTTCTGGTTCGTACGCGAGCAAGTAGAGGAAGAATCTACGGCTAAAGAGATCGTGGATCAATTGAAGAATTATGGGGAATGCCATTACGCCATTATGGATCATAGATTAGGAAAGAGATAATAAATTTCCGTCGAGAAATATAAAAAGGCTGTATCTTCACCGGACGCAGCCTTTTTTGTCGTATTTTTACCCGGTAAAGTCAGTAAGGAATACTTATAGATAAATAGAAAATATAAATATGAGATTAAGCGATGTATGGTTTACGGCTCTCTCGGAAAACGAGTCAGGGCAAATGATTACCGTTTACGGGCGGGACGAGTTGAATGAGTTTACCGAATCCGGTAAGTTCAAGGAACGTGTCGAGATCACTTGGAAATACGAGGGAGATGGGAGAGGCCTTCCTAGCGATGACCTTGGCGAGAAAATGGAGGCCGTGGAGGAAGCGCTTCGTAAGGCGATGGAAAAGAAAGACAAGCTGGCTATCCTGACGGGTGTCTATACCGGAGGAGGAGAGAAGGTCTGGGTGTTTTACACACGTACCGTGCGTGTATTCGGCGAACGCTTGAATGAGGCCTTGGCTCCTTTCGAATTACTGCCCATCTCTATTTATACCGAGATGGATCCAGATTGGGAAGAATATAAGGATATGTATGAGATGAAAGAGTGGGCGGTGGATTGAGCGTATGTAGGCATCGCCCCACACGTATATCGATATAAACCTACACGTATATTGGCGTAGACCGATACTATATACGTGTGGGGCGATGCCTATATACGTGTTTTTACCGGCTCATCAAGAAAGATTTGAATCCCTCGAAATCTTTTGCCAGCTCGATGCTTTGTTTGGTTCCTTCCATGAAGGCTTTCAGTTTCGCCGGGATCTCGATATCTGCCTCCAGTATCTTATCGACCGTTCCTTTGAATTTGGCGGGATGGGCGGTCTCGAGGAATAGACCCGTCTCGGTCTCGCTTAGGTCGCTGTCTAGTAATCCTTGGTAGCCACAGGCTCCGTGCGGGTCGAGGATATATCCCGTCTCTTTATAGACGGCTCGCATCGTAGAGGCGATTTCCTCGTCCGTATAGCGATGTCCGGAGATCAGTGCGCATATTTCTTTATGGGGATCATTGAATGCGCTGAATAGGTCGATGATACGGGCGAAATTACTCGGATCGCCTACATCCATGGCGTTCGCTAGGGTGGCGACTGATGGGCGGGGTGTATAAGTTCCTGTATTCAGGTATTCCAAGAATACGTCGTTACGGTTGTTTGCCGCTACGAAACGTTTAATAGGAAGCCCCATCCAATAGGCGAACAATCCGGCGGTGATGTTTCCGAAATTACCGCTCGGCACGCAAACAACCAGCTCGTCCGCTTTTCCCAGCTTGTCCAGCTGAGCGTAAGCGTTGAAATAGTAGAACGATTGGGGCAAGAAACGGGCTACGTTGATGGAGTTCGCCGAGGTCAGTTTCATATGACGTTTTAATTCCTCGTCCATAAAGGCGGATTTAACCAGCGCTTGGCAATCGTCGAACGTGCCGTCTATCTCCAATGCCGTGATGTTCTGTCCTAATGTCGTGAACTGGCATTCTTGGATCGGGCTGACCTTTCCCTTGGGATAAAGCACATACACGTGAATGCCCGGGACACCTAGGAATCCGTTGGCGACGGCGCTTCCCGTATCGCCGGAAGTCGCTACTAATACGTTTACTTGCTTCAATCCCTCTTTCTTTATGAAATAACCGAGCAGACGAGCCATGAAGCGCCCTCCTACATCCTTAAAGGCCAATGTAGGCCCGTGAAATAACTCTAAGCTATAGATATTATCCTTTACGGGTACCACCGGGGTCTCGAAGGAGAGCGTATCTTTTACGATACCGTCCAATACCTCCGGTTCTATGTCTTCCCCGAAGAACATCTGAGCTACCGTGCAGGCGATCTCGTGGAAGGACTGGTTCTTCATGTTGGCTATCACCTCCTCGTCCAAGGAGTCGATATACTCGGGCATATATAATCCCTTATCGCCGGCCAGACCTTTTACGACGGCCTCTTCTAGGCTGGCTACAGGGGCTTGTTTGTTTGTGCTGTAATATTTCATGCTCTAATCGTTTAGAAATTCTTTTATAAATTGATCTTTTTCCAGTATGCCATATTTGCCGTTTGATACGGAGAACTCATCAAATGTGGTAACGGAGTCGGGTTGCTCGCCCGGCTTGTAAATCAGGAATGGAACCGGGGTATTCGTATGCGTACGTATGGAGCAAGGAGTGGGGTGGTCCGGAAGGATAGCGATCGCTACCGGCTCGTCCCATTTTTGCGTTTCCTCGTAGATGATACGTACGGCACGGTCGTCCAGATACTCTATCGTCTTGATCTTTAAGTCTACGTCTCCTTCATGCCCGGCCTCGTCGCTTGCCTCGATATGCAGGTAGACGAAGTCGTTTGTCTTGAGGGCCTCAAGGGCGGCGTGCGCTTTTCCCTCGTAGTTCGTGTCGTATAATCCGGTAGCTCCCTCTACGTGAAGCACCTCGAGGCCGGCGTAAACGCCGATTCCCCGGATGAGATCGACGGCGGAGATCACGGAGCCTTTTCCGAAGCCGTACATCTCCCGCATTGTTCGCATGGCCGGACGGTAGCCCGGAGACCAAGGCCAGATACTGTTCGCCGGATCTTTCCCCGCTGCCATACGTTTGAGGTTCACCGGGTGATCCTTTAAGATCTCTTGGGACTTGAGGATTAATTCGTTTAATAAATCGGCGGTCTCTCGTGCTTCCGGAACTTCCGGTTTTATCATTAAAGGCCGGAAAGGATGGAGGGGTACGTCGTGTGGTGGCGTGCAATCCAGACGCTTATCGCCTCCTTTGATTACCAATAGGTGGCGGTAGGAGACACCTGTATAGAACTTGACATGGTCGGAACCTAATCGCTCGTTCAGGCATTGGATCAACTCGTCCGCTTCCTCCGTGGAGATATGGCCGGAAGAGTGATTCTTCAAGATGTCGCCTTCTACGCAGATTAAGTTACAACGCATCGCCATCTCGCCGGGCTGCAGGGCGACGCCTATACTGGCGGCTTCCAATACACCCCGTCCCTCGTATACGGAGGGCAGGTCATAGCCTAATACCGCCATGTTCGCGACCTCGCTACCGGGATGGAAACCATCCGCTACGGTTTTCATCTGCCCGGTTACTCCCAGTTCCGCCAATTTATCCATATAAGGCGTCTTGGCGTATTGCATCGGAGTCTTGCCTCCCAGGGCCTCTATCGGCTCGTCGGCCATTCCATCGCCTAAAATGATAATGTGCTTCATACCTATCGAATATTTGCGATGGATATGATGTCGGCGAATACACCTGCGGCCGTCACGTCGGCCCCGGCACCGTATCCCTTGATGATCATTGGATATTCATGATATCTCTCGGTGGAGATCATGATGATATTGTTGCTGCCCTCCAGTTCATAGAACGGATGGTGGCTGTCTACGGCTTGTAGGCCTACCTCGCAAGCGCCGTTCTCCATCTTCGCCACGAAACGGAAGCGTTTGCCTTCCGCTTCCAGTAGCTGGCGTTTCTCCTCGAAACCGGCATCTGTATCCTTGATATTCTTCCAGAAGTCCTCAAGGGAACCCTCGAAGTACTTTTCCGGGATGAACAGGTTCCGTTTTACGTCGGCTTGCTCCACCGGATAACCGGCCTCACGGGCCAAGATAACCAGCTTACGGATTACGTCTTTGCCGCTAAGGTCGATACGTGGGTCCGGCTCGGCGTATCCGGCTTCCTTTGCCATATGGATCGCCTCGCTGAAAGGAATATCGGCGCTGATCGTATTAAAGATATAATTCAGCGTACCGGAAAGTACGGCCTCCAGTTTCAATATATGGTCACCGCTATTGATCAAGTCGTTCATCGTATTGATGATCGGGAGGCCGGCGCCTACGTTCGTCTCGAACAAGAACTTGATGTCCCGGTGGCGGGCGGTCTCCTTTAGCTTGGTATAATTATCGTAGGAGGAGGAGGCCGCTTCTTTGTTAGCTGCCACGACGGACACGTTATTGTTCATCAACGTCTCGTAAAGAGCCGCTACGTCCGGGCTTGCCGTGCAATCCACGAATACGGAGTTGAAGATATTCATCTTTACGATCTCCTCGCACAGATGCTCCGGGTTACTCTCTTCCCCGTTCTCCTTCAGCTCCTCCAGATAATTGTCGAGGTTGATCCCTTCCCGGCATAAAAGGGCTTTCTTGGAGTTTGAGATACCTACGACATTCAGCTTCAAACCGTTTTGCCGCATCAGTTTCGGTTGCTGGATGCGTATCTGTTCCAATAAATTGCCGCCTACGGTTCCTACACCGGCGATGAAAAGGTTCAATACCTTATATTCGGATAGGAAAAAAGAGTCATGAATGGAGTTCAACGCCTTGCGAAGGTATTTATGCTTGATAACGAAAGAGATATTCGTCTCGGAAGCGCCTTGGGCGCAAGCGATCACGCTGATGCCCGCACGTCCCAGCGTACCGAACAGCTTCCCGGCGATACCCGGGGTACGTTTCATGTTCTCGCCTACAATAGCGACGGTAGCCAGATCTTTCTCCGCTACGGTATCGTTCATATCACCCTGCGCACGTTCCAAGGCGAACTCGTCGTTCAATACTTGTACGGCCAAATCAGCGTCGGCGTTACGTACGGCGAAAGTCGTGTTGTTCTCGGAGCTGGCCTGCGATACCATAAATACGCTGATGCCATTCTTGGCGAGCGTCTTAAAGATCCGGTAGTTCACGCCGATCACGCCCACCATACCTAAACCTTGTACCGTGATCAAACAGGTATCGTTGATGGAGGAGATACCCTTGATGATGGCCTTGCCTTCCTCTTTCACCCGCTCTTTCGAGATATAGGTTCCGGGAGCGGTCGGGTTGAAGGTATTCAAGATACGGATCGGGATATTCTTATGATAAACCGGATAGATCGTCGGCGGATAGATTACTTTCGCCCCGAAGTTACACAACTCCATCGCCTCCGTGAAAGTAAGCCGGTCGATTACGTAGGCGGAGCTGATCACACGGGGATCAGCGGTCATGAAACCATCCACGTCCGTCCAGATCTCCAAGGTGTTAGCGTCTAAGGCGGTCGCCAAGATGGAGGCGGTATAATCCGATCCCCCTCGTCCGAGGTTCGTAACCTCTCCGGTTTCCGTGCTGGAAGAGATGAATCCGGGCACCAAGGAAACCTTGGGCAGCGGCGAGAAGGTCTCTTTTATGAGCTTGTTGGTCAAGTCGAAATCCACGATATGCTTGTTGAATTGCTTGACTGTCTTGATATATTTGCGTGAGTCGAACAACTTAGCGTCCTTGATCACGTTCGAGACGATCAGGGAAGATAGGCGCTCGCCATAACTTACGATCGTATCGGATGTCTTGGCGGATAAATCGTTAATCAAATAAACACCTTTGAAAATATTGCTCAATTCATCCAGTAAAGCCATCACTTTCTTCTGGACATCCATGCGTACCTCCTTGTCCTCGATCACTCCCTCGATCACGTCCAGATGGCGGGCGATGATCTCCGATAATTCTTTCTCGTAGGCAAGGTCGCCTTTAGAAGCCATGGTAGAAGTGGCCAGCAATTTATCGGTGATGCCCCCTAAGGCGGAGACAACCACGATTACGGGCTCTTCGATAGCCTCTACTATTTTCTTTACACTTAAGATACTATTCACGGAACCTACGGATGTTCCGCCGAATTTTAATACTTTCATCGATATGTATTTTTAATGGTTCATCGAGGATTGGCAATCAAGAAAGGCTTTTTCATGATTAGCAACCGACAATGACCGATTGATTAAACTTATTTATGTAAAAGGAGAAATAAAAAAGGATGCAATACGAGATTGCGACATAGCGTGACGTGGTCTACGCGAATGCTTATTAATAGATTCTAACCCCCCAAGGGGTCATCAATGCCCATGTATAATATGAGGACTCTACACTCATCATTGATTTTGTATTGTGCTTATTCTTTTATATTATGGGGGCAATATTACGCATTATTTTTCATATTGCAAGCGTTTTTGTCAAAAGATTGACTATTTTGTTGTTCAAGGTCCGCCCGGCTCTTGCTTTGGGTCACTAAATAGACGCCGGAGAAAACAAGTGCGGCCGATACTAGTTTCGTTACGCTAAAGCTATCCTGACCGATGCATACGGCGATAAAGGAAGCTACGATCGGTTGGATATAATTGTACATGCTGACGGTAGTCGGGCGGATTCGCTTTAAGGCCAGCGGTATTAATAAATAGGGTACGAACGTGGCCCCGAATAACACGAAGAAGATGGCTCCCAGCTCTTGGCCGTCGAAGACCTCTTTGTGGAAAGCCGGGGTATTCCAGATGGATTCGATAGCGAAAGGCAGGGTAATCAGCGTGGAGAACAGGAACATCCATTTCATCATCGTGACGGATGAGTACTTGAGCGTTAGAGGCTTGGATACTACCAAATAGATCGAGTACATGAATCCGCTAACCGTAATCAACAGGTTTCCCCCCAGACTGCTCGCTTGATTGGAACCTTGCGTGGATTGTAGTATCAAGGAGATCGCCCCGCATATGCCAAGCAGTACCCCGAACGTTTTCATCCGTGTGATCGGTTCCTTTAGGATCAGGGCTGCCAGGATCATGACAAAGATGGGGACGGCGGTCGCTATGATGGAAGCGTCTACCGGCGACGTGGTATTCAATCCCCAGATAAACAGCCCTTGGTTCAAGCCTACTCCGCAAAGGGCGCAAAGGCATAGAAGTCCCAAGTCCTTCAACGGCACTTTCTCATAGGGAACGAATAGAGAGGTGATCCAGAACATCACGCAAGCGAAGCTCATCCGCATACTGGTCAGCGCCTCGGGTTGCACATGCTCGGGGAGTAGATATTTGGATACGGGCATATTAATGGCGAACAGGATGTTGGCCGCTAAAATAAGGAGATGCCCTTTTAGCTTTTCTTGATTCATCATAAGTACGATCCTAGATTGGTATAATATAAATGTATACAGGCTTATGTTTTGGTGAGCAAAGGTCTTACTTTTTTTTGTAAATAAGAAATGATCCGTTAGTAAAGTGTTTTACATACGGATCATTGTCTGTTTAGTCAAGGAAGCATCCCGTTTTTATTACGATGAAACGGCCGCTCCTCCCATGATATCCAGCAATTCGTTGGTGATGGCTTGCTGGCGGGTTTTATTATATTGCAAAGTTAATTGTTGGATTAAATCGTTCGCATTGTCGTTGGCGGTCTGCATGGCCATCATACGGGCGGCGTGCTCGGCGGTTGAGGTGTCGAGTAGGATCGTATAGATGGTTAGGTTCAGCAATTTCGGGAAAAGCCGGTTACGCAACTCTTCCGCCGAGGGCTCAAGGATGTAGTCGGTGGCCGTTTCCGCCGCTTCCGTATCCGAGAGGGAAAGGGGAAGATACGTCTTGTGGGTTACGACTTGTGTCGCCATGTTCTTGAAATGGTGATACAGTAATTCCACCCGGTCTGCTTTACCTGTGACGAACAGCTCCATGAGACGGTTCGCCAAGGATACGGCGCTTTCATAAGACGGTTTTTCGCCGATCGTGATGAAATCAGTGTCGAAGCTATAATCCGCTTTATGAAGCTCATCCGCTATTTTCTTGCCGATAGGGTAGAGGCGTACCTCTATTTGCTGGTTCTTATAAGTCTGGATCGTGGCGGATAACTCTTTCCATATATTGGCATTGAATGTCCCGCATAACCCCGTGCTCGAGGCGAATACGGCGATAGCCACCTTGCTCACCTTACGCTGTTCGGTGTAAGGTGAGTCTAGGTCGCATTCCGCCGAAAGAAGACCGTTTAAGATAGCGGATAGTTTATTAGCATATGTAAGTGTGTGCTCGGTTTGCGTCTGGGCATGATGAAACTTGGCCGACGATACCATTTTCATGGCGGCGGTGATCTTCTGCGTGCTCCGTATAGAGGCGATCCGGACTTTTATTTCTTTCAATGAACCCATAACTCCTTCGCTGTTTTTTCCAATATACCTCGTATCTCATCATTGATAACGCCGGTCTTTAAGACATCCAGTACGTCCCGTTGGTGAGAGGTACGTAACTCTTGCAAAAACCTTGCCTCGAACTCATGCACCTTGTCCAATGGAACCTCTTTCAGCAGACCTTGCGTTCCGCAATAAAGGATCGAGATTTGCTCTTCCACTGGCATCGGGCTATATTGAGGCTGTATCAGTAACTGGGTATTCTTCTGCCCTTTATCGATCGTGAAAGCGGTGACGGCATCCATCTCGCCCCCGAACTTGGAAAATGATTCCAATTCACGGAACTGAGCCTGATCGATTTTCAAGGTACCCGCTACCTTTTTCATCGCCTTTAATTGCGCGTTACCGCCTACACGGGAAACAGAGATTCCGACGTTGATAGCTGGGCGGTTCCCTTGGTTGAATAAATCGGTCTCAAGGAATATCTGTCCGTCGGTGATAGAGATCACGTTGGTCGGGATATAAGCCGATACGTCTCCCGCCTGAGTCTCGATGATCGGTAAAGCGGTCAAGGAGCCACCGCCTTTCACCTTGTCTCTCATGCTTTCGGGGAGATCGTTCATCTCACGGGCTACCTCCGGCTGGTTGATGATCTTGGCGGCACGTTCCAATAGGCGGGAGTGCAGGTAAAAGATATCACCCGGGTACGCCTCACGTCCGGAAGGACGGCGAAGGATCAAGGAAACCTCACGGTAGGCGACCGCCTGTTTGGACAGATCGTCGTAGACCACCAAGGCGTGTCGTCCGCTATCCCGGAAGTACTCTCCGATGGCCGCTCCGGCGAACGGGGCGAAATATTGCATGGCTGCCGGGTCGGAGGCGGTCGCGCTTACGACAATCGTATAGTCCATGGCGCCTTTCTCTTGCAAGGTGTTCACCAAGGCCGCTACTGTGGAACCTTTTTGCCCGATCGCCACGTAAATACAGTAAACCGGGTTCCCTGCCTCGTAGTTGCTACGTTGGTTGATGATGGTATCGATAGCGATCGAGGTCTTTCCCGTCTGCCGGTCGCCGATGATCAACTCACGTTGCCCCCTTCCGATGGGGATCATAGCGTCTACGGCCTTGATACCGGTTTGCAAAGGCTCGTTTACCGGCTGACGGAAGATCACACCCGGAGCCTTGCGCTCAAGCGGCATCTCGCAAGTTTCGCCAAGGATCTCGCCTTTCCCGTCGATCGGGTTTCCCAATGGGTCGATCACACGCCCGATCATCCCCTCGCTGACATCGATAGAGGCGATGCGGCCCGTGCGTTTTACGGTGTCGCCCTCCTTGATTCGGTCGGTCGGACCTAAAAGGACGGCGCCTACATTATCTTCCTCCAAGTTCATCACGATCGCTTCCATCCCGTTATCGAATTGAAGCAACTCGTTCGCCTCCGCATTATCCAGCCCGTAGATGCGGGCCACGCCGTCACTCACCTGCAATACGGTCCCGACCTCCTCCAGCTTGATGCTGGTATGGATTCCTTCCAATTGCTGGCGCAGGATGGAGGAGACTTCACTCACTTTTATTTGTTCTGTCATACTTCTTCTTTTTTATCTGTTTTCGAGTAGCCCGGTACGGATATCCCGTAGTAGCGTCGCATAGCTGGCGTCTATCCGGTAATTGCCGATGCGTAGGCGGAAGCCCCCGATTAGTTCCGGTTCCACATGGCCGGAGAACTCGATCGTGCATCCCGTCTCTTTCCGTAGCTTGTCTTGCAGGTGAGACTTGACCGCATCGTCTACCGCTACGGCCGTGTCGAATCGTACCCGGGTAATCTTTTTCTCTTTCCGGTACAAATGGATATAAATGTATGCGATGAAGGGCAGTAGTGTCTCCCGTTTATGGGCTAA
>ULVZ01014711.1_pt1 | contig 13924 bp, 10 predicted proteins | sample 1959901 | NCBI WGS metagenome assembly ULVZ01 (sample SAMEA4835800, study PRJEB28245) | human gut metagenome | biome: gut microbiome; material: fecal sample | place: Denmark | collected 2008 | reverse complement strand
GTCTGGGAGTGGTTTTCGACCAGATCGGAACGCCCACTTATGCCAATGACCTCGCTCAAGCTATCTATACCATTATAAATAAAGGTATAGTTCGCGGCATCTATCATTTCAGCAATGAAGGTGTTTGCTCATGGTATGATTTTACGGTGGCTATCCATCGCTTGGCAGGAATTACTTCATGTAAAGTGAAACCTCTGCACACGGCAGAATATCCGGCGAAGGCGAACCGTCCTGCATATTCCGTACTGGATAAGACAAAGATAAAAACAACGTTCGGCATCGAAATCCCTCATTGGGAGGAAAGCCTCAAAAGATGCATTGACACCTTATAATATATATGGCAGATAATACAGAAATACAGAGACGGCGAACGTTCGCCATTATTGCGCATCCGGATGCGGGTAAGACATCATTGACGGAAAAGCTGCTGCTTTTCGGTGGTCAGATTCAGGTGGCGGGTGCTGTAAAAAGTAATAAGATTAAGAAAACGGCTACATCCGACTGGATGGAGATTGAGAAACAGCGTGGTATCTCGGTGACGACTTCTGTAATGGAATTTGATTATCGGGATTACAAGATTAACATCCTTGATACTCCGGGTCACCAGGACTTTGCCGAAGATACATATCGTACACTGACTGCGGTAGATAGCGTTATCATCGTGGTCGACGGTGCGAAAGGTGTGGAAACCCAGACACGGAAATTGATGGAAGTGTGCCGCATGAGAAAGACTCCGGTAATTATTTTCGTTAATAAGATGGACCGTGAAGGTAAAGATCCTTTCGACTTGCTGGATGAACTGGAGGAAGAACTGATGATTCAGGTACGTCCTTTGTCCTGGCCGATTGAGCAGGGAGCACGTTTCAAGGGAGTATACAATATATATGAGCAGAAATTGGACTTGTATCAACCGTCTAAACAAATGGTGACGGAAAAGGTGGAAGTCGATATACATACGGAGGAACTGGATCAGCAGATTGGAAAGCCGTTGGCAGACAAATTGCGTGGTGATCTGGAACTGATTGAAGGCGTTTATCCCGAACTTGATGTCGAGTCTTATTTGGCAGGAGATTGCGCACCGGTATTCTTCGGTTCTGCACTGAATAACTTTGGTGTGCAGGAACTGTTAAACTGCTTTGTGGAGATTGCTCCGAGCCCTCGTCCTGTACAAGCGGAAGAACGTGAAGTAAAACCGGACGAACCTAAGTTCACCGGATTTATCTTCAAGATTACAGCCAATATCGATCCGAACCACCGTTCATGTGTTGCTTTCTGTAAGATTTGTTCCGGTAAGTTTGTGCGCAATGCACCTTATCAGCACGTCCGCCACGGGAAGACGATGCGCTTTTCGTCGCCTACTCAGTTTATGGCACAGCGTAAAACAACGATTGATGAGGCCTATGCCGGCGATATTATCGGTTTGCCGGATAACGGTACTTTCAAGATTGGCGATACGCTGACGGAAGGTGAGATATTGCATTTCCGTGGCTTACCCAGTTTCTCACCGGAGATGTTCAAGTACATTGAGAACGCAGATCCGATGAAACAGAAGCAGTTGGCGAAAGGTATCGACCAGTTGATGGACGAAGGTGTGGCACAGTTGTTTGTCAATCAGTTCAATGGACGTAAGATTATCGGTACGGTGGGACAGTTGCAGTTTGAGGTAATTCAGTATCGTTTGTTGAACGAGTATAATGCATCTTGTCGTTGGGAGCCGGTAAGTCTGTATAAGGCTTGTTGGGTGGAAAGTGATGATCCGGCAGAGTTGGAAGCTTTCAAGAAACGTAAATATCAGTATATGGCAAAGGATAGAGAGGGACGCGATGTGTTCCTTGCCGACTCCGGTTATGTACTTCAAATGGCTCAAATGGATTTTAAACACATAAAATTCCATTTTACAAGTGAATTTTAATCGCTGTTTTATAGAATTTAACTAAAAGAAAGGGTAAAAACGAAAGAAACATATCTCATATAAATGAGAGGGGAGGGAAATGAATACATTATTCTGGAGTAAGATTCAGCGGGGGGATGAAGGAGCATTCCGGCAGCTTTATGAGCAATATGCAGATTTGCTGTATGGATATGGCATGAAGATAGCCGGTGATGATGATTTGGTCACAGATGCGATACAGACGTTGTTCGTATATATCTTTGAAAAAAGAGAAACCTGTGCTGTGCCTCAATCTATATCTGCCTATCTGTGTGTGTCGTTGAGACATATCATAGTCAATGAATTGAAGAAAGAGAATGGTGGTATATTCAGATCGTTGGACGATGTAGATACGAATGAATATAAGTTTGATCTCGAAATCGACATTGAAACGGCGATTATCCGCTCTGAATTAGAAAGAGAACAATTAAAAGTCTTGCAGAGAGAAATTAATAACCTGACGAAGCAACAGCGGGAAGTGTTATATCTGAAGTATTATAAGAAGATGAGTTCAGATGAGATTGCGCAGGTAATGGGATTGACTTCCCGTACCGTATATAACACGACTCACACGGCAATATCCAGGTTAAGAGAGCAGTTGAGTAAAACTTTCCTGCTTGCGGTGGGAGCTAATTTATGGATTTTTAATTGATGTGAGGCATGGAGGATAATACGGAACTTTTAGAAAAATATATCGAAGAAGGTAAGCTTCCTCTGAAAGGCGAGTTGTTTTCCCGTAAGGCGAAGATTGCTGAGAAGTTGAGGTTGTATCGTGAAGAAAGTCGTCGGATTACTGTAAGCCGCCAACGGAAACGGGGAGGTGAAAGGTCGGCAGCCCTGTATTGGGGAATAGCGGCTATGTTTATTGTTCTTTTGGGAATAGGTGGTTACTATTTCTCAGAGGAAAAACTAGTAACGGAAACTACGGCAATGGATTATGAACTGCCGGATGGCAGTAAAGTAAAGCTGATGGGAAACTCTTCTCTGTCTTATAATCGCGTCACATGGTTTTGGGAACGTAAACTTCAACTATTGGGAAAAGCTTTGTTTAAAGTGACTCCCGGAAAGACTTTTACGGTTCAGACCGAAGCCGGAGACGTTTCAGTGCTCGGAACCAAATTCCTGGTGGTACAACAAGGAAAGAAAATGCTTGTAAACTGTGAAGAGGGCAGCGTGAAAGTTGCGACGCCGGTGGGACAACGGACATTGACTGCAGGACAGAGTGTTCGGTGTGACGAAACTAAGATAGTACCTGTGGAAAGAAAGGTACCAACACCGGAAGCCGAATACCCGGAAGTTCTGGGCTATGAAGACGACCCACTGATTAATGTAGTGGCGGATATCGAACAAATATTCAAATTGACAGTTATCGGGCATGAGAAATGTGAAGGGCTGACTTATAGTGGAACGGTTCTGACTAGAGACTTGAATGCGACGTTGGAAAATGTCTTCGGTTCTTCCGGAATCGGTTATCAACTTCGAGAGAAAGAAATTATTTTAGAATAAAAAAGAGGCTGAATTCAGCCTCTTTTTTATTTAAATCGATTTTTTTTCGTTTTTTCTTGGTAAAAATGGAGTAAAGGCTTCTCTTCCTAATATAAGTACTCTATGAATAGTAAGATTAAGATTAGAAAAGAATTTGAGTTGCTGTGAGACTAACATGAAAAAAGTCAAAACAAACAATAGATTTTGGTAGCAGAATGAGTAACTACCAAAAATAGTGAGTCGGAAATGGTTCCCTCGCCGGAAGTTATAGTTGTTGAATTAGCTTAGTTTTCCGACTAAAAAGGCTGGGTTGAATTTTAGAAGGTTTACAACCCAGTCTGACACTAATTTTTTTAGAAAGCCGATGAGGCCAGAATGTTGTATTTATGTTGTGACCGGTTTTCTTCTGGTAGTTTGATAGGTTAAGAAGGTATGAAACCAGAAGTAGGGCTAAACCGGGTTGTTATCAGTCAGTGCATTTATTTAATAATTGTTTTATCCAAGGTGTGAGAGAAGCAGGAGGGAGTTTCTCTCATACCATTTGCTTTTATATGCCGAGGACATTTTGTTGTCAATCCTATCCCAAACTTGCGGTTTTATACTTTATTATCCCTTTCTTAATTAATTTTATAATAAAAAAATGGTATTTTCGGACGCTTTTTAGACAAACGGCTTAAATTACTAATAGTTTATTATATGGAAAATATCGAAACAGCGATTCTGCTGATGGTGGTCGGAATGGCTACCGTATTTGTTATTCTGCTGATTGTGATTTATTTAGGTAAATTGCTGATTACTTTAGTCAACAAGTATGCTCCCGAAGAAGTGGCTCCTGCCAAACAGGAAACGCCGAGAGGTCCTGCGCCTATTCCGGGGAATATCTTGGCTGCCATTACTGCGGCCGTGAATGTTGTGACACAAGGTAAGGGAAAGGTCACCAAAGTAGAAAAGTTATAATTAATCAAGTATATCATTATCATTGAAAGACATGAAAAGAGAAGTAAAGTTTAGTTTGGTATTCCGAGATATGTGGCAGTCAGCCGGAAAATATGTACCTCGTGTAGACCAACTCGTGAAGGTAGCTCCTGCCATTATTGAAATGGGCTGTTTTGCCCGTGTAGAAACTAATGGCGGAGGTTTTGAACAGGTAAATTTATTGTTTGGCGAAAACCCGAATAGAGCCGTGCGCGAATGGACAAAGCCATTTCACGAAGCAGGCATTCAAACCCATATGCTCGACCGCGCACTGAACGGACTCCGGATGAGCCCCGTTCCGGCGGATGTCCGCAAATTGTTCTACAAAGTGAAGAAAGCGCAAGGTACAGATATCACCCGTACATTCTGCGGATTGAATGATGTACGCAACATTGCTCCTTCCATTACATACGCCAAAGAGGCAGGAATGATTTCACAATGCTCGCTTTGTATCACTCATTCGCCCATTCATACTGTAGAGTACTACACCAATATGGCGTTGGAACTTATCAAATTGGGGGCGGACGAGATTTGTATCAAAGATATGGCAGGCATCGGTCGCCCCGTTTCATTGGGCAAGATTGTGGCGAATATCAAAGCGGCACATCCCGAAATACCTGTACAGTATCATAGTCATGCAGGTCCTGGATTTAATATGGCAAGTATTCTTGAGGTATGCGAAGCCGGTTGTGATTATATTGACGTAGGTATGGAACCACTTTCATGGGGTACAGGACATGCCGACCTGCTGAGTGTTCAGGCTATGCTGAAGGATGCCGGTTATCAGGTGCCGGAAATCAATATGGAAGCCTATATGAAGGTGCGTGGCATGATTCAAGAGTTTATGGACGATTTCCTCGGATTGTACATCAGCCCGAAAAACCGTCTGATGAATTCTCTGCTTATCGCTCCTGGACTTCCCGGCGGTATGATGGGTAGTTTAATGGCAGACCTCGAAACGAATCTGGAATCTATCAACAAATATAAGGCAAAGCATAATCTGCCGTTTATGACGCAAGACCAGCTTCTGATTAAGTTGTTCGACGAAGTTGCCTATGTATGGCCTCGTGTCGGTTATCCTCCGTTGGTGACTCCGTTCAGCCAGTATGTGAAGAACCTTGCCATGATGAATGTGATGGCTATGGAGAAAGGCAAAGACCGTTGGGGAATGATTGCCGATGATATTTGGGATATGATTCTGGGGAAAGCCGGACGTTTGCCGGGCAAACTTGCTCCCGAAATCATCGAAAAGGCCGAGCGCGAAGGTCGCAAATTCTTCGAAGGAAATCCGCAGGACAACTATCCGGATTCTCTCGACAAGTACCGCAAGTTGATGAAAGAAAATAAGTGGGAAGTGGGCGAAGATGACGAGGAACTCTTCGAGTACGCCATGCATCCGGCTCAATACGAAGCTTATAAGAGTGGAAAAGCGAAAGAGGACTTCCTGGAAGACGTTGCAAAACGCCGTGCAGAGAAAGATAAGTCTCCTGAAGAAGATGCAAAACCAAAGACATTGACTGTACAGGTAGACGGACAGGCTTACCGTGTGACCGTAGCTTATGGCGATGCCGAACTTCCTGCTACACCTGCTGCCGCTGCCGCACCGGCAGGAGAGGGACAGGATGTTCTTTCTCCGCTTGAGGGTAAATTCTTTTTAGTGAAGAATGCGCAGGAAACTGCTATGAAAGTAGGTGACGTGGTGAAAGAAGGTGATGTGCTGTGCTATGTGGAAGCAATGAAAACTTATAACGCCATTCGTGCAGAATTTGGTGGTACAATTACTGCTATCTGCGCTAACCCGGGAGACACTGTTTCAGAAGATGATGTATTAATGAAGATAGGATAATGAACGAGATATTTGAGAACTTATATGAGATGACTGCGTTCAGCAATATCATTGCCGAACCGCAGTTCCTGATAATGTATGCTATCGCGTTTGTCCTGCTTTATCTGGGTATCAAGAAACAGTACGAACCGTTGTTGCTTGTCCCTATCGCTTTCGGTGTGTTGCTTGCCAACTTTCCCGGTGGTGATATGGGAGTGATTCAGGCAGACGAGAATGGCATGGTAATGATAAACGGAGTGATGAAGAACATTTGGGAAATGCCTTTGCATGACATTGCCCATGAATTGGGACTGATGAACTTCATTTATTATATGTTGATTAAAACCGGCTTCTTGCCTCCGATTATCTTTATGGGTGTCGGTGCATTAACGGACTTCGGGCCGATGTTGCGTAATCTGCGTCTTTCTATTTTCGGTGCTGCCGCACAACTCGGTATCTTTACCGTACTGTTGGTATCTATCTTAATGGGATTCACTCCGAAAGAAGCAGCTTCTCTCGGTATCATCGGTGGTGCGGATGGCCCTACGGCTATCTTCACAACGATCAAACTGGCTCCTCATCTGTTGGGCCCGATTGCTATTGCCGCTTATTCTTATATGGCATTGGTTCCGGTGATTATTCCGTTGGTGGTGAAACTTCTTTGTTCTAAGAAAGAGTTGAGTATCAATATGAAAGAGCAGGAGAAGAAATATCCTTCAAAGACCGAAATTAAGAATTTGCGTGTATTGAAGATAATTTTCCCGATTGTAGTAACTACGGTTGTAGCGCTTTTCGTGCCGAGTGCAGTACCTTTGATTGGTATGTTGATGTTCGGTAACCTGGTGAAAGAGATCGGAAGTAATACTTTCCGTTTGTTCGATGCAGCTTCTAATAGTATCATGAATGCCGCCACTATCTTCTTAGGATTATCAGTGGGTGCTACAATGACTACAGAAGCTTTCCTGAACTGGACAACAATCGGTATCGTTATAGGTGGTTTCCTTGCATTCGCCCTTTCTATTACAGGTGGTATTTTGTTTGTGAAACTGGTGAATCTCTTTTCCAAAAAGAAGATCAATCCTCTTATTGGTGCAACCGGATTGAGTGCTGTTCCAATGGCAAGCCGTGTGGCGAATGAGATTGCTTTGAAGTACGACTCCAAGAATCACGTCTTGCAGTATTGTATGGCAAGTAACATCTCCGGAGTAATCGGTTCTGCCGTGGCTGCGGGTGTGTTGATTTCCTTCCTTGCATAATAAAAGAACAACCGGCTTTAGAGATAAGAATCCGGAGATATGGGCAGAGTTATGCTCGTATCTCCGGATTTACTTTTTTGATTTGCTTTCTATTGTTTACAATACTGTTTTCAGACTATTTATTCACTGATAACCTTTCTATATTCAGCTATCGCCATTTTCTCCGACAAATATGCGTTAATTAGATTTGTGTGTGCCTGTGTCCACGATAACTGCGCCGAGAGAACATCCACCATACTTGCTTTACCTTCATTATAAGAGAAGGTAACTAAATCAAGATTTTCATTAGCCAGATTCATGTTCTCTGTTGCAGTTTTCACCTGATATTCCGTTTCCGTCAGTTTAGTCAATGCACCGGACAATTCTTCGTTGATATTATCCGTTATATAACTTTGTTGCAGTTTCTGTATTCCGATGTATGCTTTCTGCTGGCGGTTTGTTTTGAAACGGGCTCCCCAGCGGAAAATAGGAATATTCAGATTAATGCCGACAATAGGATTGAAAGATACGTCATATCCAAGGTTAGGCGTTCCCGTTGCCCAGCCGCCGCTAAAATACATATTTAGTTGAGGGTTAAACTGGCTGAGAGCGGCTTTACGTTGCGCTTGACTTTTCATGATATTTACTTGCGTACTTTCGTAATCAGCGCGCCGTTGCAATACATTTTCCAACGACAGAATCTGTACGGGGGTAAAAGCTGTGTCAATCGAAGAAAGACTGTCTACGGGAGCATTAGGTTCCATACCCATGAGGATATTCAACTTTTGCAATGCTAACGTATAATTCTGACGGGCCTTGATATATTGTAGTTCAGCTTCTTTTAAGCGGGTGGAAATCATCAGTAAGTCTGTACGGCTAATCATTCCATCGTTAAAACGGTCCTGAATGATGTTATATTGCTGTTTGACGATGCTTTGATATTTGTCTGCTGCCTGTAACATAGCTTGTGAAGCGGAGGCATTCCAATAAACAGCATCGCTCTGATAATGAATCTGGTCCAAAGTTAGTTCCTCGTTCAGTTGATTCAGCTTCTCATCCGCTTTCGCAATCTTATGTTGAGCGTTAAGGGCACCACCTGTATAGAGAGGTTGAGAGACGACAAACACCCCTTGATAAGTGTGGTTCCGATATTCTCCCAGCGGTTCGTTCCATGCTTTTAGGTCGCTCATATTCAGAGTACCGTCCGCATTTACGTCTATTTTGGGTAAGAATCCCGTATGAGCTATCTTTCGTGCTTCCGCACTTGCCATTGTCTTTAGTTTTTGTTGTTTCAATATCTGGCTGTAAGCCTCCACTTTGTCGCGATAGGCTTCCCGGCTGAGATAAGGTTGTTGCGCCCGGGCAGTGAAGCCGAGAAGCAACAGTGATATAATTATAAATTGAGTTTTCATTTTATCCATTATAAATAGTAAATTCCCATTTAATCCTTAATCCGTTGAATGGCACAATAAGCCACCGGCAACACAAACAGTGTCAGTATCGAAGCTACCAGCAAACCTCCCATGATAGTGGCTGCCATTCCGCCGAACATCGCATCGAACAGCAACGGCAACATACCCAGAATCGTTGTCCCCGATGCCATTGCTACAGGAACGATACGGCTCGTTGTGGCACTAACCACCGCATCAAGCGGCTTCTTTCCCATCTTAGCTTCCAAATCAATCTGTTCCACAAGTACGATTGCATTCTTGATATTCATGCCGATTAATCCGAGTAATCCGAGGATAGAGAAAAAGTCGAATGATTTGCCAAGTAATAGCAATCCTAACACGATACCGATGAATATCAACGGTAACATCAGCAAAATCACTGTCGGTTTACGATATGTCTTGAATAGGAACAGTAGCGTAACAAACATCAAAAAGAACGTCAACGGAAGATTCTTGGCTAATGCTTCGTTGGATTCTACCTGGCTTTCCTGTTCTCCGAAATATTTCATCGTATATCCTTCCGGAACTTTAATCTCCTTTTGTACCTGCGACCACACTTGGTTGAAGGCTGCAATCGCATTTACTCCGCGGCGCGGGTCACATTGTGCCATCATCACCATTTGTCGGTTGTAATCTTTCACATTAGAGAACCGGTATTGAAAATCAAAATCCGACACTACTTGTTCCAGGCTTGTTGTCTCGTTTCCCGTGCCGAACACCGGAAGCGTGCGTAAGTCATTGATACGGAACGAATCCACCGTATTATCCTTTAGCAGAATAGGGAGCACCTGATCGCCCTGACGGTATTCTCCCAACGTCATTCCCGTTGTACCAATCTGGATACTTTGTGCCATTCCCTGTCGGGATACTCCCAACGGTTGTGCACGTTCCGGACTATACACAGGTTTCCATACCGGAATCTTGTTCCCCCACGAATTGCGGATATTAATCAAATCCGGATTCCGGTGCATAATCTCCAACGCTTGGTTGGTTAGTGCCACAAGCGTATCTGTATTCGGCCCTATAAAACCGATCTCAATAGCAGCGTCTACGGCAGGGGATAATTTGAACAGGCTCGTCCGGGTAATCGCATTCGGATAATTCGCTTTCATATATCCGTCGAAATTCTCCTCATATTCCTTCGTATATTTACTGTCCGTCAGTTCTACCAGTACATTGGCGAAGTTCGGTTTCGGTCCTACTGAAGTAGATGCCAGATAATATCTCAATGGTGTGCTTCCGAAAGTAATTGATACTTTCTTTACTTCCGGCTGTTGTACCAAATGTTCTTCCACCGATTTCATCTCTTTCACCACATCGTTGATACTATACCCGTCCGGGTAGAATACGTCTGCACGGAAATAAGGTTTGTCCAAAGAAGGGAAAAAGTTTTGTGGCATCGTCCCCATGATGACGAGTGAGATGATGAAAAGTGCTACCATAGAACCCAGCGTCAACACCTTGCGGCGGATCAGCGTCCGGAGAATAGAAGCAAACTTATGATAGAAAGGCTTGTCATATGGGTCTTTTGCATCGCCGTTCGCCTTGGCTTTCAGGATAAAATTACCGAATACGGTCGTCTGTGTCAATGCAAGTATCCAACTCAATCCCAGCGAAATGGCGAGTACCACAAACAACGGCTTCACGATTTCCGCTACCGAAGACGGGGCCAGATAAAGTGGCAGGAATGAACAGATAGCAATGAAAGTGGCTCCGAGTAATCCCCATTGCGGTCCTGTGGCACCGTCTATCAATGCCTTTCGCCTGTTTACTCCACGAGCAATGGCAATCTGTGCATTATCCGTCACCACAATGGCATTGTCTACCAGCATACCCATTGCGATAATGAATCCCGCCAGCGACGTACGATTCAGTCCGACACCAAAGAAAGACATGATAAGTAGTGTACCTCCGATAGAAAATATCAGCGATGAGCCAATCAGGACACCGGCACGAAGTCCCATTACCAGCATGATAATCACAATTACAATTAAGATGGACTCAATCAGATTGATGATAAATCCGTTATTGGCTTCGTTGGCTATTTCGTTTTCCAGATAAAGACTTTGCAATTCCAGTCCTACGGGCATAAGCGGGAGTAGTTCACTCAGTTTGGCTTTTACGTTTTCACCTGTCTGCACTACGTCCCGTTGCGGGTCGGTAGAGACACCGATACCGATAGCACGTTTTCCGTTTACGTGCATGATATTGGAAGGAGGATCGAGATAGCCCTTTTCGATAACGGCAATATCTCCCAACTTCACCTGTCCCGCTTTCGTGGTGATAACCTGATTGCGGATATCATCTATGGTCGTATACATACCATTAGCAGTTACCCGTAGCTGTTGTTCCCCTGCGCGGATTTCTCCGGTGTTGATAATCTGGTTTTGTGATTGCAGCAGGCTGGCGAGCTGTTTCGGGTCGATGCCCATGCCTACCAGTTTATTGGTCGAGATGAAGATATTTACTACCTCTGTCTGTACTCCGAACAGTGCCACTTTCATCACACCGTCGGCAGTGACGACTTGTGTTTTAATCCGTTCCGCCCAGTTTCGCATCTCGTCGTAGGAGAAACCATCATCGGCCGTCAGACCGTAATAGATACCGAATACATCGCCGAAATCGTCCGACACAGTCGGCGTAGATGCACCACTCGGCAACTGCGGTTGTATATTGAGTACCTTCCTACGTAGCTCGTCCCACTTTTGCGGAATGGAACTTGCCGATAGTGACGGTTGCAATTCAAATGTGATTTTGGAAAGCCCGTACATAGATTCCGATTTAATCTTGTACACACCACTCATACTTTGTATTTCGCGAGAGATAGGCTCTGTTATCAGACGTTCCACTTCTGCCGGCTCGGCTCCCGGATAACGGGTCATGATAACCGCTGACTTGATGACGAAGGGAGCATCTTCTTTCTTCCCTAGCTTTCCGAAGGAAGAAATCCCTCCGATAAGCAACACAGCAAGAAAGAAATAGATAATCTTCGTGTTGTCTAATGAATATTTGGCTAAGTTCATTTCTCTATATCTTTTACGTTTTCCCCTTCTACTAACTGATATACTCCGGCAATAACAATTTTCTCTTCCGGTTTCAACCCTTTGGAGATAAGTACCTGTGCTTCTCCGGTAGGTGCGTTAACAGTCACTTCTCGTTTGTGTACCTTGTTGTCTTCCACCACCCAGACGTACACCTTCTTTCCTTCGCTTTCACCGAACACGGCGCTTAACGGGATAATTGTCCAACTATCCTGTACCAACGGGCCTACATCTGCCGTGAAACGGATACTGCACGTAAATCCCGGTTTCACTGCATATAAATCCCGGTCGAAAGACGGGTCATCAATAGTAATACTGACCGGAATCCCCGTTCCGTCTGTCGAGATATCAAGATATTCTTCAAGCTTTGCCTGGAAAACATGTCCTTTGAATGTGTCGAACTCTACTAGAAAACGCGGGTCTTTGGTGCGGAGCAGGTAAAGGTAAGCGTCGGGAATTGTAAACTTGATGCGCAGATTGTGTGTATTGACCAACTGCACGATACCTTCACCCGAGTTGACACGCTGATAATTTTCCACAAGACGTTTTTCGATGGAACCATCGAAGGGAGCCGTCAATTTAGTGTCGCGCATATTATTGACGGATAACTCATATTCTGATTTCGCTTTCTGGTAATTAGCCAGGCTGATTTCATATTCCTGAACCGATATGGCTTGGCGGGAGAGGAGGCGCTTGTTGCGTTCCACTTGTGCGGCAGCCGTCTCATACGCCGATTTGGTAGCGGCATATTGCAGGGCGATGTCCCTGGGGTCGATAGCTGCAATCAATTGTCCCTTCTTTACTTTCTCGCCTTCTATGACAGGCAGGTTGATGATTTGTCCGCTGACCCGGAATGCCAGCTTCACATACTCCACGGCTTCTACAATACCCGAAAAATCTTTTCTGATGATCGATCTTGACTCTACAATCGTGGTTTTCACCGGACGGGCCGTTATAACACTCGTTTCTTTTTTTTGTCCGCAGCCCGCTAATAGGACGGCTACTGCGAGCATAAATCCATATTTCTTTTTCATACAGCACACTGATGTTTAGAGTTTTTGCGTTGATTCGTTTCTCTTTTTTAAAGAGAGTAAACAACTTACAAGTGTTTATGTTCAGGATTTGTGTGCTTTTCGTTGATTGTCGCTACAAGTTGGATTCTTAATTTGTTTTATTGGGGAGTGCGGTAAAATAGAGGCTCTGTTTGAGGAAAATAGAGTGTCTGTTTGTGGCAGTTGGAGCGTCTGTTTACATCAAACAGAGCCTCTGTTTTGGGGAGAGTTCATGTGTTCTCTAGAGACAGGCTGAAAGGGGTGGGGTTGATATGAGAATAGTATTTTTATTTCCGTCTTCTTGTCGGTTTTCCTGAGAAGATAGTCAATTCAAAAATCGTAAATATGATTTCTGTTGTTGTATATCCGTCGAGAGTGTATTCCAAATTCTCATCTTCGGAGAAATACTTGAGGTAAACGGTTGGCACACCCATATAAAAGTCAAGAAAAAGATAAGAAGTATAGTTATAAATGCCCAAGTCGGCAAATTTGTTTAAAATGTCATTGTTAAAAACAGTACACCATCCTGTTTGGGTTTCGAATCCCGACATTTCGAATCTGCGATGCTCTTTCATAAATTTGTCTTTGTCCACATGCCTTAATTGTTGCTGCAATTCGTCACCAAAAGAAAGGCGTTGTCTGATAAGGTTAAAAACTTCCTCCTTTGTCATTTGTTTTAAGTTAGTTATTTCCATTTTTGTTTATTAATTCTGTAAAGGTACTTCCTTTATTTTGTAATAAACGGAATCCGGACATTTTTCTTTTATTTATTTTTCGGCTGATAGTCCTGAAAACTTCCGGATATATTGTTGCCAGTGTAATGTCTCAAAACGAAAAAGAGGAAATTCCTTTCGGAATCTCCTCTTTTTCATCTTACAAGAAAGACTAATTATTTCTTCTTACGGTCACCGTAACGGCTCATGAACTTAT
>ULVZ01009512.1_pt1 | contig 13951 bp, 9 predicted proteins | sample 1959901 | NCBI WGS metagenome assembly ULVZ01 (sample SAMEA4835800, study PRJEB28245) | human gut metagenome | biome: gut microbiome; material: fecal sample | place: Denmark | collected 2008 | reverse complement strand
CCGTAGCTCGGTGGACGGGTATGAGTCCGAAGCAGATTTGGACGCCGTTCGGGTCGCGCATCCTTGGGGAACCCGACATCACACGAAACGAGGCGGGGGAGATCCAGATCCGCGGTTCTTCTCTCGGGGCATTTGCCGATAGTTTTCAATAAGCCGAAGCGGCCATGGAGTCGCCGGAGGGTTTGGGTCCCATGATGCCGGAGTACAACGGCAAGCCGGCTGAAGGGCTGGCCCGTCTGAGGCAAGCGAAAACAGGTGCAGTTCCTGCGCTGTTCCACCACAAAAAGTATGGGGATATCGGGATCATGTACGGCAAGCCCGGGAACCCCAACAGAGAGTACGCAGGTGGCTACGGTTGGTCACACATCGATGCCAAGCACCCGGGGGCGGCTGATCAGATCCAACGGTTTCTTGACGTTGCAGAGGCTGATGATGCCCGTTTAAGTAAGACCAACACGAACCCAGATCGAGTTGTTTAAACTGACGGCGTTTACTTGCTGGCAATGACGAAGGTGTGGCGAGGAGAGACCAAGCACAGCAAGAGCACGTGGATCATAACTGTTTACGAAAAAGGCAGGCCGCAGAACCAAGTCGCCACTTCTGCTGTTTCCAGGGGCCGCAGTCCGTGGATGCCCCAGCCTGCCGCGGCGCAAGATAGCACGCCCGATTGGGAAAAAGACTTGAGCAAGCACAAAGGCAAGCTTTATCAAGGCTCCAAGGGCGACTTCTTCCCCGAACAACGGCTGTTCGCGCGCTGGAAGAACGCCGACCGCTCGACGCTTCTCCACGAATCCGGGCATGCTTTCTTCTCCATGGAGATGGGCGCTGCAGCGGAGCTTGCCAAGATCGGCGAACGCTGACGGCAAAGGCGGCCGCGTGCAGTGCGCGAACCGCCTTCAAAGCCCTTAGGCCAAACTCGATTCAGCCGTTGGCAGAACCCTGTTTATTCACATCCAGCTTTCATTTTGAGCCGCTGTGCGGCCCGCAATGCGGCCGTAGACCAAGCAGTCTGTGACGGCGCAGGAGCCGAGGCGAACAGCACCGTGCACGCCGCCCGTCGCTTCGCCGGCAGCGAAAAGGCCTGGGATCGGTTCATCGGTCGAGATATCGAGCGCTCGCGCCTGCATATCCGTATAGATCCCGCCCATGCAGTGATGAACTTTAGGCACCATTGTCGAAACGTACCAAGGTCCGGTTCCCATTGGCTGAGCCTTCTTATTGACATAGCGTTTGAAATGCGCATCTGTGCCGCTCTTAACGGCTCCGTTCCATTCCTCGACACTCTTTCGAAGACCCTCAATATTGATCTTTTCACCGGCGGCGAGTGCTTCGAGCGTTTCATACTGCTTCACGCAGCCTCGTTCGAGCATTTTCTGCAGCAGGCCGGGGCGAGAAATGCCCATCGGTTCGACGCCTTTGGCATCCGCTATCGCGTAGCAGTGAATGCCTTCATTGAGGAGCGTCATGATGGCGTCGGCTCGAACTTTCCGGTTGGCAAGTTCATCCACGAAACGTTCTCCGGTCTTATCCTGCACCCACACGCCGAACATGGCCGCAGCGCCCTGAGCAAAGAAAAGCGCAATGCCCATCCCCTTTTCGACGGGCGAGGTCCAAGGCGCACACTGGATCCAGTCCGTTTGAATCAATTGGCAGCCGATGCGGGCAGCCTCGCGCCAGGCTTCAGAGGTAGCGCCCGGCTGGCAAGTGGTGCCGAGTTTCTCCGTGAGCTTCGGATCCTGAATGGAGCGGTATTTGATATCAGCTCCGAAGCCGCCGTGGCAGAGTACAACGGCTCTGCGGGCGGCGATGAACTTCACCTTCCCCGAATCGGCCTTCGGGAAGCTGTAGCCCTCACGAACTTGAACGCCTTTCACTCGGCCGTCGGCATCCCGAATAATGCGCTCCAAATAAGTGCGGGTGCGCGGTTTGACCCCAAGCGCTTCAAGCTTGGCAGCTTCCTTGAGGACAATGCCGGAACCGGAGCCGTTTTTAACAATCGCGCAGCGCGGCACGGAATGACCGCCTTCCTGCGCCACGCGCTCCTCGACCCATTCAACGCCGAGCGTTTGGATGGTCCACTCCCAGGTCGGGAGCGCCTCTTCGCAGAGGTGCCGCACTTTTTCGGGCTGGTTGAGACCGCCCCCTTCGGTCATCATGTCTTTGGCCATGAGTTCCGGCGAGTCTTCGAGGCCTTCTTTTTTCTGCATGGGTGTTCCCGGAACGCCCATGATGCCGCCGTTGATGATGGAATTGCCGCCGATGACGCGCATCTTCTCCAATACGCAGACAGAAGCGCCGGCCAGCCGAGCTTCAATAGCGGCGGCAAGACCGGCAAACCCGGAACCGATGACGACAACATCAAACGTTTCATCCCACTTTTCGGGCATCGGATCAAAAGCTTTGGCAGATGCAGATGAAGCGCCGGCAAAGAGTGTTGTGGTAAGCGCAGCGGTTTTAAGCCACTTGCGCCGAGAGAGGTTCGGCATGTCATTCTCCTTTTGAATGGCCGCAGGCAGTCGGGAGCCTGCATATGCTCATTTTCGGCGCAGACGGTGAAGAATGCGTTTATCCGTTTGCGGTCTGCGTGTTTTTCCTGAGCTCATTTTGTAGTTTGTGCTACAGACGAAATTTGTCTTGCTGATCAACACTCTTCCTTTGAAAAAGAGCCTGCGTCTCTAGGGACGTCCGCTGATTCAAAGGAGAGCAAGAATGAAACAATTCGCGATGACGGCTGCTGCCGCGGCAGCAGTCATGATGATGAATCCTGCATTTGCTGCGGATGCGGCTTATGAAGCCGACCTCTGCGTAATCGGCGCGGGTGCGTCCGGCACCGCAGCTGCCTGGGCAGCCGCCGAAAAGGGCATGAAGGTCATCACGCTTGAAAAGTCTGGTCTTCCGGGCGGCACCGGCAAATATTCCGAAGGCATCTTTGCCGTTGAGAGCGCTATGCAGCGCAACTGGAACTACGGTCTCACCAAAGACGAAGCATTCATGAAAATCATGAATTACGGTCACTGGCGCGGCAATGCGCGCATGGTCCGGGCCTTCGTTGACCGCTCCGCCGACACGATTGACTGGATGATCAAGAACGGCGTGAAGTTCGAAAAGCTCTTTTCCAACTATCCCAACGGTCTGTACACCTGGCACATTTACGAGGGCCGCGGTGCGGGCTGGATCAACCTCTTTATCGACAAGTATAAGAAAGCCGGGCAGACGCTTCTGACGAACACTTGGGGACAGAAGCTCATTACCGAAAACGGCCGCGTGGTCGGCGTTGAAGCGACGAACAAAGCGGGCGACAAGATCACCATCCGTTCCAAGGCGACCATCATTGCGACGGGCGGCTTCTTTGACAACAAGACCATGCGTGAGAAATATCTCCGCTTTGCCGATGCGGACGGCCTCGCGCAGACGGGCAAGACCGGCGACGGCATCCAGATGGCCTGGGCCGTTGGCGGCGGGAAGGAGGGCACGGAGGTGCAGGCCTCTTATCGTCCGGGGCCCCGCGGCGTTTCCACGACCAATCAGGTCAGCGCTACCGCCAAGCAGCCGCATCTCTGGCTGTCGCCCAAGGGCGAACGGTTCTGCAACGAAGAAATCATGCTCGAATGGCCGTTTGCCGGCAACGCCCTGGAACGCATCGGCGGAACGATGTTCGTGGTCTATGACCAGAAGACGCTTGATCATATGGAAAAGGATCAGGGCATTGACCTCGGCGTCGGCGTAATGGTGCCGGTCGGCACCAAGCTTACCGACTTCCAGAAGGACTGGGATGGTGCGGTGCAGGCTGGCTGGGCTTTTAAGGCGGATACGCTCGACGGTCTCGCGAAAGCGACCGGCATGAATGCCGATAAGCTCAAGAAGACAGTGGCGGAATACAACGGCTACTGTGACGTTCGTCACGATGCTGAATTTGCCAAGGACCCGAAATATCTGCGCGAAGTGAAGACCGGTCCTTTCTATGCAATCAAGTCCGTGGCGAGCTCTCTTGGGACCTTGGGCGGCATTAAGGCCAATGAACGCTTTGAAGTCGTTACGCCCGAAGAAGATCCGATTCCAGGGCTTTACGCGGCCGGAAACGATGTGGGCGGCATGTACGGCGACTCGTATGATCTTTTGATGGCGGGCTCGACGGTGGGCTTCGCCGTTAATTCGGGGCGCATCGCAGTGGATTCTGCGGCAGAGTACATCCGCACTCTGAAGTAACGTCATTCCAGTCAGATCGAAGCCATTCGATCTTCATTCGGCTAAGCTCAAACGGCTTCTTGGTCTCATCACCTCGGAGCCGTTTGCCGTTTAGGCCGGCAGCGGGCATTTCGGCACGGGATTCTCAATCCAGTCGTCAACGGCGGCAAAGAGCTGGTCGGAAAAAAGCAGTTTTCGCCCGTCTCGGCGAACAAGATCTGCTTTCATCCAGAAGGACAGCTGTCGGGCAACGCTCACGCGGTTGAGGTTGACAATCTCGCCGATGCGCTCGGCAGAAATCATGAGCGGCAGTCTGTGCCAGCCGCTGCTGGGCGACACATTTTCTGCTCGGCAGAGGGCTTTGGCACAGATCACAATCCGTTCGGCCGGCGGACGAATGAAGTTCGCCGTCATGCCTTCCAGAATGGATTCCTCTTTGGCAATGACGGAGCGGATTTCAAGCTGAGCGAGTGCCGGATCCTTCATCAGTGCGGCGGTGAGCACCGCGGGCGGCACGACGCGCACGACGCTTTTTTCAAGCGCCCGCGTGAATACATTGCAGCGTGTGCCCACGCTGGCTGTAAGGTCGCCCATCGCGCGGCCGGGGAGCAAAACAGAGAGGATCGTCGGACGGTGATTTTCCGCTTCCGCAGCGTAATAAGCGCAAAGCCCCGACTCCAAAAAGAAAAGTCGCTGGGATTCTCCGCCGCGTTTGAGGAGTTCGCCTTTGGCAACCTCGCGGCGAATGCCTTCGGTGAGGAAAAGCCGTGCGAAAGGAGCGGGCTCGGCCGGCAGAAAGTAGGGAAGCTGCTCGAAGATGCGTCGCATGAGGCGGCTCGGTGCGATGAGAGTGAGGAACTGAGTCCACTATAGAGCCAGAACGCTCAATGATGGCGTCAGCGTTGTTAGGATAGAAATGACAGACGATTCCTGATAGTTTGTGCTTAACAATGTCTTGTTCCTGAACTTTTGCTGTTCGGCGGGTTTCCTGTGAATATGGCTTTTCCCTTGCAATGCCCCTGTATTTGTAAACCATCTTCGGGAAAGCGAGCAGAAAGGAAGACAGGGGTGTAATTAAACCCCAATCATTTGTATCCGCCAAAAATCGCATTGTGCCGTTATGATCCGTGCAGCTTTTGGTCAGCCCGCTTTGCCTGCAGAGATGCGGCTGACATTTATTTTTTGCAATTCATCAGCTTAGACATCGATTGGAGTTGAATATATGGCAATTACTGAAACCGCTGCAGCCTCATCCGCAGCAGCAGAAGCGGCCGATGCTGCTGTGCATGGGCCTGATTTGTCGATGGGTACGGAACACCTCACTGACGCCATTGCCGATACGACCAATTACTTTGTCGTTTTCTTTGAAAAGCTTTTGGAAGGCCTCACTTGGGGCAATGTCCTTTTCCAGCTCTGCGTTATCGTCGTTGCCGTATTGGCCGGCCTGATGTGTTCAAAGCTTGTGCGCAGCGTCGTTGCCCGACATATGCCGCCGCATGAGCTTAAAGAGCGGTTTACGCAGCGCATGAAGCGTCTTGCGCTGAGCGTTGTCAATGCCATTGCTTTCGGACTTGCGGCCGGTTCCGTAACGGCGTGCTGTGCCTACGGCGCAGTGATGATGGGGTATCAGGCATCCAGTCTGGTGCTCTTAAAGGTCGCCTACAGCTTCTTTTATGCCTACTCACTGCTTGCAATCGTTTTGGGACTTCTGCAGGCAATGGTGGGTTCGAGCATCATTTCACCCCGCATTACGAAGTCGATCGTCGTCACGTTCTGGATTTTGGCGATTCTGCAGTTCTTCGGGGTCCTCACGCACCTCGTTGATGTGCTTGACGCGACGGCCATTCCAATCGGTTCGGGCAACATGACCGTATGGAAGCTCTTTATGGCAGTCTGCTCGGTCCTGCTCACCGTTGCTGCTGCTAATTGGATCAGCGAGATGATCGAACAGACGATCACCGATGCGAAGAGTCTGACGGGCAACATTAAGGTTGTGCTCGGCCGCGTTGTTCGAATTTTCCTGATGGTGATCGCGGTCATCATCGGCTTGGGTACGGTCGGCATTGATCTCACTATTCTCTCGGTCTTCGGCGGTGCGCTCGGCGTCGGCTTAGGCTTCGGACTCCAGAAGATTGCTTCGAATTACGTGTCGGGCTTCATCATCCTGCTCGACAAGTCTGTGAAGATCGGCGACCTCGTAACGGTCGGCGGCTTCACCGGCAAGGTGACGGAAATCAATACGCGCTTTACGGTCGTGAGGAGTGCGGGCGGCGTTGAAAGCATCGTTCCGAATGAGTCGTTCGTTACCTCGCAGGTACAGAACCTTTCCTATTCGGATTCGCCGACGCTTCAGACGGTTGAGATCTCAGTGGCTTACAACGCCGATGTGAAAAAAGCGCTTGAACTGATGCTCGATGAAGTCGGCAGAGATCGCCCTCGTATTCCGAAGGACCGCAAACCCTGGGCTTCCGTTTCGCGATTTGCAAGTTCAGGGATTGATCTCAATGTCAATTTCTGGGTTGAAGATCCGGTGAACGGCACGGCAGGCATTAAGACCGACATCATGATGAATCTGCTTCGCCGATTTGCTGAAGCCGGCATCGAAATTCCATACAACCGTCTGGAGATTGATATTCTCAACAATAAAAATAAGGCACTGGAAAATCAATAAATAACAAATAATAAAGTCTTCCCATTTATTCCTCCATGCGCTGCGGCATTGGAGACTTTGGCATGGGGCATAGGTGGGAAGACGCCGAGGAGGCCTCGGTTCTTCGTATAGAAGAACGCTCTTACATCTTCAGTATTCCGTTTTAGGTGAGTTTCCTTCAGTGTGCCGGCATTAGAGCCGGGTCATTGGCAGGAAACCATCAATGATGTACGGAAGTGCAAAGCTTTGAATGCGATAATTGCTTTTTTAAGCTGCGATATTTTTGTCTTGATGCCTGGAAGGTCTATAACTAAAACTATCCTTCTTTTAGCTTTAATTTATTCTGTGATCGCAGAGGGTTATTTCTGTTTTATAAGAATAACCGGGACCATTTCATTAAATGGGAATCATTAAGCTCTTTTCCACAGAGAATATTTAGGCACATAATATTTGTTGATGGTGCACCGGTTCGTTAAATTCTTTGGCACCTGTTTATCACATCACAGAAGTATTTCATGGTGGGATATTCTTGTGTATTCATTTCTTTGATGAATACGATGCCGTTGATGGCAAAATATTCTTCTAATGGCAGAGGAGATGTGGATTAGGGTGTCGATTTAGGGGCGTTGACAAGTAATCTATGGTGTTTTCTTTTCGTATTTCTGCTTGTATTTGTTTTCCTTGACAGAGATATTTCGTATCTATAAAGTCAGCTAGCGCGAAAATGAATTTTCGTCTTTATAAAACCTAAGAAAAATTGCGCGGATGGCTGTATTTGTGCGGCTGCTGATGCCTTTATTTCGTAGTTCAAATTTTTGAACTTGGATACGAAGTTGATTATTTCTCTCCAGATTCAAAGACTTTTATTTAAATATTTTATAAGGGGAGAGTAGATGAAGTACGGAAGGTTTACTGCCTTAGTATTGGCTCTTAATTTGGTTTTTGATGGTGTTGCATTTGCGGGTCATAATAATGATATCGAAATAAACTCTGACCGAAACTTTACCAACAATGAAACGATCACTTCAGATAAGAGAACTATTATTGGATCAGGAGTAACGATAACAATTGATCCAGATGCTGAACTTCGCTTAATCAACAACAATACAACGAATGACCAAGCCTCGGTGGTTGAGACAGGTTTGACAGGCGCTTCTGACATAGCGTTCAACGGCGGAAAGCTAATACTCCGCCGTGAAGGGGATGGCGTGATCATTCGAGCGAATGGCGGGACGACTTCGGCTTTGACGTTTAATACTGAAAGTACTCTTTTAAACGGTACCGCATCCAGAGGCATCGATGCAGACAAGTCAAGCCCTGTCGTCTTTGCTGATGGTTTTACGCTCAATCTTGATCGTTCAGGAAGCACTACGGGGCGAGATGTGGCGGGATTGAGATTAGCGCAGCGAGCTCATTTGAACACGACATTTGCTGACGTAAAATTAACTGCTGGAGACAGCGATTCTAGTTTGACTGGCATCATTTTGGATGATGGTGTTTTGAGTGCGAATAAGCTCAATATAGACATTAATGGCCGTAATTCAAAATCTCTAAAAAAATTTTATGGTTTTAATATCAATAACGATAGATCCCGTAAGGAGGGTTTGAACTTTTCAGCTCCAATAAAGATTTCGCTTCAAGATGCTCTTAATACTGATGCGATAGCACTCAGATTGGTAGGTTGGTACGATTATCATTTTGCCGATTCACTCCAACTTGCAGTGAAGAATACTCATCATGCTTATGGCTTGTATGTCGCCTACGCTGACGCAGTGAATTTGAACGATGATCTGACCATAAATTTCAGCGGGAATACTGAATCATATGGTATTTTTAATTCTAATTATAATTATTATTATGGTATTTCTCCTGATGATGAAGAAAATCAGAATATATTAAAAATTAAAACTGCTGCTATTTATAATGAAGGAGGAAAGTCCACTGCTGTTTGGACGAGAGATGATTCAATTACAATTATCTCAGAATCGCTTACAACCAATGCTCAAGAAGCCTTGTACGCAAGAGACCAAGGTATTATTGAGGTACAAAGAGACTTCGTCACGACAGCAGAATCGATTATTTCTGCATGGAATAACGGAACTGTCATTATAAATAGTTTGGGAAAAGGAAAAGTCCAATTCACTGGTGTTACGAGATTTCAATACGTCGGCAGGACGTTTGGAGGGCTTTACCTTACCGTTGGTTCGGGAAATGCTGATGAGAATTCTTACTGGAATGTGACTGGGCTTTCTCAGCTTTCAACCCTCACGATTGCTCCCAATGCTTCTTTAAACTTCCTCTTGACTGCCGAAGCACTTTCTGAGTTAACGGCCAACAAGGCTTTGATAACGGCTTACGGAACGGTTCCGGTAATACTGCATTCGTCTGCTTCAGCTGCCGGAGCAAGCACTATCACGTTGTCAGGAGCTGGTCTTAATTTGCAGGCTGGTGATGAAATTCGTCTTATTGAAAGTTATGCTGGTGTGGCTTTGGATGACGAACATAATCTTTTGACTGCCGGCACTTCTTTGAATGAACTTAAAGGCAATCTCAATGTAAAGCACATGGCATCCCTCTCTCGCGTGCAAGAAAGTGACCTCACCAAGGATGACTACGATCTCACGATGAAGAGCAGTTACTTATTGACGGCAACTATCAAGAACAAGCGTCCGAATATTGACAAAGTTAACGATCAGACCAATGCGCTGATGCAGTCGAGCATCGCGTCAGCAGCAGCAATGTACGCTGCCGACGAACTTTTGATCGATTCCACAATGAAGTCTCGGCAGGGTGTGCGTCAGACCGGCCCCTTTGCGGCGGCACGAGCAGGAAAATACGATTTGGATGTTGCCGGAGCTTTAGACACCACAGTGACTTCAGGTCTTCTCGGCTACGCTTTCAACCTGCGGGATTCTGAAGTCGGGGCCTTCTTGGAAATGGGACATGGAACATACGATACCCGCACAGCCGCAACGACTCTCGTTGGAGAAACGAAGGGCGACGGCAAACACAACTATGTGGGCTTCGGCGTCTATGGCAATTACACAACACCAATGGATTGGCTGCATGTCACGGGGTATGTCAAGGGCGGCTGGCTGCGCAACGAATTCTCTGTGCCTTTAGCAGGGGTAAAAGTTGACTTTGACCGTACCAGCAATTATTGGGGAGCTCACCTCGGTGCATATGGTGAATTTCAGGCTTCGGAAAAGTTTAAGAGCCGTACGTTCCTGAATTACTTCTACGATGGCCGAGAAAGTGAGATGCATACCGCTTCTGGTTCTGCTGAGGTGGCTGGAGCCAAGTTCCATTTTGCGTCGTTCAATTCGCATCGGGCACAGTTGGGGTCGGTGTTTGAGTATGCTTATACGGCTGACTTGCGACCCTATATTGCGTTAACTTATGAATACACATTCAAGGCCGATGCAAAAGGGCGCGCCGCCGATCAATACGGTGATTTGGCTTTAGATGGTACCGATCTCGAAGGCAGCACCGGTATTGTCTCCCTGGGCTGGACGTATCAGAACGAAGCGAGAGACTTTGAGTTTGATGCCGGCATGAACGGATACGCCGGCAAGCGCCGCGGCATCAGTGCGCAGCTGCAGGCAGCTTGGAAATTCTGACCCCGGGCAGGGCGGCTGCGGGCTGCTGAAACAACCGCGTTTGGCGTCCTGAACGCGCGGTTAACGGATCCGTCCGTGAGCGGAGTGTTTTTTAGGAGGCCGTTTCAGTCCAAGCAGCGCGAACCTATCGCGCTGCTTTTTCACTGACGCACCGCCCATCCATGGAATTTCAAATCCGCAGTCTTTTGAGTCTTGACACGATTCATCATCATGAGCCTTACTGAGGCTCCCGTCGCGGAGGCAAAGACGACACTGCTTTGTACTGGGCAGACGATCCGCGTCCGCCCATTTTGTGCTGCCTGAAACCCAGTCAAATTCAGGCACAAATGTATTCATGGAACAATATTTCATCCGTCAATAGAATTGAGACTCAATTCCGCTCTGCTGCCAATGGACTGGCAAGCAGGCGGGCCGATGAGGACAAAATGACTACTTATAGCAACAAAAAAATGCGGGAGAACCTCGGCAAATCCATTGACGAGAAGAAGCTCCAGACGATGATGGAATTGAAGCGCGCGTACAACGCGGGCGAAATCACTCTCGAAGAGGGCCGCAAGAGAGCCAAGGCAGAATTGGGCACCTTGGAGCCCTATGAGTTTGCCGTGGCCGAACAAGGTCAGCAATCGCTCGATCCCGATGAATGCCGCAAGGAAGACATTCAGGCGATGATTGATCTCTTCAGCGACGTGCTCTCCACGAAACGCCCGGAGCTCCCGGCCGATCATCCGCTCTCGCACTATTACCAAGAAAACGATACGCTGCGGGGGATCCTGAAGGAGATCGAGGATCTGGTGCAGTACCCGCTGATCAAGAACCAGTGGCTTGAGCTCTACGACCGCTTGGAAAAGTACAAGATCCACTTCAGCCGCAAGCAGAATCAGCTCTATTCGGCCTTGGAGCGTCACGGCTTTGATCGCCCGACCGACACCATGTGGCTCTTGGATGACTTCATCCGCGATGAAATCAATAAGGCCCGTTCGCTCCTCGATGCCGACAAGGACGATGAATTCATCGCCATGCAGCAGACCATTGTCGATGATCTGCGCGACTTGATGGCCAAGGAAGAAACGATTCTCTATCCCACTTCCTTAGCGCTCATTCCGGCCGCAGAATTCGAGCAGATGAAGGCGGGCGATCGGGAAATCGGCTATGCCTGGGGGCAGACCGCGCAGCAAGCCGAGCCCGTCAAGGCAGCGCCGGAAGCGAAGGCAGCCGATGGTGATTTGGCTGCCGACTTGGCTGCCTTGCTTGCAAAATACGGGCACAAGACAGCTTCGCCTCAGCAGACGTTTGATGTCAGCACCGGAAACCTCACGCTCGATCAGATCAATCTCATCTATCGGCACTTGCCCGTCGACATCACCTATGTCGATGAAAACGAGATCGTCCGTTTCTACAGCGACACCAAACACCGCGTCTTCCCGCGCAGCAAGAATGTAATCGGGCGACAGGTGCAGAACTGCCATCCGCGCACGAGCGTGTTTGTCGTCATGGAGATCATCGAGAAGTTCCGCTCCGGCGAACAAAGCAAAGCAGAGTTCTGGATCAATAAGCCCGGTCAATTCATCTACATCATCTATGTCGCGGTGCGCGATGCAGAGGGCAAGTTCCGCGGCGTGCTGGAAATGATGCAGGACTGCACCAAGATCCGCGAGATGCAGGGCTCCCGCACGCTTTTAAATTGGGAAAACAGCGTCGAGCGTCTGCACCAGATCCAGGAACCCGAAGCCCCGGCTGCGGAGAGCGCCGCTGCTGCCCCATCAGAGGGAGCGAAAACCGTTCCGGAAATCACTGCCGAGACTTATTTAAAGGACCTCATCAAGGATTTTCCGGCGCTCAAGGAGCGCATGGCGCGCATTTCGCCCAAATTTAAGCTCCTGCAGACGCCGCTCGCCCGCGTCATGCTGCCTCACGTGAAGATTGCCGACATCAGTGCCCGCAGCGGCATGGAAGTGAGTACCCTCATTGCTGCCATTAAAGAGCAGATCGAGGGAATCATCGCCGGGAAGCCCTAGTGTGGATGACTGCCTCCTTCCTGATTTCACTGGCGAAAGCGAAATCCTCCCGCTGGTACAGTCCCAGCGGGAGGAACGAGGAAACATGAGGTTTTGTTTCTGCCGTGAATGACGGGAGGCTTGCTTACTAAAAAGGGGAAGTCCGCCGATATTTTTATTCATCCCATGAAATTTAAAAATATATCTGGATTTCCCTGACACCTTCGGGCCGCCCCTCAAGGATGAGGAGGTCTCTCAGCATCAAGCGACCTTGGATGTCGGCCTGAGTCGGGCAAGATTCTGCTGTCCGAGGTACGGTTTTCCGTGCGGCTCCTACGTTGTGGCCGATAACAACATAGGCGCGGGTCGCTCCTAAGAGCCTATCCGGAGCAGCGGTCTGCTGCTCCTCAAGCGAACCGGCCTTCTTGCAAGAGATGTGCAGGTCAGCAGCAGGAACCCATTCGAAGAGATCCCCAAGCACCAAAAAAACGCGTAAGGGCTCCGGAGGGAATTTCCGTCCTTCAGAGCGGAAAGGCTCTTAAACGGTGATTGGCGGCCAGCGTTCAGACGATTTTATCTTTGCGTATCTGTATGACGGCGCAGTTAAGGGCTTCATTGCACTTTTCGAAGTTCTTCACGCCATGAGGAATGCCGGTTTTAAACGCGAGAATATTCCTCTCATCAATCGAAAATATTCGAGCTTGAAAAATATCCAGAGAATGATAAATCTGGATCTTTAATATCTTCAAAGCGTAATTAACGATATTATTCGAGTTTCTAAATATTAATCTATCGTAATAATTTGTGTTTTTAGTTAAATTTATTTATCGTTGTTGTTATTTTGCTAATTTGTGATTGAATTTTTATTCAGGGTTTACGCTGATTTTTTATCAAAAAATGGAAGATTTTGTCTGTTAGATTGAAAAATGCGCAGGGTGAAAATGGATGTCTTCAATGTAAATATGAATGTCGTTTTCATTTTGTCCTGAAGCGCCTACAGCTCTGTGCTTTGAAGCAAAGGTTTTTTGGCAGAGCTGATGAATTTTCAACCTGAGGATGATTTATGAAAAAGGGAAATCTTTCATCTGTAACACTGGCGGTCAGCCTAGTGTTCGGTAGTAATACTATTGCGGCAAACCCGTGCATTGAGAAAAGTACGGAATTTAAGGAAAGCAAAAATTATTCTGTTGATTATGCCAATACGGTTCGTTCGAAACGAGCAGATCAATTGGTGCGGATAAAAATAGATCCCGAGGAAACGCTGACTTTACAAAATACGAATAATCGCAGTAAATCAAGTGTTGTTAAATCCGAAACGGAGGCCGGTATTGCATTTTCCGGCGGCAATTTGATTCTGCAAAAATCTGATGATTCAACAGATTACGGCGACAGCGACTTCTATAACAGACACTTCATACGTGTTTCTGAGGGCGCTTTGCTTAGCGTCGATACACAGAGGACTTTGATGGAAGGGTCTGTAGCTCGCGGAGTTGTGCTGTCCG
>ULVZ01005239.1_pt1 | contig 14143 bp, 10 predicted proteins | sample 1959901 | NCBI WGS metagenome assembly ULVZ01 (sample SAMEA4835800, study PRJEB28245) | human gut metagenome | biome: gut microbiome; material: fecal sample | place: Denmark | collected 2008 | reverse complement strand
CGGCGGCAGCTCCTCCAGCAGCACTGCTGCTTCCTCCACTGCAGCTTCTGCAGCGGCAAGCACCGCAGCTGGCGCAAACATCAAGCTGTGGACATACCCCATCGGCGGCTGGGGCAAGGACGAGACTGTGCAGGAGCTGATCTCCAGCTTCAACGCAAAATATCCCGACATCAAGGTCACCGTTGAGTACCTGGATTACACCAATGGTGATGACCAGGTCAACACCGCCATTGAGGGCGGCAGCGCACCCGACCTGATCATGGAAGGTCCCGAGCGTCTGGTTGCCAACTGGGGCAAGAAGGGCGTTATGGCTCCCCTGAATGACCTGTGGACCGACGATGCCAAGAAGGACATCTACGCTTCCGTTGAGTCTGCCTGCAGGAACGATGCCGGTGACTACTATGAGTATCCCCTGTGCATGACCGCACACTGCATGGCCGTGAACATGACCAAGGTCAAGGAAGTGGGCGCAGACCAGTACATTGATACTGATAAGCACACCTGGAGCACCGACGGCTTCCTCAAGACCGTTGACGCACTGTACAATGGCGGTTATGAGAATGTTGCAGCCATCTACTGCAGCGGCCAGGGCGGCGACCAGGGCACCCGCGCGATCATCAATAACATGTACGGCGGCACCTTCACCGATGCTGAGCACACCAAGTACACCGCTGACTCCCCCGAGAACATCAAGGCCATCCAGGCTCTGTACGATGCCAAGGGCGTGAACTTTGATGCTTCCATCAACGGCGGCGAGGAGATCACCCTGTTCCGCAACGGTACCCTGCAGATGGCATTCTGCTGGAACATTGCACAGCAGCTGAACTCCGACAACAACGATGCCGGCCTGACCAACAGCGGCGACGAGATCTTCCCCATGGCCTTCCCCACCGAGAGCGGCGATCCCAAGCTGTGCGGCGGCATCTGGGGCTTCGGCATCTTCGACAACGGCGACGAGGCCAAGATCGAGGCAGCCAAGACCTTTATCGACTTCATCGCTGCTGACCCCGACCAGGTTGGCGCAAGCGTTCTGGCTTCCACCTACTTCCCCGTTCGTGAGAGCGTTGGCGACATCTACGCCGGCAACGACATTATGAGCGAGTACACCAAGTTCATGGGCTTCCTGGGCGATTACTACCAGATCACCCCGGGCTGGGCAACTGCTCGTACCGAGTGGTGGAACATGCTGCAGCGCGTTGGCACCGGCGAGCCCGTTGAGCAGGCCGTTGCTACCTTTGTTGAGAACGCAAATGCTGCCGCTACTGCCGAGGCATAAGCGCACCACCTGAGTTTTTTATCGCAACGTTATAAACCTTGCCCCTTCCTCGATAATCCCGGCGAGGGAGGGGCATTCTTTTTGCAAGTTCCGTCGGGAGCCGGTCATTTTACCGGAGCTAAACGAAAGGTTTGGTGATTTTCTTGGCTGCTACCACCGTAAAAGTCAAAGAGCCAAAGCGCAGCCGCGCACTGGTCCGGCAGGAGACCATCGCATCCTATCTCTTCCTTCTGCCCAGCCTGATCTTCTTTCTGGGGTTCGTCATCTACCCCATGATCCTCTGCGTGGTCACGAGCTTCTTTGATTCCACCATGAACCGCGCCGATGTCTTTGTCGGCCTTGCAAACTACAAAGAGCTGTTCGCCGATAAGATCTTCCTGGGTGCTCTGAAGAACACCTTCATCATCGTCATCGTGTCGGTGCCTGTGACCTGCGCCTTCTCGCTGTGGGTCAGCTCCGCCATCGTGGATCTGCCCGAGTGGGCCACCAGCCTTTTCCGCTGCGTGTTCTACCTGCCCGTTGTCACCGGTTCCGTTGCCGTTACCGTTGTCTGGAAGTGGATGTACAACAATTACTACGGCATCTTCAACTATCTGGGCAAGACGCTGGGTCTGATCGACAAGAACATCAACTGGCTGGGCGACGAGCGGTTCGCTCTGGGCTGCATCATCCTCATCCTGCTGACCACCTCTGTGGGCCAGCCCATCGTTCTGTATGTTTCTGCCCTGGGCAACGTGGATCAATCCATCGTGGAAGCTGCCGAAGTGGACGGCGCAACCGATTTCCAGTGCTTCTGGAAAATCAAGTGGCCCGCCATCATGCCCACCACCCTGTACATCCTGGTCATCACCACCATCAACTCCTTCCAGTGCTTTGCGCTGATCCAGCTGCTGACTTCCGGCGGCCCCAACCACAGCACCGATACCATCATGTACTACATCTACTACACCGCATTCAAGCTGTACCGCTACGGCTACGGCAACGCCATGGGTGTTGTGCTTGCCATCATCATTGCCATCCTGTCTGCTATCCAGTTCAAGGCTGGCAACCAGAATAATTGAGGAGGTGCGTAACAATGAGTGCAACTGCTGCAACCGCAAAAAAGCAAAAGCCCTTGAAGCGTCACCCCAGCAAGCTCAAGCAGGCCAGCGCCTATACCATCCTGACCCTGATCCTGATCAGCATTGTGGCCGTGACCTTTGCGTTCCCGCTGTACTGGATCATCACCGGCTCCTTCAAAACCGGTGCGGCCATCAACTCCACAACCCCCGAGTGGTGGCCCCATGAGTGGGTGCTGACCAACTACCAGAAGCTGTTTGCCGGAAAGAGCGCCCCCCTGTGGCAGCTGGCCATCCCCTTCAGTGCACGCTTCAGTGCCGACGGCGATCCCATCTACTTCTCGGTCGGACCCACCGCTCCTGCTGCCCTGCGCTGGATGATCAACACCGTGTTCATGGCTGTTGTCTCCATGATCCTGACCTGCATCACCGCCGCCATGGCCGGTTATGCACTGGCCAAGAAGCGCTTTGTGGGCCGTCAGCTCCTGTTCACCCTGATCGTGTGCGCAATGGCTCTGCCCAAGCAGGTCATTCTGATCCCCCTGCTGCGTGAGATGAGTGCCCTGAACCTCTACAACACCATCTGGGCTGTCATCTTCCCCATTGTCGGCTGGCCATTCGGTGTGTTCCTGATGAAACAGTTCAGCGAGGGCATCCCCACAGAAATGCTGGAGGCTGCCCGCATTGACGGCGCAAGTGAAGCCAAGACCTTTATCAGCATCGTGCTGCCCATGGTCAAGCCGGGCATCGGTGCTCTGGCCATCTTCACCTTTATCAACAGCTGGAACGATTACTTCATGCAGTTGATCATGCTGTCCAGCACCAGCAACCTGACCATTTCTCTGGGCATTGCAAAGCTGCAGGCGGAAAACAGCACCGACTTCGGTCTGATCATGGCAGGTGCTGCACTGGCTGCTGTGCCTATCATCATCATCTTCCTCATCTTCCAGAAGTACTTCACCAAAGGCATCGCAATGGGTGCTGTTAAGGGCTAAAATTGCGACCGCCGCCTGCGGCGGAAACAGGAAGCAATTTTTGGCGCAGCGGTCAGCAGGATGCGAGGCCCGCCCAAGGGCCGAAGCAGACGCTGGGCACCGCAAGAGGGCGCTGATCCCGTTGACCGAACGAAAAGCGTTGGAGCTTGATGTTCAGGAAACAATTTTTGGCGCAGCGGTCTGCAAGACGCGAGACCCGCCCAAGGGTCGAAGCGGATGCAGGGCACCGCAAGATGGCATTGATGCAGTTGCCCGGAACAGAAAGCGTTGGAGCTTGATGTTCAGGAAGCAATTTTTGGCGCAGCGGTCTGCAAGACGCAAGGCCCGCACCAAGGGCCGAAGCGGATGCAGGGCACCGCAAGAGGGCGCTGATGCAGTGAACAGAACAAATAAGCATATAGGAGCTTAAGGAGACAAACCATGAAAGATATCACTAAGTACCAGGGCGTTATCCCCGCTTTCTACGCCTGCTACGACGCAGAGGGCAATATTTCCACTGAGGGTGTCAAGGCCCTCACCCGCCACCTGATCGCCAAGGGCGTTAAGGGCGTGTATGTCGGCGGTTCCTCCGGTGAGTGCATCTACCAGCATGTGGATGAGCGCAAGGCCGTTCTGGAAGCCGTGATGAGCGAAGCCAAAGGCAAGCTGACCGTCATTGCACATGTTGGCTGTAACAACACCGCCGACAGTGTGGAACTGGCCCGCCATGCCGAGAGCGTGGGTGTGGATGCCATCGCTTCCATCCCCCCCATCTACTTCCACCTGCCCGAGTATGCCATTGCAAAATACTGGAACGACATGTCCGCTGCTGCTCCCAATACCGAATTCGTCATCTACAACATTCCCCAGCTGGCTGGCACCGGCCTGACCATGAGCCTGCTGAAGGAGATGCTCAAGAACCCCAACGTGGTGGCTGTCAAGAACAGCTCCATGCCCACCCAGGACATCCAGATGTTCAAGGATGCCGGTATCGCTGCCCGCGGCGAAGGCAACTTTGTGGTCTTTAACGGCCCCGATGAGCAGTTCGTCTCCGGCCGCGTCATCGGCGCAGACGGCGGCATCGGCGGCACCTACGCCGTGATGCCTGAGCTGTATCTGGCCATGAACGAGCATATCAACAAGGGCGAGGTCAAGGAGGCACAGGCCCTCCAGTATGAGGCCGACCGCATCATCTACAAGATGTGTGAGGCCCACGGCAACCTGTACGCCGTGCAGAAAGAGATCCTGCGCCGGATGTACGGTCTGGAGCTGGGCGGCGTGCGTGAGCCCATGCCCAGCCTGGTCCCCGAGGATGAGGTCATCGTGGCCGAAGCACAGGCCATGATCGAAGCCGCCATCGCAAAACTGTAAACCGAACAAGCGCCCCCTCTCCGTCTCTTTTCAGAGGGGAGGCGGGCGCTTCTTTTTTGGAGGGAAAGCGTATGATCTGCGATACCCTGGATCAACTGCATCTGTATAAGGGATTCCACAAAAACCTCGACACGGCCATTGAGTTTCTGGCCGCACACCCGCTGGATACCCTGCCGCTGGGCCGTACCGAAGTGGACGGCGACGAGGTGTTCATCAATGTGATGGATGCCGATCTCAAACCCCACACCGGTTCCCACGCCGAATATCACCGGCTCTACGCCGATCTGCAGATCGACCTGACCGGCGGCGAGGGCTGGGGCTACGAGACCGCCCCCGGCACCGAGGTGGAGCCCTACCAGCCGGATATCGGCAAAAAGGACAGCGAGGATGCCGTTTTCGGCGCTCTGGGCGAGGGGCGGTTCGTCCTCTTCTTCCCCGGTGAGCTGCACCGCCCCGGCGTGGAAATGCCCGGCTGCGATCGTGTCCGCAAAGCTGTAGTCAAGATCAAGATGGAGGATAAGTATCATGGATAAGGAAAAACTGTTTGCTCAGATCAAGGGCGGGCTGATCGTCTCCTGCCAGGCATTGGAGCACGAGCCCCTGTACACCAAGGAGGGCGGCGTGATGCCCCTGATGGCCAAGGCTGCCGCCATGAGCGGCGCGGTGGGCATCCGTGCCAACACCGTGCGGGACATCACCCAGATCAAGGAGGTCGTGGACCTGCCCGTGATCGGCATCATCAAAAAGGACTACCCCGGCACCCCCATGTACATCACTGTGACCATGAAGGAAGTGGACGAGCTGGTGGCCTGCGGCGTGGATATTCTGGCGGTGCAGGGCACGGGAGCTCTCCGCCCGGACGGTTCCACCTCCGCTGAATTCATCCGCGCCATCAAGGCAAAGTACCCGGATCAGCTGGTGATGGCTGACTGCGACAACTTTGAGAACGCCATGGACTGCGCCGAGGCCGGTGCCGACTTTGTGGGCACCACCATGCGCGGCTACACCCCTGAGACCACCGGCATTGACGACATTGATTTTGATTTCGTCCACAAGCTGGCCACCGAGTGCCCCGCCAAAGTCATTGCCGAGGGCCACATCCACTACCCCGAGCAGGCCGTCAAGGCACTGGAAGCCGGTGCTTTTGCACTGGTGGTGGGCGGTGCCATCACCCGCCCTGCCGAGATCACGGCCCGCTTCACCGGTGCCATCAACGCCATGAACAAGTAAAACGGAGACACTGAGATGAAACAGTATCTTGCGATCGATATCGGCGGCACTGCCGTCAAGCTGGGCATCGTGGATGAGACCGGCGCGGTGGGCCCCAAGGCCGAGGAGAGCGTCAATTTTGACGGCTACCAGACCCCGGTGCTGACCACCGTGCTCAAAGCCGCCAAAGCCTTTGTGGAGACCCAGAACATCGACGTGAACACGCTGGAAGGCGTGGGCGTTTCGGCCACCGGCCAGATCGCCAGCCGCAAAGGCATCGTGGCCGGTACCTGCGGCAATTTTCCCAACTACATCAACAGCCCCATCCAGGCCGAACTGGAACGGCTCTTCGGCCTGCCCGTCACCGTTGCCAACGATGCCAACTGCATGACGCTGGGCGAGGTCTGGGTCGGCGGCGCAAAGGGTTATACCGATGTCATCGGCGTGACCCTGGGCACCGGCGTGGGCGGCGGCATCCTGACCGGTGGCCGCCTTTTGGAGGGTGCCCGCGGACTGGGCGGTGAGCTGGGCCACTACCGCACCCATGCACTGGACGGTGTTCCCTGCACCTGCGGTGCCACCGGCTGCTGGGAGCGCTACGCCGCCACCACGGCTCTGGTACGGGCCGCACAGGAAAAGGACCCGGCCTGGAAAGACGGCCGTGCCATTTTTGCTGCCGCAGAGGCTGGCAACGAGACCGTTCTGGCCCTGCTGGATGCCTGGACGGATGAGATCGCACAGGGCCTTGCAGGCATGGTGCACATCTTCAACCCGCAGCTCATTCTCATCGGCGGCGGTGTGAGCGCCCAGCAGAAGCTGCTCATCGAGCCCATTGCCGCCAAAGTCAGGGCCTCCGTTATGCCCGCCTTTGCCGAGGGGCTGGAGATTCGCGCCGCCCAGCTGCACAATGATGCCGGTATGGTAGGCGCAGTCTATTACTTCCGCCAGCAGCACGGCGAAACCTGATCACCTGAACGATCAAAGGAGTGTATTGAGATGAAAACACATATTCTCTGCCTGGGCGATTCCAACACCCACGGTTATTGTGCCGACCCCAAGGATAACGCCGACGGCGGCATCCGCTTCAACGAGGACGAGCGCTGGACCTGCCGCCTGCAGACTGCTCTGGGCAACAAGTATCTGGTAACCGAAGAGGGCCTTTCCGGCCGCACCACCGTTTTTGTAGATCCCATCCACGAGTCCATGGATGCGCTGAGCGTGGCCTATCCCCTGCTCAAGAGCCATGAAGTCATTGACCTGCTCATCATCATGCTGGGCACCAACGATGTGAAAGAGCGCTTCAACGCAAACGCCGCCTGCATTGGCGCGGGCATGGAGCGCCTGATCCAGAAGTGTAAGACTGTGGACTGCTGGGGCGGCAAGGAACCCAACATTCTTGTGGTCGCTCCTCCGCGCATCAAAGAGGGCTTCCACGATGAGGTCATGGGCGACGGCTGTGTGGAGAAGTCCAAGGGCGTTGCCGGCTGGTACAAGATCATTGCAGAGCGCAACAACGTCCATTTCCTGGACGCTGAAGGCTGCGAGTTCAACCAGATCGACTTCATGCACCTGACCCGTAAGGGCCACGCACAGCTGGCTGAGAAGCTGGCCGAGCTGGTGCCGACGCTGCTCTGAGTCAAAAAGAACAACCCTCTCCGTGATTGCCTCGCAATGCCGCCTCACCCTTTCGGGAAAAGCAGGCAAAGCAAAAGGCTTTGACGGAGAGGGTTGTTTTCTTTTGTCAGATGTAATCCGAAATATACGGGATCTTATGGAAGAGCACGTCATCCAGCCGTTCCACAGCCTCTTCCCTGCCCTCGATGCGCTCCAGCTCATACAGACGCTCTGCGGTCTTGTAGCCCAGCAGCAGGGTGGTAAAGGTGCCGATGCCCATTTTCAGGTGATACTCGGCGGGGTCACGGGTCATGGTGCAGTGCCCATCCGCAAAGCGAACGTTGAACGTCCGGTCGTTCCATGGCAGAAGCGAGTCCTCGATCTCCAGCTCGATGCACAGGGTGCCGCCGTCCGGGTCACAGGGGTAATCGGCGAGGAAATCCTCCACATCGATGATGCGTCCCATGGCATAGGGGCGGATGCTCTCCTTGATGTCGCCATCGTCCATCTCAAAGGCGATGGGTTCACTGAAATAGGTGCTGCCGTGCACCTCATCGATCATGGAATCATGGGCATGGATATACTCCCACAGGCCTTTCTGGGCCTCGCGGTTGAGGTAGACCATCTCCTTGATGTGCATGATGTCGTTTTTGATGAGGTAGACCATGTAGCCGCAGGGCTTATCCTTGACGTTGTAGTAGACCGCAACATTGGTATCGTCCTCGTCCCAGCGCCAGTATTCCTCCCAGGCCAGACTGTTGCGGAACAGACAGCCATGGGTGATGGACGCAAAGTGGGAGTGCAGCTCATGGAACTCGGTATTATCCCAGCTGACACGCCGGACATAGCCGGGGGCCTTGACCTTGGTGGGGATCTGCCGGTCCTTGATGTTGAACGAGATCTTGTTGGAAACGATCTCCCAGCCCAGATGATGGTACAGCGGAATGCTGTACGGGTAGAGCAGGGCGAAGGATTTACCCTCTTCGTGCATCTGGGTCAGGCCCTTGATCATCAGGTGCTTCATAATGCCCTGCCCGGTGTACTCCGGGTAGGTGCAGACACTGGTGACAAAGCCCACATGGTAGACCGTATCGTAGATGTTCATTTTCAGCGGATAGACGGCAAACTGGGACACCAGCGTGTCTCCATCAAAGCAGCCCAGTACATCGGCACGTTCCAGCACCGGGAACTTGGACTGCTTGATCTCATCGTCCTTCCAGCCTGTGGCAGTCAGCTCTTCTTCCGTGACCTGAAAGGTGTAGCGGAGCAGTGCATTGTACTGATCCAGATCCTTCGCTTCCAGATAACGGGTCAGATAATGGTCTGCGGCGTTCATACGAACACCCCCGTCCTTACGGGGTCAGACGGTTGGGGCCGCGGAACAGGAACTCCGCGTCCTTGATGCTCTCGCCCACCAGCAGCATGGTCAGGCGGTCGATGCCCAGACCGAAGCCGCCGTGCGGGGGGCAGCCATACTGGAAGAACTCCAGATAGAACTTGACATCCTCAGCCAGACCCTTTTCCTCAGCCTGCTTCTTCAGCACCTCATAGCGGTGCTCGCGCTGGGCACCGGTGGTGATCTCCACACCGCGCCAGATCAGGTCGTAACCCTGAGGCACGCCGTTCTCGTCGCGCATGTGGTAGAAAGCGCGCTTCTCAGCATCGTAATCCGTGACGAAGAGGAACTCGTGGTTATAGTGCTTCTTCACCCAGTCGTAGCTCAGGCGCTCGGCCTCGGTGGTCAGGTCGCCCTTCTCGGAATCGTCCACCACATAGCCGAAGTCCTCTTCCAGACCCTTGTACAGGTCAGCCAACTTGACCACGGGGAACGGGGTCTCGGGCACGATGACTTCCTTGCCGAACAGCTCCTGGATCTGGTCGCCGTATGCGTCCTTCACAGCCTGCAGGCCAGCCTTGAGCAGCTGCTCCTCCATGGCCATGACATCCTTGTAAGAGGTGATGTAACTGAACTCCAGATCGAAGCCGGAGAACTCCGTGGCGTGCTTGTTGGTATAGCTCTTCTCGGCGCGGAACACAGGGCCGGTCTCGAAAATGCGCTCAAAGCCTGCAGCCATTGCCATCTGCTTGTAGAACTGGGGGCTCTGTGCCAGATAGGCATTGCGGTCGAAGTAATCCACCTTGAACACCTCAGAGCCGCTCTCGCTGGCAGCAGCGATCAGCTTAGGGGTGTGGATCTCGATGAAGTTCTGGTCCAGCAGGAACTTGCGCATGGCGTTGACCATGCAGCTCTGGGCCTTGAACATCAGCTGGTTCTCGTCGGTGCGCAGATCGACCCAGCGGTAATCAATGCGCTGGTCGATGCTGGAACGCTCCACTGCCTTTTTCTTCTTGGTGGCGGCAATGGCCTTGCGGGCAATGGGCAGTGCATCCGCAATGCTCTCCACCTCAATGGCCTCGGGGATCATCTCAATGCCGCCCATCTTGACGTAGTCGTTCTCGACCACCTTACCGGTGACAGTGATGACAGAATCAGGGGTCAGCTGATCGATGGTGTCCACCAGATCAGGATGATCCTCTTTTTCAACCGTGATCTGCAGCTTGCCGGTGATATCCTTCAGTACGATAAAGGCCATGTACTTGCTGTTGCGCAGGTTTTCAATAAAGCCCTGTACCTTGACCGTATTGCCAATTTCCTTTTGTACCTCGTTGATGTAGGTGCGATTCATGGAAATCCTCCTTTGATGTCTTATACTGTTTTATTATACGCTTTTCAGGGGATAAATCAAGTATTGCCCAGTCTCCGGGCCGGGCGTTTCTCCGAGGACCGTCCGCTGGGGTGGGACCCTGTTGCCGCAGGCAATAGGGCGGGCGATGGAATGGCCCGTTTCGTGTCCGAGGAGAAAGCTACCGGCACGGGGGCGGCCTTACTGCTTACGCTTTTCCTCTTCGTGAATCGTGCCGGTGCCGCCCTCGACCACACCGTCGTGGTCGAGCACCGCCCTGATGGTGCCAAAGAAGCACTTTACATCCATGCCAAAGCTCAGGTGCTCCACATAGTAGCCGTCCAGCCGGGCCTTGTCCACGATCTCCAGCTCATCCCGCCCATGGATCTGGGCCCAGCCGGTCAGGCCGGGGCGGACATCGTTGGCACCGTACTTGTCCCGCTCGGCCAGCAGGTCATACTGGTTCCACAGCGCCGGGCGCGGGCCGATGACTGCCATATCGCCCACAAAGATGTTCCAGAGCTGGGGCAGCTCGTCCAGACTGGTCTTGCGCAGGAAGTGCCCCACCCGGGTGATATACTGGTCCGGGTCTTTGAGCATGTGGGTGGGCATATCGTGGGGGGTGTCGATGCGCATGGTGCGGAACTTGAGGATATTGAAATGCTGTTTGTGGATGCCCACCCGCTTCTGCCTGAAAAAGATCGGTCCCGGGGAATCGATCTTGATGGCAAGGCAAAGGATGAGCAGCAGCGGCGAGAGCACGATCATGCCGCAGAGAGACAGAATGACCGCCAGCAGCCGCTTGATGCCGTTTCGATACATGGAAGATCCTCCCTTTCCAGAGTACCTTTTATTATAGCAAGCCCTTCGACAGTTTGCAATCCATTCCGTGCAGTTTCACGCCCGAGGGGCTCCGGCAGGCGCAACAGAAGTATTGGCTGTTGCGCAGACCACAAAACGCCTGTTTTGTTGCATTATTTATCCTGTTTTCTCTCTTGTTCCGGAACGATTTCTGCCGTATCATTACAGTAACAACTCTATCTGAAACAGGAGGACTTTTCTGTGATCCAGCGTTTTTCTTTCGGGCATCCCTTCCCCACCCAGAGCGTTGTGCTGTCTCTTCCGGCGGAAAGCGGCCCCGTTCCCTTTCTGACTCCCGATGGCACCGGCTGGCGGTTCACCCTCAGTGAGCAGGCTGCCGTCTACGGTCTGGGCGAAATGCCCCGCGGCATCAACAAGCGCGGCTGGCACTACATCACCAACAACACCGACGAATCCCGCCACAGCGAGGACAAGCTTTCCTTCTATGGTGCGCACAATTTTCTGCTGGTGCGGGACGGCAGCACCTGCTTTGGCCTGTTCGTGGATTTCCCGGGCAAGGTGTATTACGACATCGGCTATACCCGCCACGATCTATTCTCTTTCCACACCGAGAATCCCGACTATGATCTGTATCTCCTCTCCGGCGGGAACGAGAATGCGATCTGCAAGGAGTTCCGCACCCTCATCGGCCGCAGCTACATCCCACCCAAGTGGGCATTCGGCCTGGCACAGAGCCGCTGGGGCTACAAGACCGAGGAGGACGTGCGGGAGGTTGCACGCCAGTACAAGGAGCACGACCTGCCGCTGGATATGATCTGCATGGACATCGACTACATGCAGGACTATGCCGATTTTACCGTAAACAAGGAACGTTTTCCTGACCTTGCAAAGCTCTCCGCCGACCTGAAAGCGCAGGGCATCCGGCTGGTGCCCATCATCGATGCCGGCGTGCGCATCGACCCCAACGACCCCACCTGCACCGAGGGTCTGGAAAAAGGATACTTCTGCAAAAAGGCCGATGGAACCCCCTTTGTGGCGGCAGTCTGGCCCGGCAAGGCCTATTTTGCCGACTTCCTGCGCCCTGAGGTGCGGGAGTGGTTCGGCCACAAATACAAGGCCCTGACCGACTGCGGCATCGAGGGCTTTTGGAACGATATGAATGAGCCCTCCCTCTTCTACTCACCCGAGCGGCTGCGCGCTTTTCTGAACGACATGGCCACCCTGCGGGAGAAGGACAACATTGAGCAGGAGGAGTTCTTCCCGCGCGTGGTAGGCGGTGCCATGGGACTGATGAACAGCCCGGCAGACTACGCCAGCTTCTACCATGAGGTGGACGGCCAGAAGGTGCGCCACGATCAGGTCCACAACCTCTACGGCGGCAGCATGACCCGCGCCGCTGGCGAAGCCTTTGCCGACCTGCGTCCGGGCCAGCGCACCCTGCTTTACAGCCGTTCCAGCTTCATTGGCAGCCACCGCTACGGCGGCATCTGGCTGGGCGACAACAATTCCAGCTGGGCCCAGCTGCTGGCCAATATCCAGATGATGCCCAGTGTCCAGATGTGCGGTTTCCTGTACAGCGGTGCCGACCTCTGCGGCTTCTCCTCCGATACCACGCCGGATCTTGCCCTGCGCTGGCTTGAGTTCGGTCTGCTCACCCCGCTGATGCGCAACCACTCCGCAGTTGGCACCCGGATGCAGGAATACTACCGCTTCCCCGAGGTGCTGCCCGCTGTGCGCAATATGATCCGTCTGCGCTACGCCCTGCTGCCCTACCTGTACAGCGAATTTATGAAGGCCGCGCTGGAAAACACCAGCTACTTCCGGCCGTTGGCCTTCGACTACCCGGATGACCCCGATGCCCGGGAGGTGGAAGATCAGCTTCTGCTGGGCGAGGGCCTGATGGCAGCGCCTGTCTATGTCCAGAACGCCCACGGGCGGCATGTCTATCTGCCCGAGCCCATGAAGCTCCTGCGCCTGCGGGCTGTGGACGACTACGATGAAGAGATCCTGCCCGCCGGACACCACTATATCCGCTGTGCGCTGGACGAAGTGCTGTTGTTCCTCCGTCCGGGTCACATCGTTCCCGTGGCACAGCCCGCCAACAACACCTCTGAGCTGGATGATGCCAGCCTGACCCTGTGGAGCTTCCTGCCCGACGGCGAATCTGCGGAGTACCGGATGTACCGGGATGACGGCGTGACAACGGAATATGAGAAGAAAGAGCACTGGAAAACGCTGCAGATCCATCATTCCTGATCGAAGTGCCCCGGAAAGGCAGGATCTCCCCTGCGCAGCATCTTGTATTTTACAGAAAACTGTATTATAATATAGATGTTCTTTACAAATTGCGTTGTGCCGCAAAACGGCACGGCGCATTTTTTACGCTTCAATTTTGGTGCAAGAGTATGAGAGAAGTTTCAAAGGAGGCGGAGCTTTCATGGCACAAATGTCCCAGGCCGGTGATCTGACCAGCGGCCCGATGCTGAAAAAGATCATCCTGTTTTCCCTACCGCTGGCGGCATCCAGCTTTTTGCAGCTGCTGTTCAATGCTGCCGATGTGGTCGTGGTGGGCCGGTTCGTCGGCAGCGCCGCGCTGGCAGCAGTTGGTTCCAACGGTGCGCTCATCAACCTGCTGGTCAACCTGTTTGTCGGCCTTGCGCTGGGTGCAAACGTTGTGGCTGCCCGCTGCTATGGCGCAAAGGATGACCAGGGCGTGCACGAAGCGGTGCAGACCGCTGTTACCCTGAGCCTTGTGGGCGGCGTACTGATGGCTTTTGTGGGCTTTTTTGCAGCCCACGGCCTGCTGGAACTGATGTCCAGCCCCGAGGATGTCATTGACCTTGCCACCCTTTACCTGAAGATCTACTTCATCGGAATGCCGATGACCATGCTGTACAACTTCAACGCCTCCCTGCTGCGTGCCGTGGGCGACACCCGCCGCCCGCTGGTCTGTCTGGCGGTGGCAGGTGTCATCAATGTGGTGCTGAACCTGCTGTTCGTCATCGTGTTCCAGATGAGCGTGGCGGGTGTTGCGCTGGCCACCATCCTCAGCCAGACGGTATCCGCCATTATGGTCACGGTGCTGCTGGTCAAGGAAGAGGGTGCCATGCACCTTGACCTGCGGCATCTGGGCTT
>ULVZ01039054.1_pt1 | contig 14296 bp, 10 predicted proteins | sample 1959901 | NCBI WGS metagenome assembly ULVZ01 (sample SAMEA4835800, study PRJEB28245) | human gut metagenome | biome: gut microbiome; material: fecal sample | place: Denmark | collected 2008 | reverse complement strand
GGAAAAGGTGAGCATATTTATCAAGGAATTCACGGCAGTCATTTTGACTGATGAACCCTCGTATCTTGTCAACAATCAAGATGCGGGCGTTCGCAGTAATGCGCGCTAGGACGACGTTTTGAAGATGCGCGGGAAGATGCCACAGGGTATCTGGTTCATTGGGTTGCCAGGAGTCAAGCATTTGCTCATCAATGTTGCTCTTTGGAAGTTCGGCAGCATTCAAGGCTGGCAGAAGCCAATTTGCAGCCGCAGTGAAGGCTGCTCTCGATTCACCGACTTCCGATAAGACGGTCCAAAGCGCAAGCAGCTCTTTGCGGTCGGAATTCGGGATGCGGCAGAGCAGATCGACAAACGTATCTTCAGTAGCAGCAGTCATAGAGCACTCCAAAGCACTTAATAAACGGACATCGGGAGAACATCATTCAATTCATCCGATAACCCATCATAGTTCCTCGATGCGACGAATGGCGACGTACGCGGTTCTATGATGAAGTTAAGGAAAGATGGCAGAAAAGCTCTTGGATATCTCTTGCTGCCGAGTTTTGTCAGGAGAATACACACAGATGTCTCGGTCTCGACGTCACACACCCATTGGTCCATTTTTTTGCTGCAACAGCAATCACATCTCAGAAAAACTAGAAAAGCGCTGGCGCAACCGCATGATTCGTGCTGCCGCTCGCAATGCACTTGTTCGAGCACTGCGGCTGAATGAATGCCTCGAAGATGTCGAGGCTCTATATGCTGAGCCGAAGCCTTGGTGTTTCATTAAGCTCTACGGCACGGAGAAGGAAGGCAAATATTGGTATAGCTTTGCCAATACACCAGAAGGTGCAAAGGAGTGAACTCAATTTATGCGAAAATAAAATCAGTCATCTTCCCTTGCGACGCAGAGTCAGATAGTTCGTTACGAATCAGCTCCTTTTTTTTCGTAAATATCGTCAACTATTTTTATATTGAGGCAGAGAGAAAGATCATTTTTCACAGAGTTTTGATTATTTTGTAGAAAGAGCAATAAAACGTAAGGTTATTATTTCGAAATATTAAAGGATGGTGCGCCAAACACTAGATATAGCATTTGCCTCTGCATAACGAGGATATTTAGAAATGTATTCACAGACTTCAGACGTCAGGCTTTATGGCGACTACTGTTTGATCTGCGCAGCTCCAGATTACAGATCGAGTCCTGCGCTTTGGCATTGGAATGCTCTGATTTATTTGCGGCAGTGCTGAAACCGAGACAGACATTCTCTTGAGGTTCGACAAGATGCTTCATGTGAATAAGGACTCGGATGAGGACGTCATTACGTTCATGACCATCCTCTGCGATAGGTTCAGCGGCTGTCGAGCAAGAGGCGCAACGGCCCTGTTGTGCTGGTTTATATGGGGAGGGCATACCGCTTTGACGGTAACAGAGTTTTGATGCGGCAGCCGTCGACGCATCCATCAGTAAACTGATTTAAAACACTTCAGATCCCACTCTTCAATGATTCCCTGAATGCTTGCAGCAGTCATTCCTCAGCCCTCTGTTTTGATTGAGCTCCCGACTAGTCTCGTCCAATGTCCGGCGCCGTCCATAAATTGGTTCTGCGGGGATTCTTCGCGAATGCTCGTTTATCTGACTGCTGTCCGTACTTTTGCTTCCGCAGCAGTCGGCTTGACTGAAGAATGGCGCGGGCTGATGCGGGGTATGGAAGCGGTCGGCAGCCGGACCGGACTCTTGGTTTCAGTGCTGACCAAAGTTCTTTGCTCGCGCTGGGGCTTAGAAGCGGCAGGGAGAAATTCAAGGATGGTCGGCAAGGGTCAGATAAACGAATGATTATCCCATGATACGGCAGTGATTACTCTAGAGCCTCATTATGAATGAGATCATGTATTCTTTTCTAATTTGCTTAAGTCCCAGCTTCTTGATTACACGCTGCTAATTCCTAAAGGAATTGGAAGGACAGTTCTTTTTTAACATTCCTTAAACAACAGAGAGCCGTGTCAATCTTCAACCGTCTGTTACGAGTTTGTTTCCCGGATAAGCCGCAGCCGGCCCCGACGGGAGTTCGAGAACAAGGCTCCGAACCCGTTTACAATCACTCTGCCGTTGTGTCAGCCAATATAGTCAATGAGGAACAGTCAAAAAAGAAGTGGAAGTTTAAAGATACGATTGTCCAGGAGGCCTCAGCAAAAGGTGCCGAGCCGGAAGGAATAACGAACGGTGAGCTGCATCAGCCTCAACAATCGGCTCAGGTGCCCGAAGTGCCCAAAGAGAGATGGAACGCTGACGAGATCTTCTCCTTTGTACGTGCCGGCAGAGTCGCTGCGCTAGATGAATTCCTTTCGAAAGGGCTCTCTCCGAATTTTATTGGGCCCGATGGGAGGACGCTTCTTACGGAGGCGGTTCTTCACAGCCAGAGCAGCCTAGTCAGCTCGCTTCTCGAATGGGGAGCTGATCCGGCGCTTGCAGACAAGAACGGCAGTTCACCGCTCGAATTCGCTCAGAATCTTGGGCGTCAGCCGATTGTGGCGCTTTTGAGGACTCACAATGCGGATGCACAGCGTACACGAGGCGGAACGAAACCAGCAGTGCAGTCTCGCAAGAATCCCGTGACGACTCCCGAAAAGCCGCCGAAGCTCAACTCCATTGAGACGATTAGCCAGCCCCCTAAGCGCACGTCTAGAGGTCTCGATGCAGTATTAGTCGAAGCCGTCAAAACATTCAGCTTCGACGGCGTCGTTAAAGCCGTGCTGGCCGGCGCTCCCTGCACGGAGCATCTGCACATCACAGCTGACGGGAGGATTAAGAACGCACCTCTTATTCAGCAATGCATCAGTTGCCTTACTGAACGAGTGCGGCTTCGCCGCTCGAAGCAGGTTGACGTGAGGGCTCCTACGGGCGCTATGGTCGGTGCATGGATTAAAGCGAAGCTATGGGAGACTCTTCGGCTCCATCTCGCAGCCGGACTCAACCCGAACATTGAGGTGGAGCCGGGTGTTTCTGCGCTTGCTTTCGCAGTTCGGAATCACTCCAATGTCGCTGTTCTGCAGCTTCTCACTTGGGGTGCCTGCATTACGCCGGATTTATCGATCGACCATACGGTGGCCGCCCATCTGCGCCAGCGCATGAGCGCGGCTGCAAATCCGCTCGTCCTAAACCCCGAGCTGATGCTGGCCCTCCTGTTTAGGAATACAGCGCTCGTTAAGGAGTACTTGTGTCTTGGCGTTTCGCCTAACGCTGTTTCCCCAGATCATCACTTCACGATGAAAACTCTGGAGGAAGCTTCGCGTCTTGAACTTATCAGCAACTCCGGCATCGAACCGCTCGCCGGGCGGATGAGGACCATTGCCAACTGGGATGAGGCGCCGATCGACTCTCAAACGGGACCAAGTATTGATTCAGCTCCTTCCCGTAGAGTCGAAAATGAGGCACATGCCTCAGTCTCCGTTGATGGAGCTACGTTCAGTTTGCTCCGCGCTGTTGAGGAACGTGATATCGAGTCCGCGCTCATCGCATTTCTGCAGGGCGCGCATCTTGACGGTACTAAGCTCAATGAGCTTGAAGCGTCCCTCGACAATGAAGATAGGGCTGAATGCGCTTTGAAGATCTTTATTCGGCTGTGCCGCAGCGCGAAAAAACAGTCTTTTCCGAATCGCGATAAGAAAACCGATTCGGATTCGCTCGCGCAATATATTCGTTCAAATGATTTCAATGCACTAGAAAATCTGCTTGCTGAAAGAGTGGATCCAAACCTCGAAATTCAGCCTTCAGTCACGGCCCTCCTTTATGCATGCGGGCATCGCAACGGTCAAGCCGCTAAATTGCTGCTTGACTGGGGCGCAGCCGTAACAACAGAAACCTTGCGGTTCTCCATCCCGAAAATAAGGCGCACAGAACGCATGAAGGCGGCCGCCGCCAACATACTGACACCCGAACTCATTCTCGCCGCTTCGTTTGGCAACGAGGCTCTCATTCGCGAGTACTGCGAGTGCGGACTTTCTCCTCAAGCGAGGTCGCCGCACGGCCGGGGTCTGAGCGATTTCATTCAGCTGGGACGGTCTTCGGGCCTTATCAAGACTGTCGCGGCGGCCTCAGTTTCGGAAGAGAAGGAGGCGCGGCCGACTTCCCGAACAACACTCTCGGTACGTCGGGATTCTCGAAAGATTCTTCCCGCTGAGCCGCCACCCGAGGCTTCTATCCAAACGGCTGAATCGTCTTCAGCTGACCAGGGTTCTGTGCTCCCAACGGAGCCGACGAACTCGGCACCGAATGTAAATGAAGAGCGATGCGCTGAGGCGATTTCTGCGCCTCTTATACAGCCGGCAAAGGCTGAAACCCCTGCAGGACTAAGTCTTTACGGAACGCTTGACACAGGCGACTGGGATTTCTTTAAGGACGCCGAGGATGAAGACTTGTTCTCGGCCGACTCACAGCCGGACAATGGTCCGGCATCAGCTCCTGCACGCACGATTCCGTCTTTGAAGCCCGTCGTTGCTCCGCCCAAAGATCCGCTCGACTTCTACCGCGTTAATACGTCCTCTTTGGAAGAGCTCGGACGCTGCATTGAGGTCGTCAAGAGAATGCCCGTTTCTGCAGCTGTTGTAAAAACATTCATTGCAATTCAGCATCGTGAGCAGGTGCAGCAAGCCAATGTAACGCTTTACGGAGAGCTTCTGCGCGCACTCAAGCTCTATTGCGACGATTTGTTCGAACGAGGAGTTTAAGTAGCGTATGAATTCCGTCAATACTATCGAAGTTCCGCCGCGCGCCGGCGCTCTGACGCAGTCGATGCGCGGTATGGGCTACACGCTCCAGACGGCCGTAGCTGACATTATCGACAACAGTATTGCGGCTGGCGCTGAGACGATTTGTCTGCGCATTGATCGAACGAAAGAGGACGTTGTGCAGCGTCTTGTCATCTCGGATGACGGATGCGGTATGAATCGAGCGGAACTCATTCTCGCGATGTCGCTCGGCTCGATCTCCCCATCGGCTGTGCGTTGTGTCAAAGACTTGGGACGATTTGGATTAGGACTCAAAACTGCCTCGTTTTCCCAATGCCGCCGCCTGACGGTTGTTTCGAAGACTGAAGCAGGTATGTTTGCCTTCGCGTGGGATCTCGAAACCCTTTCAAAAACCGACGAATGGAATTTAGAGGAGCTTAAAGACTTAACGGATCTGAAGCAGGAACTTTCCGGTCCCCACGGAACTGCGGTCATTTGGGAAAAGCTCGACCGTGCACTCGGCCCAGACCATGCAAATGATTTTGCGACGACTCTTGAAACAATGAAGCGGCACCTGAGTCTAGTTTTTCACCGATTTCTCGAAGATGACGACTTCAAGCTTTTGCTCAACGGGCGCCCAATTGTTCCCTGGGATCCCTTCTTCTCGAAACACCCTTCGAAGCCTCGCGATTTCCCAACGGTGACCTGGCCGGAGCACTCGACAAAGCCCACTGTGCATCTGCGTCCTTTCGTCCTTCCCGACCCTGAGTTTTCAAAGGAATCGATCTGGCTCTTCGGCGAGAATGATGACCTTGACCTGCAGGGTTTTTTTGTCTATCGAAGCAAGCGTCTTATCAGCTATGGCGGGTGGCTCGGCTTTCGAGATCTGAGAAAAGACGTGCAGTTTAAGCTCGCGCGTCTTCGAATCGACTTCACGAATGCGGACGATGTCAAATGGCAGCTCGACATCCGAAAGAGCATGGCAAAACCTCCGCACGAAGTCCGGAATTGGCTCTTCAAATATGCAGTTCAGGCTCGGACCATTTCGGAAACTACGCTTAAATCGCGAAATCCGAATTTCATGAAGGAGGCTGCATCGCAGCTTTGGCTAAAACCCGCAAGGGGCGGCATAAGCATGCCCAATGCGGCCGATCCGGTCTTTGATACTCTCATTGAGACTCTTTCAGAAGGAAGCCTCACGGAGGAGCTCCTCAAGGGCTATCTTGAACTTCTCGCCGTTGCACACCCGACATCCATCAAAAAGGCGCCGGCGATCGTACCGGATGCATTGATGCTCAATGCTGTCCGGCACGTTTTTCATATGCTGTTGAAGCAGCACTCGAAAGATGAAGCTCAAGCCCTCATCAGATCACGCCGACCTTTCGATTCGTGGCCTGCGGTCTTAATCGACATTTTCAATGAAACTGACAAATGAAACTCTTTTCCGACCGAACAGACATTTCCTACTTCCTGCGCCTGAGTCTTCAGGATTTCGCAGAAAAGCTCGAAGAGGACCTTAGAAAACGAAAGCGTCAAGGCCAAGGAGCTCCTCTCGCCCGAGCCGTCATCGGGGAAATGCTCGACGATGCCTGGGACAAGTTTTGGAATTCAGCCGATGCTAAAAATATTCCCATGACCGACGCGGAACGTGATCTTCTTGACTCTCTCAAGGAGCAGATACTTAACTCCTTTAATGGCTACTGTATTGTGACGCCGCCGGCTTTCGTTCAAAGTTCGGAAGAAGAAATATCTTGGGTGACGGAGGATGTCCGCAGTCAGCGCGTCTACTGGCCGATTATGCGCCGCCGACTTGAACGCAAGTACGCACCTGCTGACGTAGATTCAATCGATGAACAAAGCGAACGCGTGCTCCGCCGTCTTCATGACCCGAAGGATCATTCGCATTGGCAGACTCGGGGGCTTGTCGTCGGTCAGGTGCAAAGCGGCAAGACCGCAAACTATTCGGCTGTGATCGCTAAGGCCGCAGATGCAGGATATCGCGTCATCATCGTGCTTTCGGGGATTCACAACGATTTGCGCCAGCAGACACAGGCGCGCCTTGATGAAGAGTTCGTGGGCTTTCATCAGGAAAAGAACGGCCCCGATGTGAAAAAAGAATACTGCGGCGTTTCAGATGATCCTGCGTGGAATGAAGAGAACTCTCCGCAAAGCGCAACATATCTAAACTGTGACTTTGATTCTTGTTCAGTGAGCGTCGAAACGCGCCCATGGCTCTTCGTCATCAAGAAAAATTCGGCTGTCTTCAGAAAACTCGTTAACTGGATCAAAAACCGCGTTCCCAACCGCGAAACACGTCCTTTGCTGCTGATCGACGACGAAGCTGATCAGGCCTCAATCAACACGAATCAAAGCGAGGAACGGGTAACGGCCACGAACGGCTTCATCCGCCAAATTCTGAAGCTTTTTCCTCGCGCTTCGTTCATAGGTTACACGGCGACGCCTTTTGCCAATGTTTTCATCAGCCGACGTGCTGAATCGAAAACGTTCGGGGAGGATCTTTTCCCGAAGGATTTCATTCTGCCGCTGCCGGCGCCGGTCAAGTACTTTGGTCCCCGACAGTTCTTTTCGGATGAAGACAACGGCGGACTCGATCTCTTCATGCCTATTCCGGACGAAAGCGCCCAGAGCTGGATCGTTCGCGGCCGTGCTGCAGGAAAGCGTCAAAGCCGTCTGACGGTTTCGGATAATGTTCCTGCCGAAGCTGTTCGTGCTCTCTATCAGTTCCTGCTTTCGACCGCAATCCGACTGTGGCGATGGGAGAGGCGATACGGCGGCAAGGAGAAAATAGATGAAAATGGCCGTTTCATCACTACCGTGATGAGCTCAATGCTGGTTCATGTTTCGCACCGAGTTACGCAGCAAAAAAAGGTTGCAGTTCAGTACCGAGATCTTCTGGACGGAGTACGTTCGTCACTTTGTCTTGGCGGAATTGCAAGATCCCGGCTGCGAAGCGAATTCGAAGCCTTCTTTGACAACCAATGCAAAGTGGTCACTCCCGAAATTCGCCGATGCCGCAGCCGAACTGATTCGGAGTCAGATTGGAGTCTGCCGGCATCCTTTGATGAACTCGCGCCTCTTATTGATCAGGTCATTGAGGACACCGAAATTCGTCTGGTTAACGGTGAAGCGGATCCAGAAGTTTTTGAGGCTGCAATGCCGGAATCACGAAACCGCCCGCGCACGAAGACCTGCATTTACGTGGGGGGCAACAAGCTTTCACGCGGTCTCACGCTGCCGGGACTCTGCATGAGCCTGTTTCTGCGCACATCAAACATGTACGACACGCTCCTTCAAATGGGGCGTTGGTTTGGGTATCGTGACGGCTACGCGGATCTATGCCGCATTTCGACAACCATGGGGATATTTGAATGGTTCCAAGCGATCAATGAAGCCTTCCACGACTTTGAGCTTCAGCTTCATGATATGAACGAGAAGGAGCGGACTCCCGAAAATTATCGGCTTCACGTTCTTTCGCATCCTGGATTGCTCATCACTGCCCGCAATAAGATGCGCAATACAGACATGTCGGAACTGAATTTTACGGGGCAGACCCAAGACAGCCGCTTCCTGAAACTCAGAGACGGCCGCAGCGGTGCGGCATCGTACCGCAGGCGCGTGCTCGAACCTGCGCTCCGCTTCTATAAGAGCGTCTGCTCTGATGGAGAGCTCGTCTACTGGGATCCTTCGCATGATGCACATTGTCCCGGCCGCCGAGCGGAAGACTGTGTCAACTTTATGTCAAATCGCGGCTGTCCTGAAGGGCGGCTCTGGCGGCATGTGCCGACTGCCGATGTCATCCGTTTTCTCACGGAATTTGATCCGATGGGAGTCCCCAATCCTTCTCGCAAGGCGTTGAGAAAGCAGCTTGAAGAAATGGAGCAAAACGAGGAACTTGTTGACTGGACCGTCTTTATCCCGGGCAAAGCAGGGGAGACGGAGTTCCGTCTTGAACCCGTCGAACGTGCTCTTAAAGCGGACAGCTTCCTGAACGAGGTAACTATCCGCGCTCTGCGCACGGGCGGTCATCAATATGTCGGCATTTCAAAGGAGCTTGTCTCGGCTGTTCAGCATGCGGCAGGCGATAACTCAGAACCAGGCCGCCGCTTTAAGATGCTCCGCAAGATGGCGGGGGACTCTTCAGTTCCCGGGGCTTCGCCTTCGACGGGGCACCTTATTCTTTATCTTGTGAAAAGTAAACGCCATGACATGAAGGACGGGGACCCCGGCAGCCGTACCTGCCCGATTGCCGCCTACGATTTGTGGCTTCCGGATTCACCGAAGCATCACGGCATGAGCGTTGCTGCATTCAACGCTACCGTCGCCGACATCGATCAGGAAGACGACGAGTATGACGCCGATGCTGCCGCAGAGGAGCATTAATCAATGTCCGAACTTACTATTGAATCGCTCGAACGTGCCTGGGACAACGTTGCCGAAGGGGGATTTCTGGTTTTCGAACCCGTCCCTTTTGAAGTCCGCATCACAAAGAGCCGTACCGGCGCCAAAGGGCTCGATTTTCTGCTCTCAGCCGATGCAGAAATGGAGATCAGTTCCTGCGAAGGTTTCAGCGCCGAAATAAAAGGCGTCGATGGCCAAACAGTTCTGAGCCTCGTCGGGACGGAGGCCAATGGTACGAATGTTTTCGAAACCTTTGCAGTTGATCTTCTGCGTCTTTGCGCGCGCATGCGCCGAGTCGGCAGCATTGCGCCCGATGATCGTATGGAGGCTGTCCGACAGCGCATCGTCGCTTGGCAGGATTTCATGCGCTCAAAAGCAATAGGTCTTTCCGAGGAAAAAGAGGTTGGGCTTTTCGGCGAGCTGACGGTGCTTCTTGACTGGCTCCAAGCGGGAGGATCGCCTCAGAACATCGAAACGGTTTGGAAGGGGCCGATTCGTCAAGCGCATGACTTTGAATTCGTTAAACCTTTTGCACTTGAAGTGAAAACATCAACTCGAAATACCCCTTTTAAGGCACAAATTGAGTCGCTCCAGCAGCTTGATTCATCTGAATTTGAGAACCTGCATCTTGTTGCCCTCTATATCGAGGAAACTCCTGAGGGCGATACGCTCGAAACCCTCTGCGGCAAGATTGATGTACACCTCCCGACTGTACTCATGCGCGAAGCGTTTGCCGCTCGATGCGTTGCGGCAGGTCTTCAGACAATTCACATTCAAAAGCCGCTTCGCCGCTTCACTCTACGAAACCGCTTGTGCCTGCGTGCTGACAGTATGCCGCGCCTGACGCCCCAGACCGTGCCAGGTATTGCGCGTGCAAACTATGATGTGCTGCTGACGAACGATGCCGGAAGCCCTGCCGAGGGACTAGATCCCGTCGACTACAATGCGCTCCTTGCGCAAACCCTTCAGTCCTGATGCTCCCATGAACTACACTGCTCAATTGCTCGCGGCTCACGAACATGACTATTGCGACTTGCTCGCCGAAATAGAAGGTGAAATTGCCAGCCTTTCTTCGGTTCCTGAGGAACCCGTATACCCATCAGAACTTTTCTTTCAGTTTGCTGTTGATGCATTAGCGGACGCGGGTGTTCTTCAAATTCCCGAAGAGTTCGGGCCGGATGAATATCTTGAAACACACCTTCTTGATATGAAGTTCGGGAATTCGATTATTCAGGTTTCTGCGTCCGCCATGCTCCGCAACCCAGAGGGAAAATGGAGCCTGCACCTCTTTGCGGTCGACTACGAGCCGAGAAGCAAAGTTGAAGTCCTCCCGCGCGAAGAATTCGATAAAAAAAGCCTCTGGCTCAGCAATTTTGTCAAATATTCGACGAACGGGCAGCTCCAGCGCAGTCTCACAGCTCAGCACCCAGCCGCTCGTATTGCCCGCCTGATATATGAGCGCAAAGCTGACATCGATACAGTGCGCACCTGGGTGCTTTCCAACCGGCTTTTCGACAGTGCTACGCCGACCGGCCGGCGAGAGGTGGGTTCCAAAGAAATTACGACATGCATTATTGACATTAATTACTTACTCAATATTCGCCGGGGTAATTTGGGTATTGATCAGAGCTTCAGCGACATCGGCGGTCTTCCTTTTTTGGAAAACGGCGAAGTGCCCGGACAAGATTACCGATGTCTTCTGAGTACAATTCGAGGCATCACTCTGGCTCATCTTTATTCGATGCACGGCACAGCACTGGTCCAAGAGAACGTGCGCGCACATCTGGGGAAAAACGCGGTCAACAAGAAGGTTCTGGCTACGATCGTCACGGAGCCCGCACGCTTCCTTGCCTACAATAACGGCCTCGTTGTTTCCGCTTTGTCAGTCGATGTTCAAAACGGCCGCATCATGAGTTTGAAGGGGATTCAAATAATCAACGGCGGACAGACGACCGCAAACATATATACGGCCTGGCGCGAAGCTCGAAGCCGCAAGGATTCATCGCAGAGCGTCCGTGAACTCCAGTGCATTGAGTATATTCAGGTGCCGATGAAGCTTGTTATCGCGCATGAGAGTCTTTCGGAATCGGAACGCTCAGAACTTCGAGCACATATTTCCGAGGCGGCCAACTCACAGACCGCCGTGAAGCTTTCAGATCTCTCTGCCAATCATCCCTTCCAGAAGCGCTTTGATGCAGCGGTGCGCAAGCTGAAGTCGCCAGACGGAGAGGATTGGTTTTACGAACGAGCACGCGGGTTCTACGCCGCCGAAGAGGAGAAGCTTACTGGTCAGATAGCGCGCAAGAGGGAATTTAAGAAGAGATACCCGGCCTCGAAGCGGTTGGGCAAAACGGATTTAGCGCTCGCGATTCTTGCGTGGGACGGTGAATCGATTGCATGCGCTCAGGGCGCAGAAAAAGCATACGCCGTCTTTGCGGACGGCTGGTCCGAGTGGGAGCCGTCTGACATCCTTCCAGAAACCGCTCAGACGATGCTGGCTAAGTGTATTCTCTTCAGAACCCTTTCGAAAGAAGCCAAGAAACGGCTCGCAGATGTCGGCATCTCGAACCCGCGCGTCCCGGTGATCTATACGATCGGCGCTTTTGCTGAGAAATATGGTGAGCATATCCATTGGGACCGTATTTGGAGCCGCCAGGGACTCTCTCAGGGACTTCTCGACGCGCTCCTGGATCTTACTGAACGCGTCGGTCTTATTCAGAAGCAGACTATGGGCAGCTTCATGATCGCGATGTGGGGCCGCCAGAAAGTCTGCGGTGAAAAGCTCAAAGAACACCTTACTTTCGAAGGGATCAACTTCGAACATGTCTACGAACTCGGTTTGTGAGAGCTGTGTCGACAGAGGCTGATGTACGACTTGCCGCTTTTGTTTCGCTTGTGACGAGCTTAAGCGGCAAGATTAATTCGCATCTTCTCGGCGGCAAACTGCAATTTGACCCGCCCGCCTCGATATCTCGCAGTCAGGTGTGTGGCTGAGGATGAGGAACGTCCGCCTCATCAGAAATTATCTTCTTGTATATCCTTCCTGCAAAGTAAAAGGGAGATTTGAGCGAAGTTTGAAAGCCTTATCGTTGTTGGCGGAAGTGAGTCCGGACACATTCTCCGCGAAAATGAAAAGGGGATTCACCCGTTCAATGAATTTAACGCCGTAGGAGACGAGGTCTTCGTAATTGCTGTGAGGTCTGTTGGTCTCTCCTGCAGGTGTGCGGAATGCGGCACACAGCATCTGGTTTCCTTCAGCCGCAGCAAATTCGCCGAGGCAGAAACTTACTGAACCCTAAAGTCGGCGTAACAAAGTACGCCATACATCTGCTTATTGCTGGCGTACATACGACGACTCTGGGCTTTGATGATGACGCCTATATGCCTTTTAAAGTTCAATAAAGTATAAATTGATGTATACTAAAGGCATTGAATTAAAGATTGATTCTATTTAAAGGTGATTGGTTAATCTTTTCTAATCAGATTTGTATATCTATTAGTAGTCTTATATTTTGAAGGTAAAATGGGAATAGAAAGAATTTCGGCGGCATTGCTCATTACTGTTATTTTGGGCGGATGCAGTGCTCCTACAGAAATTGATGCGACGAAAACTGATGATTCTTTAGAATTTACTGGGCACTATCCGCGTATTTTGGATTATAAAAATCCGGCAGATATAGTAATTGCTTACGCGAAGGCAGATGATCGACATAATCCTCGAACCGGCTGGATCGACAAAGGCAGCAGTGTTTATCACAAAATTTATTATGTAGCATGGTGCCCTGGTCCTCATAATCCGATTTATCCGGCAAAAGATGTTAATGAGCTTCCCAGGCTGATCGAGCATCATTGTCTGCTGAGCGGAGGTGAAATGCGTGGGAGTTGGTGTACCCACAGCACATTGAATACACCTCTCTTCAAGTTTGAACCCATTCGAACAAAAAGATTTTGTTCTGCTGAGGGACGAGCTTATGCTGTCATGGTTCCTGAACAAAAGATAGGGAATTGGGAGTCAATGTGGATTCAATATGCTCGATTGGAAGGTTTTCAGCCCGTAACGGCGAAAGAGTGGGAAAAGATACCTAGAAATTGGGCGATTTTCGCTGAAGATAAAGCTGATAAAAATTATTGGCTTTATTCTGACATAGTAGTTACGGAAGATAATGGTTGGAAATCTTTCCTGGCGGCAAATATTGATTCGATAAAAGACCGAACAGATGTTTATAAGGTTCAGTTGAACTGTTTGACATCAAGGATTCGTTTTGCTGTGTCATTGTCTTACCGCAACGAAAAGTTAATAGCTTCCCGTGGACCATGGCAAAAATGGGAAGGGATACGGCCTGATTCTAGGAATGGATTAAGCCTTAAAAAAGCCGTTTGCAAAAGGAATCCTGCGGCTGAAAGACTTATTAAATCTGTCCCCGCAGAGTTATTGTCTGCATATTTCAAATAACTTGAAGTGTACAGAGCTGCTGTCAGAAGCACTTGCCCGACGGCGACAGTTTGCGGATGTTCATGTATAAATTGGCGTTCATCCTGCCGATTTCTGCATATTGCGGACCGTCATTAGCCGCAATGAAGCTATGCATGAGACTCTGCAGAGTCGGCCGCGTCTTTTTCCCGCACGCGCATTCCCAGACAACCAGTACTCGCCAGCCGGCGGAAATGAGCGCTTCATGCTCTTCCCTGTCACGTTTCTGGTTGCGGGAGAGTTTTAAGTTCCAATAGTCTGCGTTCGAACTCGGCCGTACGGATCGAGGACATCCCTGATGAACGTGCCAAAAACAGCCGTTGACGAAAACGACAGTCTTCCATTTAGGAAGCACAATGTCTGGTTTCCCCGGTAGCGTCTTGACGTGCAGACGGAAGCGGAAACCGTCGGCAAATAAAAGTCGCCTGACGGTTATTTCCGGTTTGGTATCCGTGCTCCGAATGGCCCGCATATTAGCGGACCGTTCAGTTTTGGATTTGTTGTCCACAGCAGCCTTCTGTATTCAGAAAAAGTCTGACTATTTCGGCTCGTCAGTCTTGAGGGACTTTGCAGGGAAGGTTCCCACGCTGGGTTCAACACTTTCATAAGGAGTGCCGGCAAGGGTTTTGAGCAGTGCCTCCAGAATGGCCTGTGCACCGTCGCACGGTACGGCCATGCCGATCTGCTTGCGGACGCTCT
>ULVZ01035329.1_pt1 | contig 14370 bp, 16 predicted proteins | sample 1959901 | NCBI WGS metagenome assembly ULVZ01 (sample SAMEA4835800, study PRJEB28245) | human gut metagenome | biome: gut microbiome; material: fecal sample | place: Denmark | collected 2008 | reverse complement strand
GTTGTAATAATAGGCTAGTCGTTTAACATTTTCGATATCAAACATGTTTACTTCGCCAGTATTGCGGATTTGTAATACTTGTTGGCGAATACGATCACGTTTGGCTAATTCTTCTTTGATTCTGTTCATGACTAAGTCTCCTGGTTCTTAAAAGCAGCCGATCCGGTTAAATTTTTGAGTAGCACTTTCCGTTGTGCCTTGTATTGGGGACCAATAAAACCTAAACGCAGTAGAAAGCAGCGGAAAGCATATTTTTCATTACTTTCATCACGGCGCGTTGACATAATTCGCTGGTGACTCTTTGCGTATCGCACTAACTTATCGATCAATTGTTGATAAGCTGGAGCATCATCGGTGTTAACTTCGGTGAACCAATCAAAGGTTACTTGTTGCTCATCAATTGTGAGAGGCAACGAGTTCAGTTGGCAAGCGTCTTTGATTAATTGCCCTTTTGCCCAGATTAAATGGCGTAGGTTATCTAGATCTTGGTCAGTAAACTCATTGCGGCGATATGTTATGTTCAACTTGACTGTCTCGTTGGGTGTGAATCCCTGTTGCTTAAGATGTGTTACTAATCCAGCAGGAATTTCATCCGAGGATGTTAGGATTCCATCTTTGTTAACAGTGTACTTGCCAATCTGATAAGCGTAGGTAGGTGTGTACTGATATTCTGCCTTTTGATGAGTATAGACAGCCAGCTTTGTCACCAGTTCTTTTCGCTGTCGACCGTGTACATTAAATTTGATTTCCATCTTCTGTACCTCCTTATTGGGTTATTGTATACATCACTCTGGAAGGTACAGATAGCAAGGACTTTCGACGCATTAAGCCGGCTTTTTTAGATTACTATAAGGAATTGTATGCCCATCTCGTTCCACACTGACTTCTTGATCTGAATCGACTTGTTTGATGTAGCGATTAACGATGACATCGCAGTATTTTGGATCAAGTTCCATCATGTAACAAATTCGATTAGTCTGTTCACAAGCAATGAGAGTGGATCCAGAACCGCCAAGGGGATCAAGAACTGTACAGTTAGACATTGTCGAATTCATGATTGGATAGGCAAGTAAGGGGATAGGTTTCATTGTTGGGTGTTCCTTACTTTGCTTAGGACGGTCAAATTCCCAGATAGTGGATTCCTTTCGCCCGGTGTACCATTCGTGTTTGCCATCTTTCTTCCATCCATAGAGTACGGGTTCATGCTGCCACTGGTAGGGTGAACGACCAAGTACTAATGATTGCTTCTTCCAGATACAGCAACCGGATAAATAAAAACCAGCATCTTGGAAAGCACGGCGGAAGTTAAGGCCTTCCGTATCGGCGTGAAATACATAGATGCTGGCATCGTTAGCCATCGCTTGATTCATATTTTGAAAAGCAGCGAGCAGAAACTGGTAGAACTTGTTATCGGCTTGATGGTCATTCTTGATCTTGCCAGCCTTGCTGGAGTAATCGACATTGTATGGTGGATCAGTTAACACTAGGTTGACCTTATGATCACCCAGTAATTTCTGGTAGCTTTCTGTTTTAGTAGCGTCACCACATAATAAAGTATGTTTACCTAAGTGCCATAAGTCGCCAGACTTCGAAAAAGTCGGTTTATCCAATTCACCATCCACGTCAAAATTATCATCATGGGTGTCATCTTCGGTACCGAGAAGATCAGAGATCTCATTCTCGTCAAAACCAGTTAATGAAACATCCAAATCGCTGGCCTGTAAGTCGGTCATGAGCAGAGCCAACTTATCCTTATCCCAATCACCGCTGATTTTGTTAAGTGCAATGTTCAGTGCCTTTTCTTTCTCATCATCCAGACTAACGACCACACATTCGGCTTCCTGGATTCCTTCATCTTGGAGGATTTTTAACCGTTGGTGGCCACCAACCACGTGACCGGTTTGTTGGTTCCAGATAATTGGGTCAACGTAACCAAACTCATGCATCGAGCGTTTTAACTTTTCGTAATCAGGATCGCCAGGCTTGAGATCTTTCCGTGGATTATAATCGGCGGGAATCAAGTCGGTGATTGGCCTTTTGATGATTTTCATTTAGTTCATTCCTTTCCGACTTCTTAAGAGTCGTTCCATGATATCATCTTGTGGTGTTGATCCTTGATAAGTCGTGGCATTGTTTTCTTTAACCACTTGAAAAATCTGAAACCATAATTGGCTCGATTGCTTCATGTAGTCACGACTCATGGAAACATATGGTGAAGCAATTGCATTACCAGTGGTAGGGTGGCGAGCGAGAAAACCAAACTTAGAGATACATTCTTCGCACTGAATCCACCGGCTGACGCTAACGGCATATTGTTCAATCAATTGAGTGTTAACTAGCTTTTCACAACCACGCTCGACCAACCATTCCCAGGTTTCTTTGAAAATATCAGCGGCGTCAAATTCTAAACCATTCTTCTGTTTGGCCTTGAGGTACTTCTTGACTGGCGGCATCACGTGACCTTCCAGATTAGCTGGTTCAGGCAAATCGATAACAGTTGCTTTTTGACCAGCTTCGAGCTTATCGTGCAGTGATTTAGATTTTCGCCCAGCGCCGACCCGGAATCCGCCACGATTCGTACCATCTTTAGCCAAATCTCTCCCTCCTTCCGGCAGGGGTTAATACCCCGTTTGATTTCGATTTTTTGTACACGAAGGCCCACGCCCGCTCCCGCGCGAAAAATTTTTAAGGATTCAAGGGGCCCCTCCGTGGTCTAATAATGATACTGGCGTGGTTTTTGATGCCAGCGGTCATCCATCTGTGCAGTGATCCGGGAGTGGCATGGTTTACACAAGGCCATCAGGTTGTTTAGGTCGTTCGTACCGCCATGTTCGAGGGGTAAGACGTGGTGGACTTCGGTTGCTTGGGTCAGGCGACCTTGGGCTCGACACTTCTCACAGAAGGGATGAGTCTGGAGGTACCGGGCACGGAGCTTCGGCCAGCCGTTGTGGTAGCGACGGTTGATCCGCTTGGGACGTTGATAGCGATTGTAGCTAGAGCTAACTTGCTTGGCATGTTCATCACAGTAAGTCTGATGAGTTAGCCGGGGACAACTCGGGAAACGACAGGGCGTCTTGGGTTTGTAAGGCATGCGGTTCACCTTCTTTCTGGTACTAGAAAAGCCCGACAGAATGAACTGCCAGGCTTTGGTGTTATAAAGCAAATTGCCTTGTCTCAATTTTCTACACTATCATCTTAACACCGGATTACCGTAAATGCGTCCGCGATATTCATCAATTGGTTAGTGGCCACCGTAAAGGAGCAGGGTCAGATGGTCAAGCGCTCGGTTCTTCTTGTTGTAAGCACTAGTCCGTTCAATACAGAAGCGCTCTTGGATGGTGAGCACGGCACCAGTCTGAGTCTGCTTGTCCAAGTAGAAGGTAGTCAGGATCCAACGTTCGTCGTCACTTAACTCTTGCCAGGCTGGCTCGAACCAGTCTAGGTAGGCTTTCGCAGAATGGTAGCGTTCGTTGAGTTTGTTAGCTTCCATGATCCCACTGACTAGTCGCCGTTCCGTTTGGTTTTGTTTGCTTGATGAGCTGGGAGTTGGATTAAACCGAGGAGAAGATAGTCCAATCATTTTACTCCGGGCTTGCTTCAGGTCATCATGGTAAGTGTCGATGATGAAGTGCATCCCATAGTAATCCTTGATGGCATTGACCGTTGCTTCGCGCTTGTTGACGTAGTTCCACATGATACTCATGCGACAACACTTCCTTTCAAGTTGGCTTGGACCGCATTGATTAAGGCAGCCTGAGTTTTGTCCTTACGTTTCAGGGCGGCGAGGATGTTCTCATCAATGGTGCCTTGAGTTACCAGGTGATGGATTACCACTGGTTCAGTTTGTCCCTGGCGCCAGAGGCGGGCGTTGGTTTGCTGGTAGAGTTCCAGGCTCCAAGTCAGACCATACCAAATCAAAGTGGCACCGCCGGCTTGCAGGTTAAGGCCGTGGCCAGCCGATGCCGGGTGGATCAGAGCTACGGGTATTCTCCCGAGGTTCCAGTCCTGGATGTCTTGTACAGATTTGATTTCACGGGCACTGAAGTGTGACTTGATTTGTTCCCGGTCGTGTTTAAACCAGTAGGCTACCAGCACTGGCTTCCTGTTAGCAGCTTCGATTAGATCTTCCAAAGCATCTAATTTACGTTGGTGGATTTGAACCATTTGTTGTTGGTCGTCGTAAACACAGCCATTCGCCATTTGGCTGAGCTTGTTAGAAAGGCTGGCAGCATTCAAGGCATCAATTTGTTTCCCTTGGGTTGAGATGACCAGTTGGGATTTCATTTCATCATATAAATCCTGCTCACTGGAACTCATTTCAACTGGGACCGTATTGAGGGTTAGTGATGGGAGATTCAGGTAGTCCTTGGACTTCATCGAGATGGTGATGTCATCAATAGCTTCGTAGATGCGAGCTTCCGCTCCAGGCTTAGGCTTGTAGGTGAAAATTTGGTACATGTTTCTTTTATCAGGATCAAAGTATTCTGCACGGTAAGTTGAGATAAAGCGGCCGAGTCTTTTGCCCATATCTAGCACTCGAAATTCTGCCCAGAGGTCCATAAGGCCATTTGATGATGGGGTAGGGTACCAGTTAGGCCCACTACTCGTTTAATTAACGGTCGTACCTTCTTCAAACAGCGAAATCGTTGGGACCGGTAAGACTTAAAACTGGATAGCTCGTCAATCACTAACATGTCGTAATCAAAGGGAATCCCGGAAGATTCGATCAGCCACTTTAGGTTTTCTCGGTTGATGATGTAGATGTTGGCTTTCTTCTGAAGGGCCTTAATACGTTGGTTTTTGTTGCCAGTTACAACCGAGTAGGTTAGTCCCTTAAGGTGATCCCACTTTTCGATTTCTTCAGGCCAGGTTTGCTTAGCCACGCGGAGAGGCGCTACTATTAGGACTCGGTTCACCTCAAAGCGGTTATTGATCAGTTCATTGATCGCCGTGAGGGTAATGACACTTTTGCCCAGTCCCATGTCTAGCAGAATTGCCGCCACGGGGTGATCAAGAATGAACTGAGTAGCGTAGCGCTGGTAGTCATGCGGCTTGTATTGCATCAAGGATCCCTCCAATCTGATCAAGTTGGTCGCAGACGAAGACTTGGTAGCCGAGCTTCTTGAGTTGATTGAGCCGTTTCGCTTGAAGAGGACGGGGATGTTTTCCTGGAGCTTTCATTTCTACAAAGCCCAAGTGACCATTGGGTAGCAGGACAATTCGGTCCGGAACGCCTGCCATAGAAGGGGAGGTGAACTTCAAACAAAGTCCGCCCCGCTGATTGGTTGCCTTAACAAAGGTAGTTTCAATTCGATTTTCTAGCATTGTTAGTATTCCTTTCTGTTAATTTCCGTCAGAGTGTGTTGGTCGTGATGGTCAGATTCCTATCTTTCTATATGCTTATTTTTTTTCTGTTTATTTTTCTCTATTACAGGTTAAGGAAAAGACCAACATGAGATACATAACGGACAATAAGTCTTGATGTAGTAGCGTTTTTCGTTTGTGCCCTCATGTAGGTTAGTCGAGAAATTCATCTACCTTGAGCTGGAGTCCATAAACTAAAACGCCACTACTTTTCCGATGACGCTTAAAGCCAGCATTTTCTAAGGCCGTATAGAAGTCGGTGGTGCTTCGGATATATTCACCGATACTTTGGCAGTATTCCCGATACGTTTGGTAAAGTTCTCCTGACTTTTGCTGGTAACTCGGATCGACATTACATTTTTCTGAAATGAAGTGACCAAGCCAGTCGTTATCAGCGTGATAGGCCTCAATTGCAGCCTGCACAACGGGTGGCGTGCTTAACTGGTAGTTTTGCTTGATAATGCGCTGGGCACCTTCAATGATCCATTGCATAACTGCCGGACCAGCATTTTCGGTTAAGTGGGCAGTGTAGTTTTTGATATCGGAGTGACCAGTGATCTTGGCTTTAAAGGGAATGACAATTAGCCGTCGCCAAATTCCATCATCGTTACCACCCACGTGCGGTAGGTAGTTGGTGTAAAGGACAATCGTGTGGCTAGGCGTAAACGAGAATGGCTTCATGTATTTCTTTTCGGCGTAAATTTCATCAGTTGAACAGAGTTGTTTAATCGTCGAGGTGTTAAGTCGTTTGCCTTCTTCCAGTTCGGCGGAGATGATCAGCCGTTTTCCTTTTACTTCGGCCATTTCCGGTTTGACATTGCGACGAACACCAACTGTCAAGGCGTCCGATGATAGGTGACCGGTATAGGTCCCGAGTACATTGGCGATCGTGTTCCAGAAGGTGGACTTCCCGTTGCGACCATCCCCGTAGGCAATAATTAGTGCTTCCAGGTAGACTTGACCAATTGCGACAAGACCGACGATTTCTTGAACGTACTTGATTAGATCTTGGTCGTGACAAAAGAAGGTATTGAGGGCGGAATTCCACAGTTTGCTTCCTTTGTTTCCAGGGATACAGGTAGTTGATTTGGTGATTAACTCGCTGGACTTGATTTCCTGCTTACCGTGCAAGCCTTTCTTTAAGTTAAAGGGACCAGCAGGAGTATTTAAAAGGAATGGATCGGCGTCAAATTCGTTTAACTGGCGGTTGATTAGCGGCCGAGCGTTATTCAGGACGCCGCTAATACCACGCACGCTGCGCTCTTTGAGAACGAAGGTTTCATATTTTAGAGCTTGCTCGTACTCAGCAAATGACTTACGCTGGTCGTCATCCAATTCACGCAGGGCCTTGGTTCGCCCAAGTGAAACCAAGAGTGAACTAACGCCATTTTGATCGATGACCTTCTTGGCTTGGGCAACTCGGTGCTTGGCATCAGCGAGTTGCTTATCCGTGAACCGCTGGACCTCACCAAGGGCGAGGGGCTCGGATTCCTGCCAGATCTTACCATCGAACCACATGAACCCTGATTGACTTGTATAGCAGACGCGTTGCTTGCAACAGTTAACGAAGGAATAGGTTTCACCAGTATCCGAGTAGTCCGCGGGCTGAAGGTTGTCATCCGGTTGATTGTATTTCTCCGGTGGGACATAGCCCGGTTGTTTTGCCATTCGCTGTCCGAACTTCAGCGCACTCTGCCAAATGGAGTTCAGCTCCTTGTCGGGAAGCGGTGGATCGCATTTTTCTGCTTCATCCAGAAAGGCTTGGTAGGCTTCAGTAGTTGCCCCCAGCCGCATGATCACTCGGCCGGCAAAGTGAGACAAGGTCGCGTTTCGCTTGCCCTCTGGTATTTCTTTGTTATTTGACTGGGCAAAGAAGCGCTGACTCATCATCAATTGATCCACGGTCATGGATCCGTTATGCCACTTCACTTGGGTTTGAGTGACACCAAAGACAAAGCGTGCTGCATCTAGTGCATTATCGTCAAAGTAGGGGAAGTAGCTTTGAATTTCGTGCTTTAAGTCGGCATAGATCTTAGCATCTTGAATAGGCCGAATTGGAAAGTAGACGTGAAACTTGGGACGGGCTGCTTTACCATGCTTAGTTTTCATGTGGTTCCGTGAGAAAGTAACGGCATAAGCGACATCTTCAAAGTAGTTGCTCAAGGCATCAGGTTGAATCCATGCTGCTGAGTCTTCGGAGTGGTCGTTATCGCAATCCATGACTAAGCAGTCGGCTTCTCGAAAGTTATTGATTGCGCGTTGCTGGTTTTCAAAGGTGCCACAAACGTGATCAGTACTGACTGCTTTTTGTAAGGCTTCGGCTGAATCAACCTGAACTTGATTAGGGTAAGTGGTGTTATTTGCTTTGCCGTTTGTCGTGGCAGTTGATAGAGTAAACTGCATCTTACCAAGCCTCCATTTCTGAGCTGTAGTAGCGAACAGGGATGTCTTTTTCAAAGGCCTTCTTGATGAAGAAGTTCATATCGTGGGTTGGAACACCAAATGACCAGAGTTCCTCACATTTTGTTAAAAGCACGATGCAGATGAAGTTCATTACCTGAAAATCGTGGTAATGGTGCAGATTAATGAACTGAGGAAAGTACAACTGCGGGCAGATTGGGATTCCGCCAGTTTGATAAACGTAGCGGCAGTAATCGCGAACTTGCTGACGAGCATTTGGTTTATTCTTAACGACTTCGGTAAAGGGAGCCGCCACAAAAATTAAAGGACGATAATTGGGGTTAGGACGATGAGCCCGCAATTGCTGGATGGCAACTGGAGCCTCTAAACTTTCTTCTGACATATCATCAGATCCTTTCTATAAAGTTGGGGACTAAAAAGCCCTCACTGACAAGCCAGATGAGGGCAGAAAGTAAACCATTAAATTTAGTCTTTTTTGTAGAAATTGCCAATAAAACCGTCAGCATTGAGAACTAGACCCTTTGCCCAGGCTGGGGTTTCAGTCATGATTGCAATAATCTCATCGAGTGATTTGCCTTGCGGGGCTTCAATAACAGTTTCATCATGAATGTGCATTACAGATGGGTAGCCAGCTTTTTCTAAGTGCAGCATGGCGAGGGCAAGAAGGTCCCGGCTAGTTGCCTGGACAATGTTTTCGACTAACTTGGCACCATAGGTTTCAATTCGATCCCATTTTTTAACTGCATTAATGCCCATGAAGGTGATTGATTCACTGCCAAAGCGATTGATTCCAATTCGGGGCTTTGGGTAGCAAAGTTTTCGACCAGAGCGGAGCTGGATGAAGAGACAATGGCCCTGGTAGGTGAACTTCATGCCGTGAGTGGCAGTTGGCAAGTGGGTCTTGATGCACTGCTTGGCAGCTTGATCCATATCCCACCAAAATTGAACAATCTTCGGGCTAGCTTCACGCCACATGGTAACGAGATCGGGGAGTTCTTTTTCACTAAGTCCCATCTTGGTAGCGCCCATGGCCTTTAATGCGCCGACCGATCCACCATAGCCAAGCGCCAGTTCAGCAATTTTCCCCTTCTGGCGAAGGTCGCTGTTGATTCCATGTTTAACGACGGGGACACCGAACATCTGACTGGCCGATGCACAGTAGATGTCCTTGTTGTGGGCAAAGGCTTCCTGTCGCCAGGATTCATTAGAGAGCCAGGCGATCACTCGAGCTTCGACGGCAGAAAAGTCAGCGACGTAAAAGGAACAGTCGTCCTTTGGAACAAAAGCAGTTCGGATCAGTTGCGATAAAAGGTTGGGCACGGAATCGTAAATCAGCCCCAGACTCTGGTAATTCCCTTGCTTAACCAGCTCACGGACGTTTGCTAACTCTGGTAGTGAGTTACGGGGCAGATTCTGCACTTGAACTAGTCGCCCAGCCCAGCGACCAGTCCGAGTGGCACCGTAAAACTGGAGCAAGCCGTGGACGCGACCATCGGGGGCCATAGCATTCTGCATGGCTTGGTACTTTTTAATACTTGATTTTGAGAGCAGCTGGCGAAGGATTAAGACCTCACGAACCTTTCCGGTTGCCTTTTTTAGTCCTTCTGACACCGCCGACTTTGCGAGTGATTCGACTTGTAGGCCGTGGTCATTGAGCCAGTTTTTTAGTTGAATTGGTGAATTGGGATTTTCTAGCCCAGTGATTTGTTGGGACTGTGTGAAGTACTGGCTGCGATAGGTTTGGTCGCATTCGATGGCATTTTGGACCAATTGTTGATCTACCCTAATTCCCCGGTCATTGATTAGTTGATCCATCCAGTAGAGTTCCCATTCTGATTTGGGAACTGGATAGTGGCTTAATTTTTGTGAGATTGCCATCTCAACTTCAACGTCGCGTTGGTTGTAGCGCTTGAAATTCTGCCACTTATCAGGCGCATGGTAGGGGAAGTTTCGGGTTCGATGTTGATTGGCTTTAGTTGGGGCACACGGAGTGCAGAAGTACTTTACGAGTTCTTTTCCCGCTGTAATCTTCTGCTTATCTAGCCCCAGGACAGTTCCGACGTCTTTTAGTGACAGGGGGAGCCCCAGAGTGGCCGCCCAGACTCGGGAACAGTGCCAGCCGGTTGGAGATAATTGGTGGCCAACGTAAGCTGACAAGCAGACGCGTTCAAACTGAGCATTAAAGGCCGACTTGATAACTTTTGGATCATCAAGAGCTTGGAGAATTTCACTCGGAATATCTTCTCCCTGAGTAAGGTCAATAACGGTTACGGGTCCATAATCCACCGAATAACCAAAGAGGAGTAGTTCAAAATCGCAACTGGCGGCGTAAGGATAAACGCCAGTTTTAGCAAGGTTGGCGCTTGAATAAGTTTCAATATCAATCGAAATAGTTTTCATTGAAAACCTCCATAAAAAAGGGCAGCCAATTTAAGGCTACCCACAAATGATCAAGCTAAGAAGTCAGGCTCGTCGTCAATGGTGGAGAAGTCATCTACGGCAGTTGATCGTCCACCAAGTGGTTCACCATCGCGAATCTTCTGGATATTACCGAGCCCACAGGCCACACCGCGGTTTCCGTTGGTATTAAAGACGTAGAAGCTAATCGAGACCCGCGCATAGCAACCACTGTAAACCTCATCACGATTGAGAATAGGTTGGACGTGCTTGTCCACGATTTGTGGTGCCGTGATGGAGTTAGCGTTTAGAAAGTAGCTGTTAGCGTAGTTAGTATCGTCCTTTTCGACATCACCGTCCCGTAGCGGGAGCTTTAAGGCGGCCTTGTTTGGCTTCTTACCACCAAACTTACCAATCCCTTCTTCAATAGCCGCATCAATAGCCTGGTTGATGGCTTGGATTGTCTTCGTGTCATCTTTGGGTATGATTAGGGAAACTGAGTATTTTTCCTTCCCGCCGTTGATGGACTTAGGCTCCCAGACGTTAGCGTAAGAGAGTCGAGTGTTGGTTCCAGTAACGATCTTAGTGTTCCTTGACATATTATTTTTCCTCCTTAAATTCGTCTGCTGGGGTCGACTTGGCAATATTGGCACGCGGGATCATCGTCCGCGACCAAGGTTGGCTTCCCAGCGGGTTTATAAATTTGTTTGCCAAGCAACTGGTTGAACTTCTTCTTGCCCAGCTTGGCTTCGAGCTTCGTAATCGGTAGTAACTTCTTTTGGTAGATATCGGTGTAGCCAGCTTCCTGAAGGGTTGCTGCAACTTGACCTTCGTCTCGGTAGTGACGGATCGAACGGCCTTCGACTAGCTTGAAACCCGGCCACTTTTTACCGTGGTTGATAGCCAGATCGGCAGCATAGGCCTTCACTTCGTACGCCCAGCGGTTTAAGTCGTCGACGTGTTCCAAAACTTCGGCCACCTCGGCATCGGTCAATAGGTGCGGGGATGCTAACTGGAAGCATTCGAGCTGGTGGTGATAATCGTAACGGGCACGAAGGACTGCGTTGCAGTTGGAAAACTGACACCAGGGGCCATAACGGACCGTTCCTTGCCCAGCGAATGCAAGCTCGGCTTTTTCCTTAAGGATCGTGTTTGCCCAGTGCATTAGGTCCTTAACCGGAATGGACCAGGTACTAATGTTAGCCATTCGTGGTTGGTAGATTGTCGTCTCAACTTCATCGATATCATAGAGGTCGCCAAACATCTCCAAGGCGCCAAGAGCGTAGAGTTTCATCTGTGGATTATTGGTTGCATTGACCTTGACTCCCTTACCGTATTTGAAATCGATGATATGAAGTAGGTGGTCAGAAACAATCACACAGTCACCGGTGCCAAAGCCCTCCGGAACATATTTAGAGAAATTCAGTTTTTGTTCCAGCGTGATGGTTGGGTCCTTGGCATATTGCTTGGCGGCTTCGAACTGTTCCAATACATAGGAGCAATAATCATCGGTGTAAGCTTCCATCTCATCGGATTGGTAATCAGAAGTTGGACGTTTGAAGGAGTGGCCGAGGGCGCAGTGAACCTTGTATTCACCAAGAGCATGAGCAGTAGTCCCTTCAGCGGCTGCATTAGAAGTTGAGTGCGGGAAGAACTGCTCTAGCCGGGGCAGGGGCGGAGCACTGAGCCAGCGGTGAGCGCTGGAGGCGGAGAGCAGGGCGTGATTAGTTGGTGAACTCATTTGTCTAAGCTCTCCGCACTGTAATAGAGATCTTGATAGTCTTTTGGATCCACGTCAGATAGCTTTTCCGCCTTAAACTTCTTCAGTAGATCTCTGATCTCTTTGGTGTAGCCCTTGCTGGCTTGCTTAGCTAGCATACCGCGGACAGCAGCTAGGTCTGCTTTAACATCTCGCTTAGGCCCATCTTGAATGTCTTGTTGTTGATGCTCAGTATCGATACGAGCGAGAGTTTCGTTTAAAGCCCGGGTGGCATCTTCCAGCCGAACAATGGCTTCATGAAATTCACGTAAGTTTTCAACATATTCTTTAGTCCTACTCATTTCCAGATACCTCCTTAATTCGAATTTGTTTAACACTGTCGCCAGGTGCAATCACCATGATATGGTTCGGATTACCGAGCAGGTGACGCAGGAGGCGTTCACGAATAGTGAGATGCTTAAAGCTAACAACACCATTTGTTGGCTGCTTTGAAACAGCAATTGAAACTTGATGTTTCATTTGTGGTTTCTCCCTTCTAAAAAGCTGAGGAATTACCCTCGCACTTAAAAGCCAGATAAGAAGAAAAAGTAAACCTTGTTTGGCTTACTTTTTTAAAATTTATTTTTCAGCAACCTTGTAGAAGTGACGTAGTTTAGTGATTGCTGCCTTTTCGTGATGTCCTACCATGACGGCTGAGATGCCCATTTCTTTGGCGATTTTCTTTTTCTTGATCTGATCGCAGTAGTAGCGTGTCACAACATAGCGTTGCCGATCAGTTAAGGTGGCTAGAGCGTCAGGAAGCTGATCAACGAGTCGCTGGCGTTCAGCTGCATCCTCAACTGCGATGATTGAGTCGAGTAAGTGTTCATTACCATAGGTAGAAGTCACCTCGATGGAAGATCGATCGCCGAGTTCGGTTAACGGATCAACATTTGGGTTCTTGGGATCAGAAGCAAAGAACCGGTCTTGGTGCCGTTCAAAGCGGTGATCAGAATTGTACTGGTCATTAGACATGTCCAGAATGATGTTGCCTACAGATTTAGTGACTGTGATTGTCTCGCCAGTTGCTTTAACTCGGACGACGATACCGTTCTTGTTTTCGGACACAAATACATAGTCAAATTTCTTGTGAAACATAAAAATTCCTCCTCTTGGATCTCCCAAGCGAAGGAATCGAAGGCACACTAAAAGCCACTAGTAGGGCAATAAGAAACAGACCTAAACGATAAAATCGCTTGGGCACTGCAACTTGCCTTACTAGTGGCTTGTTACAGGATATTATTCAGTTTGGTGCATGCTAGTAATGGATATTGATCACATATCCCACGCTAAGCAGCTAAAAAGATGTGCGAATGCAAAAATAAATATCTGAAAAGCAATGCCGATCTGGTATAATTATTGTTGTTAAGCACTAATATCTAGCTGATATTTGAATAGTAGCAAACTACGTATAAATCAACCTCCGAGTTTTTTTATGAAACTCCGAAAAACTCCAAAAAAGTTGGGAAGCAAGATGGCACAAGAAGCTAATTTCACTTATTTAATAGATTTGATCAACCCGTATTTACCAGATGCTGAAGATATTTCAAAAGAAGAAACAGTTAGATTAATAATTAAGCAAGTATCAAATAACCAATACTTACCTATGCCTGCTTCATCAACATTGAATAAATACGCAGCAGATGGGATATCCAGAACTGCTGCTAAAAAGCTGCTTAAATTTATAAATAAAGAAACAGCTTCACTGGAAGAATATTTCAGCAAAATTGGCGCAGATCAGTTAACCTTGATTGCTAATAAATTAAAGAAGGATGGGATTTCGTCAGATGTATATCGGGGTAAAGTACCAGCGTTACTAGCTAAACTTTTCACTGAAGAGTGCGAGAGGGTAGCGAGCAGAAAAAATAATCGAAAACAAAAAATCCCCATCCAAAGTGAAGATGAGGACATATTTACAAAAACTGTTTCAGATGAGATGTTTGCAGCCGTCTTTCGTCACGTTAATGTTAGCGAGATGGATGCAGTAAAAAATAGTAATGCTATTCATGCTTTTGTTCTTAAGCCAGAATTACTACCCTTTAATTATGAGAAACTGAGGCAATTAGTGGAATCTAACATCACTAACTATGCAGTAGCACGAGGAGTTAGAAAAAACGATGTTGTGGGTCTGCGTGCAGCGCGGCTTCTTCGAAACTATGCGCAAAGCGGTATTCCAAGTAATTTATTGGGTGAGCTACTGAATTATGTGTTTCTAGAGCATGCAGAACATGCTTTTAAACTCTATACACGTGCCGAAATATATAAAAGCTCTAGGATTATCGATAACGAGGGTGTTTATCTTAAAGATAATGAGGAAAAGATTCAGTTGGTGTTTGGTGTTTCACAGTTAAATGATAGCCTTCAAGATGCAATTGATAATGTTATAGAAGAGTTGAAAGATTTTCAGAACAATCAATCTAATGAACTGG
>ULVZ01007618.1_pt1 | contig 14686 bp, 17 predicted proteins | sample 1959901 | NCBI WGS metagenome assembly ULVZ01 (sample SAMEA4835800, study PRJEB28245) | human gut metagenome | biome: gut microbiome; material: fecal sample | place: Denmark | collected 2008 | reverse complement strand
AGAAGTGCAGTAAGAGCAGCCGTAGCAGCGGCGAAAGCTGCAGCTAAGATTAAATCACCATCCAGGGTGATGAAAAATGAGGTCGGCAAATACTTACCCCTCGGCATGGCAGCAGGTATTAAGGATAATACCGATTCTGTAGTTAATGCATCAAGAGCAATGTGTGCCTCAGCTCTAACAGCTTCTGCAGATGAACTTGATATTCATTCTCCTTCTCGGAAGTTCAAGAACATTATCGGAAAGAATATCCCGAAAGGCATTGCAAAAGGTGTAAGAGAATCTAAAAGCGAGCTTGTCGGAGAAATGGAAAGTGTTGTGAACGAAGCACTTAGTGCGGCACAAAATGCTTCTAAAAGCGGAAAATATTCTGAAATAGGAAGCAATCTGCTGTCTGGATTATCTACATCGCTGAGTACATCAAAGTCTCGTTCTTCTGAAACAATACAGGAAATTATTGATCAACAGCAAGAAAGTCTATCTAATGCCAATCAGAAGAAAGAAGAGGCGCTTCAAAATAAAATTGATAAGCTAGGAAGCAAAAAGGCAAACAAGAAGAGAAAAGCCGCATTAAAGAAAAGGCTCAAGCAGATGAAAGCTGCAGATAAGAAACAGGAGTCACAGCTTAAAACGGCCGGAGAAAAGGCGGCAGCGGCTTATAATGATGCCTTCGAGAAAGAATCTACCCGTATTACCAAGATTGCAGAAAAGAGTATACAGGAACTTTCTGAGACATATCAGACTAAATACAATGATATCAAAAGCAAAATGGATACTCTCACAGAAAAACAGCGATCCTGGGGAAATGTCTATGATTTGAAACAGAACATTGCAGATATCAAACGGTATCAGACCAATTTGAAAGCTCTTGAGAATAAGATTCCAGAATCCATGATGGATAAAATCTTAGGAATGAATATGGATGAAGCGACAGCCTATATGGACTGGTTCCAGGGAATGACATCTGCAGAACAAAAAGCATACTTAAATGATTGGAATACGATGTATTCTTCTTCAGAGACTTTTTCAAAGAACTTCTTTTCAGATGATTTTGGTAAGATTCAGAAAGAATATCAAGACAAATTAAAAAAAGCAACAGATGATCTACAGGCAGAGATGAACCAGATTGGAACAAATATTGCGAAAGGACTTACTGCAGGAATGGATAGCGAGTCAAGAAACCTTTCAAAAACAATAAAGAAAATCTGTGCAAACCTTGTAAAGACTGCAAAAAAACAGCTGAAAATAAAATCTCCATCAAGGGTATTTAAGCGGATTGGTGTTTATAACATACAAGGAGCCGAAAAGGGACATGAAGCAGAAGCTCCGCGACTTTACCGTCAGGTTGAAAATGTATCAGAGACCCTTGCAGAGCGTTTTGCAAAGGCAAACTTAAAAGTATCTCTTCCGGATATTGCAGGTCGAACACAAGCGGCTTTATCGAGACAGGTATCAAAAGTATCTGCAAGTATTCAGCCGCAGCTTACAGCGGCACTGGCAGGAGATGCAGGTCAGACAATTTACAATGGACCAGAAAAGATTGAGCTTGTGACTAATCTTGATGGACGGGAGATAGCGAGGACTTCGGTGCCTTATATTGATGCGTACTTAGGAAATATGGCAGCCAGAAAAGCAAGAGGGGGCGTTTAAAATGTACAGAGGAAGCTTAGGTGTGCAGATTGGAAACAAACATACCCTTAAGGACTGGGGACTTGGTTGGACAAAAATTACTCTTGGTTTTCCAGAGGCAAAAACGTATGAGCAGGATATTCCGGGAATGGACGGGGTGTTAGATTTTACGGAATCTCTTACTGGAGGGGATGTGAAATACAAAATCAGAACCCTTACTCTTGAATTTGAAACCCCTGAACAGGACTATTACGATTGGGGTATTAGAATTTCAGAGATAGCAAATTACTTGGCCGGAAGAAAATATAAGATAATCCTGGATAATGACCCGGATTTTTATTATATTGGAAGGCTAAATGTTGAAGTCGAAAAATCAGACAGGGTAGAAGGAACTCTTACCTTGTCTGGGAGCGTTGACCCGTATAAATACGAAAAGTTTTCTAGTCTTGAAAATTGGGAATGGGATACTTTTAATTTTAGAACGGGCATCATCCGAAATTATAAAGATATTGTTGTGGATGGTACATATAAACTTGTAATACCAGGCAGAAGAAAAAGAATTGTGCCGGTAATCTCTTGCAATACAGCTATACAGGTATCTTATGAAGGGGTAATCTATAATCTTTCACCTGGCAAAAACAAAGTTTTTGGTATTTGTATCAAAGAAGGGGAAAATATCCTTACTTTTTCTGGAAAGGCTACTATTTCGGTCGATTATAGAGGAGGGCTGCTGTAATGTATCGCATTTATTGTGATGATAAAACGCTGCATGATGTGAGAGACGAGGAGTATCAGCTTATAACACCAAAAATCTCTCTTGAACTTAATAAGACAGGGAGTTTTGAGTTCGGCATACTCCCTTCTCATCCTCATGTAAACGATATAAAGAAATTGAAATCTCGATTGAAAGTATATGATGTTGACATATCAGATAGTGGGGAGGCTTCAAGATTGCTATATTGTGGCCGTTCCATTACTGATCAGCGAGACTTTGAATATACTGGTCGGATTACATGCGAAGGAGAGTTATCTTATTTACTTGACACAATTCAGCGTCCACACACTTATGGAAGCCAGTCGGGAGAAATTCATAAGGCAGATACTAATATTGTAATTTTTAAACGATTAATAGAAGAACATAATTCTCAAGTAGAAAAAGAAAAGCAGTTTGAAATAGGAATTGTTGATATTGATTCAGTAGAAATTAAAACTTTGGCGACAAACTATGAAACTACCTGGGATTTTATTAATACGAATTTTCTTGAAAAATACGAAGGTTATCTTAGGGTGCGCTATGAAAATAATGTTCGTTACCTTGACTATGTGAAGCAATACGGAAAAGTCAGTACGCAGGCAATCCGATTCGGAGAAAATCTTCTTGATTTTCAGAAGTATGTAAAAGCAGAAGACATTAAAACGGCAATTATTCCAATTGGAGCTCCGATTGGTGCAAATAATGTAACAATCAAGACCGCGGAAGGACACGATGGAACGGACTATATTTACAGCCCAGAGGCAGTTGAGCTTTATGGGTGGATATGTGATAAGGTGGATTTTCCCGATATTAATAATCCAAACACCCTCCTAAAAAAAGCACAGGAATATCTAAACAAGTGCATTAATCTGACAACTACGATTGAACTGACAGCGGTGGATTTGCATAAAATTGATGTGGAGATTGATGCCATAGGCTTGGGAGATTTGATTCCTTGCGTGTCAACGCATCATAATCTGTTAAGCACTCCGGGAGACAAATCTACATATTATCTCGTTAACAAATACGAGATAGATTTGGAAAATCCTTCAAATACAAAAATTACGCTTGGAAAAACACTATCCACACTTTCAGAAAAAACTTTTTCCAATGAAGTTACATTTGAAAAAAGTGTTCTAATTATAAATAACAATGTAGAAAAAGTAAGAGAAACGGCTAGCAGAGCAAACGACAAGTCAGACATAGCGATATCTATCGCGCAATCGAAAGATATAGAAGCGATAACAAACTTGGAACTAGACGAAATATGTAAATAAAAAACGATGAGGTGATAAAATGGCTTATTTAGACAATAATGGTGTTACCTACTTGTGGAATAAAATCAAAGCACTTTTCAATAAAGGTATCACTAATTTATCAGCAAACGGAAGAACCATCACATTCACGAAAGGTGATGGAACAACTGGAACGATTAACACGCAGGACACAAATACCACTTACGGTAATTTTAAAGGTGCAACAGCGTCGGCCGATGGCGGGAGCGGCTTAGTACCTGCTCCAACAAAAGGAAATGAGGGTAAGTATTTAAAAGCTGATGGAACCTGGGGGACACCTGCAAACACCACATATGCTGACATGAAAGGTGCAACAAGTTCCACAGCAGGTACGCATGGTCTGGTACCTGCACCGGCGGCAGGTAAACAGTCACAGTATTTACGGGGAGATGGAACCTGGGCTACCCCTACAAATACAACCTATTCTGATGCGACACAGTCGGCACACGGTCTTATGAGTGTTGATGATAAAAAGAAATTGGATGGTATCGCGAGTGGTGCGAACAATTATGTTCATCCAACTTCGAGTGGTAACAAACACATCCCATCAGGTGGTTCAGCTGGTCAAATCTTACGTTGGAGCGCAGATGGCACAGCTATTTGGGGCGCGGATAACGATACCACTTACAGTGATTTTAAAGCCGCCGCAAGTGGTGACGCAATGGGTACTCATGGACTTGTACCGGCACCAGCGGCAGGACATGAGACTATGGTGTTATTCGGGAGTGGCTATTGGGGTAGCTTACAAACGAGGGCTTACAATCCCTCTGCGGATAAATGCGGCTTCTGGATTACGAGGGATGAAGGTGAGGCGGCCGTAGATTTATGTGGGTTTGTCTTTAGTGGGGCAACTAGTAGTGCGGCCGGTGTTATGAGTGCGACCGATAAAAGTAAGCTCGATGCGTTACCGACAAACGCCACCTTGTCGAGTACATACGCTAAGAAATCAGAAATCACAAATATGTATAAATATTGTGGTTCAGTAGCTTCTTCAGACAAATTACCAACAACCGGACAGAGAGTTGGTGATGTTTACAATATTGAGGCGGCTAGTAAGTACGGCGGGGCAGGTATGAACGTAGCTTGGAATGGTACCGCATGGGACCCGCTGGGCGAAATCTTTACAATCACAGCTATTACAAACGCGCAGATTGACGCTATTTGTGTATAAAATGAGGTGGGATTATGGGCTATCTGGATAACGACGGTTTGGCGAGATTGTGGGCGAAAATAAAAAATTACATTGACGCTCATTCATCTGGCGGGGTTACGCTCGATAAAGTATACCCCGTAGGTAGTATTTATATGAGTGTAAATAACACAAACCCCGGAACGCTTTTCGGTGGCACATGGGTAACGTGGGGAGCTGGTCGGGTACCCGTGAGTGTAAACACATCGGACGGTGATTTTTCAACGGTTGAAAAGACCGGCGGTGAGAAAACACACACATTATCAATTAATGAAATGCCGTCACACAAACATTCTACAACAGTTAAAGTTACAGGAAAATCACTTACAGGTACAGTGCATAATTTTGCAGGGCAGAGTGCAAGTTGGGGTCCGGGGAACACGGTAAGCGGCATATGTAGTGCATCAGGTGACGATACTGCTTTTTATCCGAGTGGTACAAGTAAAACAACAAAATACAAAGACGGATTTAAAATTGATGCAACGCATAGCCATGCGGCAAGTGCAACGATGGAGAATGCAGGAGGCGGTAATGCACACAACAATATGCAGCCGTACATTACTTGTTATATGTGGAAACGTATAGAGTAGAAAGGAGAAAAGATGGGACTTATAAATGAGTATCTGAAAAAGATAAAAGAAGCCGTTTACGGAGAAGAAGTAAGAGATAGTATTCATGATGCGATAGAACAATGCTATAAAGATGCGACTGGGCATCCAGATTCGGTTGCGGCAACAGTCAAGGAAATCAGAGAGGTATCTGCAAATCTATCAAAAGAAACCGCCGACCGTAAGGCTGAGGTAGGTATAGAACGGAAAAGAATTGATAATCTTGTTAAGGACACTACCGATAATGTTGTAGAATATAAAGCCGATAATTTTTTAATGTCATGTAAAAGTGATGCGCAGGCATCTACTGCAGAGACAACTTTAAATGTTTTTAAAAACATTAGTTCTAAATCTGAAAATTTAGGAAATTTCATAACAATTTCCAGTGATTCAAAGATTCAGATTAAAAAAAGTGGGTTGTATTCATTTGATTGTAAAGTTCAAGTTACCGGCGTAAATGCGTCCACGGGTAGACAATATGCAAGGTTAAAAATTAATGATGTACAAAAAAACGAATACATGATTAGTTTAGTGGGAGAGACTGACGAAGAATTTACAAATTTTATTGTTAGCTTAAATGAGGGTGATACGATTTCTTTCACTGGAGAAGCCGATTTTGATGATACGTGGATAACACTTTATACGACTATACACATATTAGATTATGACGGAAAAGTAAAAATTCCAGATATTACAAAAGAAGTATCGGATATTAGAGTCGGTGTAGATGGCACAACGTATGACACTGCGGGAGCAGCAGTAAGGGGGCAGATAAAAGGATTGACTGACATAATAGATTTGACTTTTGCGTTAAGTTCTTCAGTTTTAAAGAGCACTACTTTTAGTGTGAAGACCTCAAGAAAGTTAGCAATTATTATTCCGGAAGGGGTGATAGTCTATTATTATTATAGACCCGGAACCGCAGTAGCATATAAATATTCAGAAGGGAAAATACAACGGTTTAATCTTAATGCGGGTGAACAACAACATTTTGAAATACGGAGAGAGTCTAAGGATATCACTAGTAAAACATACCTAGAACTAATGTTAATCCCAAGAATTTTATAGAAGGGGGGATGAAAATGCAGCCGGTATTACACTTTGTTGTAAATAATCAGATTATTACCAGGACAGATACTTTCGTGCCGGTTCGTAACAGTAGAAATTATTTGTATGCAGAATTTGAGTTTCTGACGGATGATTGGGCAGGTAAAAGTAGAACTGCTCTGTTTCGTAGCGGGGACAGCGAACCAATCGCAATCTTGCTCGGAGAGACAGAAACAACAGAAGAAGGTGAAGTGTATGAACAGCGTTTTGAAAATGATTGAAAAACAGTCAGAAATCATCCAGCTTCAATCAGGAATCATTGATACCTTATAGCTCGAACTACTCCAGGGCGGCGTACTGACGGACACAGACTTAAAAGCGATTGAAAAAGCTGCAAAGCTGCAGGAGACGATGAACGAATAAAAAAAGGAAAACAGCCCCTTTCGGAGCTGCTTTTAAAAAATGAAAAAAATACTAACCTATGAAATTAGGTTATAAAATTATAATAACATATTTTACATGATACACAATGGTATTTATTGATACTATTGTGTATTTTTGTTCTCTAAGGAGGTGAAAACAATGAGAACAGTAGCAACAAAAAACAGGAAGAGAAAAAAGAAATATCCGTGGCGAATTATTTTAGACAATGGAAGACAGATTCCTGTCCCAAGTCAGCATGATTTCAAGAGCGACTTTATCCAGCATCATGGATGCAGTCTGGTGGCGTTTTACATGGCTCTACGCTACAAGGGCATCAAGAAAAATATGCAGCAGTGTCTTGCTTATGTAAAGAAGAAATTGAAGTGTGGCGCAAAGTATCCGCTCACGGAAATTGCGAGGGGAATCAATATGATCTGCTCAGGGAAGCCGGCAACTTATCACAAATCTTTAACGACCGAACAGCTAAATGTGAAGTTGAAAAAAGGCCATATGGTCCTGTTTGAAGAGGGCAACCCGACTCATACCGTGGTATTGCTTGTGGACTCAAAAACGGGAAAGATTTGGAGGTTTTCGGACGGAAAGAAAAGTGTAGTAACTGTTAAGAAAGAAAATGTACGAAGGTGTACGAACAAAACATACAGAGGCGTAGTAATTGTAAAATAGGAGGAAAAGTTATGAAGAAGAAATTATGTTTAATGTTAGCAATGCTGCTTGTAGCCGGAATGATTATTCCGTCAAATGTTTCAGCAAGGACTGTTAGTAGAAATAATTATAGAAACATGATTTATGCAGCGGTATCTCCACGGCCTAAGGCAACAGCAGTGCAGAACAAATACGACAGTGAAAAAGATAGGAGAGTCATAGAGTACAAGTGGACCCCTGCGAAAAAGGCAACCGGATTCGAGAATCAATTTTCGAGAGACCCGAAATTTAAAAACAAGACAAAGACTTACATATATAAATTTTCCGGAAGCTCAAAAGCCCATTGGGCAGCTTTTGAGTGTGATTGCAAGAAAGATGATTGTGAAATGGTGCATGGAAAATATTATGTAAAAATCCGTGCATGGTACGGCAACTATCCAGGGAGATGGAGTAATGTATTAGTTTTTGCTGAGAAATAGGAGGGAAAGATTATGATTCAGGAAACGTTGAAATTACTTACAGGAAATTCATTTTTTGAAATTTTATTAATCGCTGTCGTATTAGACACTATCTTGGGAGTGCTCCGGGCGATTAAAGAACATAAGTTTAATTCTTGCGTAGGAATTGACGGAGCAATCAGAAAGGCGGCTATGCTGCTCAGTGTAGGCTTACTGATGCTTGTAGACATTATCATGCACATTAATATGCTCTTTATGATTCCGGAGCAGTACATAAAATTATTGGGTATTCAAAAATTAGGTGTATGCGAATTTTTCTGCCTGTTATTTGTTCTTTATGAGGCCGTTTCTATTTTAAAAAATATGACATTATGTGGACTGCCAGTACCGAAAAAATTGAAAGAACACATTAAAGAGGCATTGAGCGATATGACAGACGAGATGCCACAGGAAAGTAAGGAGGAATAGGCATGAGAAAATTAGTTGATGTATCGAGTTATAACGGAGTCGTAAGCTGGGAAAAAGCGAAGACATACGGCTGCCAAGGTGCTATCTTAAAAATCATCAGAAAAGATCTGAACAGAGATAAAAAGTTCAACGAGAATTATGCGGCTTGCAACGAGAACGAAATTGCCTGGGGAGTATATAATTACTCTTACGCAACTACAGCGACAAAGGCTAAAAGTGACATGGAGCTTGTCTGTGATATTCTTGATAAAATTGATAAAACACACTTTGAGTATGGCGTGTGGTTTGATATCGAGGATAAGGTACAGGCATCGTTAAACAAAACAAAGATTGCCGAGATTATTAACGCTGCACAGCAGGTTGTAGAGAAGAGAGGTTATCTGTTCGGCGTTTACACCGGCATGAGTTATTACAACGAACATATTGATAGAAAACTCGTAAAGTGTAACAATTGGTGGATTGCAAGATATTACAACTCAAACAAACGTATGCAGATTGCAACTGCACCAGATCAGGAGAAAAAGCCAGACGCGGCCAATATTGCATGGCAGTATACTAGCTCTGGTAGGTTTCCGAAAGTCATTTCGACTGGCAACTCTGGTAATTTTGACTTAAATGTAGTGTATAAAGAGCCAACGAGTAAAAAGGTTGAAGAGACTAAGAAAACTCCGGCTAAGACAAAGACTGTATATTATCCTAAATATCGTGGAAAATCCAGTTCGATTGTAGATGCCCTGAAATCATTAAAAATCAATTCTTCGAAGAAAAACAGGGAGAAAATTGCAACTTTAAACGGCATTAAAAATTACAAAGGTGGCGCATCACAGAATACGAAGTTGATTAATTTGCTGAAAAGAGGTAAACTTATTAAGAGTAAATAACTTGTGTAGAAAATAAAAAACAAAAGTTGTTTATATTATAAGTAGATTTAGAAATACACAGGTAATACACAAATAAATTGAACAATCCAGTATTTAAGCGGATTTTCAGAGCGTTTCAGTTTCCGTTGAAGAAGCCGCAAAAGCAGGTAGATTCTAAATTTCAATCATTGAAAACTTTACAAAAGTGGCATAGATAAAGGCTCTATGCCACTTTTATTGTTTGTGTAAAAATATAGAAATTGAACATTCAAAATGCAGAAAAATGGCGAAAAATCAGCTAACAATACACAAATAATACACAAGTAATACACGCGTAATACACGCGGTAATACACAAATTCAAGCATAGAAAAACCGAGATAGCAAGAGCTATCCCGGTGGATTTTAAACTATTTTTTCTAGTTCTTCTTTGAGCCAATTAACATCACGCTGCGTATAAACCTTTTCTGTAATATCTTCAATCTTGTGGCCGATCATATACTTGAGAGCATATTCGTCAACCTTATATTTCTTTGCCATTGTGGAAAAATGTTTTCGAGGATCATGTGGTCGATGTTCTGGGTTGAGCTTTAAAGTATCTCTGATTCTTTCAAAACGGTAGTTATATTTGTCATAAGTCATTTTAATATCGTTCTTTCGTTGACTGTCTATGCAGTTAATCAGATAATCACTTCCGAGACGAATTGCCTCATCATATTTTTGCTTAACCAATTCTCTGATTCGAGGGTGAATTGGAACAAGTCTGTCAATACCGGCATCTGTCTTTATGCCGCCGGTAAATTCCCAGTTATCTAAATCCACTCTATCCATTTCTATTAGCCCTAATTCTTGAGGCCGCCATCCAGAATAGCATTGAATGAGAACTACATCCACGTAAAGAACCTTATCAACATTTGCCCATAATATTTCCATTTCCCTATCGGTAAAAGGAATGTGCTGCCGTTTGGCTTCTGCTTTCTCTTTAATGATATCATCGGATAAATTAAAAGTTCGGGCATAGTTTCTATCAACAATTTCATATTCTAAAGCATAATCAAGCATAAGGTTAAATATACTTTTGATTCGTGACTTTGTTCCGGCGGAAGCTGTCTTCTTTACTCCACGTACAACAGCCGTACCATCATCAATACATCCTTTTATATGCCTTGCCCGAAGGTCTCTTACTTTTATATCGTATACATCAGAGCAGTAAGCCCACGCAGAAGTAATAGTTCGTTGTCCGGATTTACCTTTCAAAGATTGAAAATATTCCTTGCTCCAGCGTTCGTATAGCTGCATTACTGTCAGATTATTATCCAAATCATATGGTTGTTCATTATAAGCGGCCAGAGCCTGCAAAGCTTCCTTTTTTGTAGGATAGTAGCCAAGAGTTGTATATTCCTGCTTGTATTTCATTGTTTTTTTATCAAGAGACCAACCGGTAGTTTTTCTCGCTCTCCATGGATTCCTTCGATTTCCAGAGAGTTTATGTACTGATCCATAGCCATTAGGTAACTTCATTATTCTCATCCTTTCGAATTTTGGGTATAAAAAATACACCCTATACATTTTGTAGGATGCGTGTTATAATCTAAGTGTTGCAGAGATTATCAGCCATCCTGGTTGATAGGTAACTTGAAATCCGGTATTGTCAGTACCGGATTTTTTTCATTTATAGGGTCATTATACTCTGTGCAGAACATATGTGCAAGAGAATGTTGAAAAATGTTAAAAATTGATGATTAAATAAAGACTTTTTTAGAAAATTATGTTATAATCCCATCGTTGCTGCTCCCTATACTGGTGACGGAAGGGAGGTGCACAAATGATATCATTATACTCTTTTCTTTTTTCGGTATTGGCTGGTGTAGCATCTGGCATCCTTGTTGAACTGATCATGGCTATACTTCGCAAGTGGTTTGGCCGGAAAAAGAAGTAAAACAAACGGCAACCAAGCCCAAAATAAAACCCCTCGGTATTAGCGGTACCGAGGGGTTTTTGGTGCATAAATGATATCACCATTTACTCTTTTCTGGCTTCAATATATCATATTGGGTCAGATAATTCAAGTATATTCTGGTTTTGAAATTTTATGTATGATTGTGCGATGCAAAATTATTGAAAAATGTAAAGTGAGCTAAAAGGTGCCTCAGGAGATTTCGGATATGTGAAAACCAGTCTTGGGGTAGGTTTTTTGCACAAAAACGCATGTTTTTTGATGTAATCTGTAAGGTTTTCCGTAAAAGAGCATGTCATATCCTATAAGAGGGGAGGCTTCTGGAAACCTCAATATGCGATTTTTTTAGTCTGTATACTGAAAAATGCGTATTTAGTCAGAAAGCTGTCTACAAAAAAGAAAAGAGCAGCGGATGAGCTGCTCTGTTATGTAAAGAGATGTAAAATTATTTAAAGATGTAAATAGCAGAATTTTCAGCATTGATATAATCAGAGTAATCGTATGAAAAATGTTCGCCAATTAAACTTATTTTATCTCCTTCTTTTGGAAGAAGGTCTTCGGTAGTATTTATAAAACAAGGTAACGTGTTGCCAGGACCGTTATTAAGATAGATTACATAATTAGCGAATCTGTATGCGGATGCATAATTATACTCATCAGAAGAGGTATCTACGCTTTCTAGATACTCCTCTTTGTCATCATCGGATGTGGTTATTTTCTCTATGGAATTTACAGTTCCCATAATCCGCTCTGAACCATCAACCGCTATAGCATCAGTTACATTATCGGCAAATTTAACTTTACTTATATCAGGGGATTTGATTTTGCAGTCTGAAAGGTATTCGGATATATATTTTGTACCTTTTTCCTCATCTTTCTTTTCCGCAAAAAGAGTTCCCTCGATTGCTACATTACTACCAGGTTCTAATAGTGCAGGTGAGTTAGGGTTTTCCGAAAAAAGGCACATAAATGTTGTAGAATCAAAGTCTGCATCTTCAGAATCAGGTTCAAAATCTTCATCTTCATAATCATCGGATTCTGTATCCTCGTTGGAGTTTTTACTGGTACTTATAAACAAGAATGAAGGGTAGGTCGTATCAACCTTTCCCCTGATGATAATAGTTTGATTTAAAGAAAATCCACCAGACTCTGCTTCCTTTTTAACAAGTTCAGTATATTTGGAAGACTGAAGCTCGTCTTCACTCCAGTATTGAGTTTTTTCTTCGATAGAACTAAGTATTTTCCTGTAAGTTGGAAGAAATTCGTCAATATTATATTCTTTAACCGAAGAAGTTCCAGAAGAACATCCACACATTCCAATTGCTAAAATCATAGCAAGTAGTAATCCTAAAATTTTTTTCATAAGTTTTTCCTCTTTTAAATTTATTTATTGTAGTTCTGTAAATTTATTTGAGATCTGCTCGGTAAGGTTTTTCTGCTGTGTAGCAGTTAATTGACTTGATGTTCTAATCAAAACAGTACCAAGAACAATGTGAGAGCCTGAATCCATCATGCCATTTCCATCAAAAGAAGCAAGATAAGATTCCCGTTTCTTTGCATCCTTGGCAGAAGCAAAGACTTCAATAGCTCCACCGCCCTCTGTTCCCTTTTCAGCAATGGTATTACCATAAACATAATCCTGTTTTACTTTCTTACTTGAGAAATACACACAAGCGGTATATCCACCGTTTTTATTTAAAAGCCTATTAGTATCTGTTTTTTCGGTAACGGCTTCAACTCCGGAAATACTCTTAATCTGTTTCAAACGTTCCACTACAAAATCTTCCGAAGGATTTGTTACCTGTTTAAGCTGTTTGATGCTATTTTCCAAATTAGTCTGTGCCTCAGAAAGAGTAGCTATAATATTTGAATAATCCGGAATGGTAGATATTTTTTTAGTTGCTGCATTAATATCATTTGTCTTCTTTGGCATTTCTGGAACTTTCATTTCAGTTTTTTTAGCATCCGATAATTTACCTTTTGCTGTGGTGAGTGTTGCTGGATCCAGGGGTTCTTCTTTTGAATCAATTACAGATTTGAGAGAAGATACTGCCTCGTCTAATGGCTTATTACTTTCTTTTAAAGCAGAAACTGCCTTATTGAAATTAGCAACAGCTTCATCATGTGGCTTTTTGTACTGGAAATACCAGAAACAGGAACCTGCAACAATAACTATCAAAAGAATGATTATTGCAGGTATTATCTTTTTCTTTTTCATAATTTCTTACTCCTTTTTATGTATTAATGAAAAAATCAAATAGTTACAAGTAAAATTATACAACAAAATATGAAATAAGTACACAAAATTTGGAAGAATAATAGAGGAAATTATCCCTACTATACAAACCGATAAAAATGACAAAAAAACTTCTACAGAAAAATATTTGATTCGCTATTCTGACATACTATTAATGGTGAGAAATTTAATTCCAAAAATTATATATTGACGAAAATATGTTCGGGTTATATAATGGAATAAAATCGAACATACTTTCGGAAGAAAGGAGCGTTACATATTCATGGAAAGAAGAGAAAATGATGAAAGAACTAAAAGATTTCAAAAGAAAAAAGAAATAGTTCAAAGAGTAATGAATAACACAGAAATTGAAGAACATCTTGACATGTTAGTAGGCATGGCTGAAGGCATTGAGGAAGAAGAAAAGAAACAGGGGATTTAGCCCCTGCTTTTCTATTTCATGTTCAAAAAACGTTCCGCAAACTTCCAGAAAAGTTCTTTATCTTCTGGAGACAGTTCATAGTATTTCATGATTGCCGCTTTTGCCTTTTTGTCTGTTATACCTATTTTGGCACAGATTTTTCCATAATCTAAATCTGTACTACTCTCTTTTACACCTTTGCCGGTTCGCAACCATTCTTCATTTATTTGAAATGTATTGCAAATGTCTGAGATAGTCCTGTCGGACATATTTCTATTTCCGTTTTCAAATTGATTTATGAAATTTCTTGAAAGTCCTACTTTTTTAGCAAATGCTTCTTGGCTTAATCCTTGTTCTTTACGAAGCTCTATGATTCGATTACGCATAAGAAATCCTCCCTTCATAAGCTATGGTATAACAAAAAAGTTTACATGTCAATAAAAATCTAGTTGACATGAGTCTACATGAGTGCTAAAATATGTTTACAACGAAACATAAAGGAGGGAGCAAGATGGCAGAAACATTACAAACAATGATAGATGATGGTAAGCGTATTGCAAATTTATTTGAAAAATTAACAGATAATGATAAAAATATGGCTCTCGTCTATTTATCGGCATTACTGGATAAAGAATTAGCTGATACAGAAAGAGCTGAGAAAGCAGGATAGGAGGCGAGATAT